>OBYV01000002.1_pt1 | contig 328506 bp, 282 predicted proteins | sample 1476851 | NCBI WGS metagenome assembly OBYV01 (sample SAMEA2580223, study PRJEB22360) | human gut metagenome | biome: human gut; feature: human-associated habitat; material: faeces | place: Denmark | collected 2008/2010
TACCGGGACAGTCTGCCGATTGACTCATAATGACGGAATTTAACGACAGTCCCTAACATATCTCGTGTAATTGTTCTTTCAACTTCATGTAGCCTATCGTAATGATAATGTGAAGCTGCGATTTTTATTTCACAGTCATCAAGAAAAGATTGAGACCTTGAAATCTGATCAATGCCTAAGAAATTGGATTCATCTGTTAGATCACAAAGCCAAACGGAATTAAAGCTTGAAATACCTAATTTTATGCCGTCATTTGATTTTATTATCCAATTTGATTCAAAATCTGTAGAATTAAATTCTTTCGTTGAGCATTTGTATACCTTTCTCTCAAAATCTTTAAAAGCTTTTGTTCTAGACACCCAAGAGTCTTTATAATAAGCCTCTTGGGTGTTTTTCATCTTTATAACGTCATTATAAGAGTTGATGGCATTATTCATAAGGTATATCTTCTTGTCATTCAATTCTTTTTGAGTGGTTTTGGTATCATGGTTACCTGGAATAATAATAAAATGAGTAGAAGGTATAGACAATTTTTCGCAAATAGGGTCCATTACAATTTTTTTAAAGCACTCAAATGCCTCTGAAATAGTTTGAAAATTTTTTCCACCTCTATCTATCATATCACCTGTAAATATAATGAGGTCTATACTATGCTGGACACTTAGCTTAAGCAAAGTTTGGGTCATTTCATGAACTAAATTAATCACATTTTCATCATCTATGAGAGACAAATGTAAATCCGAAAAATGAATTAATCGTATTGGCATATCGTTTACTATTATATGATTTTTACTTAATACAAAGGTAGTGATATATATCATAGAGAGGAAATTACGCATTATTAATTTCTGATTTTATCAGTCGCCCATTTCCTCGCCGTCCATAGAAGTTAGTACAGACTCTATTGAAAGCGAAAAGGTCTAGCGGCCATGCCGTTTCGGGCAGAATCTTCCTCTTTCAGAGCGTATTCAGCCCGAAAACCTTTTCCCTTTCACGTCTGTACAATGGATGCCGACGGCAGCGGAAACAAGCGACTGACGGAAAAGTCAGAAAAAAAAGACAAAACAGCATATAGATTGGTTCAAATAGGACCTAATTCTATATGCTGTTATTTTATCATTTGGAAAGGCTGTTTTTTAGAAACATACATAAAATGGGCAGGCGGTCAACTGCGCTCCCTCCAGAAAAATCAAAATCCCTACATGCCCTTTGTGGAGCGTTTTGCGTGTCAGCTTCTTTTGTATTTGTACGCCTCCTTGTATCCTTTCATCAGTGTCTTTTCTATGTCAGAAGCCCGGTAGAGAATCTTGCCGCCTACCTGTGTGTAAGGCAGAATGCCGTTGTTACGGTAGTCCTGCAAGGTTCTCCGGCTCACTTTCAGCATGTATGCCACTTCCTTGTCCGTCAGCAGTTCATCGCCATATGCAGACGGTTGTTGTTTCTCCAGCAACTTTTCAAGCAGGGCCAGCAGCCTGTCGAAATTCGAGTGGAATGCCTTTACCCACTCGTGGTCCTTTTCTCTGATTTCATTACTCATACGCGTTTGAATTGGTTATACATTATTCTTGAAACTCGTCAAATGGTCTTGCCTTTCCAACGGGCTTCCTTCCGTTTGTCCTCCACATTACCGACTACCCGCTCCACGTCATCGGGACGGTAGTAAGTTCGGTTTCCAATTTTGGTAAAGGCAAGCGTTCCGTTATCCCTCAAGGTCTGCAAGGTTCTCGGACTGATACGCAACCTGCGGCAGACCTCGTGGTTGTCCATCCATTCACTTGTTTCCTTTCCGCCGTGTTCACGGCACAGACTTTCCACCCGCTGCACGAAGCGATCCAACTTGGTGGCAATCTCCTCGAATGTTCTCTTTTCAAAGCTGATGATTTCCATTGTCTTCTTTATTTTCTAGTTAAACATATATTCAAAATTCCGGAGCATAACAGGTTTTTTACAGCCGATATTCCATCATGTATCATCGTTCAATTCTCGGCTGGGAATGTGACCGTTTTTTCTGTTCCCACTGCAAATAAAAGCAGTAGAAATCATACTGCAATGGATTTTCAGACCGGTGACGATGTGTTGCTTGGAATGACATCATGTTACATATCAACCGCATACAATAAGCCTTCTTTATAAACGGAATCCGCTTGAATAATCCGGAATGTAGAAATCACTTCGGCAAATCACGGCAGGCAGCACCGACCGTCCAATCTATATTGTGCATAGGGTAACATAATTGCCACGGTATCTCCATTTGCTTGATTCTGTTCACTATACACACTTCCTTTGCTCACGACAACGAGTCAAGGTGCGCACCGAGACCAGTGAGTAAACCGATTAAAATCAAAAATGTATGGTAACAAAAAAGAAATTGACCAAAGAAGAATGGGAGGCCATGACAGGTACGGATATGTCACTCATACTCCCGTCAGATGGCAGTATTGAAACTGTCAGGGAATCATCCTTGAATGATACCGGAAAAGAGAAGTCAGAAGGAACGGTAGAACGGACCGATACCCCATCCGAGAACCAGCAACCATCAATCGGAAAAGAGGAAGCTGTTCCCGCATCTCAACGTCGTATAAGCAGCAGACAGAGAAAACTTTCCCTAGACGAATACAGGAAAACCTTTCTTATGGTTCCGAGAATAGAAGACCGCAAGCCCGTGTTTGTTAGCGGTGAGGTACGTGACAGGCTAGACGAGTTTGTCCGCAGGTTGGGAGGACGCAAAATGAGTGTTTCCGGACTGCTTGAGAACATCGCCCGGCAGCATCTTGAAATCTATTCGGAAGACTTCGAGCAGTGGCGAAAGCTGTGATATTTTCCGGAATGACAGACTTGCTTACTGACTACAGTCATTACAGTATTCAGACAGTCAGTAGCCGACCTGAGGGAATAACGGACAAAACTTCAGTTTTGGGAGTTAGCGAGGTTATCTTTCGGGCATCCCGAAAAACCTCGCTCCACTCCCGGAGAGTGGAGGCAATCCGCTCCCGGTGGTCGCAGATTGTGAGAAAAAGAATAATCAAAAATCAAAGGAAGAAAATATGAATGACAGAAAGAAAAACAGACCGAGGGGACGCCCCAAAGTAAGCGGAGTGTGCAAACTCAGCAAAGCCGTTACAGTGAAATTCTCCAAGATAGATTATGAACGGTTGTGCCGACGCAGCAGACAGGCTAACCTTACGCTGGCGGAATTTCTCCGCGTATCAGCCTTTGAGACGACGATAACGGCCAGGCACTCGGCCGAGGAAACTGCCGTCATACGCAGTCTTACGGGTATGGCGAACAACCTGAACCAGCTGACCAGGCTGTCCCATCAGGCCGGATTCCACCGTACCCAAAGGACGGTGACAGAACTCCTGCAGAAACTCAAGGAGATTATTATCCGGTACAGGCACGGAGAAAGAAGGCAGTCATGATTGGAAAGATCAAGAAAGGGAAATCCTTCGGCGGCTGTATCCGTTACGTGATGGGGAAGGACAACGCGGAAATCATCGACTCCGACGGCGTACTGCTGGAAAATATCCGGGAAATAACGGCCAGTTTTAACTACCAGCGTGAGCTTAATCCGAAGATAAAACAGCCTGTCGGGCACATCGCATTGAGCTTCAAGCCGGAGGACAAGGCACTGCTGACGGATGAATTTATGGCTAAAATAGCCCGGGAATACATGGAGCTGATGGGCATAAGGAACACCCAGTTCATCCTGGTAAGACACCATAACACGGACAATCCGCACTGCCATCTGGTCTATAACCGCATCGGGTATGACGGCAAGGTAATCTCTTCCCAAGGCGATTACAAACGTAACGAAATCGCCACAAAACTACTTAAGAACAAGTACGGGCTGACATACGCCGAGGACAAGGGCAAGACTAACGTGGAGAAACTCCATGCTTCGGAACGTGTGAAATACGAAATCTTCAATGCCGTCAAGGCGGCTTTGAAGCACTCCGGAACATGGAAAGAGTTCAACGATTATCTGCTTCGCCGGGGCATCAGGCTGGAATTTGTAAAGCGTACCCGAGAGATAAAAAGGCCGGAGGACATACAGGGAATCCGGTTCACCAAGGACGGGCAGACCTTCAAGGCTTCACAGATCAGCCGGGAGTTCAGCTTTGCCAGACTGAATGCCCGGCTGGGCTGGAAGACTTCGGAATCCCAACAGGAATCCGAACGTAAGGTGCAGCAAAGGATACCGGACGGAGGCCATCTCCTCGAAAGCACGGGACCGGGACTGTTCAGCCCGACAAGCGGCACCGCTCCCGAAGAGCCGTTATCTCAGGAAGAACTCTTGCGCAGACGCAGGAAAAAGAGACAAAAAAGGAAAGGTTTCGGATTGTAGTCCGTCCTTTCCCATTCAAATTATTCATGAACATTAAAATTGCAGGAATATGAAAATGGAAGAATGTATCGAGAGCATCTTCGGATGCCTGGAAAGAATCGAGGACAAAATCAACGGGTTGTCCGTCCCCTCGCCGGAAGGCAACAGCCCGACAGTTAATAATACACAGGATGAGTCCGTGCTGAATGAAGTCCGGAAAGGTCATGAGACATTTCGCAAATTGTTGATTCGCGTATGTGAAGGTCTTGCCGCCATCAAGAACGATATGGTTTCCATAGACAGGAAAAACTCGTCACAGGAAAGACTTGGACAGGTCTTGTCGGAAATGCGTAATGAACAGCGGCAGAACCAGGAGAAAGTGGAAATCCTGTTTTGTGAGACCAATGACACAATCAGAAAGAATGCCGTTAAGACAAGCAACATCAACCATCATTTCAGCCTGAGCTTGGAATCCCCGTACATCCTAGGGAACTTTTCCGTGATGTTCGCGGCAGTCGTGGCCCTGTCCGTGGCTCTCTATTTTTCGACGAGAACAGATAACGAGCAGGCTGATAATGATCTGAAGTACCGTTATGTCAAGATGAAAGGAGAGGCTACTCCCGAACAGCTTGTAGACCTTGAAAACCTCTTTGGACCGAACCGGAACAACGAACGGATAAAACAGATGCGTGAGGACGTGGAAGCCTACGAGGAAGCGGTACGGAGACAGGCCACCCTGACCGAGCAGGCACGACTGAAAGAACAGGCAGCAAGAGAACTGGACAGCAAGGCAAAGTCCATCAAGGACAAGTCTATTACGGACAAACCTAAAAAGTAAGCCCATGGCCAGTGTCAAAGTGAAATTCAGGCCTTCCACCATAGAAGGAAAGGAAGGTACCGTCTATTATCAGATTATCCAGAACCGTGTAATCCGTCAGTTAAAGACGGATTACCGGATATTTACAGATGAATGGAATGAAAATGGAAGCGGTATCATTGTCGGCAGTTCGGAACGAAGCAATCTGCTCCTTTCCTTGCAGGAACGCATGGAATGGGACCTGAAACGGATGGACATGATTATCCGCCAACTGGATAACCGGAAAAGTACATATACAGCGAATGATATTATAGTTGCCTTTCAAAACAGAGTGGATGAACAGTCATTTTTTAATTTTATGCAGGGCATCATAGCCCGTCTAAAACAGATGGGCAAGATACGCACAGCCGAAAATTATTCCTGTACTCTGAAAAGTTTCATGCAATTCAGAGAGGACAGGGATGTTCTGCTGTCCGAAATCGATTCGGACCTGATGCAGCTATATGAGGCCTACCTTCATAAAAAAGGTGCCGTACGGAATACCAGTTCATTCTATATGCGTATCCTTCGGGCGGTATATAACCGTGCTTTGGAAAAGGCACTGATGGAACAGCGCAATCCCTTCAGGCATGTCTATACGGGAGTGGACAAAACCGTCAAGCGTGCCGTTCCCTTATCTGCCATCAAGCGTATGAAGAATTTGGACCTGTCCTTACAGCCTAATCTGGAATTTGCAAGGGACATGTTCCTGTTCAGCTTCTATACCCGTGGCATGTCGTTCATAGATATGGCTCACCTGAAAAAGAAAGATCTTCAGAACGGCTTCTTATCGTATCGCAGACGAAAGACCGGGCAGCAGCTGGTTATCAGGTGGGAAAAATGTATGCAGGAGATTGTCGGCAAATACCCGGAAGACAGCCTCAGTCCTTATCTTTTGCCGGTATTGAAATATCCTTTTAAGGATACGCACAAGCATTACAGGAGTGTCATGTCCGGAATAAACAGGAACCTGAAAGAAATAGCCAGACTGGCCGATATATCCGTTCCCCTGAGCATGTACTGTGCCCGTCATTCATGGGCAAGTGCAGCCAAAGGCAAGAACATTCCGATTTCGGTTATCAGTGAAGGAATGGGACATGATTCCGAGGCGACCACACAAATTTATCTGGCTTCATTGGACAATTCCGTAGTAGACAAAGCCAACGCACAAATTTTGAAAGGTCTGTAGGATTGGAGAACGTTTAGCAAAAGCATTCATTTCTTAGACAGAGGGACTCACTCTTGCGCAAAGTTATACATTTTATTGAAAATCCTGCAATTCCGGTCGTTGGATTTTCATCCGGAAGTCATTGAATTTCAACTGCAGTTTAGCAATCCTACATATAATTCATCAGCAAATCAGCCTTATAGCCTGAAATCTCCCTCTGTCTAAGAGAGAATAAATTCATGTATTGTATTTTGTTTGGAGGGGCTTTGTATTAAATATAAAATTATGAGTACAAAGTTTTTCAATAATATACCAGGTAATACTCTTTTTGATAAGTTGAAAGGTATTGCGGCAGAGATGGTAACATTTGAACGCTTTTTAGCTGTTGTAGGCTTCTTTCGTTCATCTGGATATTTCAAGTTGCGTAAAGAATTAGGTGATATATCAGAAATCAAGATATTGGTAGGTATCAATATTGATGATATTTTCCGAAAGCATAACAAGGCTCTTTTGATGCTTGTTGATGAAGAAAAAGCAAAAGAAATCTATCACAACGGTTTCAAGGAGGATATTGTAAACGCTCAATACTCACCCGAAGTAGAGGAAGGCATATTGCAGATGTGTGAAGACCTTGTTTCCGGACGTTTGCAAATGCGTATTCATGCAACCAGAAATCTGCACGCTAAATTCTACTTATGCCTGCCACAAAACCATAGCGAGAATAGCGACGGTTGGGTAATAATGGGTTCTTCCAATATCTCTGATTCGGGTTTGGGGATCAAACAGCCGCCACAGTATGAACTCAATGTGGCAATGAAGGACTTTGATGATGTAAAGTATTGCTCAGATGAATTTTGGACTTTATGGAACGAGGCTGTTCCATTGACAGCAAAAGATATTGAAGAGTACAAAAAGAATACATACTTGGGCTATCAGCCTACTCCATACGAACTATACATCAAAGTACTTATTGATACATTTGGTGACCAAGTGGAAGATGACTTTTCCATTCAGTTACCCGATGGTGTCAAGGATTTGAAATATCAGAAAGATGCCGTTATTCAGGGGTATCAGATGCTGATGCAGCATAATGGTTTGTTCCTTGCTGATGTTGTGGGGTTAGGAAAGACTATGATTGCAACGATGATAGCCAAACGTTTTGTAGAGGCTAACGGTAAAAATACCAATATCCTCGTTGTATATCCCCCGGCATTGGAAGATAACTGGCGAAATACATTCAAACTTTTCGGAATATACAAGAAAACTCAATTCATTACTAATGGCAGTCTGTCAAAGGTTCTTGAAAGTAAAGACAATTACAAGGACAAAGAGGAATTTGATTTAATCATTGTCGATGAAGCCCATGGTTTCCGTAGCGATAGTTCTGGCAAATATGATGAGTTGCAAAAGATATGCAAATCCCCCTGCCTGAATATTGGCTTGCTAAAAAGCACTCAAAAGAAGGTAATGCTTCTTTCTGCTACACCGCTCAACAACCGCCCTGATGATTTACAGAATCAGTTACTATTGTTCCAAAATAGCCAAAACTGTACCATTGACGGAATTCCCAACCTCAAAGGTTTCTTTGCTCCACTTATCTATGAATATAAGAGATTGATGCGAGAGCGTGACCAGCGTGATGTTACTGCTGAGGTGGATAAAATCTATGAGCAGATACGTAGTAAGGTTATTGATAAGGTAACAGTACGCCGTACACGCAACAATATACTCAACGATCCCGATTATAAGGCAGATATTAAATCACAGAGTATCATATTCCCAAATATTCTGCCACCGAATGAATTGGAGTATGTAATGGGCTCAGATACAAGCAACCGCTTCTATGAGACGCTTAAGCAATTGACTGATGGAAAAACGGATGAAAATCCAGAAGGCAAGGGACTGACCTATGCCCGCTATCGTGCTGTTGAGTTTTTGAAACCTGAATATCGTAGCAAGTATAAGAATGCTGTACATATTGGTCAGACATTGGCTGCCATTTACCGTGTTCATATGGTAAAGAGATTGGAGAGTAGTTTCTATGCTTTCAAGAAGTCGCTTCGAACACTTCTTCGTATTACAACTGATATGATTAAGATGTTCGATGAGGACAAGGTGATCATCGCCCCCGATTTGAAGGTGAAAGACCTGCAAGCAAAGAATATGGAACTTGATGAAATTATCGAGTATGCCATTGCAAAAGGATATGCAACTGAAGATATTCTCTTTCCAGCCAATGCTTTTAGTTCTGATTTTCTTGAAATGCTCCATCATGATCGTGAGATATTGGAGCAACTCAATGCAGATTGGGCGAAAGAGAATGATGATCCGAAGTTTGACAAGTTCCGAGAAAACCTTACTAATGTCTTTTTTGATACGACCATCAATCCATCTGGCAAATTGGTGTTGTTCTCTGAAAGTGTCGATACATTGAATTACTTATATGATAGATTGACAAAAGAGATAGGTCGCACAGATGTTTTGATGGTAACAGCAAGCAACCGCAACCGTTTGGGACAGACTATCAAAGAGAATTTCGATGCCAATTTTGACAGTAATTCAATGAGGTACAACATCATTATTACTTCTGATGTATTGGCCGAAGGTGTGAACTTGCATCGTTCCAATGTAATTGTCAATTACGATTCGCCTTGGAATGCCACACGTTTAATGCAGCGTATAGGTCGTGTAAACCGTATCGGTTCTGTTGCTACGAATATCTATAACTATATGTTCTACCCATCGCAACAGGGCGACAAGGAAATTCAACTCTATAAAAACGCTCTTGTTAAATTACAGGGTTTTCACTCTGCATTTGGCGAAGATGCTCAAATCTACTCAAAGGAAGAAATTGTAAAGGAGTTCCAAATGTTTGACAACAATGTAAAGGACAGTATCGATAAGAAAATTGCCCTATTGCGTGAAGTGCGTGAGCTCTATAACAGAGACCGTAAACTATATCACAAGATCAAGGCTTTGCCAATGAAGAGCAGAGTAATGCGTGATACGGGAAAGCATTGTGGAAAGTCAGTCATCTTTGTTTCTTCCAATGTCAAGACCGAGTTTTATCTGGCTACTCAAACTGGTATTGAAATTATTGACTTCCTAGAAGCAGTAAAGTATCTCAAAGCAAGGCCCGAAGAACAACCATTACAATTTACTAATGAGAAACAACACTACAAGCATGTCAATAGTGCATTGGCTCAATATACAACCGATTATGTAGAGGCTGCAGATACATCATCTATCAATCGCACAGACCTTGACAAGACTTCGCTTGAAGCTAATAAATTCCTGCGGACCATTAAGCAAATAACAACTGACTGTGAGCTGAAATCGAAATGCGATGTACTGATGGGATACATCAATGAAGGTATATATGCCCAACTTCCCCGCTATCTGAAGGCTTTATCACGAGAGTACAAAAACGACCGCTCTAAAATGAAGCAGGACGAATATAGCTTGCAAAACAAAATATCGGAATTACTTGGAGAGTATCAGACGATGGACAAAGAACAACGCCATGATGCCCAAGATATTTCTAATCCTCAAATCATTATATCAGAATCATTTAAGTAAATATTTTTATGGCAGCTACATATACACCGGATATTTTGAGAAAACTATTCCAATCATCTTTCAATCTGACTCAGTGGTACACTTTCCTACAATATTTTTTCAATGCAACCGAATTGAAAGAAGGACCAGAAAAGATCATTGGAAGCACCTCTAATAATGGTTACTATTTGGGAAATATAGATACTACAGACAGTTATCGTATCGGTTTATTTCATTACAATATTACAAAAGGCTCGGTCGCAAACAGGCGTGTAGGGCTACGCAATCTTGTAAAGTCATTCATTAATCCGACTTGGGGTGAGTTTGATGCCGCATTGGTGGTATTTGATAGTGGCGACCATTGGCGTTTGTCATTTATTTGTGATATCAAGGGAGAAGCGACATCGCCTAAACGATATACATACGTTTTTGGTAGTGATGATTTACTATACAGAACGCCTATTGAGCGTTTCAACTTCTTAAAGAAAAAAGGTATTTCATTTGAAAATTTGAAAACTGCATTCTCTGTTGAAGCTCTTTCTGATGAGTTCTTTGACAGATATCGCGAGCAATACGCCGACTTTATCCAATATATTACAGGTAAGCGTTTTGTTAAGGTGGGCAGTAAGTGGGAAGAGAAAAGACTTAGTGAGCCCAATGCTGCATTGATGGGAGCGTTTGACTACAACGAAAAGAAAATCCGTGATTACGTAAAGAAGATGATGGGGCGCATCACCTTCCTTCATTTCTTGCAACGCAAAGGTTGGATGTGTGGCGACCTCAACTATATGCAAAATATGTTTGAGAACTCACTGTACAAGAATGATTATCTCGACTCAGTGCTTGAACCGTTGTTCTTCGGTATCTTGAACACTAAACCTGCCGAGCGTGAAGCCCTGTTTGCCGATTACGATTGGGATAAATCGCTACTTAATGAATGGAAAGATATTCCATACCTAAATGGTGGTTTATTTGAGCGTGATAAGGAAGACGAACCCGAAAGTCGTTTCCCAGCTGATTATTTCAAACGTTTGTTCCAATTCTTCAGTGAATACAACTTTACCATTGACGAGAATGACCCTAACGATGCCGAAGTGGGAGTAGATCCAGAAATGTTGGGTAAAATCTTCGAAAACTTGCTTGAAGACAACAAGGATAAAGGAGCATTCTACACACCGAAAGAGATTGTACGCTATATGTGTCAGGAGTCACTTATTGCCTACCTCGAAACCAATACAAGTATAGCAAAAGACAAGATTCGTCAATTCGTACTTTCACCAGAAGAGGGAGTTAAGGATATTCCAGAGAATAAGAAACCGAAACTTCTTTCAGCACTTGAAAATGTTAAGATTTGTGATCCTGCTATTGGTTCGGGAGCATTTCCTATGGGTTTGCTCAATGAACTGTTGCATTGTCGTGAGGTTTTGAGTGGCGACCATTATGATCGTGCCGAAATCAAAAAGAGCATTATCCAAAACAATATCTATGGTGTAGATATTGAGAAAGGAGCAGTAGATATAGCCCGTTTGCGATTCTGGCTCTCTATCGTTGTTGATGAAGAGACACCATCGCCATTGCCCAATCTCGACTATAAGATTATGCAAGGCAACTCGCTAATTGAGAGTTTTATCGGGGTGGATTTAAGTAAACTCACTTACGAAAAAGAATACAAGAAAGACAAAGGAGAGATTTCTCTCTTCGATGATGAAAAAAATCGCTTGCAAAAGACTGTATCGCATCTACTATCTTCGTACTACTCTTGTAACGACCACAATAGAAAGGTGAAGTTACAACAAGAAATTTCCGATACTATCAACAAACAGTTGGAGGCACAGGCATACGACCCAACTATTCTTGCCAGACTCAAAGATATCAATCTTGCCGAGAATAACAAATTCTTTCTTTGGCATATTTGGTTTAGCGATGTTTTCAATCGTGATGATGATAAAAATGGTTTTGATATTGTAATTGGCAATCCTCCGTATTTTTTATATCAAGAATCACATGTTGGAGAGATTGCAGATTTACGTAGTGATAAAGATTATACGATTGCATTTGGGGGTAAATTAAATGCCTACAAACTCTTTATCGCAAATGCTGTAAAAAAACTCCTATCTACAAATGGCATAAATTGTTTTATCTTCCAAAATTCTTTTTTAGGAGATAGACAGGCTGCTAATTTGAGAAAGTATATCCTCAAGAATGACAAGATTATCAAAATTGATTCGTTCCCTGAACGAGATAGTAAGAAAAAGCGTGTTTTTGAGAGTGTAAAGATGAGCGTGTGTATATCATTAATACAAAATACTAAAGTCGATAGTGATTATGTATTCCCTGTATTTGTATGGGACGACAAGCATAAATCATCAGGATTGAGTACTTCTTTCTCTCTTAATGACATTATAGCAATTGATAATATTGATTATACAATACCACGTTTGAGACCTGAATACAAAACAACAGTCATTAAGTTATTGAAGAAAAAAGGAATATCATTGAAATGTATAGAGGGTGAGTTAAATGTAACATTTCACAAAAAATTCTTTGGCTCAAATATTAGTAACCCAGTTATATTGAAGGGAGCTTCAATACAACGATACTATTATACTCATCAAATGAGCCAAGGTCAAATAGACTATCTCGAAGAAGAAAAATATTTGTTAGAATATGGGAATACTGAGAAATCTGCCCATCACAAATATGAAAGAATTGCAATGCAAGGAATGACAGGTGCTAATGACAAGATTAGACTTGTAATGTCTATTGTGCCTCAAGGATATTATTTGGCTAATTCATGCAATTATATATTGCCATCACACTTAATAGACCTATATTGCTTATTGGGATTCTTAAACTCTAAAACCATAAATTGGTTTTTTAGATGTTTCAGCACTAATAGTAATGTCAATGGCTATGAGGTTGATAATTTCCCTATTCCACAGTTGTCCCCAAATGCTCAAGCGACGATTTCAGAATTGGTTAAAAAGGTTATTGATGCTAAACGAACAAACAGCTCAACTGATACTTCTGCAATAGAAAAGCAGATTGATGAGCTTGTTTATCAAGCTTATGAATTATCAAAGGATGATATAAAAATCATTGAACAATAATTAAATAGCAAAAGAGCGATCTGATTTCTCAAGGTCGCTCTTTCGTTTAATATGTGTAATCTATGAATCCTATACTAATTAGATAGTCTGCAATATCATTCATATTCCTTTTCTGTAGTTCTTTAATTAAAATATGTGGTGGAGGCCAATTACTCATATATGGGTTACTACATGGACCTGTGTAAAGTCCGCCACCGGGACCTGTGTAAAGTCCACCACCGGGACCTGTGTAAAGTCCGCCACCGGGACCTGTGTAAAGTCCGCCACCAGGACCTGTGTAGAGTCCGCCACCAGGACCTGTATAAAGTCCACCACCGGGACCTGTGTAGAGTCCGCCACCAGGACCTGTGTAGAGTCCGCCACCAGGACCTGTGTAGAGTCCGCCACCAGGACCTGTGTAGAGTCCGCCACCAGGACCTGTATAAAGTCCACCACCAGGACCTATGTATCTATCTCTTGGCCATTTGTTCATATTCTATCACTTATGAAGTTCTTTTCTATCTATCCAAAAAGCATTATCTGGCTTTATTATTAGAATATCAACAGGACCTCCAACTGTCTTCGTCCGTTGTTGAAATTTCATTGTATCTATAGTGGTTTGAATTGCATATTTTGCAAAATCAATAGCATCTTGTATTGTAAAATGATTAAATGGAATAGGATAATCCGTTAAAGCATTACCACTCTGCGTATACATTGTAGTCAATACTCTACTAAGTACATCTATTTCGCCATCCCATATTGCTCCCTGAATATCTGTATTAATAGATTCTATTTTATCTATAGCGGTAAAAATTCTATATAATTTTTGTTCATATGTTTTCCCTGTGTTTATATAACCTCCAATGATAAAATCTGTATCTATTGTTTGGCATAATGCTTTGAAATATGGAATTATTTTATCTTTAATTTCATCAACAGATTCATCTTTATGTTCATTGATAAAACTTTCTATATAACCTGCGATGGGTTTGTTGTTGATACTTGCTTGACCACATGTCGAAATACCAACTCCCTTTGGAGTTAGGAATGTCTTATATGAAGAGTCACTATAATGAACTCCGTTATTTTGGACTATTGTTCCATCTTGCTTATGAATAGTAGTACTGAATGTTGTTCTACTATCACTGGCCATAACAATACCTTCGCCTAAATGTAATGCTATAATTAATGACATCCTATTAATATTTTATCAGCACAAAGATACAATTTTATTACCTGACAAAGAAATAATTACATAGGAATCTCTATTTTTGTAGGAAATAAATTATTCGGCAAATGTATCTATCTGAGCTAAAACTTTGGAATTTTAGAAAATTTAGTAAAAATGACGGAACAATAGAATTTGATTCGCCACATTTGGTAGTTCCTTTTAAGAAAGGAATTAATATCTTAATCGGAGAAAATGATTCAGGAAAAACAGCAATAATTGACGCTATTAAATTGGTTTTACGTACTCATGCTATTGAGTGGATACGTGTTGAAGAAAAAGATTTTCATGAAGCTACAGACTCTATGAGAATTGAACTTGTTATTAGTGATATGTCTGAAAACGAGGCATCCATTTTTACAGAATGGTTAAGTTGGGATAATAAAACATCTAAGCCATATCTTCGCTTAATATACGCTGCAAATATTATTAATGGACAGATTATTCCTGGAGATGTCTCGGCTGGACCTGATGCAAATGGTAAAGTTTTGGCTTTTCAAGCTCGTGAATACCTTAAAACTGTATATTTAAAAGCATTGAGAGATGCAAGTATAGAATTAACTGCAAAGAAGAGTTCTAGAGTTTCACAGATTTTACAAGGTCATAATTTATTTAAAGAGGAACCTGGACAAGAACATCCATTTGTGACATATGTTAAATCAGCAAACAGAAGCATTAATAGTTGGTTTAATGATGAGCTACAAGCATTAGGAAAAGATGGTTTACCAATTCTTGGGACAAGTAATAAGGAGCAAATAAAAGATAAGATAGATTCATTTTTACATGCTTTTATTAATTCTAATATAAATAGCAGCCTTACAATTACGGAACCTAAAATACGTAATATACTAGAAACTATTTCTATTGTTATAGAATTCGCACAAAATATGGGGCTAGGCACTATGAATAGGCTATATATGGCGACAGAACTGCTTCACTTAAATAAAGAGTGGGATGGTCTAAAATTATGTTTAATAGAAGAACTAGAAGCACATTTACATCCTCAAGCGCAAATGAAAGTTATTTCTGCTTTACAATGTCAGAAAGTACAATTCATCATGTCAACTCATAGTCCAAATATTGCATCTAAGATAAAAATTTCGGATAAAGAAAACACAAACATTATTCTATGTTATGATTCTGACGTGTATCCATTGAATACTGATACGACCAGACTTGATGAAGATGACTGTATATTCCTTGATCATTTTTTAGATGTAACAAAATCAAATTTGTTTTTTGCAAAAGGAGTTATTATTGTTGAAGGTTGGGCAGAAGAATTATTGATACCTGTAATTGCCAATAAGTTAGGATATAATCTTACCAATAAAGAAATTTCAATTGTTAATGTTGGTTCTACTGCATATATAAGATATGCTAATATTTTTATAAGGACTGACGGAAAGATATTAAATATGCCAATAAGTATAGTAACAGATCTCGATGTCAGTCCGGAAAAAATAAAAAAAGAAGAGGTAGAGCTTGATACAATTGAATATTCAGAAATCAGTCACGAAGTGGAGTTGGAAAAGTCTAAGAAAATTTTAGATAGTCTTGCTTTGCCCGATGAATCAAATGTCAAAATTCTCATTTCTCCACATTGGACTTTAGAGTGGTGTTTATATCTTTCCAGCACATTAAATGAATGTTTTAAGGAGTGTGTATCTAAAGTCCATTCTAAAACTGAAGGTTTTAAAAAAAATAAAGCTGGGAAATATGATGAAGAAAAATTCAAAACTACATTAATAAAGAAACTTAAAGATCGAACTTTAGATAAAGTAGCTATTGCTCATGAATTATGTCAGCAAATATGTTCGTTGGACACCTTAGCCATACCTGAAGATGATAGTATATATTATTTAGTGGAAGCAATTAAACATGTATCTAAAGTATGAGAAGAATTGATGATAATCTAATTAGTAGTGTACAAGACTTCCTTTTACCTAAAGGGTGTAATTTTGATGATGAACGTCGGAACTTTATAAAAGAGCTTTCATCCTGTGATTTGTTAGCTGTACCTGGGAGTGGCAAAACGACTGCTTTAATAGCAAAACTTTGTTGTATGGCTGAAAATCTTGAAATAGGAGATGCAATATTAGTTTTATCTCATACGAACACTGCTGTTGAAGAAATCCGAAAACATCTTTCCAAAAAAGCTGCGAAACTGTTTGAATATCCTCATAATGTATCGACGATTCAAGAATTTGTAGATAAATTTCTCGCAATTCCATATTATGAAAACAAGTATAAGAGAGGAATAGAAATTATTGACAAGGATAGATATGATGCTGAAATACAGCGAATTTTAAGTAGATGTTGGGATCGAAGGATTCTGTATTGCAAACACCAATTTGACTTTACATCAGTACGATTCATCAGTTCCTTTGGAGAACCAAGGATTGGATTGGGAATTGAAGGAAGTGATATATCCTATAAAATTCCAACTACATGGAGAGGAAATGAAGATTTTAATAAACAATATGTTTGCAATTGGTTGTTAAAGGCAAAAAATGAGATTTTAGAAAAAGGAATATTGCATTATGATGATTGCTATTATTTAGCTGAGGAATACATAAAAGAGTATCCAGAGATAAAGAGTGTATTGCAAAAACGTTTTAAATATATTCTTATTGATGAAACGCAAGATATGCAGCTGCATCAATTAAACCTTATTGATAAATTATTTTATTCAGATAATTGCATCTTACAAAGAATAGGTGATCCTAACCAATCAATTTATAATGCTGTAACAGATACTTGTGATTGGCTTCCTAGAAATCCCATGTATATTAATAATTCTCTGAGATTATCCAAAGAGATTGCAGACGTTGTAAATCCGTTCACTCTTATAACTGGTGATGATGGAACAGGTAAAGCTAGATTTGTTGTAAATGGAAAAAATGTATTAGATTCTCCAATACTTCCTACGTTATTATTATTTAATGAAGAGACAATGCCATTATTGAAAGGTAAATTTAAGGATTTGATAGAAAGAAATAATCTTCAGAATACAATTAATGGGAAAAAGTATGGGTTTCATATAATCGGGTGGAATGCAAAGATTTCAGAACCGGAATTTAACATAGAAAAATTACGGTTAGATAATATATTTCCAAACACAACTAAAGTCACTACAAGTAAGACATACGATACAATCTCTGAGTTTCTTCAATTTAGTGAAAATGAGACGATTAGCCAATGCCAAAAAACTGTCTTCGCAATACTATGTCATATTTTACGACTGTCTGGTGTAGTTGATGTAAATGGACGTAATTTTACAATAAAGACACTGCTCAAACAATATAAAAATAACGAACTGATAATATTAAACCAGACGGTTTTTAAGATATCTGTAGCGATAAAGCAAAATGATTTTGAAACTGCATATAAGTTATTGAAACAGGTCGTTGATAGTGATTTAAAATCAAAATTTGAACTTCAACAGAATGCATATGTAGATAATTTTATTGGAAATACTTTTGTGAAGTATAACAACGAAGAAAAAGAGGAAGAAGATTCAATCCCAATAAAAATAGGAACAGTGCATTCTGTAAAAGGAATGACTCATTGTGCAACAATGTATGTAGAAACTTTTTTTCATAACTATGAATGTAAACATTTAATAAAGAAACAGAATAGAGGAGGATTTCAACCTAGTCCATTCTTCAAAGATATAGTTGACAAAAAATCTTCAAGAGCAAAACAAGCTATGAAAATGTTATATGTTGGAATGTCACGGCCGACACATCTATTATGCTATGCTAGTTTAAAAATGAATTGGAGTAGCGATGCTTTGAAGAAGATGAGAGAAAGTGGTTGGGAAATTATTGATTTGACAATATAATTTGTACCTTTGCATTTAACAGGTGTTCTTTTGATTAATGCAAGACGAAGCAAATTACAGAACTTTGCTCGTTTCCAAATCGTTACCTATTTTATAAAGGTATTCGTATAAACTGCTTATTTTCAGCGAATAGGATAAAAGATGATGCCTAAAGCAGTGGAAAACAACATTATGGTCAACAACACATTCCATCCGCACGTCTGGTTTGCAAACTCTCATGACATTTTCCGTCATAACATCGTCACGACTCCCTATCGCCCCATTCAGGTAAAGGAATGGGGAAAGGAAACAGACACTAACTTTTTTGTCACCAAGCAAGGACTGGAACAGGCACAAAAGAGAGGAACGGACCTCCATTCACTTTACGGTGATCCGCTCTTCATCGCTCCTGAAAAAGGAGACTACCGGGTAAAAGAAAATTCGCCTGCCTTGAAGACGGGGTTCCGGAATTTCGATATGGAGCACTTCGGCGTACAATGCCCACACCTGAAAGCTTTGGCGGCTACTCCGGAATTGCCGGTTTTCAAAATTCCGGAAGAAAAGCCGGAGACGGTACAGACGTATTCGTGGAAGGGGTTAACATTGAAAGAGGTGTCGACCGAAGGAGAACGTTCGGCCACGGGGCTCGACAAAATACGAGGCATACTGGTAGTGCAGGTCGAAAAGGGAATAACCGCCCTGCAAGCCAACGACGTGATTCTGCGCATTAACGGCAAACCGGTAGATAACCGGACGGATATGGAAACCGAGATCCGGAAGTCACCCGAAGGCAATAAGTTCCGGATCATCTTCTTCCGAAATCAGAAAGAAAATGCGGTAACGATGTAAAGACATACGACAACAGGTACCAATGTTGTCTATTTGCAAAAAAGGCAGTCATCACACGGACAGGAGTTTTTTTTCCATATCCGCCACCCAAACGACCGATAACACAGGTTGGAGAATGACAAAATAAAAAACGGTCACGCTCAACGATTTCTTTTCAGGAAAAGGCGGTCGGTGATGGTAGAAGGGAGTTCCGATTCGTAATGGGTTACCATAATCATCGTCTTGTCCTGCCGACGGCAAAAAGCTTCGATAATCTTTTTCACCCGCCGGCGATTGTACGTATCGAGTCCGTGCAGCGGCTCGTCCAGAATAAGCAATTCCGGATCTTTCACAAAAGCACGGGCCAATAATGCCAGGCGCTGCTCACCGCTCGACAGCTGAAGAAAAGGTTTGTCCTTCAGAGCCACAATGCCGAACACATCCATCCACCACTCGCAGGCAGCCATCTGGCTTTCCTGCGGGCGTTTGTACAAACCGATGCTGTCATGCAATCCGGAAGCCACAATCTCAATGGCCGGCAGATTTTTGAGATAGGCACGGTGCATTTCAGGACTGACGTAACCGATGTGTTTTTTAATCTCCCAAATGCTTTCGCCCGTACCCCGCTTACGTCCGAAAAGACTGATGTCACAGGCGTACGACTGAGGGTTGTCCGCACAAACCAAGCTGAGCAGTGTAGATTTACCGGCACCGTTTTCTCCACTCAATGCCCACTTTTCACCCCGGCGGACTGTCCAGTCGAGCTCCTTCAGGATAGTGCGGTCATCATAACGAATACTTACCTTATTTAATTTTACCACCTCCCCGGAGTCATAGTTTGCTCCGTCATAAGGTAATCCGGCTATACGCTGTTGCAGTGCGTCCAGGACTTCGGCCTCATCGGTCACACAAAATGAAGCCAGATAAGCCTCCCTTTCCATTTTCGGAAGCACGTGCAGGTCTTCTACCGGAATCACATGGGTAATGAACGAAGGGATATCATCGAGCATCGAAAGCACAAGAATGATTTGCACGGATGACAAGCGGGTGAGACGTTCGAGCAGCGAGAAAAGCAATTCACGGGTAGGTGCATCCAAACCGATAAAAGGATTGTCCATAATCAATACCCGGGGAGCTGTCAGGAGGGTTTTAGTCAGTTGAAATTTACGTAATTCGCCACTGGAAAGAAGAATGATCTTCTTGTCCAACAATGGCTCGATGTGGAAGAGTTCGAACAATTCCTCTTTCAGTCTTTCATCCTTGATCTCTCCCAACATCTCCCGCACCGTAGGGGCATCTTCCTGATCGTGGGCATTCCAGCGTTGCTGATAGTAATAGTTGGCATCCGCCGCCCCATAGGTGTCACGGAAAGCAATATATTTCACGTTATCATATACCGTCCGGGTAGAAGAAGGAGAAAAATCGTAGTCCAATGTACCCTCACGCAAAGGATATTTACCCAAAAGCGTGTCTACAAACAAGCTTTTCCCTCCCCCATTGGGTCCTACGATGGCGATATGTTCGCCGGTAGCGATTTGTGCTGTGACAGGTTGTGCCAAACGCACAAGCGGGTTGCGTGCCACGCCACCCGCTATATTGAATGTGTATTGTTCCATAATCCTATTTCATTATTGGGCGGGGCAAAATTATACCAAAATCCGCACAAAGAGACAGAATAATGCTAAAAAAACAATCTGAACAACCTATTATGTACTTTTATCATCGGATACTCAAACTGTTTTAGACCTATGGTCCCATCAGAACCTGAATTTGGGATTCTCCGGCTCGGTATGTGACTTTTCCATCAACCTCGTCAGTTTCCGGACGATATCGGGATGTTCGGCAGCCACATCATGTTCTTCCCTAAGATCACTCTCCAAGTCATAAAGCTCCATTGTAGAGTTGCCCTTACGGATGTTGTTGACAATTCCTTTCCACTTACCCATGCGAATGGCTTTGAGGCCGATTGTGGGATCGGGATATTCCCAATACAAATATTCGTGTTCTTTCTGGCGTTCCGTTTCGCCAAGCAAAGCAGGCAAGAAACTGATGCCATCGGTCTCCGGACAAGCAATGTTTGCGATATCCGCCAAGGTAGGCATCACATCCTGAAATCCACAAATATGATCGCTCTGGGTAGACGGTTTGATTTTCCCGGGCCAGGTGACAATAGCAGGGATACGTATTCCTCCTTCGTGAACAAAACATTTTCCCCAACCATACTCAGACCTGAAAGGGCCTCCACTGTCGAACCACGGAGAATCGCTACCGCCATTAAAAGTCGGTCCATTATCGGAAGTAAACATGATAACCGTATTGTCGTACAGACGTTCCTTCTTCAGCTTCTCTATCAGCTTGCCTATTTGCTCGTCAAAATAACTGATCATAGCAGCATAAGTCGCATGCGGATAGCGACAAGGCATATATCCGGCTTTTCCGATGTAGGGGGCTTCGTCTCCAAACTTCCCGACATAATACTTCACCCATTTCTCCGGTGCCTGCAACGACACGTGCGGTAGCGGAGTAGTCCACATCAGGAAAAACGGTTTCTTTCTGTTCTGCCCGACAAACGAAATCAGTTCATCGAAAATAAGATCATTGGCATACTCTTTCTGCGAGAACTTGGCATAGGCGGCTTCATCACGGGGGTCGGCTCCTGCATCCAGCTTGGTCGTGTGAGGATCGAGCACTTTATTGGCCAAGTATACCCGGTCTTCATTCTTATACAAAAAGGCGGGGTAATAACTGTGTGCCTGCCGCTGGCAGTTGTATCCGTAGAAACTGTCGAATCCCTGTTTGTTGGGAGTACCTTCCGTGCCCGGAGCCCCCAGTCCCCATTTTCCAAAGCATCCGGTGACGTATCCGGCTTGCTGCATCATTCTTCCGAGAGTCATGGTATGGGCTTTCAAAGGATACTGCCCCTCCAAACCGGGATGTACATACATGGAGTCGTAATTCATGATAGCGCCCCGATAAGCCATTTCATCATTAGCCCGGATTTGCGCATGTCCCGAGTGCATACCTGTCATCAACACACAGCGGGCGGGTGCCGAAACGGGTGAACCTGTGTAATGCTGTGTGAAACTGATGCCATCCTTATACAACCGATCGATGTTCGGTGTTTCTATTTTCTCCGAACCATAACAACCGATATCCCCGTAGCCCAGATCATCCATTATGATATATATGACATTGGGTCGAGATTCTTTCACCTGGCTTTTGGCCGATAAAGCGAAAACGGACAGTCCGATATAGATTTCTATTCTTTTCATTATTAGTTTCTTTTTTTAGTCCCATTTATAATTTGTACCCGCATCTTCCTTCAATGCAGGCCCGAATGAATACCCCTGCTGTTCAAACCACAGTTGCTTAGAGAGTACTTTGCCATAAAACTCATCAAAATTTTCCGGATTGCCGGAATGCCACATCTGCTCGGCAAGTGCGAGAATACGCGGAAAGACCCGACGATCGATCATGCTTTCCGTCACCCCGTCGTCCGTCCACAAGGCAGAGCTCATTCCGAGAATAAGCGGATTTTCCTCCCGGGGCCTATAAGAAGGATTACGCAAATACACATCTTCCAGATCGAAAGTGCGAGCTTGAGTATATCCCTTCCAGGGGGTAAGCGGGAAGTTCAGATACGTATAATAGTTTGTACCGCAAATCACCGGATAATTATGTCTGACGGCATTCTTCAAGGCCAGATCCCGGTGTCCTCTCCAGTTCCACCACTGTATCACCACATTGTCCGGCAAGGAATAGCCGTCTTTGTAAATCACATCTCCCCAAAAGATGGCCTTCCTCCCTTTTTGTTTCAGATAATCGGCCATCCGGGCCGAAAACCACAATTGTAGGTCATGACTGTCTTTTAGTTTTTCTTTTTCAATCCGTGACCGGCAATCGGGACATTTATCCCAATTCCCTTTAGGTGCTTCGTCGCCTCCGAGATGAATATAAGCGGACGGAAACATCCGGCATACTTCGTCCAACACATTCTTCAGGAAGATGAGTGTACTGTCTTTTCCCGCACAAAATATATTCTGCGTAAATCCGCTTTGGGGAACCTTTACCGCAACATTGAAACATCCCAGCCGGGGATATGCATTAAGTGCCGCTTCGGCATGTCCGGGCATGTCAATCTCGGGAACAACCGTAATGCCCCGGTCCGCCGCATAGCCGATGATCTCTTTCACCTCTTCTTGAGAGTAGAAGCCCTGCTGTTCCGGCCCCTGCCCTACAAAAGCTCCTATACGGGTCAGGAACGGATAGCGTTTTATTTCGATGCGCCAGCCAAGTCCTTCGGTCAGATGCCAATGAAAGTAATTCATCTTCAGCATCGAAGCCATGTCGATATATTTCTTGATCGTAGACACTTTCTGATACTGGCGTCCGGAATCCAGCATAAAGCTGCGCCATTTCACCCGTGGAAAATCGGTGATCTCGACACAAGGAAATATCAGTCCTCTTTCCTCACCCGTGTTCCATTGCCTCAGACTTTGAATGGCATAGATAAAGCCGGCATCATCCGCTGCCTCGACAATTATTCGCTCAGGCGTCACACGGATGCGATAACCTTCTGTCGGCAAAGTAACATCTTTTTTCCAGGAGATGTGGCTGTTTACCTCCTCTTTGCACCATTCCACAGCGCTTTCGGGCACCAGTTTTTCATAAAACAAACGTATGAAAGAGCCGGGAGACTCCTCTGCGTACATTCGTATTTTACCTTGAAGCCGTAACCGGCCATCTGCCCTCTCTATTTTACCGGGGGTAGGCATGATGATTTGTCCGGACAAGTCGATGGAATACGAACACAGGGAAAGTAGTATTAAAATCAGGTATTTCATTTAAATGTAGTATTTTGAGTGCAAAAACTGTCCAAAGATAAGATTTTCTCCGGACAGTTTTTTATCACACGGTTAAAACCATTTGTCAATCAAACATTTCCTACTTTATTCCGTCATCCCAACCCGGATTCTGTTCAAGCTGAGGATTCAGCACCCTTTCGTTGCGGGGAATAGGATTCAGGTAATAATAATCAGGCCAAGTATGGTTCTGTGCAGGATGAAATTCAAGATAGCCTTCCGTTCCTCCACCATCGACTGTCACTTTGGTTCCGGCCGGAAAATCCGATGCTTTGACGTACATGCCCAGTTTCTTCTTCAATGCATAATGACACTTCTTCCATCTCCGCAAATCGTCGAACCTGAATCCTTCGGAAAACAATTCAATGCGGCGTTCGCGGCGAATCTCCCACAACAAGGGATTTACAGCATAATCACCCGGATAAGCAGGGTTACCCAAATCACGTTTAGGATCGAAACTGTCGTTAATTTCCGCCACCTTCATAGGAGCCACGTTAGCACGGCTACGCAATTTATTTACCGTCCGATCGGCTACCGACTGATCGAATTCGCCTAATTCACACATTGCTTCAGCATAATTCAGCATCACCTCTTCCACCCTGAACAGTGGCATATCGGTCTCTTCATTTCGCTGTGATCCCATTGACAAATACGTACAATAATATTTCCAGTTATTATAGCCGAAAGCTGACTTGTACCAAGGCTGATTCTCCAAATAAAAATCGAAATGCGGGACTGCTCCCAGGATACCCCCGTCATAGCCTTGACGGAAAGGTAAAGTTTTCTGTCTCTCTTTAGCACTGCCATAGCCTATTCCCAAACGGATATTCAAGCTATCGATGAAACTTCTGTCCTTGGCAACTTCGGTAAATTGCCATTTATTACCCCAGGCATCGGTAGAAGCCGAACGGTCTATTCTGTACGGAGGAGTCACTTGCAACCAGAGTCGGTGATCCCGGCAACTAAACTCGTCATACATATCTTTGTCTCCCTTATATAACGGACTATTCCAACGGGTTTTACCATCCGAACAGAGATAACTGTCCACCAAGTCACGGGTCGGATTATAGTACGAGGCTCCTGTGGTTCCTCCGATACTAGTAGCATGTATTACGTTTTCCGCATTCGAGAACTCCCGATAGAGTATGACTCCGGGGACATCCTTCAATTCAAGCGAACAAAAAAGATCATCGTAGTTGCTGCAAATCTCGGGGAAACTATTCATAACCTCGGCAGACACCCGCTTACATTCTTTCAGATAAGTTTCGGCATCATTCAATCCGTGATATTTCCTCCATGTACCCTCAAAAAGACAGAATCGTGATATAAAGGCTTGAACGACTGCTCTATTAATCGTATTATTACCATCTCCGTTAACATTAATATGCTGTTCGGCATATTGCAGGTCTTCAAGAATATGCTTCGCAATTTCATCTCTGGATGCACGGGGCCCATTAATCAGCTCTGTATCGTTATCACTCAGCACACGGTCTATCCAAGGTACTCCACCATAAGCAGACAGCAATGAGAAGTAGCGGTATGAACGAAAGAAATATCCGACACTTTTCCAATGTGCTTTCTCGGCTTCAGTCATCTGAGAGCTGTCTATCCGCCCCAACATCAGATTGACACGACGAATAAAGGCATAATAGTCCCATGCTGTATCATTCCGCTTATCGGGTACAGTGACCAGTCCTCTGATCCAGTTGCTCTCACTGCTTCCACGAGTCTGATTGTACGAGATATCATCTGTCGAGGTATCACCGTATCCTAATTTCGGCAGTGTCTCATACAATCCCCAGGCGTATGCCTTGAAGTTGTCATACGTCACAAAGGCAGTCTCTTCCGTCGGGTTGCCCAACGGATACCTTTCCATAAAATCATTGTTCAGGCAACCGGTAAAAGCGATCGCACAGAATATAAACAGGGCAAATGTATATTTCTTCATACTATTTCGGTTATTTAGAATGTGACATTAAATCCAAGTGAAAACTTCTTCATAAACGGATATTCCCATGCTCCTTTCGAAAGCATATCAGACTCCAGACCTTCCGGCAAGTGATCCCATGTGTGAAGGTTTTCTCCACTGAAAAATACCTTGACCTCATCGAAGCAAATCTGCTTAGCCCAGGTTTTAGGCAAAGTATAGGATAAGGTGATATTTTGCAACTTCAAGTAAGCCGCATTAGCCAGATATTTGGTCTGCTTCCAGCGGTTCGAAGCAGTATTCACACCGTTGTTTGCATATACCCTTGGGAAATAGGCATCCGTATGCTCCGGTGTCCAGAAGTCAAGGGTTTCCTTAAACAGACTTCCCCACGTTCCGGTAGGCCATGCAATCTGATCGGTACGCCAAAAGTCACGTTTGCCCACACCACGAAGAAAGACAGAAAGGTCGAACCCTTTCCAACTCAAACCTGCATTGATGCCATAATGGAAGCGAGGTGTAGAGTTACCGATGATACGTTGGTCGCCCGGATCGTCCGCTGTTCCTTTTCCACTCCATATAGTGCTGGCATCATCATCAAAGTTTTTATAAAGTATATCACCCGGATATACTTTCCCTACTCCTTTAGGAATAGGAATGCCTTCTTTAAGCGTTCCGTCGGCATTGAAATCATCTTCTCTATAAAAACGATCGGTTACATATCCCCATATTTCACCAATCTTCTGCCCTTTGCGATAGGTGCCCAGCAAGTTGGTCTCGTTGTTAAACTTGGTAATTTCACTCTGCGAATCGTAAAGATTGAATCCGATACGGTAATTGAAATCTTTGATACGGTCTCTCCAGTTCAATTCCAGCTCCCAACCATAAGTTTTCAAATTCGCAGCATTCTGCTTGGCAGCAGCCACTCCCACAACCCACGGCAAATCCATTCCCGGTGCCAGCATACCTTTTGTATCACGCCGATACCAATCGAAAGTACCATTCAGGCGATTATCAAAAAATCCGAAGTCAACACCGAAGTCGAGCGTATATACTTTTTCCCAGGTGAACGCACTGCTGACCATAGGCGGAGTGGACAAAGTCGTAGGTCTTTGACCGTCTACCAGCCAATTGGTAAGCCCTGGAGCCATCTCCGGTATATACGGATAATTGTCCGGTGAGCCGTCTGCCAGCAAAATGATCTGATTTCCGATCGATCCCCACGAAGCACGAAATTTAAAGTTGGATAGAACATCGCGTGTCGCTGTCATAAAAGGTTCTTCCGAAATGCGCCAACCTGCCGAGAAAGATGGGAAGAACCCAAAACGGTTGTTTTTAGGGAATCGTGAAGTTCCGTCATATCGTCCGTTAGCTTCAAGCATGTAGCGATCCTTGTACGAATAATTCACACGGTAAAAGAGTCCTCTGAGGGCATATTCGTTAAAGGTATCCGTTGCCGTTGTGGTCCCGGTAGCTCCCGATATGGACGGCAGGTTACTCAACAATACATCTTTCCTTTCCGTCCACTGTGATTCCGCATGATTCTCTTCCTGGTTGAATCCACCCATAACACTTATATGATGATTACCTATTGAAAAGTCGTAATTAGCAAATATATTGATTGCATTATAGTTAGTAAATCCCTGTGTCAGCGCATACCGTGTATTTTCCGTGTTATTCAGGACACCGGTAAAGTTCATTCCGATGTATTTATACTGGTTCACATACATGCGGTTGTAGTTCGTCACCCGGTTGTACGTATATTCACCTGTTATCTTCAAGTTTTTCAGAGGCGAAATGATGATACGTCCCAAAGCCCGGAGATCCGTCTTTTTAACAATGCGTGGTTCCCCATAACGGATGTAAGTAGCGGAAGTTTCAGCCGGATAAATAATACCATCCTCTTCATAAGGCGATATATTCTGATAAGAAGGAAGTTGCATGGCACTTCCCCAAATTCCGTTTCTACCGCCTTGCTCCACTTTGTTCTGGGTAGAATTGGCATACCGTATATCCAATTGAGTGGTCAGCCATTTGTTGACCTCCACACTCAGGAAACTTGAGAGATTGGCACGCTCATACCTGTCTTTATCAGTAATAAGGATTCCGTCTTCATTGGTGTATCCCAAACCGATACGATAATTCGTTCTTGAACTTCCTCCCGAAACTGAAAAACTATGATTTTGCATAAAGCCATAATTATCCATCATATCGGCAAACATATCGTTCTCTCTCATCAGAAACAGGTTCCCATCTTCATCGAATACATATCCATTGGGATATTGGGAAGGATTAGCCATATAATCACGTATATACGTCTCCCATTGAGGAATATTCTTACCGTCTACATACGTGTCATTGGGCCATCCCATCTCTTTATATGCCAAGATGGACTCCAACGGACCGGCTTTTTGTGGCAGCTCCAATGCTTTCGAAAACGAGAAATTATTATTATAATTGAATTTAGGAGCCATGTCCTTTTTACCTTGCTTGGTGGTAATCAAGATTACTCCAAACGCAGCACGTGCTCCGTAGATAGCTGCAGAAGCGGCATCTTTCAAGACCGAAACCGACTCGATATCCTGCGGATCGATCATATTGATATCCATCGGTACATTATTGACCAACACCAGCGGACCACCACCGTTGATAGAAGTGGTTCCTCGAATATTGTATGATAGATTGTCACCTGGAGTACCGGTCGTTCCCTCTATTTTTAATCCCGGAACCACCCCTTGCAAAGCTGCCGTAACATTTGTTATCGGACGATCTCCTAATGTTTCCTGTATATTAACTGCTGTAACTGCTCCCGTCAGATTGATCTTCTTTTGTGTTCCGAAGCCGACAACCACTACTTCATCCATCAATTGTGAATCTTCTTTCAACTGAATGACGAAATGAGTTTTTCCATTGGTACTGACCTCCTGAGGCAAATAACCGATATAGGTAACCTGCAACTTACTGTTGTCAGAGACCTCCAATGAAAATTCTCCCTCAAGATTGGTAATCGTGGCCTGCTTACCGCCTACGGCAAGCACATTCGCTCCTATAAGAGGTTCGCCGGTAACGCCCGTCACTTTACCCGTTATCTTTTTCATCTGAGTAGCTTGCCCGGCAGCAGCTTTCTCTTTCTTCTGCTCAACAGGAGTAATGACTATATGCTCAGCCTCATAACGGCAAGTAAACCCGGTATTCTTCAAAAGAGCATCCATTACAAAAGACAGTTCCTTGTCTACAAAGTTGCCTTTAATCTTCCTATTTACATCCAGTCCGGTCTGATTGTATGTAATACTCAATTGAGTCTGCTCCTCAATTTGTTCGAATACTTTTTGCAAAGACTGATTGTTGCCATACACGCTTATCCGCTGATTTTGCCCGTACGCAGTGTTATAAATGCATAAAGCGAGAAGTAAAAGAACTATTTTATGAATTTTTACGGATAGAATATTCCTTAATTTGATTTTTAATTTCATAATTTTGTGAGTTAATCAATTAATACTGTTTAAAGTCTCTAAAGGTTAAAAAGTTTTTGATTGATTTCGGGGATCGGAAATGGGTGTGGTAATTTGTTTCCGGTTCCCTTTTTTGCATATGATTGTTCTCCTTTCCTTTACTTTAATGGACAAATAGATATGGATTCGTCCTTCTCCACTTTATAGGTGATACCTCCTACTGTTTTTGTTACAATATCCAAAACATGGAAAATATCATCACGACGCTTAAACTTTATTGTATAAAGGTCCGAATTGATCCGATTCGACTCCATCAGATCAGACGATAGCTGAATAGATACTGCATAGCTTCTTTCCAGTGTTCTCAGGATTTCCCTGAGTGACTGGGAAATAAAGTTCATTTCTCCCTTTGTCCAACCCGAATAAACAGAAGCGTCTATATCTGTTTTGTTGAATCTACCACTCCGATTTTCGTAATCAAGCTGCTGATTGGGTTCTAAGGTAATAAAATTGTTAGGCTGGTTTTTCTTTCTTACAGCAACAGAACCGGACTCCAATGTGGTAATTGTCCTTCTATCAAAAGGATATGCCTGCAAATTAAACTGAGTACCCAGTACACAAATGTCCAGATGGTTAGTTGCCACCACAAAAGGAAGTTTCTTATTAGGGGCTACCGCAAAGTGCCCTTCTCCGGAAAGATATACAGAACGGGTATCGCCGGTAAATTGCGTAGGATATAGAAATATGGATCCCGAATTCAGGGTGATGATCGAACCATCCGGTAACGTGATCTGTTTTTGCTCTCCCTTGGGAACGATACATTCTACAAAACGGACTTCCTGCGTGTGATGTTCCACATATATATAGGCCGTTATAATAGATATTAACGGGATAAGAAGAATAGCTGCTATATGCGCCCACCGATGTAGATAGGCCGGCCGGGCAGAAGAAAGCCCCGCTCTTTTTTGAAACTTACGTAAAGAATGCCGGGTACCGGCATCTGCTTCAGGACGATATTCGTCCCATATCTGAAGAAGCGCTTCTTCTTTCCGTTGTTTGCCGGAAGGATCAAGAAGCCATGTCCACACTTTATTTTTAAGGTCCGGACTGGCTATGAAGGCCATAAAGTTGTGTATGATTTTGTATGCGTCAGACATAGTATGTTTTATGGATTATATATATAAGATACGTAACCCGCCAAACACACACAGTTCAAAGAACACTTTTTTTTATATAGCTTGTTAAGTTTATACGAAAGTAGCCATAATGACCCAAAACAATATCTTACGTATATCAGCCAAAGCCTGGGTCAGATGATTCTCAACTGTACGCTTGCTAATGTTCAGTTCACGGGCTATATTTTCATTACTAAGCCCCTGTTCGCGGCTCATCTGATAAATCTTTCTTCTTTGAGAAGGCATTCTTTCAACAGCGATGGCTATAATCAGTTCTAATTCTTTCGCGTTCAGTTCCGATTCTATTTCATACAGATCGGAGTTATCATCCGATAACTGCCTGAATTGATAATTTTTAAATAACAAAGAGCGCTCGATGTACCGGAAAACCGCATTCCGGGCTATACGGAACAGGTATGCATCCAAGTTGTCTATCTGCTTCAGATTTCCCCTGTTCTGCCACAATGACATAAATATATCCTGCGAAAGATCTTCCGCCTCTTCAGCATCCTGTAACAAGCCATTAATGAATCCTTTGACCCGGGGATAATAATCAAGAAAGAAGCCCTCAAACTTTTGGGGACTTTCCAGACTATCCGCATCGGTCACCGGAAATTTCCTTATGAATTTCATTATACAGATAATTTAAAATAGCTCTATAAACACACATCCCTCGACATTCAGAACAGTATTTTAGAGATAATCAATTTAGGTTAACTTTATATTGGTTTTGTATATCAACAAAAGTTATTATAGTCAGAAATCACCACGGATTACATCAATTGCCACAGAATTTTACATTGACCATCAGTCATTTATTTTTTATCTGTGTGAATCAGTGTAATCCGTGATGATTTTTTTCCGCAACACTCCCTACTGATGAATGATCAGTGCAGACTGTGCCGGAACCGTCACCTCAGGTCCGTATAACGAGCCCAACCCTCTTTCATCAATCACACCATCTCTGCATACAACAGTGTATTTACCTTCGGGTATCGCCAGTTTGGCAGGAACAGAACGGGCATTAAGTGCCACGATAATGTTGTCCCAAGTATCTCCGTTAGCGCGGTCTTTCAAGCGGAAAGCCACCAGATTACCACCATCTACCGGGAGGAATTCCAGGTGCTTACGTACCATCTCGGCATCTCCCATACGGAAAGCGGGATGGGCTTTACGAATACTGATCAAACGCTTATAATAGGCGAACACATCTTCGTGAGTTGTCTTTCGGTTCCAATCAATGGCATTAATAGAATCGGGACTCTCAAAACTATTATGCACCCCTTTCTTGTCACGCATCACCTCTTCTCCGGCATAGATGAACGGAATACCTTGCGAAGTCAGCACTGCCGTCTGCGCCAGTTTGTCAAGTCGTACGAGTTGTTCGGGTGTGATGCCGGGGATACTCGACTTCAAGCGATCTACCAAGCACATATCATCGTGGCAGGATACGTAACTGATCATCTGAGTAGGCTGGGAAGCCCAGGGAGCTTTACTGTAATTCACCGAATCATTGTTGACTTGAGGGTGACTGACAGCTCCTACAATACCAAACTTAATGCTCTCTTCTTCCCCGGGGATCCCGGCAAGGAACGCTCCCTTATGATTATCATTAAAAGGACCACGCAACGCATCACGAATTTCATCGGAAAAGGCGGCAATACCCGGCATTTTACAGGTATTGACCTTCATTGCCAGCGAATCACCCGGATACTGAGGTGCTTCCGCTGCCCAACCTTCACCATAAATAATGATAGAAGGATCTACAGCACTGACCGCCTTACGGATTTCATTCATCGTCTCGATGTCGTGAATGCCCATCAGGTCGAAACGGAAACCATCGATATGGTATTCCTTGATCCAGTGAAGCACGGATTCAATCATATATTTACGCATCATAGGCCGGTTGCTTGCCGTCTCGTTACCACAAGCCGAACCATTGGCCAACGAACCATCCGGCTTCTGGCGATAAAAATATCCAGGTACCGTACGTTCGAAGTTACTGCCATCGGTGTTGTATGTATGATTGTATACCACATCGAGCACTACCCGTATACCAGCTTTGTGCAATGCCTGTACCATCTGCTTAAACTCGCGGATGCGGACAGCCGGATCGTAAGGATCGGTAGCATACGAACCATCGGGTACATTGTAATTCTGCGGATCATATCCCCAGTTGTATTTATTTTCATCCAGCTTGGTTTCGTCTACCGAAGCATAATCATAAGACGGAAGCAAATGGACGTGTGTTACTCCCAGCTCGATCAGATGATCGATTCCGGTCAGCAATTTGGCAGAGTTCATCGTACCATGTTCTGTCAATGCCAAAAATTTTCCCTTATGCTGAATCCCTGATGTAGAATCTACTGAAAAATCACGATGGTGCATTTCATAAATGATCGCATCAGCCGGTGATTTCAACGGCGGTCGCTGATCTGCCTCCCAACCTTGTGGATCGGTGGACTTCAAGTTGATAATGGCCGCACGTTTTCCGTTCACCCCTACCGCTTTGGCATTGATACCGGGTGTATCACCCATCCATTTATCGTTTACCTTGACATTGAATGTGTAGAACTTCCCCATCAGATCCTTGCTGACCGTTGCCATCCAAGTGCCTTCTTCACCCGGTTCCATAGGAATCGTTTCGTAAGCATGCCCACCTTCACCCGAGTCGAACAACATCAGACGGACTTCATCGGCAGTAGGCGCCCAAAGGGTAAACTTGGTAGACTCCGGTGAATATTCCATCTCCGTGAGGCTACCCGAACGTACCGGATATAATTCGTAAGACGCATATTCTTTCTTGGCGGGAGTACAACTCACTACAGCTGTAGCCGCTGTCACTCCGATAAAGGCAAGATAGTTCATTTTCATGTTTTTCTCTCTATTATATATATTGTTATCTACTTATTGTCTAAGTTCAGAATCCGTCGCTACTTTACTCTTTCGGGATTTTTGGCTATAAAATCTTTCCAACCGCTATACCCTTTCTCCATTACCGGACGCCCCATCTGCAGGAAATGACAATAAGCAGCTGCCAATCCGTCGGTAGCATCCATAAAAACAGGCATATCCTCTTTGGCAAAATGCAGCATGCGTTGCAACATATCCGCCACTTGTTCTTTAGAGGCCTGCCCGTTGCCGGTGATGGCCATCTTTATTTTCAGCGGGGCATATTCAGTAATAGGAATATCACGGCTCAACGCAGCCGCCATCGCTACTCCCTGAGCACGTCCGAGCTTCAGCATCGACTGCACGTTTTTCCCGAAAAAAGGAGCTTCAATCGCCAGTTCATCGGGCAAGTAACTTTCGATAATACTAAGCACCCGTTCGTGGATATGACGAAGTTTGAGGTAATGATTGCCGAACTTCCGCAAATCGATGATCCCCATAGCGATCATCTCGGGTCTTGTCCCGCAAACACGGAGCACTCCGTATCCCATGATCGTAGTACCGGGATCAATGCCCAGAATAATCTTTTCTTTTACCGGCTGAATCACTCCAATACCTCCATCAATGTGGGAAATCCGACTACTTTATCCTTAAATATCTTCACCAGCTCTTGGTTGAGCCGCGCACCCTGATCCTGATGCCAGCGATGCAGCACGCCAGAATCGTCCACCTCCCATTGGAGCGAATAGGAAGTACCTTCGTCACGATGACTCAACACACGACAGATGCGCGGAGCACGGAGAGCACCGTGTTTCTCTACTTCAGGAATATAACTCTCTTTGATCCAGATCAAAAAATTATCATGAACTTCGTCGTCCACCTGAAAAGTGGTATTGTATATCAGCATATTTTTTATCTTTAAGTTGATTATTTCCGCAAACATAGCAATTATTTCAGAATAATACATTATATTTGCAGCACCAAAACAGATAAACGTTCGCAAACGTTATCATTAAGAGCATGGGGGGTTAGCTCATCTGGCTAGAGCGTAACACTGGCAGTGTTAAGGTGATCGGTTCGAGTCCGATACTCTCCACACCCAATTAATAAAAATAGTAAATATTTCATCATTAAAGTGGGGAAATCCGTGAGGACTTCCCCATTTTGTTTTTTCCAGGATTTACCACAGAGTATACCGGTATACAACACTATATACGAAACAGGACAAAAAACGAAGGAGATAGTGTTAGTTATTAGAGTTAACGAAACATGGAACGGAGTCTATTCCAGAAGCCCTCCGTTTTTTCCTCGTTCGCCTTATATTTTTCGATCATCTCGCTGGTTTCTTTCTTATATCTGTCCAGCGATGCCCCCATTTCGTCTAAGCTCGCTATACCTTCTATTATCATCTCCACTTCGTCTTTGGCCGCCGGCTCAGTTCCGGTTTCGACCTCTTCGTTTTCCAGCTTCCCGGCATCCGGCATTGTCTCCCCGGGCATCCCGAACTTCGCCTCCGTCGCCGCCATCATCTCTTTCCACGCCCCGCTTTGAGCATAGTTTTCGTCTACCAGCGCTTTTATCTGGAGCTGCCGTATTTCCTGCGCTTCCTTCCGCGACACCACCTCCACGTCTCTACCAAAATATGTTCGGGCACACCTTTCAAATTCGCTCTCGATTTTCCTCCAAGCGCCCTTTTCGCCCAGTCTGCTTTTGAAGCTGTTTTCCGTGCTATTGTATTTATACATTTCCCTCTCCAGACGGGCGACTCTCGTAATCAGTTCCCGGCGCTGAGCCCGCAGTTCCATTTCACGGATATGCAAATTCCCCACCTCGTCCGACAGTTCCTGCAGGCTTTCATCCTCTCCGGTGTTTCCGGCCTCCCCCACGTTTGGGCACTTTTCCCATTTGAGAAGTCGTTTTTTGAGTCTCTCTACGCGCTTCTCGTTCTCCCGGTTTTTCTCTTTCAGCCGTTCGCACCGTTCAATGTAATATATCTCCTTGTCGCGCAGGTCACTGCACATCCGATTAGCGTCTTCATGGTTCTGCCTTGCTCTCAGCAGCGTATGCTCCATTTCCTTAAAAGAGTCGCGGCTTCGTTCAAGGTCGGTTTGGAGACGCTTGATAAGTTCGTCCGAGCTTTCGGGCAGCCTCCTGGTCACCTTCCTGTACGCTATGAGGTAGTCTTTTACAGACTCAAATCCCATTTCCCGAGCTATCCGATACAGAGGGGCGGCTGTGAAGGCACTGTTGAACAGTTTTCGATCTTCGGTGTTCAGCTTGTCAATCATCACGCAGAGTAGTCGGTGCAGAACGGGGAGGAAATCATCCAGAAGACGCATCTTGAGTCCGGCATCTTCGTCTGCACGCAGTTCCGCCTCGATGCGCTGCTCAAACTTCGCGCAAAGTTGCTCGTAATTGGTTTTCAGGTGCGCCAACCGTTTTTCTTTCTCTACCAATTCGCACACGCTCCCGTCATCAATCAGCACCACGCTGCCCACAACGGAAGTGGTGATTTGGCTTTCACGTACCCACGCTATCACTCTCTCTACACTGATTCCATATTTATCAGATATACTTTTTACTGACTTCCAATCGGCCATATCGATACAATTTAAGGTTTGCAGAAATCAGATGCAGAGTACGAAGCACTCGCAATTTACATAATAATAGTATTAACGGACGGTTCACCCAATCACCCTTCTGCACCCGCCAAATTAATCATTTATTACATAATAACGAATCATTTGTAAATAAAATAATCGCATAGTCCTATCTTTTAACATTCACACGAGGTCCGTACGGCTCAATGAAGGTATCCCCGACGTTTTCTCCAACGCTGAAAACATTTCATCAGCGCCTCCTAGCTGACTTCGGTGATGCGATAACGACGGACAGGACCGGCATGCAGTTTATGATAGGAACAACTACAGTAACCCGTTATGATAAAAAAGAGATTCACTAGTGAAAGAAAGCACCCTCTTACACAAGAAGATGTACGTTATCATAAAAGACAGACGAGCGATTACAACACCTACTGCATGAGGAAGAGAAAACATCTCTCCACCTCCGATTATCATATACAAATAAAGAAAGAGAAAGCCTAAAGATCGGCAAGAGGCAACCAACCGACACATTTTATTTCTTTCTATCCTCTTTGATTGCAATATTATTGTTACTTTTGCAGCAATTTAACGAAAATCGAATAACAATAAATCGCAAGATATGATAGCTAAGATTAATCAACTTCTTGAAGAGGTGGGGGCCTTGAAAGCCGCCAATGCCGAAGAACTCGAAGTTCTGCGCATCAAATACCTCAGCAAGAAAGGAGCCATCAATGACTTGATGGCAGATTTCCGCAATGTGGCTGCCGAACAGAAAAAAGAAGTCGGCATGAAGCTCAACGAGCTGAAAACAAAAGCACAAGAAAAAATCAACGCACTGAAAGAACAGTTCGACAACCAGGACAACGGACAGGACGATCTCGACCTGACCCGTTCGGCTTATCCCGTGGAGCTGGGCACACGCCATCCGCTTTCCATTGTGCGCAACGAAATCATTGACATCTTTGCCCGTCTGGGATTCAACATTGCCGAAGGTCCGGAAATAGAAGATGACTGGCATGTGTTCTCCGCACTCAACTTTGCCGAAGACCATCCGGCACGAGACATGCAAGACACATTCTTCATCGAATCCCATCCCGACGTACTACTGCGCACACACACCTCATCGGTACAGAGCCGTGTGATGGAGGTTTCGCAACCACCTATCCGTATCATCTGTCCGGGACGCGTTTACCGTAACGAAGCTATCAGCTATCGTGCACACTGTTTCTTCCACCAGGTAGAAGCGCTGTACGTAGACCGCAATGTATCTTTCACCGACCTGAAACAAGTGTTGCTACTCTTCGCCAAAGAGATGTTCGGTGCCGATACGAAGATTCGCCTGCGTCCGTCGTACTTCCCGTTCACAGAACCCAGCGCCGAAATGGATATCAGCTGTAACATCTGCGGCGGAAAAGGCTGCCCCTTCTGCAAACACACCGGCTGGGTCGAAATCTTGGGTTGCGGAATGGTAGACCCGAACGTACTTGATGCCAACGGAATAGACAGCAAAGTGTATAGCGGATATGCTCTGGGTATGGGTATCGAACGCATCACAAACCTGAAATATCAGGTGAAAGACCTCCGCATGTTCTCCGAAAACGATACACGTTTCCTGAAGGAGTTCGAAGCGGCCTATTAAATTTTACTGCCGCAGACATGAACACAGAGTCTCACAGGGTTTTCTTAAAATTAAAAGAGGCTCTCTGTGAGACTTTGTGTTACTCTGCGGTCCAATCAAAACCACCATACTATGTCCAAAGATAGGCTTGTCACCCCCAGCTATGTTCTGATACTGGCAGCAAACTTCCTTTTATACTTTGCCTTCTATCTGATTCTGCCTGTATTGCCTTTCTATCTGACTGAAATTTTCCAAACCGGAAATGCAGCCGTAGGGGTCATTTTATCCTGCTACACCGTAGCTTCACTCTGTATCCGCCCCTTCTCGGGCTATCTGCTGGACACGCTGGCACGCAAGCCACTCTACCTGATCGCCTACTTCCTGTTCATCACCGTCTTTGCCGGATACATCCTTGCCGGGGTGCTGTCACTGTTCATCATGCTCCGGGTGGTGCATGGACTGGCTTTCGGAATGGTGACCGTAGCGGGTAATACCATCGTAATCGACATCACTCCTTCTTCCCGCCGCGGAGAAGCGGTAGGCTACTACGGACTGATGAACAACACGGCCATGAGCTTCGGACCGATGATCGGACTTTTTATGCACGACACCTGTTCGTTCGAGACCATCTTCCTGTGTTCACTCCTCTCCGGTACAGTGGGGTTTGCGGCTGCCTGCCTGGTAAAGACACCTGTTAAGGAACCGGTAAAACGTGAACCGATTTCACTGGACCGGTTCGTATTAATTAAAGGTATACCTGCGGGAGTGGCATTGCTCCTACTCTCCATTCCCTACGGCATGACGAGTACTTATATAGCCATGTATGCCAAGGAGATCGGGATCACACTCAGCTCCGGGCTGTTCTTCACCTTTATGGCAGTGGGCATGGCTGTCTCACGCATGTTTTCCGGACGTCAGGTGGACAAAGGACGTATCACACAAGTCATCACCCTGGGACTCTATCTGGTGTGTGCCTGCTTTTTCACACTGGCAGCCTGCGGCAAATTGATGTCGCTGAGTCCCGAACTGACAGATGTGCTTTTCTTTATGGTGGCTCTGTTGCTGGGAGTCGGATTCGGCACCATGTTTCCGGCCTTCAATACCCTGTTTGTCAACCTGGCCCCTAATAGCCAACGCGGCACGGCCACTTCCACCTACCTGACTTCATGGGATGTAGGCATCGGCATCGGCCTGATACTGGGCGGATATATCGCCCAACTGACTTCGTTCGACATGGCTTACTTCTTCGGAGCTTGCCTGACGGTGGTTTCCACCTTTTATTTCAACCTGAAAGTCGCACCCCATTATCATAAGAACAAACTAAGATGACAAAGAAAGAACGTTATGAAAAAGTAATCGCCTGGTTTCAGGAAAATGTGCCCGTGGCCGAAACGGAACTGCATTACAACAACCCGTACGAACTGCTAATCGCCGTTATCCTCTCCGCACAGTGTACAGACAAGCGGGTGAACATGATCACCCCTAGAATTTATCAGGATTTCCCCACACCGGAAGCACTGGCTGCTACCACACCGGAGGTGATATTCGAGTACATACGCAGCGTATCTTACCCCAATAACAAGTCGAAACATCTGGTGGGCATGGCACGCATGCTGGTGAACGACTTCAACAGCGAAGTACCCGATACTCTTGAAGAACTGATCAAGTTGCCCGGTGTAGGGCGCAAAACGGCCAATGTCATTCAGTCCGTCGTGTTCAACAAAGCTGCCATGGCGGTAGACACTCACGTCTTCCGCGTGAGTCACCGCATCGGACTGGTAAGTAATTCCTGCACCACCCCGTTCAGTGTAGAAAAAGAACTGATGAAGAACATCCCCGACGAGCTGATTCCCATCGCTCACCACTGGCTGATCCTGCACGGACGTTACGTCTGTCAGGCCCGCACTCCCAAATGTGAAACCTGTGGTTTACAATTGATGTGTAAATATTACTGTGAGAAGTATAAAGTTAGCAAAGACACACTGAAGAGGAAGAATAAATAACGATTTCATAGCAAAAAAGAGAAATTAATACTAACTTTGCGGTCATCATAAAAGAAACTAACACTTTTAAAGTAAATAAATAAAGTATTATGCAGACAATTGACAATTTCAATTTTGCCGGTAAAAAGGCATTCGTTCGCGTGGACTTCAATGTACCCTTGGACGAAAACTTCAACATTACAGACGACACTCGTATCCGTGCTGCACTTCCTACCCTGAAGAAGATTCTGGCAGACGGTGGTAGCATCATCATCGGTTCTCACCTGGGCCGTCCGAAAGGCGTTGCTGACAAATTCTCTCTGAAACACATTGTTAAGCATGTATCAGAGTTACTGGGCGTTGAAGTTCAGTTTGCCAACGACTGTATGGGCGAAGAAGCTGCTGTAAAAGCCGCTGCTCTGCAACCGGGCGAAGTGCTGTTGCTTGAAAACCTTCGCTTCTACGCTGAAGAAGAAGGCAAACCAAGAGGATTGGCTGAAGACGCAACCGACGAAGAAAAAGCCGCAGCCAAGAAAGCCGTAAAAGAGAGCCAGAAAGAATTTACCAAGAAATTGGCTTCGTATGCAGACTGCTACGTAAACGACGCATTCGGTACAGCTCACCGTGCTCATGCTTCTACAGCACTGATCGCTAAATACTTCGACACCAACAATAAGATGTTTGGCTACCTGATGGAAAAAGAAGTGAAAGCCGTTGATAAGATATTGAACGACATCAAGCGTCCGTTTACTGCCATCATGGGTGGATCAAAAGTATCTTCTAAGATCGAAATCATCGAAAACCTGCTGAACAAGGTAGACAACCTGATCATCACAGGCGGTATGACTTACACTTTCACCAAAGCAATGGGTGGACAGATCGGTCTGTCTATCTGCGAAGATGACAAACTGGATCTGGCTCGCGAACTGATGCAGAAAGCCAAAGACAAAGGTGTAAATCTGGTATTAGCTGTTGACGCTAAGATTGCTGACGCTTTCTCTAACGATGCCAATACTAAATTCTGCCCGGTTAACGAAATTCCTGACGGATGGGAAGGTCTTGACATCGGTCCGAAATCTGAAGAGATCTTTGCCGAAGTGATCAAGAATTCTAAGACAATTCTTTGGAATGGTCCGACAGGTGTATTCGAATTCGAAAACTTCACTCACGGCTCTCGTTCAGTAGGCGAAGCTATCGTTGAAGCTACTAAGAACGGCGCTTTCTCACTCGTTGGCGGTGGCGACTCTGTAGCTTGTGTCAACAAGTTCGGTCTGGCAGACGGTGTATCTTATGTTTCTACAGGCGGTGGAGCACTGCTCGAAGCAATCGAAGGAAAAGTTCTTCCGGGTATTGCCGCTATCCAGGAATAAGACTGAAGTGAATCACTATAAGACAGAAAAGGCAACCCCGCTCGGAGTTGCCTTTTTTAAAAGCCGGAAATGGGGAGAGAGCCTCCTTTTCAGTATCCTGTTCCTTTTCTTTCTATCAGCCTGCACAGGAAAGAAAGAGAAGCATTCCGCTTTGCCGGAACTGCAAACTCTGACTTTCGGACTGATGCCTTCTTTCGATGGACTGCCTTCTCTGGTTGCTGTCCGTCAGGGTATTTATGACTCGCTGGATATCAAAATCGATTTCATTACTTATGCTTCGGCAACTGACCGCGATGCCGCTTTTTTATCGGGAAAACTGGATGGTATGCTCACCGACTACCCGGGTGCAACTCTGTTGCAGGCAAAAGGAAGCCGCTTACGTCTGGTTATGGAAACCGATGGCAGCCTCAGTCTGATAGCAAGTAAAAAAAGCAATGTCAGGAATCCGGACGGCTTGAAAGGGAAGAATATTTCTGTCTCCGGCAATACCTTTGTAGAATATGCCACAGACGAAGTAATGAAACGGGCCTGCCTGCACCCCGGCGAAGTGAACAAACCTGAAATAAACAATATCTCCTTGAGGCTGATGATGTTGGAGGATGGACAGATCTCCGCATCTTTCTTACCCGGACCGGCAACGGCAATTGCCCTGAACAATGGGCATACAGCATTACTGAACACAAGACAAATGGGACTGCGTTGCACCGGAATTGTTTTCTCAGAAAAAGCCATCACGGAAAAAGACGAAGAGATCAGGCGGTTTATCACCGGCTACAATCTCGGCGTGAAATACTTGCAAACCCGTCCTCAAAACGAATGGACGGAAATTTTAGTAAAAGAATTCGGACTGCAGGAAAAGGCGGCCATGCAGATAGACTTGCCGGACTATCGGCCTGCTACCCGTCCGTCTTACCACGACATAGAAAAAATCATTGCCTGGCTGAAGAGTAAAGGGGCAATCCCCGACTATTATCCGGGAGAAAATTTAGTGGATACCACCTTCATTCCCGGCACACTCAAACCACAATAAATACAACAAAGTAAAGATGAAAAACACATTCCTGTTAACATTCGCACTGATACTCCTGGCAGGCAGCCCCCTGAAAGCGCAGGAGAAAGAAGAGGCTGCTACACTGAATAAAGTGGTCAACACACTGAAAGAACGGATCACTCTGGCCGGATACGCGCAGTTGGGATATACCTATGACGATGCAGCAAAAAAAATGAATACGTTCGACATCAAACGAATCATTTTCATGGCTCACGGAAAGATCACGGACCGCTGGACCTGTGATTTTATGTACGACTTTTACAACGGCGGCATGCTGCTCGAAGTTTACACCGATTACCGGATTCTACCCGGGCTGAAAGTGCGTATCGGCGAATTTAAGGTTCCTTATACCATCGAAAATGAATTGTCGCCCACTACCGTAGAACTGATCAACTGCTATTCTCAGTCAGTCTGCTATCTGGCAGGGGTGAGCGGCAGTGATGTCGCCTGTGGCATGACATCGGGACGCGACATCGGGGCCATGGTTCATGGAGGCCTGCTGAATGATCTGCTATGCTACAAACTAGCCATAATGAATGGACAAGGACTTAACATCAAGGATAAAAACAATCAAAAAGATATCGTCGGCAACCTGATGGTGAATCCCCTGAAATGGCTGTCGGTGGGTGGTTCGTTTATCAAAGGGACCGGACACGCCATTGCCGACTCCGAAATAACCGGCATCCGGGCAGGAGAAAACTATACCAAAAATCGCTGGAGCATAGGAGGCATCATCACGACAACATCGTTCAGCCTCCGTTCCGAATATCTGGCCGGAAAGGATGGAGGCGTGAAGAGTGATGGTTTTTATGCCACCGGATGCTACCGGATGCTACGCAATTTCGACCTTGTGGCTTCGTATGACTATTTCAATGCAAACAAAGCCGTCAGTAGGAAACAGACCAATTATATAGCCGGACTGCAATATTGGTTCTATCCCAAGTGCAGGCTGCAAGCACAATACACTTTCTGCGACCGGAATAAAGGCAAAGACAGCAATCTGTTTCAGGCGCAGGTACAGGTAAGATTCTGAAATAATTATAATAACAATAACCAATGGAACACAAAATCAGCGAACCCAATGCCCGTATAGACGTGGCCGATGTATTGAGAGGACTGGCTGTGATGGGCATCATCATCCTACACAGTATCGAACATTTCAACTTCTATTCCTTTCCGGACACCGTTCCCTGCGAATGGATGAAATTCACCGACAAAGCTATCTGGAACGGACTCTTTTTTGTCTTCAGCAACAAAGCATACGCCGTATTTGCCCTACTGTTCGGCTTTAGTTTCTATATACAAGACAACAATCAGCAACGCCGCGGCAAAGACTTTCGTCTCCGGTTCATCTGGCGAATGGCGCTGCTCTTTATCATCGGGCAGTTCAATGCAGCTTTCTTTACCGGTGAGATACTGACTATGTACGCCATGCTCGGTCTAATACTTCCCCTGTCCTGTCGTCTCAGCGATCGGAGCATAGCTATCTTCGCCACTCTGCTCATCATACAACCGATAGACTGGTGCAAAGTGATCTATGCCCTTTGCAATCCGGATTATGTAGCCGGTCCCGGTCTGGCTTCCCATTACTTCGGAATTGCCTTCGATGTACAGAAAAACGGCACCTTCCTCGAAACAATCCGTATGAATCTCTGGGAAGGGCAACTCGCCAACCTGACCTGGGCACTGGAACATGGACGTATCTTGCAGACCCCTGCCCTCTTCCTCTTCGGTATGCTTGTGGGACGTAAGGGATTATTTCTTTATAGCGAACAAAACGAGCAGCACTGGCTCAAAGCATTGGGCATCTCGTTAATCTGTTTCTTTCCTCTGTATGGACTGAATAATATGTTGCCGGAATTTATCACCCGCAACGCCATACGGGTCCCTCTGCAATTGATCATCAGCTCTCTCAGCAACCTTAGTTTCATGGTACTGCTGGTCAGCGGACTGCTTATCACTTTTTATCGCATCAAAGACCGCAGATTTCTGATGCGCTTCACCTCGTACGGAAAGATGAGCCTGACAAACTATATCGGACAATCCGTCATTGGGTCCCTCCTTTTCTATCACTGGGGCTTCGAACTAGGACGTTTCCTGGGAATTACTTATAGTTTCTTTTTTGGCATCCTTTTTGTACTTCTTCAAATGGCATTTTGTTCCTGGTGGCTCAGCCACTTCAAACACGGCCCCTTTGAAGGTTTATGGAAACGCCTTACATGGATTGGAAACAATAAACGGAAGTAAATTATGAACGAACAACTTATCAATGAACAATATCAATATATTCTCCGACTGATCGGGCAAAAACGCCTGAAGGAAGCATTAACTCAATTGGAATCATTCCTATGGAAGTGCCCCGAATGGTCGCTCCGTACCCGTCTGGAACAAATACAGACTTCGTACAGCTACATGTTGCAATACATGCGCCAGGGCGTAGAAGACCCGGAACGTAGAAAGCTGTATCAGAAACTGCTGACCGACACACTCGAGATTACCGACCAGGCGCGTATTACGTTGCTGGACAGCGTATCGAACCATTACTATCACCAGTACCGTACCCGCCTTTCCGAAGAGGTATCCCCCCTCACTCTGGAGATGCTGATGCATACGCTCGAATCGTTCAATGACGATCTTGCCGTAAGCGGATTCGTCTCAGACCAAAACATGGAGGAAGTGCTGAAACGCCATGAAGACAGTTTGAGAACTTTGTTTTTGCAAACCTGGACCCATACTAACTGGACTGCGGAAGAAGTGGCGGCCGCACAAGCCATGCTTCAGTCCGAACTGCTTCCGGTGAACGATCTTTGCCTCTTCACAAGCGCCGTTACCCTCAGTGTGATGGAGTGTTTCGACCTCAAGAAACTCTTGTGGCTGATAGATGCTTACCGTCATCCCAATGTACAGGTCAGCCAACGAGCCCTGGTAGGAATTACTTTTATCCTGCATGCCTATTCGCCACGCATCTCTTTCTATCCGGAGATCAACCTGCGCATCACAGCGCTGATGGAAGAAACTGCATTTGAAAGAGACTTGTTACGCATACATATCCAGATACTGCTCAGCCAGGAGACGGAAAAAATCGACAAGAAAATGCGTGAGGAGATCATCCCCGAAATGCTGAAAAGCATGTCGCCTATGCGCAACATGAAATTCGGCTTCGAAGAGTCCGACGAAGAGAAAGATGACACCAATCCTGACTGGGCAGATGCCATCGAGAAGTCGGGACTGGGTGACAAGTTGCGTGAAATGAACGAATTGCAACTAGAAGGAGCCGACGTATATATGAGCACTTTCTCACAACTCAAGAGTTATCCATTCTTCAGAGAGATCTCCAACTGGTTCTATCCTTTCGACAAGCAGCAATCGGATGTGATCAAAGAGTTCCGTCATCGGGGAAAAGAGGGAGGAAGCCTATTGGAAATCATCCTGCAATCGGGTTTCTTCTGCAACAGCGATAAGTACTCACTCTTCTTCACGATGCAGCAATTGCCACAATCGCAGCGGGACATGATGCTGAATCAGCTTACGGATCAGCAGATAGAAGAATTGGCAGACCAGTCGAAAGCCGAAACGCTAAAGAAGTTCTCCGAACGTCCCGATACGGTAAGCAACCAATATCTGCACGATCTGTACCGCTTCTTTAAACTCTATGCCCGGAGACTGGAATTTCGTGACTTATTCAAAGAGTCCATCTGCCTCTACAACGAACCGGATTTGATAGATATTCTATTCAATCCGGAAGCCATGGAAGCCATAGCTAATTTTCACTTCAAGAAGAAGCACTGGGAAGAAGCCGCCGAAGCCTACGATACGATAGTTGATATGCTTATGGATGAAGAAGAAGCAGAAATCTGCCAGAAGCAAGGCTACTCCTTGCAGAAACTAAAACGATATGACGAAGCCATCAAGGCCTACCGGAAAGCAGATATCCTGAAATCGAACAACGTATGGACCAACCATCATCTGGGCACTTGCTATCGCCTCAACAGGCAATTCAAAGAGGCCCTGAAATATTATCGGAAAGTGGAAGAAGTGTTGCCGGAAGATACGAAAGTGATTTTTTACATAGGTAGTTGTCTGGCGGAAATGTGGAATTTTGAAGAAGCGTTGAACTACTTCTTTAAACTTGATTTTCTGGAGAGTAACTGCGTCAAAGCCTGGCGTGCCATCGGTTGGTGTTCGTTCATGATCGCTAAACGCGAACAGGCCATGAAGTATTATGACAAAGTGATTGATCAAAGCCCAATGCCGGTAGATTACCTGAACGCCGGTCATGTAGCATGGTCTTTGGGAGACGTGGAAAAAACCCTCTCTCTATATACCAAAGCCGCAGAACTATATGGCAGCAAAGAGCTGTTCCTTGAAGTGTTCCGTAAAGACGAGGAGATTATCACAAGCAAAGGAGTCACCCTGGATGACATCCCCTTGGTTCTCGATCTGATTTAAAACAAAAAAGAAAAACAGAATGATCAGAGTGTGGCAGGAGTCTATCACTAATTAACAGATTCCTGAGGCACTCTGATCTTTTTTAATAACCCGCTTATTATCATCCATCTGACAACGTAGCATACCCGTTAAAGCTTCCCCTGCAAAAAATAATTTGAAAATAATTTCATATCCGTGCAACTTAATACGATTCCATCACGTCTAATAAACAAAGAAAGATATAAACTAACTAAACAATAAAGGATATGAAAACAATTACATTTTTCAAAAGAGTATTAGCTTCTGCTGCATTAGTTTCAGTATGCGGATTCGCATGTGCAACCAACAATGGAAAACAGTTTATCCATAACGATACGATGGAAGGAGGAAAGTTGGTTTGCCGTGAAATATATGCAATGAACGATGCTGCCTCAGGCATACTGAATCCAGTAAAGATGTATAAATACAGCTACGATACCGATCAACAGAAAACAGTGAAATCCACCTATGCATGGAACATATTCAAGAACACTTGGGAAACAGAATCGAGGACCGTAATCTCTCGGTACGAGACCGAAACATCGGTGGAGTATTCTGTATGGAATAAAGAAAAAGGATCATTCGATCTATCAAAAAAATATATATACATAACTGACAATAACAATCAACTGATTGCCCAATATGCATACAAAATGAACTCCCGCACCAATCAATGGATATTAGAGAAAGACGCCTTGACACCCATTTACGAGAACATCTACGCAACAACCCGTTAACGGAGCCCCTCGGATGCAGGGAAAGTCAAACACCACAATCGGATGAACCGGAACGTAAAAGGAAAAAGCCGGATCCGGAAGTTGGCAAAAGAACAATTATCCTATGTTTTCTTTATCGAAACATTGTCAGCCCCCCCAAACGATCAATCAAGACATGCTATTGGTAATCAACCGACTGAGCAATCTTGAAAGCTAACGGTAGAAAGTTTGTTTTAACACAGTGTTAAAGTTAGTGCTTTGGATATAAACAACAAGTCTTTGATACATCAAAGACTTGTTGTTTATATCCGGAAAAGTAAAAATGAAAATTATGAATTAACAATGTTAACGTCCCGTAGGCTGACTCACTTTTACCCAGTCAATCTCCATCTTTGCAGGCAATTCACTATCCGTTATAGTACCGGGCCAAGTTCCGGGACCACCCAAGGCATAATTTAAAATCAAATAAAAAGAGGTGTCGAACGGCCACTGCTTTTTGACACTCTCATCAGCCAAGTGCAAGTTAGGATAAACTAAAGTAGTAGCTCCATTCACCTTAAAAGTAAGAGCTTCGGGAGTCCACTCGATACCAAATATATTGAATTGCCCTTTATTGTAAGACACTGTTTTTGTCGGAACAGGCTTAGTGAATCCCAGATCATTTTTATAATGACTGTGAATTGTCTGATATACAATGCCATCATGATTCAACTGTTCCATAATATCTATTTCACCGCAAGCAGGCCATCCACTGTAAACGGGTTTGGCAGGCATCATCCAGATGGCAGGCCATCCGCCCTTTGCCGTCTTGGTGAAACGGGCGCATATCTCTATCTTACCATATTGAAATTCCGCTTTACCCAATGATTGCACTCCTCCTGTCTTATATACTCCGTTCACTTTTTCGGCAACCAACACTAATTTTCCATCGTGTACATAAGCCTGATCATAGCTTTCGGATAAATATTTGCTCCAGGCCGGGCTTCCCTTCTTACACAAACTCCATTTATTTCTATCAGGAATACTATCTGCCTGGTTGAAATCATCTTGGAAAACGATCTTCTCCGAAACTGCATCCGCCCTTGTCAGAGGCGCATCGATCATTGAATCATCAGAAGACGAACAAGCATGGAAGAAAAGTGCCGATATGGCAACACTGCATGATAAGACAAGAAATCTTTTCATAATACTAAGATTTTAGAGTTAAACATAAAATTACTAATAAGCAACAAACCGTATATTTATTTAGTTCATCGTCCCCCATTGTTTTTTTATACAATCTGATAGAGATGACAAATCTGTCCGATTAGAATTTATGTAAGTATCAATAAAGTATCGTGTTGTCTATCCCATTCAAAGTCGTCGGCTATGAAGCCAACGCTATTTCCCCTTCCGAAAGAGGGAAAGCGAGACCGGGCACGTGCGTACCACACAATTAACATTCTTTAATCGATTGTGCGTAGGGAGATCAGACCATTTCACTGTCATCTTAATAAACGATCTCAAGAAGATATATAAAGAACCCCTAAACCCAAAACATGAATAAAAACTAATGGATATGACAACATCTTCCCAGAAGGATATTATCAATGATATTCTTTCCGCCATGCAATGTTATCCCGAAAACGAAGCATTCATTATTGACGATAAACATTATACTTATGCCCAACTCGGTGAAATAATAGCTTCTATCACCCATTCGCTATCAGAAATAAAAGATGAAAAAATCGGAATCGTAGCGGAAAACCGGATTGAAACCTATGCGGCTATTCTGGCAGTACTGGCCGGTGGAAAGACCTATGTTATCCTGCATCCTGCCTACCCGGAAGAGCGTAATCTCAAAATAGCCGCTCTGGCCGGACTGCGTACTTTGCTCTGTACAAGTGACACTGACCGGTCAGCATTCGGTACCAGACACTTCAGAATCATCGATACGGACCGGCTACCGGGAAAAACACTGTCAGAACAACAGTCTCATTCATCGGACGAAGAAAGGAACGCTTATATCATTTTTACATCGGGAAGCACAGGCGAGCCCAAAGGAGTGCCCATCACACGGGCTAACTTGAACGCCTTTTACCGGGCATACAGTTCGCTCGACTGGAATCTGGATGAACATGATCGCATGTTGCAAATGTTCGAACTTACATTCGATGTATCCGTAGTATCCTTACTGTATCCTCTTACTTTAGGTGCTGCCGTTTATACGGTAGGCCATCAGGATGTAAAGCACTTCAAGGTGTTTGAACTTCTGGAGAAGTATCAACTGACCTTTGCCACTGTCACTCCCTCACTGCTACAACTCCTTTCACCCTACTTCGACGAAATCAATCTGCCCTCTCTGAAATATCTGGGAGTATCGGCAGAAGCATCGCAAATCGAGCTGTTGGAGCGATTCAGAAAATCGGCACCCAACGCAACGTTCATCAACCTATACGGACCGACCGAGGCTACGATTTACTGCACCTGTTACCGTATTCCGGCTTCGGACAAATGCAAGCATTACAACGGAATGGTGGCTATCGGAAAACCATTTCCCGGCATCCGCGCCATCATTGCCGACGAAGAAGGAAACGAGCTACCTCAAGGAGAGACGGGAGAACTTTGGGTATCCGGCCGGCAGGTAATGAAAGGTTATCTGGACGACCCGGAAAAATCGGCATTGGTTCTGATACACCGTCCCGACGGACAAATCTATTACCGGACCGGAGACTTGTGTATTCTGGATAGCGACGGGGATATTATTTATTGCGGACGTAAAGACTATCAGGTGAAAATACAGGGTTTCAGGATAGAACTGAGTGAAATAGAATATACTGCCCAGTCGTTTTTCAAGACTCCCTGCAGCGTGGCTGCCGTTCCGTTGCTCTGCGACGGAATCTGTAACGAATTACATCTGGCCGTCGAGACAACTGAATGTACCCAAAGCGCATTGATAGAATATCTGAAAGAAAAGCTGCCCAAATACATGCTGCCGAAGCAGATTCATTGTATTTCCCAATTTCCGGTGACCAATAGTAATAAAACAGACCGTAAAAAGATTGCCGAACTGATAAAAGAGAAGAAACTCTAAAAACAATAATAAATATGAATCGAGAAGAAGTATTAAAACAACTACAAAGCATTTTCCGTGATATCTTAAAAAAGGACAACGTATGTATCGACGAATCATCTACCTCAAAAGATGTAGATGGCTGGGACTCGCTAACCCACATGCAAATTATAGCTCAAATCGAGAAACATTTCGGAGTACGTTTCAATTTCAGGGAGGTCATTAAGTTCAAGAATGTCGGCGATTTGTGCAGTGCCTTATTAACCAAAATGGAATAAACGATGCAGTTCCTCTCTTTTAGTTTCCTGGCCCTGTTTACCCTCTGTTTCTTCCTCTACTATGCAGTCAAAGGCCGTGCCCGCAACCTCATACTACTGGTAACCAGTTGTATTTTCATCGGATGGTACTATCTGCCTTTCCTGTTGACGGCAGTAGTGGTAGCACTGTTCACCTTCTTTTGGGCACAATGGATGGAAAGCAGGGCAAAAGCCGGAAAAAAGACCAAACCCGTCTATATCGCAGGAATCATCGCCCTGATCGGCGGATGGCTCCTTCTTCATGGCACGGTCATAGATGATATCATCTTTCCACTTGGGATGTCATTTTACACATTTCAAGCCATCAGTTATCTGACAGACGTGTACTGGCAAGAGCAACGCAGCGAAAGAAACTGGGTGGATTTCCTGATCTATATGCTTTTCTTCATGAAGTTTCTCTCCGGCCCTATCGAACGGGGTGGAGACCTGTTGCCACAATTGAAAGATCCCCGCCCGTTCATCTACTCAAACGCGGTGACCGGACTGAAATATATTTTACTCGGACTGATCAAGAAACTGCTGATAGCCAATCAGATCTCCCCACAAACAGATGTCATGTTTCATTCGATTCATGACCTCTCGGGTATACAACTGCTAATGACTTGCCTACTCTACCCTATCGAACTGTATGCCGATTTTTCGGGTTATACGGATATTGCTATCGGAGGGGCCTATATGTTCGGCATCAAGTTGTCTCCTAACTTCAACCGCCCGTTTGCAGCACGCTCGACTGCCGACTTCTGGCGCCGTTGGCACATGTCACTCTCCTTCTGGGTACGCGATTATCTCTATGTACCGCTAACCGCCGGTACCCGTAACTGGGGACAGTGGGGAATCTACTTCAGCCTCCTCATCACCTTTCTCGCATTGGGTTTGTGGCATGGGGCCGGATTGACTTTCGCCATATACGGCCTGATTCAGGGTGTCCTTATCTGCTGGGAAATGAAAACAGCTGCTTTCCGCTATAATCTGCCCCAATATATAGGAAAATATGCGGCCGACAGCTTGCTGATTGTCCGGACTTATCTATTGTTCGCACTCTCGCTTATATTCTTTCGTGTACAATCGCTGAGCGATGCCTGGTATTTCTTACGGAACATCTCGTTCGAGGTACATTCTTCCTGGAAAGAAATGAACATCGGCATACGCGATCATAATTGCATCGTAGCAGGTTCGGCCCTATTACTAGTATTAATCTACGAATATTATGCATCTAAGTACAACCTGATGGAAACACTTGAACGCCAACCCGCATGGTTACGGTGGAGTGTCTACTATCTGTTGGTATTCGCTCTGCTGATGTTAGGCAAATTTGACACGGAAACTTTCATCTATTTACAATTTTAACCGAAACCCTTTACGCGCATGCTACATCATTCATCGAGAATCTCCCCCAAGACACGTTTTTGCCTGAAGTTGCTTTTACTGATCCTGCCGCTGATCCCGATAGTGGTTGTCTATTTTATGTTTGATCCTTATAGGGTATTACACCCCTACAAACGATTCGACGACTCTCCCATGCTACTCAACGAAGCCCATGTGGGATGGCAGAATTATCTGCAGAATCGCGATTCGATAGCCTATAACTCCTTTATACTCGGCAACTCCTGTACCATGGCATTCCTGACAGGAGAATGGGAAAAATACCTGGATAAGAACGACCATGCCGTACGCTTCTATGACAACGGAGAAAGCCTGGGCGGCGTCCGTCAAAAGCTTCAGCTGCTCGACTCTGTAGGTGCACCCCTGAAAAATGTACTGATCGTTCTGGATAAAAAATCACTGGACAAAAACGCTCCTTTATCGGGCAACAATCATCTGTTTTCGGCCGAAGCAGCCGGCATCAGCCAATTGGGATTCCAGTTGAGATTCCTGCAGGAGTTCCTTTATCCGGACAGAATGATTCCTTACATAGATTATCTGATCCGACATAAGTATGCTCCTTATATGAAAGGGGTTATAAATCCGGGAGATCCCGTCAGGGAGCCTTACACGAACAATTTTATCAATCCCAGAGAAAAAGAGATCGCGCAAGATGGCGAAATATACTGGAGCCGTCATGAAAAAGAATTCAAGAAGCGAACGAATGCGGGTATGGAAGAACTTCCTGTTATATTTGCCAGCCAGATTCAGGTACTTCGCTCCATCAAAAAAATCTGCGATAAGCACCACACGAACCTGAAGTTCGTCATCGGTCCGGATTACTATCAGAAAAAAGCCAGCCGGGAAGATATAAAAATATTGAAGGCTATACTGGGTGATTCCGCTGTCTGGGATTTCACGGGAATCAACGAATACACAGCCGACATACATCATTATTACGAACCCGGTCATTATCGTCCGCTGCTGGGAGCACGCTTACTGAAAGCCATTTATCAGGATCAAGACACCTGCCACAGGCAATAAAAGTTCCTCCCATAACAGTAGCACACACAGAAGAAGAGCATCCTCGATCCGAAAGAAATAATTATATCAAAGAAAACAATTATATCACATTAAAAACTTAGATTATGAAAAAGATTTTATTATTGCTATCCGTCTGTATTTCATTTTCATCATGCTGTACATTATTCAGCAGTTCCAAACAAGATATCACCTTTACGGGAATGAATGGAACCAAAATCTACGAAGCATCGACCAAACAGAAAATAGCGGAAATCAAAGAAGACAATAGTGTCACTGTACAAATCAAAAAGAAAAGGGAAGACAAACAACTAGTAGCCAAAAAGGAAGGGTACCAAACGACTCCCTTTGTCCTGGAATCTACATTTAACAATGCCTGCCTGTGGAACATTCTATTTTGGCCGGGCTTTCTGGTAGATTTGGGTACGCAAAAGATGAACAAATGGGATAACACAATTATCAATATCGAAATGGAGAAAGAAAATACAGAAAACAAATGATCAAACTATAATTTCGCATGGCACTCTTCTCCTTCCACGGAGGGAGTCGCCATACGGAATCATGCGACCTACAAGGAAGGCATAATTCACCACAAGTCAACACAGAGTTTTTTATAAAAGTTCTTTAGAGAATAAATCTACTCTGTGAGACTCTGTGCTACTCCGTTGTATATACGAGTTTCGGCACACTCTCTATAGTTGTTTCAATTCCCTGTATAATTTCTGAATGGGAAGTCCCATTACATTGAAGTAGCTAATTATACAATACATCTATTTAATTATCAAATAATTAACATCACAAAGCAATATTCAATAAAACATTTGTAAAACAAATAACTATTTTAAAGTAAACCAAGTACTTCTCATTATTTTCTTTTGCGAATATATTGCATTACTGTTAAAAATCAAAATAATTAATAAACTACATAGATACGGTGGATATTATGATGATAAAGAGGTAAATGAAAGGCGACTAGATAAGTCGCCTTGCTCATCTCTAATCTAATACAGCTGATTAATTGCCGGGTTATAAAACGAGATCACACAGCGAACTCAACATAAAGTGAGAGCCATTCGGTTTCCTATTCTATATTCTCTATCATACCATTCCCCAAGTATAGGAGCCAAGGTTTAGAATTCTCTTCCCAAATATAAATTTGAGCTACAAAACCCTCCTCGAAAGACTCTATAGATTCATCTTGAGGAAATTCAACAATATAATAAACCTGACCATTCATAGTACCATAAAAAGGGCTAGCTTTAGGTTCTTCTAATTCATCTTTCTTCGACTTAAAATGAATCACCTTTTTCATAATAACAGGTTTCCCATACTCTAATAAATATTCAGGAGCTTTTTTCTCCAATACCTTTTTAGAAACGCTAATTAATACACTGTCTCTTTTGGGCAAGGACAAAGACCTCAGAAACTGAGCACTTGCACCATTTGCAAACAAGAAGAATAAAACAAATATCGTTGACTTCAAAAGATGACTTTCATATTTATTCTTTAGCCTTTTGCGTTATATCAATTGAATTAAAATAGTTACCATCTTGAATCTCCACAGTAAACTTCCTTTCCAAACCTGTTAGATTTGGTTCAACCCTGATAAATAATGATTTGCGACCAGTTTTCTCAACATAAAACCACTCTCCTTTCAATATTTGATTGGCAATAATCCTATTTACAATTATAGAATCACTTGTTTTAATGGATGAAAGCCACCAATCATTACCTTTCGAAGTTTGCAATTCAATAGAGTCTTTATCAGACATAAATAATACTTCTCTAGTTTTTAGTCCTATCGTATCTTTAGCATCGCCAAGAATGCCATTGTTACATGAAAAGAATACAGATAAAAGAAACATGAAGGACAGAAGTAAATAAGATTTTTTCATAATTTTATTGTATTATATTAATATATGGGATTATTTCAACATTATACGGGAAGTTACCTTTACCAGCAGCTCTAGTGGAAGGAAAGGCTGGACCATCGCCCCCGCTGAAAACTCCTGCTAAATAATATCCATTAGCCCCACCTTCCCATCCCCAATTTAGATGCAGGTAATCTTCTTTCTCTATATACGAATGATGAACTTTATCACTTCCTTTTCTATGGACATCAACCTTTCTTTCTCTATGAAAATAGCCATCAGAAACCCATGCATGCCCACGCTGATAATACTTAATACCCAGTATATTGCCCCTTACCGAGTTACCACATATTATAACCGGACATTTAGCTTTGATAGATGTTATAACGTCCCATTGGCTATAACTCTGAGGGGCACGAGGTTTCCTATATCCCATTTTCTCAAAGCACCGTGGAATATTATTCCTGTTAGCCCCGCTAGCGTCTACCCCCCAGTCCATTTTAACCAGATTACCGATAGAGCGAAGTAAGTGAGCAACCGCAGGGGTATAAGGATCCTTTTTCATTTCGGACCATTTATAAAATACTCCATTATATTCTGAAGGCTTTTCATGGTATGCCATTACTTGAGCTACCGCAGTAGCTACACATCCAGTACGGGCTCTTTGTCCTTTTATAAAAGGTGCTGCATTATTATAAGGCTTCCCTTGTCCCCATTCAACAGTAATCAAAGGCTTTATTCTCTCTGTTTCCTGCCACTCTTCAGGTCTCGTTTCATAAAGAGGCCGTCTTCTGGCCCTTGTTTGAGGCACATCTAAAGAGTTATCATCATCTTCTTCGAGCTCTGTCTTATACTTTTCAGTATTAGAGATGTAGTTTTGAACCAGATCAAAAAAGAAAGAAATCTCCGAATATTGAAGTGTATCACTCAAAGAAAGGTTGCCGGACTCGGAATAAGCGATAATGGGCGTTGTATATGGATTGGCGGATACAATAGCATAGCCGTTACCACCATCCGCATTGGCAATATAAAATGATGGATAGTCCTGATTAGTAATTGTATCTCTATAGAAATAGATTTCATTGCCTATTGAATAATTTAAAGAAGAACCCGTTCGTGTAGCACTTTTATCCTTTTTAATAAAATGCTCCACCTCAATAATAGCATTCTCTTTAGTACGATAAGCCGAGGTTTCTTCCGTCAAAAATACTGCAGGAGATTCTTGTTTGGCTACCTCTATATCATCAGAGCAACTGGAGCAAAATAAAAGAAAGAACAACGAAAAAAAGGAATAGATTAGTTTCATAAATAAGAGTTGTTTAAATTATATATTTTGCAAAGAAAAGTAAAGGATAGGAAATCGCCAATACCTACTCTTAGGTATTTATATTAAAAACGAATGTCTAAAAATTAATACTATAAAGCAAAAAACAGAAAGATATAAAAAGACATCCTCGATAAAGTCCCCCCCTGCCTCTTATCACTAAGAAACGGGAACGAAATCAACAGATACAATTAAACCTTATACCTCGGAAGGAAGAACGAACAAAATAATACATAAAAAACTCCGAGCCTTTCAACTCGGAGCCTTACACATTCTGTTAAAATAACAATGTTAGCTTCTACGTGACAAAGATAGTATTTCTTTCCGAATCAGTTATTTCAATATTAGAAAAGCATATTAATTTATCATTATAGCGTTAAAGGGATTTATTCAGTCACCCTTCTTGAAAGTTCATCTGCAAGAGCCAATAATTCCTCTTCACACGCCTCCACATCCCTCCCTGATTGTATTCGACGAATTAGACAAGGAATAGCAAGTATTGGAATTCTAGGAATCCCTTCTTTTATAGGTAATATAACAAGTTGTCCTGTTATCTCTCTGTGTTCTTCCATCCACGTCTCTATATCCTTTTTAAGAAGTTCATTTTGCGGATCCTCACAAAACTTCTGGCAATGACTCAAAAAAATTGGTTGTCTCTTCTTTATTTTCATTTTATTTTTACAAATATACAGTTTATTCAATAAAACATAACTGGAACACTTGTTAACAAACACTAAGTTCCAAATGTCACACTCAATATCAATTATTATATACTAAAACTTATATCCTAAGTTAATAGAAAAGTTTAGATTCTTAGGATTACCAAGTTTCTGAACATCCACAAGACCAAATTGCCCTTCAAGGCCAACTATGATCTGCCCAAACTCTGCGGCAACACCTAAACCAAGACCAGCATCGAAACGCTTCAAGTTCAAACCGTTATCACCAAATGTTTTCACACTCATTTCTGCACCTGAGTCCAACTCAACCGTAGATTTTCCACCAACACCACAAGCCAAATATGGTCCAGCACTTATTACAATATTAGTATTATTAGCCACATTAAAACGAGCGGCAGCCATAATAGGTAACTCCAAATACATGGCATTCACTGTTTCAGCATCCAGCTTGGCGCCTTTGGTAGAGAACATCAAAGAAGGTTGCAAGGACCAAGTATCATTAAAACCATACTCAAACCCACCACCAATCTTAAAACCAACTTTTGCATTCATATCTGCATCACCGGTATAATTGCTAATATTCATACCTGCCTTGATATTCCAACTGTTGATCTGTGAGAAACCAGTTACTGAAATAAAAATGAATAGAAGAAACAAAATACTTTTTCTCATAATTAAATGTTTTAAGTTATTTAATCTTTTATTTAACGGCGCAAATATATAATTCAAATTTGAATCAACCAACTTTTCATTTAATAACCATTGTAAGAAGAAATCAACTACTCAATAAAAAAACTACAAATGAAAAGAAAATATCATTTACCACTCCCACAAATTACAACTCACCCCAATCCCGACATAGGGACTTACCTTATTCCCGGAAAAACCGTATCCGGCCTGCACACCCAGCCCGAACCGTTTCCGCTTTGCCCGCTCTCTGACAAACACAGTCCTTGTTTTACTGTACACCTCTATACTATCCAACTTTGCCCGGTAGCCCGATACATAAGCCGTATAAAGGCTGTCTTTGTAGATTTTCTGCGTAATAGGCAAATACACCGTGTCCCGAACCGTATCACCCGGTACAGGGACGGGAACAACGAACGGGAACGAATCTACAACGCTTTCATAAACCGGAACGGGCACTGTGTCCCGAACCGTATCAATACGATTTGTAATGATCGTGTCTCTGATTACTCCGCCCGGTGCGTGTTCCACCCTTGCCGGACGGAACACAATAAACAGGATAAGAACTGCAATAACGATATAAGGTAGATATTTCATAGCTTCAGCACTTGTTTTCTGTTTCTACCTTCACGGAATGATACGTGAACCCAACTAAAATCACGTTCGTCTATCAATTGATCAAAAGGCAATTCCAGCCGGATGATCTCAAACAGCTTCCGGTTTTCTTCCTTGCTGCCTACCGTAATATCAGCTGCCTCGCCTAACCGGTGTTGACTGGATGTTGCCCCGTTAACGCTCCGGTTGAGGATAGCGCTTCGATAGCCGGAACTTACCCGGATGGGCTTCCCGTGCTTTTCACGGAGCGGATCGAGGACGTTTTCTACCAGCTTCGTTAAATTGTGAATAGCTTCGGCCGTTGGACAGTTATCAATTCCACGCGCTACGGCCGTATCGCTGTGGCTTAGTTCTTGGATTGTAAAATACTTCATACTATATGTTAAATTAATACTGTGAACAAAAAGATTTAGCTAAATTTGCGCTTACTTTTTATACTTTCTCCCGTCTGGGAAGATAGGCTTTGTATTTGTTTGTTTGCTTGTTTGTGTTGTTTGTGTGCAACCTCCCGTCGTTAAGTACAATGACGGGAGATTTTATCTTACTCTTTCTTTCCTGAAACATTATCGAACCCTTTCAGCTTGTTTATGATCGCTTTAGGGAAGAAGCCCGGGCAAATCTCTTCTACGTTCTCAATAATACTTAAGGCCTCACGTACCATTAATGCCGTACAAGCGAAATACCGGAACCAGACGAAACTATCGACTACCTGACCGGCGATGGAAAAATTACCCATCACATGCGACAGGACTAATACACAACTGTAAATGATAAGCTTACGCCCGATCATACCATAAGCTTTACTACTGATGTCTTTGGATAGCCAGTGCTTGACAAAGCCGAGCACCGTATCAACACATACAAGGACAATCAACCATTTGACAAACTCCCAGTCACCAAAGACATAGCGCTCAAAGAGTTCCAGCAAAGGAGAAAGAGGCAAGGCAATCAATGCAATCATCTTCAAATTTTTCATATTCTTGGATATATAAACTTTAATCGTATATTTGCCGCGTTAATATTAAATTACGCACTTCATGCGGTATGTATAAACTTTCGTTCCTCATCCATACCGCATCTTTCCGCCCCATCTGTGAAGACAGGGCGGATTCTTGTTACTTGGATTTAGATGCCGGTTTGGGCTCTAAAGTGGCTTTTACCTCTTTGGTGATCTGGTCAAATACTTCAAAGTGCGCTGCAACATTCTCCGACTCCGGAAGGGACATTTGTTTACTGCCTGATTCTAACAGCAAATACCCGATATACCGCCCGGAGGTTACGGGCTGCTTACCTGTAGGGGTGTCAATCTCTTCCGTGACCGTTTTAATGATTTCACAATGAAGGCGGCTGAGATTATCGTTATTGACACTGTAGTTTACATTGTACTGATAATCTCCTGAAACGGCTTTACCGTTTACTTGAACTGTTCTTGATTCTTCTTGAAACATAATTTATTGATTTTGAGAGTTAATAATTACTTTGTCTAATTCATTATAAATAGCGGTTTTCACCACTGCGAGTATCGGAGCCGGATCAACGTAATTTCGAATGATATTTGCACCTTGTTCGTCAACTTCAACTTCACCTTCTTTATATATCCGTTGGGCAAACTCCAATTCACCCAAATCGGGTGTATTACAGTAAATAGCGTTTCCTACTGTTTTAGCTACGTCGAACTCTTTAATTTCTCCGTCAATAGCTGTTTTTACTTTAATTCTTCTAAAATTGATTTTCATATTCTATTTATTTTGAATTTATCATTGTAATCTGCGCTGACAATGCTGTTTACCAAACGTTGCGCCCTACAACAAACACACGGAATGGACAATCACGGGGACCCTTGTTTGCGTCAAGCATTAAAACCTCAAAATAAGAGTTGTTTTGTGTCTCTACCTGACCGAATACCCAGCCATACCCCCCTAAGCCTTGTACTAAAACAGCGTACTGCAGATGCTTCAAACTGTGGTATATCCTGTATTTTCCAGTAGCTATTTTCTGTGCACTGGTTAAGATGCACCCGTTGCCCCATTCATTAGTGACTGTACCCGCTTGATATACATATCCGGTACACAGCATTCCGGGAGCGTTCCACTTTTCACCGCCCCTTTGGGCGAAAATATGGCTTCCATACGATTCTATCGAATTTGCAGTGCCTGCGTTAGCCAAACATCTTAGAGCAAAACCGGAACTTCCGTATGATTCAATACTTAGACCACTGTAATTGTCGTTTCGTATGGACATCAATGCAGTGCGTGAAGTTGTAGGGCTGTCCCCCTCTTCGTTAATACGAAGGAATTTATTACCGGACATGTTTAACAGGATCTTAGCCTGCGAATTGCTTGCCGAAACAAGAGAGCCTCCCGATATATTCCAGGCACCGATCTTTGCACCATCAGTTACCGTAAGGTTTCCGGTTGTGATCCTCTGTGCTGAAAATGCCTGTGCCACCACTTCCGCCGCTTCAATCACATTGGCAGACAGTTTGCCGCTTGCATTGATGGCGGCTGTCTGTTGACCTGTGTTATTTTGGAATAGCAGGTTATCGGCTTTCAGAATGATTTTTCGGGACGTGATGTTGATTCCGGTTTCGACTAAGCCGTTTTGGGTGGCGGTGACACGACCGTCTGCGGCTTCGGCTTTGTTATTGGCTGTGCCTGCTAAGGAATTGGCGGAATTTGCCGCTTGTTCTACTACGCTTAATTTTGCGTGGTCTGAACTTAGAGTTAACTCAGCCGCACTTAATCGCCTACCTTGATCGTCCACTTTGTTTGCAGTTAAAGCTATGCTTTCCTGCGTCTGCTTTATTTCGGTATAGTATCCGTATGTGCGGACGGGTTCAGTTCCATCGGTGCGAACGGGGAACGATGTATTATACGAACCGTGATAATCGGTTTGATAAACGTTGATTACGTTTGGGTCAATAGTATCATCTACTGTTACGTCATACATAGAACCGCCCCTAATACCCATTCTACACGTAGACGTTTCAGTTATTTGTCCCAAATCAACAACTATCTTTGCACCCGCAGAAGTCCATGCTTTAGTATAGTCAAAGATATTGGTTACTGCTGGCAACGAACCCCAACCCGAACCGGACATCTCAAACGTTAAGTTCATAGAAAAACCGCCATCATGAGTACCGTATGAAGGTTTTCCGTATCCCGCATCAAGAGGCCTACTTATTTCAACCCTTGTTTTGTGGTAAACCGGAATACTTATAACCAACGGGAAAAACTTATTATTGTCCCATCCTCTTAAATCTATTCGCTTTGATATATGCCTATTGGTGGTACTATTAATAACACCAATATCACCAACAACAGACGTGATACTTTTTTCAGTCTGTTCGACGCGTGAAGCAAGTCCGGTAACACGTCCATCAACGGTATTTATCTTTTCAACGGTGGATGTTATCTTACCTTCGACTACACTAATTTGACTATTGGTATATTCAGCACCTTTGTAAACTGCATCCTGAAAATTGGGACTCCATGCGGTTGCAATTTCACCCGCTTCTACTTTAAAGTCTTTTACCCATATATAAGCCCAATCAATTCTTTCTATATCAACAAAATTATATACATCCTTTTGTTCCTCTGTATTTTTCGTTACGTTAAATGTATGCTTGAAATAACTCCATTGGTTATCTGCTGTTGATTTAACAATTACGTTTTCAGAATCACACACATCAATTGTAAAACCAACTGGGGTATTTTGACTACCTTTAATCCATCCGGAAACGGTATACTTACCGGGGATAGGCGGGATAATATTAGGTATCCGCATAGCTCCTCCATTACCTTGTGAACCAACCAAATAGAAGCCATGCAGAGACATTTTCCTTTCAATAGTAGGAGATGGATATAAAGCATTAAGCGGTGAACTTGTGTAACTATACAGGTTGTTTGCTCCAATACCCAAACTTTCAACTTTAGTTTTAACGGATAGTTCAATTTTCCCGTCAACGGCAAGTATTTGTGTGTCGGTGTACTTTTTTGACTCAGTGAAAGAATCTTTAGGGGCAGGCTTCCATCCGGTCGCCGTGTCTCCTATTTCTATTTGAAAGTTATTGATCCGGCAAACTGATCCAGCGCCTAACTGTATATATGCAATAATATCAGTATCCAAAGAGTCCTCTATATCTTCGGGGACTTTGATAGTGTGGACGTACCTACCTTTGTCAGCCGTGGGGCTGGTAGAATCTACATACTTAAATGCGCCGATATAGTAATATTGGGAGGTGCCCGATTTATAAATAGCTTTTTCAAGCCCGAACCTTTGTGATGATCCCATCTTTAGATTGCTATACGCATAGTCGAACGAGATTGTTAAGGTTTTGCCTTTTAAATCCGTCCACGCTTTCGATAACTGAAACGCATATTGTGCGCCTGATCCATCCAACGCCTGTTGGGATTGTAACATCAGATTTTCGCCTCCGATATTTAATTTTCTTTCAGTTGCAGACGGTATCCAATTAGCTACACCCACACTACCCTCGGTGATTACAGCCCATTTAATGTATGTCTCCGTTGATTCCTGTTGGGGAAACTTATAGAAGTAGAAATATGCCCCATCCGGATTAATAGGCGTTATAGGCTGCGAAAGTATCGTTTCTTCTGCGCTTTTCGGCAAAGTGCCTATCCAGCCGTACGAAGGATTGTTATACGCCCTGATAACATCAGAGTCCGCACACTTATAGCACACTGTAAGGGTATAGGTTTTGCCTGCTTCTAAATGAACGTCATACTTATACGCTCCCATTTGATAGGGGTTGGCATTTAGTTTGTGGTTAGAGTCGTAAAGCAGATTAACGTCCGCTACTTTCATACTGCGTATGGCAAGCTCGATCTTTCCCGGTATAGCCGCTAACTCGGTAGCAATATTACTAAACTCCTGTTCGATGCTCTTTCCATTTCTCAGAATGAAAATCCCTTTCAGGAAACAGTTCATCGCATATAGGCCGTATCCGGAGGGTTGGAAGTCAGCCGGAAAGTCTGTATCCGTCATGCCATCGAGACAACCCAAAATCACTTTGTTCTTTCCGGCCAAAGACGTGGAGTTTACCCCGTCCAGTACAGAAATGCGCGGTTTACCATCTTCCGAAGCTGTGAGATACAAAATGCCCTGTCTGTTCGGATTCGTGAGGTTACCCATTTGAATCAGATCATCACCAACGGCCGGAGTTGTACCATTGGGAAATACGGATTTAAGTATAAGAATCGAATCATCATTCACCGAGGCAACCGGAACCCAGTAGTATTTAACGTGTCCGGATGTGTAGACCTGACAACGTACCAAGTCATCAGTGACAAACATCATGTCGCCCTCTATACCTAAAACATAGTAAGCCGGATCACCGGATGTTTCCGAAACGGACTTGACACGCCCGTTGGCGGATGAAATCACCAGACCGCCGTTAACCGCACGAACTTTCGAAATGATAAGTTCAAAAATGGTCATGGCCTTACGGACTACGGCATTATCTATTTCAAGGTTCCAATCCCCATTGATAGCCTTGTATAGCTTCATCCCTTCACCCATCAGTCCGGGGATGAATCTTTCTGAACTGATATAGTCCTTGACTATGGTTTGAAACAGGGTTGCGACGTGCTCAACATTCAGATCGTATGTTTTTGCAAGTGCCTGAACGAGTAAATTTAAAGTATGCGTGTCACCTTTAGCCCAAATATCCGCGCCTGTTGAAATATTCCCTTCCGAATGGAGTGTGCCAACATTGGCCGAACCGGTTACTTCCAATGTAGCGGCTTTAACTTTAGTGCGTGCTGTGACACTTCCCACTTCCACATTACCATTTTCGTCAATAGATGCAGCAGTATCACCCACTATCAAGCCTTTTGAGAAAGTTACAGTTTCTTTAGCAGTATCGGGCATATCCTTACGTAAATGGGTAGCAAGTGACTTTGAAGCCGAAAAGACATTTCTATTTGACGGGGGTGTACTATCATTAGTCCCAATGATATATACCCCACTTCCACCACCATTGTAAGTCTGCCCTTTCAATGTAAGACTATCCAACTTTTCTTCCAATTCTCCGATACGTGAATAAGCCGCCGTTTCCCCTACCGTAAATATAGGCGAATCAAACGGATAGTCAAGATTATGTTCAAATCCTATGACACGCGATTGCCGGCCATCTTCGAAATAGGCCTTGTTAATAAGCTTGACCTTCTGACCGGCACTATAAAGATTATGAACACCGTCTTCGCCGTATGCGTCACCAGACATCATTTTGCAGTTATAGGTGGAAGGGTCCATCTTTGATTTGGCAACGTACTTTTCCGTTTCGGTTTTCAGTTCGACTTCGGCAGCAGATACGAGTCCAAGTTGTGTTATCTTTGTTGAGTCCCAGCCAGTCAAGACATAAGTATCCCCGTTTGCGGGGATAAGTACATCACCAGGTAGTTTACGCCCATAATCCTCGTTACGTACTATCTCCCAAACTTGTGCAGCCGGATTCCAACTACCATCTGATAACTTCTCAGGTTCTCCATCAGGATTAAATATAACCCCGAACATCATACCATTAAGCTTCCCAGAGTGGAAGGTTATCTTTAATTCCTCGCCAGCAAGCACATAGGCTTTGGAGAATGTAATGCCAGTATCTTTAAAGCGGTAAGCATCCCATTTCTCCTCAGTTATTGTCCCATCTGCATTTTCTATCTTGTCAGTATACTTATGAATGGCAATATCCGACATTGTACCGGTACGTCGTGGATAGATATCATCAAAAACAATAACCTGCTCAATGGCTTCCTCTGTAACCATATTAGGATAGGCATCAATATAAGGAGTTCCAGCAGGCAGCATCAATCGTCTTTGAACGACACCATTCACAACTACTGATTCATCCACCGGACGATAATTGGAAGGTATGTTCCTTGTAGAGCCAAAAGCATAGATACGGGTTGCATAAGCGGATTGCGAGTCGGTGCGTGTCATTTCCTCTACATTTACACCGATCTCCCAATTAACAGGATCACCGAACTCACAACGCCCGAAGTGAATGATATTCTCTGTTACCCAACACTCACAATCCCATTTTTTTGCCATTTCAAAGCAAGCGTCAAGAATGTTGATGTTGTCGTAAGACATCAACTGAGCTTTATTTTCAACCGTGCTGTCAATGGAAAAAACAAAATCCTGTCCTTTGTATGTGTAACCAAGAGCTTTTAAATTTCTCAGGACTATACCAACTTGAACATCCAGTGGAGCGGTCAGGTTCCAGGACGCTTCCTGTCCGGCTGTCTCTGGGGTGTATTTGAAAATTTTATTTTTCCATTTCCAGTAATAAGCGTCCAAACGAAGTTCGTAATCATAACTTGCCGTTATTGCATTGTAAGCGGGTTTCTGTATGTCACATATCTCGAACACTCCCAAATATCCATCATCTATGTAATCACCAAGCTTGAAAAAAATCGGTTCATCCAAATTGAACTTCACAGTAACATAGTCTTCCTTCATTAAAAGGAATTTTCGTTTCGAGCCTTCATTTACAATAGTAGAAAAACGAATACTGCCAGATATGTCTTTGATGTCTACTCTTTCCATAACACATCAAAGGTCGGAGATAAAAACAGGAAGCCCTAAATATTCGGGCTTCCTGTTGTGACATCAGAAATAAGGTCACAAATTAAGTTCTATTTGCTGGATTAGGCTCCGAAAATTTACTTGAAATCTTACCAAATGTCCGGTCTATACTTTGCGCATAGGAAACACTTTTACCAAGATAGATTAGATGGTAGACCTCGTTACTATTAGCTGGAATCTTAATATCAATTACACCTCTGTACAATTCCTCGAAGAAAGCTTTTTTCTTTGATTGATAATCAGATTGGGAACTGCCCTCAATAGTAAATGAAAGCGTTATTTCCCGTTCATCCACTTTGGGGTTATTTATTATCACTCTCTTCCCATGTTCAAGGCGAGATTTATTTTCTATAAATTCTTTCATCGGTGCAGACGCTTCAAGAGCATCGAGGAATCCGTCCCCCATCCTTACACCCCATGTGGCGTATGCGTCTTTATTGTTTATAAGTAAATCTGGCATAAACTGTATTTTTATTGTTATATTTGCACATAATTCAATTTATATAATATGGAGGAAAAGCATATCTTAAAACTTAATTTTGGAGGAGAAGTAATTGAACATGATTTCAGTTATATGAAGATTCTCGAATTTAATAAACCCAATGTTGTGTTCCATAGGAATAATAAGTCGTATTCATTGGATAAAACAGAAATATTTTTCGAGGATAATGATACAACAATCATAACAAAACTTTCCTTCAAAGAAATCTAAGCAAGGCAGGAAAATTCCTGCCTTCTTCTTTTAGGGAGCTAAGCCTGCGGTATTCTTTTTAACTTCTGCTATATCTTTCTGCATTTGTTGAATAGGCTTCACTATAGCTCCAGTATTCTCCGAAATTTGCATCAGTTCAAGATAAGAATTAGCAATTAAATTCCTCGTATCATCCGCAATATTCCTTACCTCTGTATTCACAGAAAGAATTGTATCAGCCTTTGCCGTCAGCAGATTGAGCGCTTGGGATTGGACTACGCTCTGATTCTTAATTTCCTCATTGGATGCCTGCAAAGCCGTGAAACGTCCGTTTAGTTCTTCTCCAGTATCTTGAGACATGGCCTCAAATCCTCTTTTTGTAGAATCCTGAGAGGAAGATTCGGATGTCCAGCCAAGCAACTCTTTCAATTTATCCCGCTCTTTAACCGCGTCGGTAACAATGTCGTTCCATTGCTCCTGCAACTTTTTATAATCTTCCTCAGAAATACCTGTTTTATTATCGTTAGCAGCAGCAAAAGCATCATACCATTTTTGTAGTTCGGCTTTATACTTATTACCAAGCATAGTGGTAAGCATAGCCTTCTGCATATCCCTCTCAAAATTATTAGCAAAGTCTTTTGCCGAACTATCCATATCCATCAAGGTATCGACAAAGTTATCAAATACGCTATCAAATGAAACTTGGGTAAGCTGTTCTTTTACTTGGTTCTGTATATCCTCTAATTTCTCAGAGCCATTGACAATATCCTGTATGTATTTTACAAAGTCACCGTTTACAGTATTAAGGACAGATACCAGTTTAGGATCGGCAAGCACTTCTTTTAGTTGTTCTGCAGAAAGATTAAGCAATGACTCTGCATTCGTGACAGATTCACCGACAGCACCGGATATCCTATCCCAATCCTTTTTACTAAGTCTTTTTTCTATTCGTTTGCCTAAAGAACTTGATCCAATACTTGAGCCGCTTTGTCTTAATTCATTCAGAAGTTCATAATATCTCTGGGTCTGCTGCTTTATCAGGGTTTCTGCTTCTTTCCCTACTTTATAGGCTTCATCCCCATAGGACATTTTAATATACTCTTTCTTCTTGTCTATTAAAGTGTCCCACACGGAATCGAGTGCTTCATATTGGGACTTCATTTCATTGTATCGGGAATAATCAGCACCAAATAAACCATCTAAAGCCTTTACAACAGATGAAATACCGGAAACTGCGCTCATGGCACCACCTACAATATCACCGGACATTATCTGACCAACTCCCATGGCTGTTTGACCAACTCCACCTAAGGCATCAGAAATACCGGCTATTTTATTACCAAGATCGTCGTTGCCAAATATTGTACCAAGATCCTGACCAAACTGAGATATAGCAGGAGTAAATTGAGTCACAGCACTCCCGATTTCTGAAATACCCTGAACAATATTCTTTTTACCCCCTTGTGCTATCTTATCAGTCGCTTGCTTTACTTGCGTTTTGAAAAGTTTAAAAGGGCTTTTCCCTCCCAATTCCCCTTTTAAACGATCAATAGCATTCCTAAGTGCCTCAACTTGCTCAGTTGAAAGTTCTAAATTTTGAAGGGTATTGTCACTTATCCCAAGACCTAAAATATCCTTCTTTGAAACTGTCTTTCCACCGATTTGAGCATTTCCCTGTTCATCCTTAATGGCAGCGAGGTATTGCATCAATAATTCGGCTTTTTCAATGATGCCCTGAATCTCGTTCACACTCTTTTGGGAAGCATCAACAAAAAGCTGTCCCATTAAAGTCGTACTATTCTTCACGGAGTTGTCAAAATCATCAAGCGCATTAGCTTTCTCTTTCATCAAGATAGCTGCATCACCCGCCGTTTCGGCCTCCTTTATGGCCTTATCATATTTCTCAATAATGGCCAGCCTTTTCTGTTGATAGTTGCCAAACTTGATAAGATATTCGTTCCAAGACGCCTCTTGATCGCGTATCTTATCATCAAGTTGCTTTTTGGACGTATTTTCTATAATGGTATCCCAGATAGAGCTAATCTTTCCTGTATCCACCTTAGAAGAATCAAAAGTCTTTTTCTGATATTTGTTATTCTCTTTGGCCTTCAACTTTTCCTGAGCATCAAAAATCTCTTTCTCAGCTTGAATTACAGCCTGGATCATATCTTCTTTTTGTCTTTTCAGTGATTGGATCTCTTTCCAGTTATCCAATTCCCTCCGCATACGCTTCTTCTCAGCTCCTTCAGTCATGGCATCGATCTCAGACTGTGAGATTTCCATTTCCATATCTTCAGCCTGCCTTTTACGCTGGATTGCCTGTTTGCGTTCTATTTCAGAGATCTTATCATTCTGGGAACGAATGCCTTCTTGCTGTTTGCGAAGTTTTTCAGTAGCAGATTCTTGCTTGGAAGAGGTGTCATAAACCTTTAATTCTTTTTCGGCTTCTTTCAGCTTCTTGACATTATCCTTGTAACTCTTTACAACGGCAGCATCTATACCTTTGAAGTTACCAGCATCCATTAATTTCTTTTGAGAAGACGCAATAGATTCTAAGTTTTTTTTAGCTTCTTTCTTTTGATTAGTCCAATAAGATTTATTTTTTGTTTCCGTTTTAGAATTACGTGAATTTAATTCTGATTCAAGTACATCTATTCTGTTTTGTAACTCAGATTCAGTCGTAGCACCTTTCAATGAACCAACACCAACATTCAAGGAATACCACTTATTATTCTTCCTTGCTTGTTGAAGGCGTTTCATTTCATCCAGTTCTACCTTTAGCTGAACATCAGTATTTTTCTTTAAATCAAGTTGCCATTGAGCGAGTTCATCTGAGCGGACTTCTTTTTGATAATTTCTGAGGACATTTCTTTCTTCATCCAATTTTGATTTCAAAGTAGATAAAGTTTCATTCTTATATTTATCAGCAAGCTGCTTTTCTGATTCATTCAAACTGTTTTTATGAAAATTCGGGTCTTCTCCGAACCTTTTCCATAATCCGATAACCTGTTCGTATTCACCAATTAGTTTTTTAGAGTTGTTGTAATTAATTTTATTCTCTTCTACATTCCTTTTTCCAGCTTCCTCATTGTATTCTTTCCATAAAGCTATCAAGTCTCTAATATGTCCTTTTTCATCTATGTATTTTTGGAAGAGAGCGGGATATTCATTCTTTATTGCATCCATTGCCTTCACCCTATCCATAGAAGAGGTATATTCATTTTGAAGGGTGGAAATCAATTCTTCAAGCCTTTGTTTATGTTCTTGCTCTTTTTTAATAGACTGTTTCTTTTGCTCGTCAAATCTTTTTTGCGCTTTCTCCGCCGCGGTTGTCGAATCGTGGAAAGCCCACATTGCAGCACCAAGCCCAATAACGGCGGTAGCCAACAAAACATAAGGATTAGTAAGCATAGCTGCATTTAAAGCTAATTGTGCTTTTCGTGCCAATACACGAGCATTAGTAAGAGCTACTTCAGCTATCGTATGTTTACTTGTCGCCATGATAGCCAACATCACAGCAGTTCTGTACGCTCCATAAGTAGTAACTAACCCAACCAATACCTTCCCCACCGTTTCATAGTTTTCAATCAGTGAAGTGGTCATCTGAATACCATCCATGATTACACCTTCCGACTTCTGCCCCAGCTCGTTAAAGGCTGCATCCATCGCATCCTGCATCATGGATAACTGCCCATTGATTGTTTTTGAAGCGTTCTCAGACATATTATAGAACTTTCCACCTGCGGAAGTAGCGTCTATAAACGCTTGTTGAACCATTTCTGCGGAGATAGCGCCTTTAGACATTTCTTCTTTCAGAGTGGCGATAGACTTACCTGTCTTTTCGGAAATTTGCTGGAGAGGGTTGAACCCTGCATTAATCATCTGATTGAGGTCTTGCCCCATCAATTTACCGGCAGCGGACATTTGGGAAAAAGCTAATGTTAGAGAACTGAACCTTTGGGTATCTCCCATAGAAACATCGCCAATAGCCTGCAAATAACGTGGTACTTTCTCTGCCTCAATATTAAAACCAAGCATCATTTGTGTAGCTTTCGTTACATCAGAAAACTCTAATGGAGAGATTTTAGCGTACTCACGTACCTGCTTCATTAAAACATCTGCTTTCTCCTTACTACCCAATAGAGTCTGAATAGCAGTATCAGCTGCCTGAAATTCCCCACGCACCCGAATAATTTCAGAACCTAATGCCTTTAGCACACCTGCTCCACCGATAACGGCTAACGCTTTCTTCCATGAAATAGCAATACCTTTATTTGTTTCAGCAACATCCTTAGCATCATCTTTATATAAGGCATATTCATCGCGTAGCTTCTTTACGGAAAGGCGTGCTTCTGCTTGTTGTTGGGTCAGCCTAAATAAAGAATCCCGCTCTTTGCCAAGCGTCCTTTCTTGCTCTCTAATATGATTAAGTAATTCCTTGTCTTCACTTCCTCTTGATACGATCGTTTTATATAATTCTTTATTTTTACGGATAGTCGATTGAAGAGAACCAACCGCATTCTTCTGGGCTATAATCTTCTCCATAAATCCGTTTACAGATTGTGAGGCATCAAATATCTTTTTCTTAAATCCCATTTCCATCTCGGCACCGGCTTTAGCGGCGTTCGCCACTAATTCATTCATTTTTTGCGTGGAGGTAGACAGTTGAGTATTGAGAGCCTTGAAAGCAGCAGGGGATTGAGTTGAATCCATAGTTTTCAACTCGTTCTTTAGTTTTGCAATTTCCTCACGGAGTTTGATAACTTTATCAAAATCTGCACCAATACGAAAGTAAAGCTTAGCCATTTTATTCTGAATTTTAATTATTTACCACTCAAAATTACGGCATATCCAAACCTTATTAGAATTTTCTTTCATCAAATTCGTGACAACAGACGAAAGGTTTGATATTTCCTGTTCTAATTGATGAATTTACTATATATACAAGGTTTTATAGATCTTTTTCATCAACAAAAACACAATTAGCCTATTGTTGGAAAATAATTGTGAAGGTAGAGATAGATAGTCTATTTACTATTTCAGAGATTACAAAAGTACGACATTGGAGGAATTGTCGTGAAATAGTTTGAATTGATTAGATTTTGAAGTATTTTTGCCAATAAACATTAAAAGGATGTAACTCATGAAAAATATTTTGGCAATAATTATTCTATTATCCTTTCTCTCTTGCAGTAATCAAAAGAAAGCAGAAGAAATTATTCGTAAGAACATAGAGTCTCAAACAGTTAACGGATATACTTATAATGCACTTATATTTAGCAAATTATCAGATGCTTTATCAAATATAAAAGATGAAGAGAAATATAAGAGTATAAAAGTTCAATATGACAAAGCAGAATATAACTACATATATGATTCTATTGCCTGCCGTGAAAGTTACATAACTGACAGCATAAATTATGGGAAAGCATTTGCAGACATAAACAAAACATCTCCATCTGCTGTATGTAAATATGAATATGAAAAATACAAAAAAGAACTTCAATCTTTAAAGGATAAATATAAACCCTACTCTATAGGAAAAGGATTAGTTCATATTTATATATGTAACACTCCATTTGGAGATTCATTATATTATTCAAGATACGTTTTTGATGATGAAATGAAAATAAAAAAACAAAATCAAATATCATTCCCTATTGACACTGATTCTATATCAGAAATAACCCAAAGAATCAAAAACAGGAAAAAGGTAGATATAGAATTAAATGATAATTTGTGGTTCTGGAGCTTTTGAATACTATTCTATTTTTCAAAAATTCTTCAAAAAGGTGATTCCTCACCCTTTTATACTCAAAAGAATCTGCTTTAACATTCAATAAAAGAGCACTATCATCTGCCCCAACTGCGGGAAGAAGTTTAAAGTGGAGGAATAAACAAAGTTCTTCTTGTAGATGTTGATACTAATAGAGATGCAAGATATAGCTAGAAATCATCTTAATAATAGTGACAATGATGCTCTTAAAGGTTAAATTAGAGTTGTTGTTGATGATTTTACTGTTGTTTGATGTTGCTGATTATAAAGTTATCACTATATTTGCATCATCAATCACTAATAGAATAGTATTAATTATATGGAGTGCCCTCTCTATTATTAAAAGGAGGAAACAATTTATGGAAAAATTAGTAGATGGACTCTTAGCTTATTTAGCTAAAGCTTCTAAAGAACAATTAGCTAAAGATTGGGAAGAATTGAAAGAGTTTAATGAAGTTGGTCCTGAGGTTACAAGTTTTATTGAGCAATCTCTAGAAACAATCCAGATATGCGATTCTGAACCAGAGATATCAATTTCAAATAAATTTGGAAATCCAGAGTTTACTCTGGATTTTTTTTATCTAGCAGCTTAACTTTAATTACATTAACTATTATATAAAAATGGACAAAGCAGTTTTTTCTTTAATTGGATATAAATTCAATCATGTATCATTAAATTTAGAAAACATACCATCCAATGCATCTTTTAAATTAGAGTTTACTCCTAAAGGGGAATATATTCAATCAGAAGGTCTTTATAACTTGGATTTTATATTTAAGGCATGGGAAAAAGACCAGGACCAATCTAATCCAAAAATTCTTGTTAATTGTCTTGCATCTTTTAAATTCAAAGAAAACATTTCATTGGCAGAAATACCTAATTTCTTTTATCCCAACAGCATTGCAATATTATTTCCTTATGTTAGGGCTTTTGTAAGCACTTTAACATTGCAGGCTAACATAAAACCTATTTTATTACCTACACTGAACCTCTCTTCATTGCAAGACACACTTAGAGAGAATACAACAACTAAGTAAGACTTTATTCTAATGGGAGTAAAAAAGTTATTTCAAACGTTAGAAGAAAGAAATAATCCAGACGAAGTTGAGAGTCAAGGACCTTTTCTTTGTACAAATAATCCTTGGTTGGGAAAAGGATATTATTTCTGGGATACTTTCTTGGACTTAGCACATTGGTGGGGTAAACAGGTACACAATGGAAATTATATAATCTGTCAAACATCTGTAGAAGATAATTCTGAAGATATTTTAGATTTAGTAGGAAATACTCAACACCTTATTGAATTTAAAGAATATGCTGATATTTTAAAACAAACATATGCCACCAAAGGACCTATTACAGTTCCCTTTATTATTGAGCACATGAAAAAAATGTCATTTTTTCACTACAAGGCAATTCGGGCAAACCCTATAAATTCAACTAGTGGTGATAAATACTTTAACTCTCAAAAGTTGCGCTTTATAAAAAAGAATCCTGCTTATTTGGAATTAATTCCACCTATTCAGATATGCATAATAAATAAAGAGATATTGGGCAATAATAGATTTAGAATTATTTATCCAGAGAGCTATTGTGAAGGTTATACGATATAAAACCGGAGAAATCTGGCTTTAATATCTTTGAATATTTAAATTAAAGTATAATGAGAGAACTGCATAAAGTATTAATCCTTTTAAATTTTATATCTGCACTATTTCTATTACAAATTGTTTTTGAATGGGTTCCCCTTATTAGTTGTAATTATTCTACCGAAAGAATAGCAAACATTAATAGTCTCGTTGTTGATTTGAGCATTGGAGTAATAACAAGTTCCTTCTTTTACTATCTATTGATATATATCCCAGAAAAAAGAAGGCAAAAAGTTGTCAGGGCAATGATTCAAAGACATTTAATTAGAATATCAAACGATATGATAAATATTGTAGCATATTTAACTGATATTTATTCGGGAAGTAATAAAAGTAACCTTTATGACGACATCCCTATCAAAACATTCGATGGGATATTTGAAGAGATTGATATTATAAAACCTAAAGCTTATGTTCATCAATTATTAGATGATTCCAAGTTTAAAAGTGTTGAAAAATTAAGCTTAGAAATTATTTATCATGGTCGATTTTCCTCTCTTAAAAACGATATAAATAAAATATTAGCCATTCCATCCATTATTTATGAAGATACAGAACTAATCAAAACATTGACAAATATCAAGGAATGTGGATTATTTCATATATTATCCGCTGATTTTGAAGAGGTAAAAGAATGGGAGTTCAGGAAGCAAACAAGACATCTATTTGAAGCTGATAAATTTTACACATATTATCTTGCTCTACTTAAATATATTAAACCAAGTCCTATTTTATTAAGAAAAGCGACAAAAGAAGATATTGATGAATATTTTAAAGAAATCAATTATAAGGCGGAATAATCCGCCTTTTATTTTTTTCTACGATTTGCCAATTCCTTACCACTGATTTTCTTTACCTTCTGACCGCTGACAGTATGAAGTTTGTCCCTCTGCATCATTAGCAAGTTTCTATAAGGGATAACCTCAAACACTTCTGTATAACTCAGATGAAGCGTATCAACCAAATGGGCTATCTGCCCGAAGAACGTTGTGTTTCCTACTGTTTCGGTCTTGCTGCCAGCATCGACACGTTCCTCATCGAGCTGACACATTGAAAAGCCGATATATCCACCATAGAGAAACACACCTCCAAAGCGTCCTTGACTTCTTCAAATGTTCCATTTTCCAAGGCCTTAGCCAGCTTCTCGTTACCACAGATGAAACACGATAGCCCATTCAATAGACCTTCAGTTAGTTCCGGTATCTCTTTCATGGCTTCTACTATATTCTCTCCCTTCATATCGACAGTAGAAAAGTGACGTATGGCCCGGCAGATAATTTTAATCGTTGGCGGCTTGATAGTGTAGACCACATCGCCGATTACCACATTCTTGAAATCTAATCCTAACAGGGAATCAGATACTATTTTTGCTGCTTGATTCATTCGATTAAATTTAAAAAAGGAGAAGGTGACAAATACCACCTCCTCCCTTTCAATTACACAATCTTTTTACCTTATCCCGCCGAAACCACAACTTCAGATTCATCGAACCATTTCTCGGAAGCCAAACCATCCACACCTGTAGTCAGCGGAGATGCAGATACGGCCAAACCAATAGCCTTATCCGTATTGGCACCACGCCCGTTTATGGCCGCCTTCGGAAATACAACATATACACCGTCCTTAGTTTTACCAATTACACATTTATGGATAGGTTTGTATTTACCTCTTTCCCAAGATTTATCAGTAGATTTACCACCTTGCAAATCAGCTTTAGTAGCGTAATCATACTCGCCGATAGTGAAGTTAAGTTTCACTTCTCCCGGTTCTGATGTCTCTCTATAATACTCACCAGTCAAGGCATTCTTATACCGGGCAATACTCGCCTCTGACTCCTCGTATTGGAATGTATCACCATGTACATTTTGTACCTTTTTCGTTGCTGCATTTTTCAGAATTGCGGCAACTTCTGCACCTGACAAACCTGTTGCTTTATTGGTAACCGATGCTATTGGTTCTGCATAATACAGTTCATCAATTTCTACTGCTGTAATCATAACTATTTTACATTTAACACATTAAACAAAATTCTCACATTCACATAATGGCACTTCAAAGCTGTGTCCGCTTCCGTACCGATTGATTCGATAGAATAACGATAACGAGTGCCGTCATAGGAGCTTACTACATCATCAAACCGTTTCATGGCTTCTCTTTCGAGTTCATTCAAACGGATGGTGTTCGCTTCATTTTCGCTTAAATCAGGAACACAAAGATTCACTTCCGCGAAAGACTTTCTCCAATAAGTCCCCGGCTGTTGTTTCTTTGCATGGATAACGATTCTTTCGGACTTCAATTCACCCGTCAGAGTTTCCCCGTTGGGTACTATGTCTATTCCGAAAGCCATGCAATCCCGGTAGAGGATGTTTCCTATGTCGGTGGTTACTATCATTCAAATTCTTCTTTTAATCGTTTCTCCGCAAATAAAGCGGCACTACTTAAAACATCAAATCCCTTAGATTCTACGAATGAAGCGTATTCCGCTTCGTTTTTCAGCGTCAAACCGTCTTTATCGACATCGTAATCATTGGACGTTCTCAAAGTGAGTGTGTGGTCTTGATAATCGCCATGTTCCTCCGCGTACTTCACGGCTTCATCACCGACATCTATCATTTTCTTCTCGACTTCCCATTCTCCTTCATCGAAGAAAGCATCGACATCAGAGAAATCAAAGTCTACATCCATAATTCCGAGTAATTAAAGTAGTTCGTACTCTTCACTGTGTAAACCTCGCCTTGCCCTCTCACGTTGTCGCCATCCATGCAACGAACCTCCTGCCCTACTTTGATAGTTATTCTTTTCTCACACACTACATGATAATTCGGACGATATACAGAGCCGTTATCAGAGGAAAACTCTTTCGTAGTGTTATCATCACAACGGCACTTGCATACGTCTTGCCAACTTTCACCGCCAGTACCGGGAATGGGCCTTCCAAACTCATCCTTATCCATCGGTTTAATCACCTTTACCTGCAATATGTGTGGAGCAAATATCATAAGAAAGTGCATTTAGGTTTGTTACTCAATTCGTCTTTCAATCCGTACTGTTTGCACAGGAATGAATAGTAATCCTTAACTCCCTGAAGGTTCCAGGACATAGAAAAACCGCTTTCACCGATTGAAGTGGCACGAAGTAAAAGAGAGGGGATGAACTTCGCAATCGCCACCGACACCCGCGTTTGGCAATCCTCGTTCATCTCATCCTCTCCGCTTATCTTCGAGTTCAGACACATATCCAAAAGGTCAGCCTCCGACAACTGGATGCCGAAAGTCTGAAACTTTTGCTGTATGTAGTCGTTTACCGTCATGCGTTCATCGTTGAAAGATCAAAGTTCACAATCTTATTCGGAGAGATAAATTCAGGAATCCACTCAGCGGTGTATTCCATGTATCGACCTTCTTCGTCACGATAGTTGCAAACCGACATCTGACCTTCAGCAGTATTGTAAGAACGTCCCGGAACAGGGTCCGTCATTACATACGGCTTATGGTGACGCATCTTCATCACCTTGTCCGTCTGCAACAGGGTGATACGGTTGTCGGCGTAAATCTGCACGTTCTCGCCCGCCTGATTCTCTACGTAGTCCTCCTTGATCTCGATAGCAGGAAGCCCGATTCCAGTAAATACGCTGGATGCCATCTGGTCAGTCACCAACCCTGCATTAACCATGAACTCACGCTCACCAAGAATCATCTTGAATTTATCACCGAACTCAGAAGCCCCTACAATGTTCTTCATAAATGTACCACGAGACATAATCATTTTGGAGAATACACCGTATTTGGCTTTCAATTTCTGAATCTCCTGCTGCAAGTAAGAGATAAATGCATTCTTTGCTGAAGCGTCAGGAGTAAGGAAGTGGAACGGTAGCTCGATGTCCAACAATTCGATGTTTTCCTTATTATCGGCCAAATGAACCTGCGCCTTACCAGTCATCAACAATTCAGGAACGATAATATCCATACGCTTGTGTGGAGCAAGCAAAATCTGACGGTAATCATCAACAATAAAATCAATGATTTCCTGTAAGATTGTACGCTGGTCAGCGGTATTGGCAGCATTGAATTTATCAATGATGTCTTGCAATTGCGACAAACGTTCAATATCCATCTGATAACGGTCGCCCAAATAGGCGATTTCAGTATAACCACTTCCAAGGCTACGTCTTTCACGAATAGGCTTCTGATCATTCTTACCCAGAATGGAACCGGCAACAACACCCGTTACTGTCCCAAGATAAGTCTTGAAAACACGGGTTTTGGTTTCCAAGAAATCTCCGTATTGCTTCCAGTAGATTGTGTCCAGTCTCAACTGGAGGACACGGTCAATAATCGCCTGAACGATATTGGGATCTGTAAATAAAGTTTGTATGGTCAAATTCATATCTAAACTTTTAATGATTAATACTCAAACTGGAAACGGCTTGTCAATCCCACCTTATCCAGCTCATGGATCGGAAGAACCAACTTGCTTTCCTTTATCTCATAGGCTTGCATCAAGAGAGTGCAGAGAACCGCTCCATCGCTCTCTACTTTCTTCGCATCATAAAGAACGAAGTTTGCAGTGTTCTTCTTCACTGTTCCACCCACTGCGGTAGCTTCGAAAAGAACCGTATCCTTAGCGATATTTTCTCCGAAAGCCGCTTTGATGGTTAATACATCATAATCCTTGGTTGACTTGTCGATAGATGCTACCTCTGCGCCTTTCTTTCCGCTTCCGATGAACATACCCTGATAAGCCAAAGAATCTTTTGCCACCTTGATGGTGAGATTAGAGTCTCCTGTGGTATAAGCTTCAACCACTTTCACATTGCGGACGGGAACGAGTGTCCGTTTCTTCAAGTCCGCTTGTACAGGTGTGAATACAGGAAGAACAGAGCCTACTACAAGGTTGGTAATATCCAACTTCCACGGTCCGCTCTTTCTGACACCCGTCTCAACACGGTAGAACTCTTCCGGTTTGTATTCCGGGGTCAAGTTATACTTAGTACCTGCTGCCATAAATTTTACTTTTTAGATTCAACAATAGTTTTTGTTCCTTCCGAAATCATATTCGCAATAGATTCAGCTTCCTTCTCCATCTTTGTTTCCGCTGATTCAGGAGGAGTCACACCACTAAAGCCGATATTGGCAAGTTCCTGTTTAGCGTCCTTGAAATAAATGTCTAAGTCTACATCATCAGGAATCGCATAACGCTTTGCGAATGTTTCGGGAATACCATACTCCTTTGCCTTTGCCATAATCTGCTCCTGCCGGGTAGCCTGTGACTTCTCAGCCTTAAACTGAGCGAGTTCATCGGAAAGAGGCTTAACAGCAGCACTCACCGCATTTGCAATGATGGTCGCCATGTCATCTTTCTTATCTTCCGGCTTTGGATTTGAGTTAGGATTGGGATTAGGATTCTCGATTTTATTTTTCAATTCGTCCAATTGTTTTTGCAGACCCGATTTTTCGTTTCTAACAGTATCAATGTCTCCTTGAAAAGCTTTTAAAAGTCCTTCGACCCCACTAATAGCAGTTTCTATTTGACTTTCTTCAGTAACGGTTTTAGATAAGTAGTCAGCCACCCCGTCAAATGCTTTATCACCAAACCCAAAGGTTTTATACTTCGTTTTTAGTGCTACTAAGATTTTTCCTTTCATACCGTATGAATTATTAAATTTGAAATTCAATTTGCGGAAGTAAAAATACCACCAATACAGATGATTAATAAATATTTGAACTTCTGATTCGTGACCTTCGCTTTGATGTCACAAATGCGGTATAAAAGTAGTGAGTAAGTAGGTGGAAGGGAAATAATTAAATAGGTGATAACGAACAATAAAGAGAAGGTTTGATAATGGCAGAAAAAAGGCTCACAGAATAACTGCAAGCCTAAAATTTATTACCCCCCAAAAATATTTATTCCTTTATATCAACTAGTATTTTATCGGATAATATTCTTCTTCGTACTCAATAACTAATTCTGATGAAACCCTTAGTTCAATCAGCCTTGGATCAGTCGGTGGGATATTATCATCTGTCATAGGAAGAAGTCTTCTACACTTAGGCAAATTACACCATGTTCTATCTCATTCTCTATCTTTGCCAAACTACAAGAGATTAATAGCAGCCAACTCTTTAGTCAAAGACTGAATACCTTTCTGAATCTTCTCCAACTGCTGTTTGCGCGGTTTATGTACTCCGGCAGCATAATGCCATAACTGACGCTCATTGATTCCCGTAATCCGACTCAATGCAGCTTTAGTAAAAATGTTGCTGTAGTAGTTGATAAAGGTAGCAGCATCAATTTTGAACTTTAATTCAAATTCCCCAGACAACACCTCGCAAGGATTAGTATTATCTTCCAGATACAACTCGATTGCTTCCTTCATATTATCTTCTAACTCTTTCATATCATTACCAACTGTAATGACGGGAGCACCTTCAATATAAGCACTCAGGTTCTTTCCTGCGTGTTCAACGATAACTTCTACTGTTTTCATATTACCTCCTTTTAAATTAAGAGAACAAGGGGGCTACTTTAGCCCCGCTTGCCTCAAAATGCTGTAATAAGTGCCTTTCTCAACGCCTTTGCTGTTATGATTCGGTACGATAACTACTTTACCGTCTTTTTCAAACTTCATGTGGCTACCTCTCTGACTCTTTAGAACAAAACCGTTTTCTTGCAACATAGTTACAACGTCTTTCACTGATTTGTAACTCATAACGCTTTGGACTTAATTACTATGCAAATATAGTAATAATATGAATACTAACAAATAATTTATTCATTATTTTACTATGAATAAAAAATAGCGGCAACTCTGAAGAATCACCGCCAAAGGTCCTATTTTTCATGTACCCGAATTATAAGCCCCATATTTTTTCTGACTAAGAAGCGTTTTTCTGTTCTTTATTTCCGATTTGCTTATTCTTAGCTTCTTGTTCTTCTTTGATTTCTGCAAGCTCCTCTTCTACCCTATCAGCATTCCCGGCAAACATAATACCCTCGCGAGTTGACCAGATACCACCTCTGACTGCGGAGACGGCAGTAGAAACCTTATCGTCAATTGAATCAATTACCAGCTAACCACCTCCTTATTTCTACTAACAAAACACTATCATCATCTTCTAAGAATAACGGAGTATCATTACCCCAATAAAAGAAATGACTAATACTGCCGTCTTTATTAGTTTTCTCATTTACTCTTCTTTTCTTAGAATATAATACTACAGTATCTCCCTTTTTAATGCGTTTATCAGGGAACCAAAAAGGCAATTCTATTTTACTGGATATTCCATCTTCCGATGTTTCTTTTGTTCTAAATGCAATAAAATCACCTAAATTACAATCTGATATTACTTTAAAAACAGACCTTTCAGAATCAAGATCACCTTTATCTTTTATATATTTAAATTCTAACATCATTTGATAAGTTTAAATTTATATACTAAGCCACCTAACATGATAAAAAGCCCTAACAAAGTTGTTATCCACCAGAATGTAGCTTCTCTTATACTAAAAGAAGCTCCAAAAAGAGCAGAACCTAAAGTTAAACAAAAGGCATAAAGCACTTCATTTCTAGTCTCATGGTTTATATCTTTTTCTAAAACAGCCTTATCTTTATCACATTTATGGTACATATCTTTATATCCTTCTAGCTTATTTCCTATCTCCTCATATTTTGTTTCCAATTTGAGATTTGCTATCTCTAATCTTTCTAACTCTGCAAGCAACATTTTTTGTGTACCAGAATTGTTCAAATCATCAGGAGATAAATCTCGGGGAAGATTCTTAAAAGCTTTTCTCGTTCCAAATTGTTCAGGTTCTTTTTTCTTTTTATCTATTACAGGTTCTATATCCTTTTCATCTTCTTGACTCATAACAATATATTGATTTAAAGTTTTCCAGCTAAATTCTTCACATCTTCCGCAGACTTTACTTCATGCACGGTATCTCCGACCTTTACGAAGCCGATAATATTACTGGCATTCGGCTTTTCAAATAGTTCGGCAATAGGAACATTTAATGTATTCGCAATCTTTTCTAATGTTTGCAACTGCGGATATTCCCCTCGTAAAGTCTTATTCAGACTTATATCAGATATTCCCATTTTTTCTGCTAACTCTTTTTGAGTTATACCTTGCCCTTGACAAAGTTCTTTTATCCTTGTTCTAAAGTCCATAATACTATATAGTTTTATTCGACAAAATTAGATATTTATACCATATAATACAATTATATGGCTAAAATAAATCTACTTAGTTTTATTTTTTAACATTATTTATTACTTTAAATATTGCAAAATTAAACTAATTAGTTTTACCTTGCAATATCAAATTAAACGAAGTAGTATAATTTAAAACATATAAGTAGTATGAGCACAAAATTTAGAAGTCAGATGAAAGAGATTATGTCAATGGCATGGTCTTTTGTTCGCAAGAACGGTTATTCAATGAGTGAAGCATTAAAATGCGCATGGGCTAATTTGAAGCTGAAAGCGGCTTTGAAAGTGAAGATAGTAGAGTTCTACTTCAAAAAGACCGATGGAACGTTACGTCAAGCCTTTGGCACTCTCAAAGAAGGATTAATCGGTGATGTGAAAGGTACTGGCAGAAAGCCGAATGACAATCTGCAAGTGTACTGGGACACAGAGAAAGAAGAGTATAGATGTTTTAAGAAGTGCAACCTTATTAAAATCGCATGACTATGAAAAAGAAAAATATGGCAACAGTTGAGATTGAATGTTCAAATACACATTCAATACCCGTATTCAGTGACTTTTTAAATGAAGTACAAAAGCGGTTTGATATTGAGAAAGAAGCTAAGAACGAGTTATATTCTTTTATCATACAGATGGGGTTGTTAGACCAATTTAGAGAGTTCTCTCAGCATTATAAGGGCGTGAATCATCATGCTGCGTGTATTGATATGCTTGCAGTGTAATTCTTAACACGATTATCCAAAGGCAGTCTTCGCACGACTTTAAAGGCTGCCTTTTATTATTAACTTTTAAACTAAATGATTATGGACGAAATTTGGAAAGACATTGAAGGGTACGAGGGTCTGTACCAAGTATCAAATTTGGGCAGGGTGAAATTTTTAGAGAGAAGGGTTTCCAGTGGAAATAGTGCATCCAGAGTTATTCGGGAACACATCGTAACTCCAAGTCTTAAACGTGGGTATCATCGTATCAGACTGTGTAAAGAAGGCAGTAAACGCTTTTTCTTCGTTCATAGACTTGTTGCTGATGCGTTCATCCCAAACATAGAAAATAAACCTACCATAAATCATAAAGACGGTATTCGCAACAATAATGTTGTTTCTAATTTAGAGTGGGCTACATTCCACGAACAGATAGTACATAGCTATAATGTGTTGCACAGAAAAAAGAGCATGGCACATCTTGGTAAATTCGGCAAATACCATAACCGTTCTAAAGCTGTATATCAAATAATAAATGGCGATGTAATAGCTGAATTTGGCAGTATAAGAGAAGCGACAAGGGTAACTAATATAAGCAGTCCAAGAATTGGCAGATGCTGTAGAGGAATACAGAGCGAAGCAGGTGGCTATCAATGGAAATTCAAAGAGGAGTGAAATCACTCCCCTTTCTTTATGATTTGCTTCTGCATTTCAGCGCTTCTCTTTTCTTCTTGTTCTTCTTTTATTTCTGCAATTTCTTCTTCGATTCTGTCTACATTTCCAGCAAACATTACCCCATGTCGTTGCGACCATACACCACCTGACACAGCTTTTACAGCTATATTAACTTTATCTTCTAAATTATCAAGACGATACGGAACAACTTCTGTACTAATATCTATCGTTTCAGATGCTTTGTTAAATTCAGATGGATTAATAGAGCCTAAAGCAGAGACTATGAAGTTCACACGTCTTTGCAAGAACTCACCTATCACCTCGGCATGATTTTGAACTTGCAAATGTGTCGAAAGAAACACGTAATCGAAAGCTACTCCCGACAAGGCATTTCCAGCGCCGCTCAACTTTTCAAAACTGATTTGCGGTGTATTTGTCATAGAATATGCTTTCTCAAAGAGGGTTTCTACCTCAAATTTTACGGTGTCATTTGCTTGATTCCATGTTAGATACTGAGCATCCGCACCTTCACCTGTAAGTTTGACCATTCTGTCCTTAACCTTACCCATGAAACCCTCTACATCTCCAATTAGCTTCAGCAGTGGGAAGAAATGATAATCGATGCAATCAGCATAATTGGATAATAGTTTCTCCAACCGGACCCGGAAGGTCTTTATCTTCTTGCAATAAGGTTCAGGACGATAAGCATAGAGAACCGGTAGTTTTGAGAATCCATGAACAAAAGGAGTTCTTTCTTCATATCCTTTAGATAAATCCCACTGATAAACCATCTTGTCTGTAATAGTCATAAAGCAGGTAATTTCCGAATCGTCCATGAGTTTTTTCTTATACTCACGGGAGAAAGCAATCATCTTACCTTCATCGTTGAAGAACGGAAAGAGCTTATCACCTCTGAATGGCGACCACAACACACTTTTCAGTTTCTTGGTAGGCTTAACCTTGCCCCCGAAAGTAGTCTTTACTTTCTTCCAGAACTTAGCCCAGAACAAATCATCATCGGTCGCATACCAATACTCGGCAACTTCCTGTTCGGATAACCAGGAACGAACAATCTTCTTGTTCTGATACTTGATTTTGTTGGACTTAAATACAGCCTTGACAGCATCCAAGAGTCTCTTTTCGTCATCATCCGCAGGAGTACAGTCTATAGACGGCTCAGTGCCTACTGTAAAAGCCGTTTGAATGTTTACGATGTCTTGCTCCAAGGGAATAGAGATACGGTTTACCGGTTCGGTTTTGTACTGTGCTTCGGTTTCATAGGCATTACCTGTCTTCTCATCGAAAACTTTCTCCGCTTCCTTTTCAAGAACCTTCCTGTCCGGGTACTTCTCTTTATCCACCATGATTTCATGGCGTTCCGGATTCCAATCATCCCACAACTTGCAGTGGTCGGGAAGCTCAGTTTTCCTACCTTTCTTCAGGTAGCTTATCTTCTGCCCAATATCGGGCAATACTAATATTTCTTCTAAACTCAATGGCATAGCTTATATTTTTAGTGTGTGAATATTCCAGTTAAATCTTTCGGCTTCTGAATCTTTCCCAGAAGCTCACCCAAAACATAATAACGGGCAGCATCTATCCCGTGGTTATCATGGTCTTCGGGTTCATTGATATACTTTCCATCCTTGTCCTTCGCCCACACATACTTTCGGAACTCGCTTTGCAAGTTATACGAATGCTTGGTTATGTATATCTCCATGTCCTGCATCTTATCGATGCCGGCATTGATAGAGCCTGCTCCTTTTTCCACCGCATATATCTTAATACCTCCGTTATGTATTTCTTGAATCAAACGAGGGTCTGCGCTATCGGCAATAACCTTCAATCCCCACGGTCGAAGCGTTTTGATAATGTCAGAAGAAAGAAGTCCGGTCCGGTAATCTACTTCGTCCAAATACAGAGCGTTACCTACAATACCGCACCGAATAGAAGCGGACGGGTCGTGTGTGTAGCCAAAATCTTGCCCGATAGCCACCTTCTTAGCCCAAGCCGGGAATTCATCAACAATTCCCCACTTCTTGAATACAGCACCTTCCGCAACGTCAGCCCAGCGACCGATAACCACATGAGCATACTTTTCGGGATTGCTCACCTTCATATCCTCAACCTCCTTCAGAAACTCTGGAGAAAGATTCTCCAAGTTATCAAGATAGGTAGTATGGATATGAAGTACATTCGGGTGCGTGGAGATTTGAACTTGAACACCGTCAATTTCCACCAGTTTGTGAGTGTTCTCGATGTACTTCTTATAGATGAAATGGTTGGAATCAGTCGGATTCATTATGATAATAACAAAATTATCTATACCGACCTGACGAATGGAAAGCACTATCTTTTCAAAATCGACCTCGTTCGTCCATTCCTCTGCTTCATCACATACAAAAACCGTTATCCCATGAATAGATTTCAACTTGGCTGTCTGATTACCGGAAGATGTCTTGATGCCACGGAACATTATCCTTGATCCAGTTCTTTTATTCAACACGTCCGTTTTTGTGGTCTTGAAATACTTAGATGTTCCGTCCAATTCTATTTTTTCCATAAATTCAGGTATGATAGATATGTGAGCGGAAACCATTGTATAACGAGTATATAAAATTTGATGCACCACATTTTGGTATGGCTCTTTACCACGTGCAAATGTCAGCCTTTCAACGAACGTGGAGCCATTGAACGATTTGCCGGAACCACGTCCTCCCGTGATAAGAACAACGAATTTATCCTTGTTTTTGTAGAGTGGGTAATATATTGGCTGCGGCGTTATCATTCTTCATTATCTTTAATCCATTTATCAATATCAATACCTTTATCGGAGTGAACATCGTCCCCGTCTTCATCCTGCTTGCGCTCGATCTTCCTCCAGTCTTCATCATGGTGATATAGCCAAACAGACATGGCTTGAAGGTTGGGAGCCAGCTCGCTTTCGCTTACTTGCAACTCATCTTCACCTGTCAAGTTTCCTTCTGAATCACGGAGCTTCCTTACAACAGTGCTTTTCGTCTTAATGCCGCCAAGAGCCATCGCAAGGAACTTAGCGCGGACAGTCGCGTTGATGGTCGCGCGCCCACGCGCTAAGACTTGAGATAATTGAGGGTACTCATTCTTCTTAATGCAAAAAGTTTCGGGTGCTATATCAAGTGCGAAAGCGATTTCTTTGTCAGTGAACCCCTTTTTGGCATACGCTTCCACGAGAGAAAGAAAGTCCTCGCTTGTATAGTCAAACTTGGGCTTTCTTCCTCCTTTACCTTTCTTTTTTTGAGATTCACTATTGCTCATATCAATCTACCCGTTCTACTTGTTCATCAAACACTTCTCCTTTTATGAATTTCATATCCGGATCATAACCGAATCTCTCACAGAAAGCGGATTTAGCTTCATAGGTATCAAAGGATAATATCACATAAGCATCCATGTTCTCAGCTTGCTTTTGTGCGTTCTCTTTTACCTGTTGCTTGACATCCTTCATGTGAGCGGTCTTCTCTGCACGTTCTAACTGCCTTTGGGCTTTGTCTGCTTCGTTCTGCTCGTTTACTTCGGACATTACGTCATTCAAAGCATCGGCCAGTGAGTTTTCTTCATCTGTCTGGAGAAGGAAGTCACATCCGATCAGATTCAAATCCTCTTCTGTTAACCCCGCATCCTTGTAGTCGATATCAGGAATCAATTCACGAAGAGCGTCATAATCCCATGATCCCATAGCATTGGGATTGTTCAGGAGTATGTTCAATTCCTTTTCAGCCTTACCGTCCACATCGATCACATCTACACGGATGGTATAGTCATTATTGGGGAACTTATTCAGATCATCCATTACAGCCAAACGCTGATGGCCACTGACTACGGTCATACCTGTGCGCTTGTTTACGATAATACCGCCAAGCAGACCGTATTTCTTAATCCCTCGTTTTAAGCTCTTCTTTGCTTCTTCGGAAATAGTACGAGGATTATATCCGGCCAAATGGATAGAAGAACGTAAGAGTTCAATAGATTGGCTCTTGAAGTATTTATTTAGTTCCATTGTCATATTCAAATAAAATTCGCTCACTCATTGGGAATGCCTTTAGAATCTTCTTTAAGTCATTTGGGTAATTCTCCCTCATCCAAAGGAAGCATTCAAGGTTGAAACCGATACCGCCGGATGACTTCTTTGAGTATCGGACCGGTTCGGGAAGTTTCTTCATCTTCATGTAAGAGATGATATCCTTTTGCGTCCAGTCCGAAAGAGGATATACTTTACCTGCATTCTCACCATTCTCGTAGGTGTTAAGCATTAACCGCCTGTTCATCGAGTCGGCTTTCTTCATGCCGTAGAATGTGTAGTAGATTCCGTACTTCATTCGCATGGCTTTCTCAATATCCGCTAACTTCAACAGCTTGATTTTTGGATTGGGTACACAATACATACCGCCTCGAAGAATATAGGTTAGGTTCCAATGTGGCACCTGTACAAACTCGATCTTTGGATATTTTACTTTTACCCAATTTACGTATCGCTCAATATGCTCTAATCCCTCTACGAAGTACATGAATACACAAACGATACGGTCAAACTTTGGGTACATCAAATCAAGCAGAACCAAAGAATCTTTACCAAGCGAACAAAACAATATAGCCTCACTCGATTTTACCCGAATGAGGTCTATATATTGGTTCGCTTGCTCGATCTTGCTCATGGATCAACCACTTGAAAGACCGAAGCTGACACGGACATCGCTATAACGCTGCCTGCGTGAACCCAACTGAGATGTGCCAGCTGCACCACCCCTTTTTGCCACTAATCTACCACCTGCGCCTGCACCATTCATATTTCTGCGAGGTCCGGCTACTCTGTTAATTCTTCTTGCGACTCAGCTTTCTAATTTTAAAAGTTAAACAATCAATCTATATGTTTCTCTAATATCTTGCCCAAAGTATAGTCCATTTGGGCTGCGAGATATTCTTCACCTTGATACTCGTAAACAACATCATTGCCCTCTTCATCGGTGAGAATTACTGCTTCTGCGTTCTTTACTTCAACGATGATATAAGGTCGTTTACCCGTATATGCACCTGTCAGAAGTTTGATGGCATCGTACTTGATAGGCTTCAATTCTACTTCACCTTCTTCGGGCAGTTCTGCATCAGCCGGATATTCTTTACCGTCACATAGGTAAGTGATATACTTCTTAGCGTTGGTTGGTCTGATTTCACGGTATTCGTGGGTTTTCTTGCCTGCCAAGATTTCATCGAAATACTTCTGTTTGATGCTTAATGTAAGAATGTTCATAATCGTGTCTTTTAAATTAATAATTAAGTAGTTGCGGGTAACGGATTCGAACCGCTGACCTTCACCAAGTCAAAGTGACGAGCTGCCCACTGCTCTAACCCGCGATAGTACCCCAAAGATACTACCACAACCAAAGATAACGAAATATCTTCAAATTCTATCTGTGACAATCAGTTTTAAGTCACAGAATCTTTTTCAACCAGATATCCCTTTTCTCTCTGCACGCCCCTAAAGTCGATGCACAACAAGAAAACAACTCACCGCTTTCAGTACGGTAGTCATATTGATACATTCTCACTCTCTTTCCTCTCAACTTGGTATTGTAGGTAGTGTAATTTTCTTTTCCGGGTTGGCATACGCTGCAACCGTTTACATTTATTGAGTTCATAAGCCTTGCTCTTTTAATTGCTTCTCGATATGCTTTATTGTGGATAGTAATTGTTTTGCTTCTTTCGATTTGGGTACATACCAATATTTCAGTGGATATTCACCCAGATTTGTAATATCCCAAGTCGCTTTCTGATAATATTGCTTTTCTAATGCAGGCAAGATAAACTTCGCATCGAAAGCTGTCATTTCAAGCACTATTTTGGCGTTGTCAGGTATTTTAGTTGAGTTCATAAGCTAATATTTAAGTAAATTCTACATCGCTAAGATTCAATACACCTTCATTTGTAAACTCATACCCTATGTATGTAACAGAATTGCCGTTTACAATGTAATACTCTGTCAGATTATCATCATTGCTGTGTGCGAAAATCAAGTCATTTGTTACACTACCTTCTCTCTTTAAACCTATGTAATAGTTGTTATTATAGCAACTGATTTCAGGGATATGTTTAAATGTACCTGTATCTATACCGTCATAGACACCGTACCTCTTCTTGAAATGTTCATCCATAATCAATCATATTGTGCAGGGTCTTCACCCTGCCAGTTCAACTTGTGCTATGTTTAATCTCTTGCCTCTCATTGCATTCAGTTTTGCTGTCATCTTATTTGCTGCTTCTTCTGTTACCTCTAAAGATGCCATACTATTATCATATCCATCTATTACCAGATAATAACCTCTTGACTTCTTTACGTAAAACTCATTTAATTTATGCTTTTTCATATAACTCGTTACTTTCATAATCGTGTGTATTTAAGCGTTAATACCAATTGCTTTTCTCATAAAGTCACTTGCTTGCTCTACTGACATATTCAGCTTCTTTTGAATCAGGATAAGCATACAGCTTACTTGTTCTTCTGTATCTAAGTTACCTTGTACAAACTCTGACATGATGAACTTTTCTATTGTTCTTTGCTTAATCACTGATGCTGCCATAATCGTATATTTTTTAATTGTTATTCAAACTTATGCTTCTCTATACCCCCTTGCATTCAACCAAGCTATTGCACCTTTGAGAGTTTTGAATCTTTTGCTACTTTCTACTGCTGTACAGGCTGAATAATCTTTTTCGCCATAAATAAACAATGCGCCTTCATTCTCACCTTTCTTGTAACTTATAATATTCATATTTTCTATATTTAATTGTTATTATTTCGTTTCTGATGATGCAAATATAATGATTAAAATCATACATACAATAAATAAGCGTATTGTTTGTATGATTATTATCATATATTAACAAAGATAGCACAAGTATGACTATAATCTAAATATATTTTAAAACAAATGACTATATTCAATCAAAACAATAACAATTCATTTGTATATTCAGATTTTACCACTATATTTGCAACTGATTAAAATCATACATGTATGGAAGTAAAGACAATAATCAAGCAGAAAGGCTTCACAATGGAAGCCGTTGCAAAAAAAATGGGTATAACAAGGGTTACACTTGCTCAAAACCTTAGTAGAAATCCGACAGTAGGAACATTGCAGAAAATAGCGGATGTTATCGGATGTAAGGTTGGTGACTTCTTTATCGATGATATGGATATTAAAGAGGATGAGAACACCATTATCTGCCCTCACTGTGGAAAGAAAATTAAAATAGAAAAAGGAGAATAGCTGTGGATGTTAATACAATTATCAATGTTGTTGCTATCATCTTAGCAGTAGGCAACTTTATATGCCTTTATAGCATATCTCGAAAGAAAGCTTACAATGAAGAGAAAGGAAAGAATCTTGCCACTAAAGAAGATATAGGCAATATTACCAATGAGATAAAATCTGTTGAAAGTAAATTCACAATACTTACAAATCTGCATTCTGGAATATTATCTGAAGAAAGAAATACAATTATCGAGTTCAATGAAAAATATTCTTTATGGGTTGGAAGTTATATGATTAATTGGAGGCTCAATAGCAATAATAATATTGATGTTGATGAATTCTCAAGAATATTAGAAAAAAATCAAGAATTATGTTATATATCCCTTTCTAAATTTGAACTTTTCATAGAAGACGAGGAATTAAATTGCTTAGCTCAAGAATTAATTATTAAGGCGGCACAATTAGAAGGATTAAGGAGTATTATTGAAGAGATACGTCCTTTAAATATCTTGTTAAATTCTGCTGAAGCGCAAGAAAGAAAAATCCAAGAAGAGCTAATAAAAAGAAAAGTGGAATTCCTTAAATCATACAATAATCAATATACATCATTATATAGAGAAATACCTGCAATCTTAAATGTCTTTCAACAGAAATGCCGAGACAGAATTTATAAATTATTAAAGCCGGAGCATTAAACTCCGGCTTTCAATTGATTAGTCCTTTGAATCTTAACCGATTAATAATCTCGGTATAAAGATAGTCTATATCTGCACGATAATCCTTATAATTGTTATAGTAAAACGTGACATCAACACAAAGGTTAGAAATTCCTGTCGGAGCTTTAAAGCCCAATATACCGGCAAGTATATCACGAATCCCTTTTGCAATCTTACCACCAGCCAATGTACTGGGGGAATAAAGAAACAGAATAATGAAAATAAATTTCTGGCGGAAGCTGGCACCGGCCCTTCTTTCGGGTAATCCGCAATTCCCCACAACCTCACAGTACCATTTGTATATTACAGGAATAATATTAAGATCCGATAAAATAGGTTTGATCAGTTCTTGCTCTCTCTCCGAGAGTCTTGATTTCTGCTCTCTGATAGATTTAAGTTCCGATATTGCTGAAAATTCTCTCACCATAACACGATTATTTTAAAAGTAAATAGTATATTTGCATTATAATCGTGTGAGGGAGGATTGAGTGGTCGTGCGCTTGGTTCTCCTTTCTTTATTTTATAGACTTATCCATTTTCTGAATAACCCTATTCTTTTCATCTACCTCCCTACCCCACATAATAGCAGAATAGACAGCATTTGCATATAAAAAGAGTTCTTCACGGCTGGTAAGGAACTCTACTTTCAGAGCCATCTTAATAGCTTGATTATAAAAACGACATTCTTCCATTATTATTTAGTTAAAGCACATACTTTATTATGTTAATTGTTAACGGATTTATTTTTCCTATAAACCATGTTATAAGATACGCTATTTTACCATGAAAATTTGCAGGTATCCCTAAAGTGCGTACCTTTGTACTGTGTTTTTCATAGTATTAGATTTAAGGTTAACGAAAGATTGGCTGTCTGGGATAGATAGCCTTTTTTATGCCCATTCATAAAATATCTTCATTCTTATCTCCATACTTATGCTTGAAATAGCTGTCTAAACAAGAATATACAGTAACGCAAATTATCAAAATCACCACTGTAAACCAAAACCAATCAAATTCCATATCCTTACTTTATTACATTCCACTCACTTTCCATAATCACATATTCACACTTATTACACCTATGCAGATAAGTCGGGAACGGAGCCGTTGTATAATCCTCAACCGCTATCTCTATGCTACCACATTCAGGGCACTCAATCTTTACTTCTTTGATGCCGGGATAGTCCCAGAAAGAAAGCTTTCCTTTCACGTTCTCGATAGGCTCATTATAGGTGATGGAGTTAGCCAGTACCCAGTTATAAACTCCCTTCTCTGCCCAGATAGAAGGATGATTCTGCACACAGTCCACTATCTCAACGCTACCGATAATGGCAGATGTAGGCTCGTTATAGCCGCAAATTATTTCGCGTTGAAGTCCCATTGAAAGGCTATCCCATTGCTGCTTTGAAAAGATATTGTTAGGGTTTACCATCTTTACAGGGGATGAACTTGCATGAATAAGTACTCTTTTCCCAATATATCTCTTGGGACACGGCCAAGTGCGGTTTTCGATGTCTTTGATGCCGTGGACTATTAAGGAAGCCCACGGCTGTTTTACAGTTATTGCTTTCATTTGAATTTGTTATTATAAAAAAATATGTATATTTACAACAAAATTTAAAAACTATGGAATTTGAGCAAATAAAGAAAAAGTTGATTAGTTTTCTCATAGAAAATAAAAATGTCCCATCTACAGCAATAAAAGATGATTTAATATTCACAATACAAACAGATAACGGTATACCTTTTTATCCCGCTCATTTGGTAGTTTTTGATAACCAACTTAATAAGCCATTGTGTCTATTCATTATTGATGATGGTAAAATTCGAGTTCTCAAAAGATTTATTGAAACACATCTCAACAACATTAATAGATTTATAAATGAACCTATTATTATATATTTAGTTAGCTACCAAAACGAAAGCCTATGCTTTTCTGAAGTTTTGGACGATAGTAGTTTAACTCCAATTAAAAAAGAGGATTTTCCTGATTTCGAGATAATGAAAAATGATTTCATTATTTTGCAAGGAATGAAACTTGAACAAATTGAAGAAGAAAACCAAAAATCAATGCAGGCACAAAAACAAGCAATAAAATCTGAGACAAGGTTTTCACGGTTTATATTTCTTGTGATTTCAGTAATATCTATTATTTCTCTGATTTTATACCTTTTCAGTACCTATAAGACTAATAGTATATCACAGAACCACTCCACAAATATGATAGAAGACTTCAATGATTTAACAAAAAGTATTGATTCTTTATGGCAAGACATGAGAAATCAGCATTTTAGAGAAAAAAAAGACTCTATTTCTGTTGATACAACTTTAGCATATGATAGACTTAATGACCGGATAACTATAATAGAAAAAGGGATATCGGATAATCCTCAAAAAACTTTATCTAATATTAGTCTTGAACATAAAATAAATCTTCTACAGTCTCAACTCAATGACTTAAAAGAACTAAATAACGTTAGAAACAATGCTTTAGATGATAAGATATCGCTTATCTCTAATTTAATCATTTCTTTATATGCAGGTGTAGTAATTAGTTTTATTGGATGGTTCTTAAATCAATCAAAAAGAAATAAAGATTGATTTCCTTATTTATTTACTTTAATATTTCTCTCTGAATAATTTCCTTTGCATTGAATCCGAATAAGCCTTTCTTCATTTCGTGAAACTCCGCAATCGGTATTTCATTGTACTATCTATTCTATTGTTTCATAAGTGAAGTAAATCACATCACAGGAATATTCGCTGTATAATTTTTTTCTCTCTTCTTCGAGATTATCAGTCGCGATGTTTACTTTGTGAGTATTACGGACTTCGCCGGTGATGTACTCTACTTTGGTTATTAAGTGTTTCATACGAATAATGATTGTTGAATACGTGATAATACTAAATTTGTAGCCTTGGAACAAAACTCCTTCTTAATCTCAAATCCATAAGCCTTGCGTCCGAGTTGTGCGGCAGCTAATAAAGTAGAACCACTCCCGGCGCATGGGTCAATCACAACATCTCCTTTGTCAGTAAATATTTCTATTAGCCTGCGAAGAAGCGGGACAGGCTTTTGTGTCGGATGGATTTTAGGCGTATCGCTATCGGCAACCCAATCAAAGCAATTGAAAATCATACGTCCATCATTGTTGAATTTAGGAAGTTTGTCACGATAAAGTAATAAACCATACTCACAGTTACCAACTACCTTCATATTTGCTTTCAGTACCTGCGCGGAGAAGTTCTTCCGAAATACAAGATTTATGTAATTGTTAAGCCCATATCTTCTTGCAAGCTCAATATACTTAAACTGCTGCTCAAACTCACAGAACAATATCATACACGGAGATTTCCCTTTAACCTTCGGTTCTTTCACTAACATCTGGCTACAGAAGTGCATAAATTCAGCGGGTCTGAAATCTTTATCTGTATCAAAGAACTCTTTTCCAGCAAGCTCGCTCTCTCCATTCTTGTTATCTCCGTCCTTGTACCATGCAGGATTGCTGGCGTAGGCATTCTTTCCAAGATTATATGGCGGATCGGCAATGATAAGCTGCGCCTTGGGTATTCCATAAACCTTGAAGTTTTGGAAATTATCGTTGAATAATTCTATATTTTTCATTACGCTACCTCTTTTAATTTCTTCAATCTCAATTCTCTTAACTTCTCACACAGCGCTTCGGTATTCTTCCTTGCCTGCGTCACCTCTACTGCATTACCGATGAACTTCTTTTGGTCAGCCTGTGTACCAATCAAAACATAACTTTCTGGAAATCCCATGATACGCTTAAGTTCTGGAATACGGAGCATACGCATTTTTATATCCACTATTCCGTACAATGCCATGAACTCCTTTATCTTTACCGTCATGGGACTATCGGTCTCATAAATTTCGATAGCGACTTGTCCGGTTTCAGTTGCAACCAGGTAAGGCGGCATCTTATCCATGCGGGCAATTAAAGTGAAGCAAGGATTGTCAACGGAACCGCCAGCGCTATTAAACTGCGGGTTCATCAAATAGTGCCACTTACGGTTTGCAGTGATGGTCTGGGATGGGTCCTCAATACTACTACCAATATTAGAAAAAGCGGTATTCATTATCCAAGGCTTACAACTGATAAGATTATATTTAGGGTTGGCAGTAATGCACCCCAATGGGCGTTGTAATGAAGTTGGCTTACTTTGTCCGTACTGCTGGTCGATAAATCGTGGAGTTATCAAATTCTGCTTTGGTGTAGTAGTAACAGCCGGACACGGCGAATTTATATCAGATACTTGTCCCCCGCCTGAATACTGATTCATGAAGAACGGAGACACAAGTGATAACCTGTCCTTTGTCAATATTGTTGGGCAGGGTTCGTTTATGTCCTTCCCAGCATCATTGAAATTGTACGAACACATAAAACGGCTTTCTATCAGAGAAAAGCGGTCTTTCGTTGTAACGGTTGGTGCAGGTTCATCTACGCAATGATTATGCCCGTTCCCGTAATAAGCCGAAATAAAGGCATGATGGTCTTTGCAAGTGATTGTTCCGGCAGGTTCTTCAACGGAAAGATTCTTACTTTCGGGATGTCCGCTGAACTGTTTAGAAAGAAAGCTCACTTGTACCTTGGCGAACCTGTTTTCAGTAGTCAGTACTCCACAAGGTTCATCGACAGATTTGCAGGTATCTTGCGGTCGGACGGTATTATATCTGGAAAGGAAAGCATCTTTACCACCTGCTACGAACTTAATAAGCCCCGCATAGATACGTTCAAGCGTTTTCTCTGCCAAAGGCTTTTCCCGAAAAATGGTAGTACCTTCATCGGAGAAGTTCAAAACCTCTTTGACTGGACGCCACTTCTCCAACTTGGAGAACATATCCTGCCTACCGCCTTTGCAATGGGTTGGTTCGGGGAATACAATCGGCAGACCTTTCTTAGCAAAGATGCCGAAGAAGCGTTTTCTCGTAGTATAAGCTCCGAAGTCGGCAGCGTTCAGAATCCGGTGTTCAAAGTTGTAGCCGTACTTCTTCACGTTACGCACCCACTTCTGATAGAGCCTGCCTTTATCCATCGAGATAGGCTTTCCGTTTTCATCCATATCACCCCAGCTCATAAATTCTTCTACGTTCTCGATTTGAATGTAGTCAGGGTCTATCACGTCAATGTATCTGAAAAGATGCTCTGCCAATGTACGGCTGTCTGCATCCCTTGGTTGACCGCCTTTGGCTTTACTGAAGTTGGTACACTCAAGCGAAGCATGAAGCATAACCATAGCATCTGGATGCAGTTGCCTGATAAGTTCCACAATAGCATTGATGGGAGAAAGTTCCAATGTTCGGATGTCCTCGATAAAGTGAAGCGCATCTGGGATGTTGGCATCATGGGAAAGAATGGCGTTCTTGTCATGGTTCACACAACAAACAACTTTCGCACATCTATTACCATTCAAGCGGGCCTCTTCCACGCCTTCGGACAAGCCACCGGCACCACAGAACAAGTCTATGACAAACAATTCTATATCGGACAGACCTTCCAGGCTTTCAAGTATTTCTTTTAGTGATTTCATACTTCCACCTCCTTTGCTTTCCAATCAGCAGGCACCTTCGCCCATTTCCTGAATGCACTGTCAAAGCCTTCCAAATCAGAAAACATATCTATCTTTGATTTCTCTGTTCCGACAAGGGTTGCAAACTCTTTGAAATACCTGTCAGCTACTCTCACGAAGTCATTGTGCAGCTTCTTCAAGTCGCCAAGTAAAAGACCGTTATCGGTCATTAAATCACTCGCTTCTTCTACAAGGTTATTGGCTTCGCAGTTCAATAGATGAGCCGCCGAAAGAAGCATGTTCATTCTGTCCATGCTTCCGTTAGCTATGGCAGCATCAATTAATTGTTTATTTGGTTTCATAATCGTGTGTCAAATTTATTTTCTTAGATAATAATTACATATTCGACCGTATCGTTCACAGGCACAGACACGATGCCCTTTTATGGAACAATAGGCAGAGTTCTCACCAAACGACAAGGCGTGCTTGCAACCTGTACAGTGTACGGGTACTACGGGAAGCGTTTCTTTTTTCTTTGCCATGACGGGTGTCAAAATGGATTTTCATCTTCTACGTCAACAACCGTATTCCCTGACAATGGAACAGTATCAAGGTTGTAGAAGCAGGTCGTACAAGCGTTGAATCCACAGATAAGCCGAAGCATTCCTATGTTCCTCCCTTTGGCAATATCTATCATAGCCGTTCCCCTTGTTTCTACATTAGAAAACTCATTTGGATAAGATTTCTTATTCACTTCCGGTCGATAGATAAGCATAACAACATCGGCGGCTTCTGCTATCTGCCCGCTATCTCGAAGTCGGGCTAACGTAGGTACAGGATTAATGTTATCTCTGTTGAGTTGAGACAAGGCTATAATCCAAATATCCAATTCTTTAGCAAGATTCTTTAATCTTCGTGCTACATCTCCCATTTGCTGTTCTTTATTTGCACCTTTCATGTTTACATTCAAGATTTGCAGGTAGTCAACTATCGCCCCATCTATCCCGAATTTTAGCTTCATATACCGGATGGATGAAATGATAGTGTCTATATTCGAGGTGCTTCGGTCATCGAAATATATTCCTTTTCCAGATACTTTTCCTATGCCCTTGTCTATGGCTTGAATCTGTGAATCGGTCAAGCGTGAATACATAATCTGATTGGCAGGAACACCACTTTCCATGGAAAGAATACGAGCTGTTATTTGCTCCTTTTTCATCTCCATTGAATACATGGCTATCTTAGCACCGTAATAAGCCGCATTCCGCATAATAGATACCGCAAGTGATGTCTTTCCTTGTGAGGTTTCACCGGCAATGATAATTAAATCAGACTTCTGCAATCCGCCTGACTTAACATCTATCTTCTCAAATCCCGTAGGTGTCCCAGTCAGAGGTTTATTTCCGGCAAGATTCTCATTAATCATGCCGTAAACGCTTTCTAACCCATCGTTAATGGTCGTAATAGTCGTACTGCTTGACTTAAAAAGGGATGCAAGCTCATCACTAACCGAATTAGTAACATCTAATATATCTTCCGCTTCCGAGTAAGAATTTGAAACGAGATATTGCCCGATGTCCCAGAACTTACGCCTTATCGTAAGGTCATGTAACCTCGCTGCATATTGGTATAAGTCGAATGTACAGTTGGAAGCAATCCTCATATATTCCGCAAGGTCGAACCTTTCCCCATTTGCAACAAGCTTGTTTTTGACTGTTATTATATCGGGCCTGTCTCCCGAAGATGACACTTGAATCACAGCCTTATATATCTGTTGGTGAAAAGGGATATAAAAAGATTCTTCCGATAAGAGTTCTCTTACTTCTTCAAGTGCGTTACGTTCAGTGATGATGGTGCCTAAAACTATTCGTTCCGCATCTTCATCCCGTAATTGTATATTAGTTTCCATATTCTTTCTTTGCCCAATTTAGCACCGTCCTGTAGAGGTTGGTGTATCGTTTACGTAAATCTTTCCGGTTCTCTATCTGCTCGATAATGTCGGCAATCTGTTTGCTGGTATATTTTTCTTTAAGCTTCAGGAACTCGGCTTCCGTGATTTGTGAAGAGAAGTTTTTAGGGTTACTACAGAAAGGAGCTTTCCGTTTCAGCCAATCATTGAACTTGATAAAATCCGGATTTGAAGAAATGAGTGAAGAAGCTTCGGCTTCTTTCTTATCTCCGTTAGGAGATTCTTTAATATCTTCTTTATCTTTCTTAGTATTTGTGTCACCCGTGTGTCGTTTTTTATACGACTGTGTCACTAACTGTGTCGTTAGTTGTGTCACTTGCAATTCTAATTGATTGATTTTAAGCATTATTCCCGTGTCATTAGTTGTGCCACTTACTGTGTCACTGTTATTATATTCCTCATATTTACAAAGAGTTATCATATTCATTCCTTGTATTATCTCAGAAGTTATCATTCCTTCTTTCTTTAGGTATGATAAAAATGTTCTCACCTTTCTTTCTGTCCATTTCCAGCGTTTAGCTAAAAAACGAATAGATGCAGGATATTGTCCACGATTACAGACCACTTCTCGACCTCCGATACTCACCTTTCGGGACGTTGCCTCAAATCGTGCTGACTGTATCAAGTCCAACCACGCTTCGCAACTGCTAAAAGTCCGGGCTTCATTCCACAACTCATTCGAGAAGAACTTGCGGCTTAGTTTTATAAATCCTTCCATCGTAAACTACCCTTTTATAAAGTGCTGAATCAAATAGTAAAGATGAATTTCTCCACTTCTCGGACACTTGGGGATATGCTCAATATCCTTAACTACTTCTTTTATACTTTTCATATCTTAAAATCTTACGTTAGTTAATTGCCTGCCGTTAGAAAATACCGCCCATTTGCCATTACCACTGTCGTGTAATCGCAAATCCGACACCTCTCCGAAACGTTTGATGTTACCGCAAAGGTCAACAATCCACCCACATTCCTTGGAAGGATGCGGACGTATTGCCCTACCGACTATCTGATACCACATCGCAAGCGACATTGTAGGACGTGCCATGACAACCGTATCAAGCTCTGGATAGTCAAAGCCGGTAGTCAATACTCCGACATTAGCGACAACGGGAATCTCACCGGATTTAAAATGTTTGAGAATCATTTCGCGAGTGGTTTTTGGAGTATCACCGGATACGATAGCGCAACCAGGTATTGACATGGTTAACCGTTCGGCTTCTTTCAAGAACCGGGTAAAAACCAAGATGCCTTTCCGTTTCCCTCCGGCTTTGGGATTCATCAGCCTTTGGACGATATGGACGAGATAACCGTAAAAGTCTATTCGTTCATATTCTCTTTGGACTGACTTATCCGTATAGTCGGCACCGGTAGTATTTACTTTCAAGTTAAGTTCGTCCCACCCTGAAGGATTCATTGGATAGTAATTCAGCTTCGCCAAATAGCCCATATCCAAGAGTGTTGATACTTGTACATGGTAAATGACCTCTGAAAAGACATGGGGCTTGGTACGGGTGATGAATTTCAGCATAGAGCCGAAGTCACGGCTGGAACTAAGACGGTAAGGGGTTGCCGTCAATCCTAAGACTTTGCACTTTACAGCTTCAAAGAAATCTTTGTACATTCCCTCTTTAGGATTCACCAAGTGACATTCATCAACGATGATGTTCCTAAAGTGGGTAAAGAGTTCGGGATGGTTCTTCACGCTGCCGATGGTGGCGAATGTGATACGGCTTATCTCCTTTGAGTTGAAGGAAGCCGAATAGATTGAACAGTCAAGAATACCGTATGAGCAGAGCTTCTTGAAATTCTGCTCGAGTATCTCGCGTGAAGGCTGGAACACCAAGGTATGTCCGTCAAGCCTTGCGGCTATATCCGCTATGATAAGCGACTTTCCCGATCCTGTAGGCAATACCATGATGGCGTTGTTCCTTTTCGCCTTGTTGTTGAAAAAAGAAACGGCTGCATCAGAGGCTTTCTGTTGGTAATCTCTTAATTTGAATTGCATATCGGTATAATTTCAAATTCTATTCTTGGATTTACTTTGTCGATAAACTTCTCTGCTACTATCTTCACGCAATTACGGTCATTCTTGATAGCTTTACATCCTTGCAAACAATCGAGAACCGTTTTAAAACAGTTGTCAAGGTCTGGGCGTTGATTCTCGTAGAATACGTTCAAATGAAGCTCAAACAATGACGATATATTTTTATTGCGGTATTGGCTACATTGAAGATAGAAAGACTTTTCATATTCCTTTAATGCCGGTTGTTTGGCAAGACTGCCATGGCCATTCAATGTGACCACTTTGTAACAATTGGATTTACTTGGGACTTTCCCATGAATAATTTGTTTCATAAGCCAAAATATCTGTTAGCCGCCTGTTCATCATGTAAGCGGACTATATTTACTAATTCAGTACACCTTCTGCGAAACTCTCGGTTTCCATCATATAGGTCGTGATGATTTCTACACATTGGAACTACATTCCATTCTTCAGTATAGTATTCAGGATAAAGAGAACGGGGTAACAAATGTGCCGGGTCAACAGCCGGACGACCGCACAAACAGCAATAAGGAGATAGGTTTCTCTTTATCTTATCCATTTCTCTATTTAGTTTTGCTTGTTTACTACTTACTCTCTTCATATTTACCTAATTAAAAGCCCCGAAGCGTATTCTCCGGGACACAACCATAATTCACTAACCCTTTGCCATTGATGTGTGGCTCACATTATTCCATCGGGAACACTATCTGTATGCGCATTACAGAAATATCCATTTGCAACTGAATACTTTCATGTTCCCTTTCCAACACAAGATTGTGCGGCAGTTTGGGAGTCGAACCCAAGCAATTACAACTTGTAATACCTAAAGCACTTCGTACGCTTTCTTTAGGCTCTCTTTACCACTGAGAATACCTCCGCCATGTTTGCCAACTCTATCTTCACAGACAGAGCAGGCAGGCTAACAAAGTTATTCCATAAAAGCCATTGAAAACTCTTTCGGAATAAACCGCCCCACCGGAATAGGTTTGGCAGACTCAATAGCCGCATGGATTTCCCTCTTATTAAACTCGTGTCCTTTTTCTTTGGCTTGCTTCTCGCATTCCTCCTCTTTATTTTTGAGGTAATGAGTAATAAGCATCATCGCCCTATCGACATTGAAAGTGTTCACGACAAAGGTTTGAACCCTTTCTTCTTCGTCAAAGGTAATTTTCGTTTCAATTTGGTAGAACTTCTTTTCATCCGGCTTAGATTCTTCATCCTCACTTTCTTCATCCATTTTGTCAACGTATTCCTCCATCGTTATCTCGTCTTTGAGATAAGCCACAGGCGCATCATCCACTTTGCGCTCTTTCAGATTATCAGTAAGAATCACGCAAGAATCAAACTCTTTTGCCATCGTTAAGGTAAAGCCCGACTGATAATTAAGTTCAATGTAGTCTTTCAAGATAAGGCAGACATTTTCCAGCCCAGTGGCATAAAGCAGGAACTTGTACTTCTTATCGCATATCTGTGCTTGTGCAAGATAGGGATATAAGAACTTGTTTTCGTTCTCAAATGCCAAACGTTTCTGACTGCTAACTTCCACTTCTTTTATACCATCAGCTTCCATGCTGAAACGGATTTTAGCTAATAGGTCTTGGTCTATCAGAGAACCACGCTCGAAAAGAACCTCATTCCGCTCAATGTTCACCGTTTCTCCGGTATCTTCATCTATGAAAGATTCCTCCCATGTTTTAAGCACACGCTTTGCAAGGTACATGTTAAGCATCTTCTTCGGGTCAGATGTCACATACCGCTGTTCTGTTTTTCTTGTTTCTATCATAATTAAATAAATTCTTGATTTCTTTGTATTTCCTGCTGAGCATATATCAGCATTTGATGTTCATTGGCGGCAGGCAAATAGATACCCGCCTGTGCCGCACTCCAATTACGAAAGCGGTCAATAGATAAGGTCATTTCACCAGTTGTCAGTTCGGCAGAACTACGTAAGTAGGTTACTTCTTTACCTTTTTTGTTGACCGTCTTTCTCTCAAATAAATCACGGTTGCAAGTCCTCTTATAAAAATCAACTTTGACTTCGTCCAGACTACAACCGTATTCACTACCAAAATACCCTAAAAGCAAATGCAAATAGCTGTTTTGGGCAAGCGTGCGGTTAGGTAACTTCTTCTTGACCTCCACGACTGCACGCTCTTTAAACAGCTTGTTTACATACTCTTTAAACTTGGGTATTTGGTATTCATTCTTCAAGTCGAAAATCATACGCTAAAAAGGCAAATCGTCCTTTGCATTACCATTCGCATCAACCGGTGGTGGGAAGTTTTGCGGTTGCTGATAAGTTGGCTGTGGTGTGGGCTGCTGAACAGGCTGTTGTACAGGTGGAGCTTGGGCGGATTGCGATACACCGCCACGCGCTTCTATTTTGTAGCACCAAATGGACGCCATGCGTTTAAACTCTCCATCCATATTCGTCCAAGAACGCCCTTTTAGAGCGAATGATACAATAACAACATCACCATTGTTAAAACGGCCAAGTTCTGCACATTTATCACCAGTAAACTCTAAAGGAATAATATTTTCATACTCGCTACGCTCACCCGTATAAGGGTCATAGGGCGTAGCGTCTAAAATAAATTCCCGTTTGATAAATGGAGAACCACCGTTTTTCGATGGAATTTGGACGGTTTGCCCGATTTCAATTATTCTTCCGGTTATCTGATTTGCCATTAGTTCTCTCCTCCAAAAATCTTTTTATCGGTGATTAATTCTCTGTTTTCTTCCAAGAACCGGATAAACTCCTCACAGTGCTCCGTAAGAATAGGAATATCACGTTCAGGATTGAAAACGTATGTTTCTGTATAGGTATCTACCACATAACCGCCTTTATTAAACTCTACGATGTTGTACTCAAATGTCCGCACATCAGAACCGCTCTGCATAAGAGCGTATGGATAAACCAAATGCTGGTGGTGGTCTTTGAACTTCCCTACGGTATAGCTGCCGGTTGTTTTCAAATCATTCACCGTTGTAGGCATAAGGTAGTCTATCAATCCATAAACAAGAACATTACCGTAGGCAGTTGGCAGGATAGCTTCTACTCGCTGTTGGGTTAAACCTCCCTTGTAATAGTCTGTTAATTCCCGACAAAGAGAAATAGGGAAAGTAAACTCTCTTTCGTGATAGATAGCTTTCAGTGCAATAACTTCCTTCGTTTCTTCCTCATCATAATAAAGAGGTTTCCCTATTTCATCACATGCACCAAATCGTTCTACTTTATAGACACGTTCAATTTGCATGATTTCAGATTTTCTTTTCTCTATCATGCAATCAATGATTTCATTCAGTGCCGTTCCTTTGTCGACCGCTTCACTGTCGAACGGCTTTCGGTTGATACGGTCTATCAGTTCTTGAAACTGTTGCTCGTGAAACTCTTCGGGAGTATGGGGTGGGTTTTCTGACCACTCCCAATATTTATCCCAAATCACATCACTATTCAGATATCCCCAAAAGGCATCAAGAATCGTGGCGTAAAAGCGATATCTAGGCTGCATCTGAATAAGTTTTTGTCTCTTTATCAAATACTAACCCCAAAGAGTTTACTTTGGCGGCAAACAGGCTTCTCGCTTTCATCAGAGAACTACCAACATGTTCAAACTCATTAATATGAGAGGCGAATTCATTAGCAGACTTGGCATCAGTTATAAACTCGATACTTTCTTTGATTTCCTCTATCACCTTGTCATACTTTTCCTGCGCTTCCTTCTTAGCCGCCAGCATACTTAAATAAGAATTGATTATCTTAGTGGTGATAAAGTCGTTCTTTGCGGTCGGATTGCCGTTTCTGTCAAGAATAATAGGCACTTCCATTACTGATGGCAGATTACAGGTGTTTTTACCGTCATTTCTTGAAGTCGGATCAAAGGTTATAGTACGTCTCTGTATGCCTCTCTCGCTCTTCATTTCGAGATAACCGAGTAAATCCAATTCTGTAACGATGGAATTATAAGATTTCTCACGTAAAGCAGGAATGAACACCGTATCATCACCTTCTTTTCTTGTATCACGATGGGCTACAAAAATGATATGCTTATTCAAACCTGACAATGTTCTCGTCATCCATGAAAATTCAGCATTGATACCACTCCAATCCCTGATAGACGGCTGGCGAGTTCCACATTTATAAGTAATGATAAAATCCATCATCTTACCGATAGTATCTACTACGATTGTCTGATAGGCTGACAAATCTTCTTGCAAAACCTGTTGGACATCACTCCAAGAGGCAACTTGTACAGTATCGATGTTTTCCAGGTGCGCCATGTTCATACGCTTAACACCATTATCAAAGTCTAATAACAAAGGCTTCGGAGCACTCAACGCTACTGTACTCTTTCCCATACCTGCTTGACCGTAAATCATCATCTTTACAGTGGTGGGGATTACTAATTCATTCGATTTCTTAATTAAGGACATAATCATAAAATTTAAAGGGTTATTTACTAATTTCTTTCATTTCAGCTTTCGCCAGTGGAGACAACGTATTCATATAATTACACTTGAAAGCTGCTGCATCCAGCTCAACTACATTGTATCGAACACCTGAGCGAACCTTTCCATCGGCATCCTTATACCTCTTTACAATGCCTTCTTTGACCCATTTTGCAACATTCCCCTTTCCATAAGAAATGTGGGCTTGATTTTGGGTTATAAATTTAGGCTCTTTGAACGAATCAATGCGTTCTTCCTTTCTACCTAATCCCTTAGCGTAGTCCACCAGTTTAAATAAAACTTCCTCCGGCATCTGTATTATCATAAGACCTCCTTATTCTTTCTGTTCGTTCCACTCTCGTTCTTCTTCCTCTTCTCATATCGCCTTGTTCGTGATAAAGCGAAAAAGAAAACACACATAATAGACAGCAGGCAACCACCGTACGGCTAATGGGGGAAAAGTTCATCGTTAAACTTATACCCAATATTCTCTCAAACACAAGCGTTGCAAGCTCTCTCCCGTTCCTTAATTGAAGAACCTCAAATGCTTTTTGTAGTTGGTTGTTTATCGTGCTAACCGCCCGGCATTTGAGATCAGCAATTTCTTTCTTTTCATACCCTTGTGCGTACATCCGTGCTGTAATCTCGCATTCGAGTGTTAGTTCAGTTAATACTCTTTCCATAATCGTGTAAATTAGACCACTACTTAGTCATGTTATTGACGATATACATAGAATTGGTGTACTTATTCTTCGAAATGGTATATACATTCTTACCACCCGGAGCTACAACACCTTTTTCTCTCAATTCCTTGTTTATCTCATGGGCCTCTTGCCTGTAGCCAGTTACCTCAACTTCTGATAGCGGGATAATCTTCTGTTTTCCCGGCTTTACTTTTAAAATCGTTTCTCTGATTGTTGCCATAAAACTTATTGTTTAATTAATGATTTGTGGATGGTAGAGGAGTCGAACCTCTCTCAATCGTAACAATTGGTTGCGCAACACGAAGCTCTAACCGATAAGCTAACCATCCGGAATAAGAAAGGTGTACTATTCTCACGAACGGCACACCCAGTACAAACACAAAATAAAACACGACAAACAAAACATCTAAACGTCTGCCTGTACGGTATTTCCTTGCTATCGGCCGGATAGTAGGTCGCTAAGCATACAGAGTTCAAGCTCAAAGACTACCAGCCCTCAGACGTTTAATTTGTTCTTAATTCCCTGAATGCAAGTATCACAAACGAAACGCATCCAATAAAAATGATACTCATTATTGTAATAGAGAATGTTTTCATAGGACTGTAAGTAGTAATAGCCCCGTATAGCATACCGATAGCACATATTGTCACCAGTATAGCTAAGATAAATTGAATTAGTTTCATAATTATGTGTATTAGTTAGTGCCTGTACCCCCATTGAAGAAAAGCTGTTATGCTTGGTAGAACTCATATTTCAAGTTCAGTACAGGCCATATGGTCGAAAACAGTACGGACGCCCAACCCGTTTTCTTACTGCTCTGGGACGATTCTTTGCGGTGTTTTCTATTAATTGTTATACATTGTACAGCTCGCAAGCTCCAACTTGCTTATGTACGTTCGTTATCTTTAGTCAACCTTGTACAGCTTATAGTATTACACCGTAAAGGTTTTCACAATCTTGTCAAAGAGCTTAATCAATAGCGCCCTACCCGATTCTCGCTATCGGTTGCCGTTCAATCCGTCAGTAGGGCTGTCGTGCGTTGCATAACCGTGTATTATGCGTATCGGCTCAAACCTTGAACCTCACAAAGAGCATCGTAATCCATACCGCTATCTTCGCCTGAGTCAGAACCTAAAAGAATAGTTTCATAAGTCTCAATCTCTTCTTTTATCACCTCGATAATATCAGCCTTACAATCTACGTTGTAAACTCTACAAGCAGTTTCTTCGTCCATGCCCTCAACTGCTACCAAGTCCCTGCGAAGAGCATTTAAACCTTGTTCTAATTCATAAGTAGTCATAATCGTAAGTATTAAGCAATTGATAATAAATTAGCTTTTTTATAGCACCTGAACTCGCCACGCTCTGTATCATAGTAAGTCTGGACGGTATCATTCTTCGCTCTCTTGTCATTGCCTGTTATGGCGGGCATCAACTTTTCATTGAGTGTACCATACGCCTCTCTTACAGAACCGTCTACTTTTTTGAAATAAAACTTGACGATCTTCTTTTTCATCTCAGCTTTCAATTTCATGTTTACCCAAGCAGACTTTAGAGCTTCAGACATTGAAAAGCCATTCTTTCTTACGAACTGCCAAGCCAATGACATTACTTCGTGTAAAAATTCTCTTGTTTTCATAATCGTGCGTTTTTAATATGTTTATACTATTGCTTATAAGAAGCAAAATTCGTTTCTTTGCAAAAGTGATTAGGTTATCACTGTTTGACGATGCAAATATACTAGAACTTCTATATCTAGCATAGAAGTTCTAGTTAATAAATGTTATTTAGCTAGATTTTCTATATTTAACCCTAGAATATCTATATGACTTTAAAAGAAAGAATGTTCTATTTGATTGAGAAAGAAGGTCTTAATCCGAATCAATTTTATACCATCTCTGGACTTGGAAATGGATATTTAAATAATGTAGGTGAAAGTTTTAGAAAACCTACGATTGAAAAAATACAAAAAAACTTCCCGCATTGGAATATGGACTGGATTCTTTATGAAAAAGGAGAACCTACAATAGACCTTCCTAAAGATAATATAGAAAATCTAGAAGCAATACCATTAAACCAAAACTACATTATAAATGTACCACTCGTGAATCAATACGCACAAGCCGGATATATATGCGGCTTCCAAGATGCTGCATACATAGCTACACTACCTACTATACCATTCATTATTGACCATGAAGCAAAAGGAAATTATGTAGCCTTTGAGGTCAGAGGAGACAGTATGAATGATGGAACAGAAGAAAGCTATCTTGAAGGAGATAGGCTTCTTTGTAGAGAAATAGCTTCCTATCTATGGGCAGAGTCTAAATTGCATATCCGGAAATGGGATTTCGTTATTGTACATGAAGGCGGAATTTTGGTAAAACGAATAATAGATCATGATGTAGAAAATCATACTATCACAATACACTCTTTGAATGATATGTATCCTGACAGAGTTATTGATTTGGCAGAAGTTAAACAAATCTTCAATGTGATAGAATTGCAAAGGCCAAGAAGGAGGTAGTTTAAAAGTTTAATATGCAAACTATTAAAACTGATACTATGAAATTCAATCAATACACATGGAACCTATATAAACAGACCGCAATCGGAATAGAGATGATAAAATACTTTTCCGATGCGAGAGGGTATGCCTTATTCAGGGATTATTGTCCGCACGCTAACTTCATACCAGAAGATTTATACAACGACTGGTTGGAGAATATATATTGCTACGGTGTATCAGATTATGATTACCCCACATCATTAGAGGAAGCAAAAGATTTATACATTTCACTTATCACGTTAGGCGTAAGGGTAGGAGGGCAACAATGGCTTCCTGCTAACGACTTCAAGAATATGCTTGGGGTTATCCAGCCAATATCCTATGTCTTATCACAATTCGCACCTGAATATTTCTTCCCGTACCTATTCCTTTGCCGAATATTCGAACTGAATAAAATAGCGGACTTCTTTAACATGGATCTCCCCAATATTCCCAAAAGAACTGATTACAAAGGAAGGTGCATGTATTATTGGGACCTTTGCGAGGTGTTTTATTTGTTCAGAAAAGAAAATGGGCTATCTCCAGCAGAGTTATGGTCTTTCCTATATGACTTCGCACCCAATAATCTCCCAAGCGAGAAAATAGACATGCCCAAGCCGTCACAGGTATGGTTCATTGGCGGCAGATTATACCAAGAAGATAAATCCTTAGAATCAAAATTCTGGCAGTCAAGCCCTGAAACGAAGAAAGGGGATATTCTTATTCATTACGAAACGTCCCCAATCAGTGCAATCACTTGCATAGAGACATCGCTTACGGATGGCGTAATAGACCCTCTATTCCGATACTACGGGTGTATCTATATTGGCAATAGAATGAATATTCCTCACATTACTTTGAAAGAACTACAAACTGATGAATATTTTTCCAAACACCCACTTGTTAGAAAAAACTTTCAGGGTGTGAACGGTTGCTCGGTTAACGGTGAGGACTATTCAGAGTTAATTCGGATGATGGAAACAAAGGGATTTCATATAGAGGTTTTACCAAAATTGTATGCCCCAATCTTGCCCAAAGACATAATTATAGAGTACGAGCATGATGTAGAACAGCTATTGCTGGAGCCCTTACTTAATTCTATGGGGTGGTACGAAAATAAAGACTTTATCCGGCAACTCCCAATTCAGGCAGGAAGAGGACACCGGGTATTCCCTGATTACGCACTCCATTACACCAACAAGCCAAATGAGGAGAAAGCCAAAGTTCTTATTGAAGCAAAGCTATATATGAAGAATAATAAAGAAAAAGAGGAAGCATTTTTGCAAGCACGCTCATACGCCCAGCTTCTTGAATCTTCCGTTATTGTTTTGTGTGACAAGGTAGGCTTAATTGTACATGAAAAGAAAGACAGTTTTGACCGGGATAGATACAAGAAATATCATTGGATAGAATTTGAAAATCCAGATATATTCAACGAATTAAAGAACAAACTAAACACCTAAGATTATGAAAAGAGGAATAATACTATTTTTTTCTTTCTTATTTTCTTGCCTGTTAAATGCCCAACTTTCCATTCAGCAAGATACCATAAGATATGTTATGGCAAATCTAAATTTAAGAGAGGCCCCCAATACGACCTCCGCTATCATCACTCAAATACCTAAAGGCACCCGAGTTACCGTAGATGAAGATTGTGAATGCAAATGGATTCCAGTAAATTATAATGGCCATATAGGATATGTTTCTACAAAATATCTTTCAAAGAATAAAATTGACCATACTCCTATACGTAATAGCTCCATTAAATATTATACAAATTCAAATGGAGAAAGAGTGCAATCCCCGACCTATTATAATTCTGCACCTCCAGGGGCAACGGCCTTATGTAGAGACGGAACATATAGCTTTAGCAAAAGCCGTAGGGGCACATGCTCACATCATGGTGGAGTTGCAAAATGGCTAAAATAACAAATTAAATAACTAAAATTATGATTGACTTTTTAACTATCGTACTTCTTATATTCGGAGTACTACAAATTATCCTCTTTTTTAAAGTGTGGGGAATGACGAACAATATTAAACGTATCTGGAAAAAGATAGATAATAAGGATTTTCTTTCTGATGCCTGTATTGCCTATATAAAAGGAAATATGGAAGAGACTGAAAAACTAGTAAATGAAGCCTTTTTGCAAGAAGTAGCCTTACTCTCAAAATCTTCAGAGGACTATGTAAGTTGGGAAAAAGCTTTTCGCGAATTGGAAGAAAAATATACTAAAGTATTCAAGAAAATAAATAAGCCTACACCTGACTTTAAAAAATATAGTAATCCTAAAATATATTTGCTTTAATAAATTGGATTGGCACTACTTACCCCCCCCAACATATAAGAATCCTATATTTTATTTGAAAGTTCTATTATATTCAACCGATAAAAATAATCTAAACTTTTAATATACAATGAAAAAGTATTTATTTGCATTAACATTATTACTGCCCCTCCTCCTTGGTGGGTGTTCCAGTGACGATCAATCAGATGACAACAACTCTCCGTTAATCGGATCTTGGATATCCATAGATGATGATGTCGAGATTTTCTATCTTGACCTCAAAAAAGACGGGACAGGGAAATGGACCGGAACCTACGCCGGAGAAGTGGAAAATGTACTAAGGCTCACTTGGAGTGCAACCGAAACCACTTACCATGTCAAATATGAAAACGGCAATTCTGAAACAAAACAGTATAGAATAGAAGGAAACCGCCTCTATTTAGGAGATGTGATATATACCAGAAAGTAAAGCCAGCCGGGGATCACTCCCCGGCTTTTTCTTCGTCCTTCTTTTTTGGATGGAACACAAAATCAATTACCTTCCGATTTGCCTTATCAATCCTGCTCCAGTCCTTTTTAACATAAGTGTCTGTGACATTATACCCAGACTTATGATTCAATGACGTTGCTACATCGTCCATCGAAATACCGCAGTCATTCCTTGCTATTGTAGCCCAAGAGTGGCGCGCAGCGTAAAGAGTTAGATCGGGAATACCTAAAGCATTCCCGATCTTTTTCAGATTAAGATTCACCTTATGCACAAATTGCTTATGGCTCGCATATCTTATAAAGAAATTAAACGCTCTATCCCCTACTGAATCCTTATATCTTTCCAAATAAGGCTCAAGCTCCGGTTCTACTTTAATGGAAATAAAAGCCCTATCATCCCGCCTGGTTCTTGTCTTCCTCCGCTCGTACTCAAATCTATTATCAACAGGGGGATTCAAATAAAACATATCAACAGTATTCATTCCAACCATAAAGAACGACATCAGAAACACATCTCTGGCAATAATGACACCCAACATATTTTCCGGTATTCGATACTCTTTTATAGCTCTTATCTGTTCATCCGTTAAAGAACGCTTTCTTGTAATCGGTTGCTTTGGAATTTTGTATTTAGCAAAGGGATTATTGGAAATGCGGATTATTCCGGCATCTTCATCGTTATATTCAAGCTTTGCCCGATTAAATAACGCTTGTATCTTCGACATATAAAGCCGAACCCCGGAATCAGAAATATTTCCAATACCACATTTTGACCGTTGACTCTTTAAATCTTCTTCAAATTTAATTAAGAGAGAAGATGTGATATCCGAGAAACATAAATTACGATTTCCCACGAATACCTCAAACTTGCTAATAGCAATTCGATAATTTTCCCCTATCCGCCTACCTTCTTTCAAAACCTTATCCGCATAAGCATAACCAAAGTCGAAGAAGTTAATTCCTTCAGGCTTATTAGAAAGTTTATCTTTCATCAGTTCACATAATCCTTTAGCAGAATACAAATCAATAGAGTGACCCAATTTTGAAAGTTCGGCTCTAATTTTAAGAACATCGAGCATTACTTGGTCATAAATCGGATTATTCCTTTCTTTTAGTTCAAAAGTCTTCTTGTTTATCAACTCACTTCCCACATAGTGAGTGGTCGCAATATATGAAGATTGACGTTCGTGCGTAATCCGTATCTTCACATTCCAGGTATTATCTTCTCGCCTTTGATGCTTGAGGATGATTATTTTAACTGTAGCCATCGTTGTAAAACATTTAATCGTGCATTCCTGTTTTTCGTAAAACGTTCGTAAAACAATTGCGCAAAGATAGCAAATTAATTTAGATATGCTATCTTTGCGCAATACAAAGAGGAACAGTTAATTACAGCTAAAAAACTACAGCTTAAGTAGTTCTCTATACAGTTTTTGCACCGGAAGTCCCATTACATTGAAGTAGCTGCCGGATATGGATTCTACTCCGACAAAACCGATCCACTCCTGCACACCATACGAACCGGCTTTGTCCATGGGCTGATAGTGATCGACATAATAAGCGATTTCATCTTCATCAAGAATCGCAAAACGGACATCCGTCACGGCAGCGAAACATTTTTGCCATTCTCGGGTAGTGAGACACACACCGGTAATCACTTGGTGCGATTTACCGGAGAGGCTCCGCAACATCTCTATGGCATCCTGCCTTCCAACAGGTTTGCCGAGCGCTTTGCCTTCATGCCAGACAATGGTATCGGCTGTGATCAAAAGCTCTTCCGGTCCGATCATCGACTGATAGGCGGCTGCCTTCTCACGGGCTATGAAAAGAGGAATCTCTTCACCTTGCAACGTATCGGGATAAGATTCGTCCACATCCGGCAAAGTTTTTACTACATAATCGACACCCAAGCCCGTCATTAGTTCTTTCCGACGCGGAGAATTAGAGGCCAATACGATTTTATAACGATCTAAGTTAGCAAGCATACTGATAAATAAATAAGGTATATACTGGAAATCACCATCCGAAAGCATCATCGGACAACCATTGGCCTTGTGCTTTAAGCACCTGCTCCACCACATCGCGTCCACAGCCGTATCCTCCATCGGCATATGAAATGTAACGGGCAATCGCTTTCACCTCGGGAACCGCATCTTTGGGACAACAAGGCAATCCGCACTCACGCATCACTTCCATATCGGGAACGTCATCGCCCATGTAGAGTATCTCCTCGTCCGTAAGTCCGTGTTTGTCACGGAAACCACGATAATCGTGTATCTTCACCGCAGAGCCGAAGTACAGATCGGATACCCCCAACCCGATAAAACGTTTCCGCACGACATCGCTCCGCCCACCTGTAATAATAGCGATACGAAGCCCTTTTTTTACGGCCAATTGGATGGCATAACCGTCTTTTACATTTACCGTACGCATCGGTTCACCCGACGGATGCAAAGGGATGACATTGGCGCTCAGCACTCCGTCTACATCGAAAGCAAGTGCCTTTATCCGGGTAAGGTCGTAATTGATTGTGCTCATTTTTATTTAATGTTTCGGGATTATTGTCTTTCGTGAATGCTTCGGCTAAGCAACTCGTATAACCGCTGCATGGCAGGATCATCGGCAAGCATCCGCAAGTGATTGCCGATCACATTCTCGTCATAACGGATGGCCGGCCCGGTCTGGGCCGTCTTAGGTTCCAGTTCGTGCACCTTACGGGCGGTTTCATCAATCAACGGCAACATCACGTCAAACGGCAGATTGTATTTCTTAAGCAACTCGGCAGCAAGGGCATACATGTGATTGGTGAAGTTACATGTAAACACGGCAGCCAGATGGAGACTTTTACGCTGCTCCGAGTCGGCATCGTACACACGGTTGGACAGTGTAGAGGCAATGGCTTTCAGAAACGCGGCATCTTCTGCCGAAGAAGCCTCTATGAAGAAAGGAATCTCCTTAAAATCTACCTCCCGCTGCTTGCTGAAAGTCTGCATGGGATAGAACACACCGTAATGCGAGACATGTCCTTCCCAGACATTCATCGGGATGCTACCTGCCGTATGCACCATCAATGCCTCTTCCCGCTTACCTTCGACAATGCCCTGAAGAAGTTCGGCAAAGGCGGAATCTTTCAGTGAAACAATATACAGCTTCGCATACGGGTTCACCTCTGCGAGGTCTGTCGTATATTCGGCTTCCACTTTCTGTGCCAGCTCGCGGGCCGACTCTTCCGTACGGCTATACACCTGTACGATACGAAAACCTTTCCGATATAAGGCTTTTGCCAGATTAGTGGCAAGATTTCCGGCACCGATAAATACGATCGGCGTATCTTCTATACTTCTTTTCATCGTGTTGAAATCAAATACAATATACCTCCGATTATCAATAAAGCCAAAGGCAGCAGATAACCGGACATCGAACCAAGCAACGAAACAATCAGGCCGATGTTCAGCACCAACCACAATCCGAGCAATACCAAGCCGACGGATTTATCCCGCTTAATAAACAGGAAAATCACCGCAGTGTAAAGCAAAAGATTATCCTTATTCATCACCCAGGGTATCCCCAAAGTGGAAAAGTGTATCAGTTTGTCGATCAGATAGAGCACCCCCATCACAATAAGGGTGACTGCTGTGGCTTTGTAGGTATCTTTATTGTTTGCTTTTACCGCACTCACCGTTACTTACCTCCGAACTTATTAATATGGATTTTTTCCCATTGCAAATGGTCTTCATTAAAGGGTTTACGTTCCATCCCTTTATGCCCGATCGCTATGACGGACAACACCTGCAACTGCAAAGGAATGTCGAGCACACCGCGCACAAATTCATCGGAAGGTATCCCGGTGGCAGTATATCGCTCACGCACCTGCACCCAGCAACTTCCCAATCCCAAGTCTTCGGCCTGAAGCTGAATCATAATAGAGGCAATGGAAGCGTCCTCAATCCATACATCGCTCGCCAAGGGATCGGCAGTAACGACAATGGCCAATGCCGCGTCGGCAATAAAGGCCGAAGCCTGCTCTTTGCAATGTGAAAGTTCACTGAGCAACTTTTTATCATCGACTGCAATAAACTGCCAGCTGTTACTGCGCTTTGAAGTAGGAGCCATCAGGGCCGCTTTCAGCAAAGCGACTACATCTTCCTGAGAAAGTTCTTCTCCGGTAAATTTCCGCATGCTGCGGCGATTTTTTATTAGTTCACTGAAATTTTCCATGTATCTATACTTTGCATTATTTGAATATACCGCCAGTCACCATAGAATGCACAAACACACGCGAACCGAGGTACCGCCCGGCATGCCTGTCTATATAAGGTATGCCCTGCAGGACTTTGCATGAATCGGCGCGCTCCGTGGCGATTCGAGCGCAAAGATAGGCAATTTATTCCACTCTCGTCAACTCGCCGGTCAGTGAATCGATGATAAAACCATGCACCCGGACATCTTTCGGAATAAGCGGATGGTTCTCTATGGAACGAACCGTGCCCCTGACGGACTTCACCGGATCGTCGAATCCGCCCAGCCACGAATTAAAATCGACCCCGCAGTAGCGTATCATGTCGATTGTTTCGGACTTGATTCCCCGCTTTTTCATGTGAGCTATCATTTCGTCGCTGTTCATGTGGCAAGCACCGCAATCAGAATGGGCAATGACCATCACTTCTTCTACTCCCAACTCGATGATAGCCACCAGCAGACTACGGATGACACTGCCGAAAGGATGGGAAATGACGGCACCGGCATTCTTTATAATCTTTACGTCTCCATTGTGAATTCCTAAAGCGGCGGGCAACAGTTCTGTCAGGCGGGTATCCATACAGGAAAGGATGGCGATTTTCTTATCAGGATACTTGTTAGTGATATACTTTTCGTATCCCCTGTTCTCAACGAACTTTTTGTTGAATTCAAGAATTTCTTCTAACATAATCAAAAACGGATTTTATTGTAGTATCTCCACAAAGATAGTCACAAAACGACAGCTCAACAAAATAAGCCCTGCAAATGTTGTAAAGAGAAATAAAAAATGTAAATTTGTCCCGATATGCCATTAAAACTGACTACATATTACCAAGGAAGTGAGATTCCGGATTTTCCCGGAACCAATACGTTTCATTCGAAAGAGCTATTTCAGATCTACGAAGAAACTCCGGGCTACACCCCGCTTCTGATTATGGCTTCGGAAGACGGAAAACCTGTTGCGCGACTGCTTGCTGCCATCCGCAAAAGCATCCGCATGTTTCCTCCCGCTTTCATCAAACGCTGCGAAATCTATGGCACGGGCGAATATCTGATAGCGGAAGCCGACAAGGAAAGGATATTCGGCGAAATGCTGGAGCACCTCACCACGGAGGCTTTGCGGAACTCGTTTCTAATAGAATTCCGCAATCTGGAGAACGCCATGTTCGGCTACAAATATTTCCGGTCCAACAGATACTTCCCTGTCAACTGGCTGCGGGTACGAAACTCGCTTCACGGCATCGAAAACGCCGAACAGCGTTTCAGCCCCTCCCGTATCCGCCAGATCAAAAAAGGCCTGAAAAACGGAGCAAAAGTAGACGAGGCACGTACGGTAGAAGAGATACGCGAATTTTCGAATATGCTGAGGCATCTCTATTCGTCCCGCATCCGTAAACATTTTCCCAACATCATCTTTTTCCAACACATGGACACCCGGCTGATTCACAGCCGGCAGGCAAAGATTTTCATCGTCCGCTACAAAGACAAAATTATCGGAGGCTCTGCCTGTATCTATTCGGGAAACGATGCCTATCTCTGGTTTTCGGGAGGTATGCGAAAGACCTATGCCTTGCAATACCCGGGTATACTGGCTGTATGGAAAGCCCTCCAGGATGCCCATCAAAACGGATTCCGCCACATGGAGTTCATGGACGCCGGACTCCCATTTAAGAAGCACGGCTATCGTGACTTCGTGCTCCGCTTCGGTGGCAAGCAAAGCAGCACCCGGCGATGGTTCCGTTTCCGCTGGCAATGGCTGAACGACCTGCTGATCAAAATATACGTCTGAACATCCGCCTGTCTCAGGGATCAGCGCCAACCCTCTCCGTCTTTTAAACCACCCCCCTTAGGTTTTAAACCAACGATACCTGCCTTTTAAACCCATGCACCTTAGGTTTTAAACCTATTTTCACCATAATTAATTGCAGAAAAATTTCTTTATTAAACAAGAATTGATTTTCTTTGTGCTGTTTTATACCATTCCGAAAAGACGATTAATACCAAAATTTAAAAATATAGTTATGAAGATTTCACACATTGAACATTTGGGCATTGCCGTAAAAAGTATCGAAGAAGCCCTTCCGTATTATGAAAACGTTTTAGGTTTGAAATGCTACAACATCGAAACTGTAGAAGATCAAAAAGTAAGAACAGCCTTCCTGAAAGTAGGTGATACCAAAATCGAATTACTGGAACCCACATGTCCGGAAAGTACCATCGCGAAATTCATTGAAAACAAAGGTGCAGGTGTTCATCACGTAGCATTCGCCATTGAAGACGGCGTAGCCAATGCCCTGGCCGAAGCCGAAAGCAAAGAGATCCGCCTGATCGACAAAGCTCCGCGCAAAGGTGCCGAAGGCCTGAACATTGCTTTCCTTCACCCGAAATCAACTCTGGGCGTACTGACAGAACTCTGCGAACACTAAAAAGATGTACGATTCGGACGATCCGCGCCACGGACAAACGGAATTTTTCTTTGCATTAAATTCCCCATCCGGGTTGTCAATCGTCCGGTTGTAAATATTATAACCCTTTAAATTAAGAAAAACTCATGAGTAACCAGCTTGAAAAAGTAAAAGAGCTTATTGAACTTCGTGCTCAGGCTCGTTTAGGTGGTGGCGAAAAGGCTATTGAAAAACAACACGCCAAAGGCAAATATACAGCCCGCGAGCGTATTGCACAGTTGCTTGACGAAGGTAGTTTCGAAGAACTGGATATGTTTGTTCAACACAGATGTACCAATTTCGGACAAGAGAAAAAACATTTCCTCGGCGACGGTGTGGTAACCGGTTATGGAACGATAGAAGGTAGATTAGTATATGTTTTCGCACAAGATTTCACAGTATTCGGTGGTTCACTGTCGGAAACCATGGCACAAAAGATCTGTAAAGTAATGGATATGGCCATGAAGATGGGTGCCCCTGTTATCGGTATCAACGACTCGGGTGGCGCACGTATTCAGGAAGGCATCAACGCCCTGTCCGGTTATGCTGAAATCTTCCAGCGCAACATCATGGCTTCGGGTGTCATCCCACAGATTTCAGGTATTTTCGGTCCGTGTGCCGGCGGTGCGGTTTACTCTCCCGCCCTGACGGACTTCACGCTGATGACGGAAGGTACATCTTACATGTTCCTCACCGGACCGGCTGTTGTGAAAACAGTAACGGGTGAAGACGTGTCTCAGGAAGATCTGGGTGGTGCAAGCGTACATGCCAGCAAGTCCGGTGTAACTCACTTCACTGCCGAAACCGGTGAAGAAGGTCTGGCGATTATTCGCAAGCTTCTCAGCTTTATTCCGCAAAACAACCTGGAAGAAGCTCCATTGGTGAACTGTACCGACCCCATCGACCGTATGGACGACCTGCTGAACGAGATCATCCCCGACAGCCCGAACAAACCGTACGATATGTACGAAGTGATCGGCGCCATCATCGATAACGGAGAATTCCTGGAAGTACAGAAAGACTATGCGAAAAATCTTATTATCGGTTTTGCCCGTATGAACGGACAATCGGTAGGTGTGGTTGCCAATCAGCCTAAATACCTCGCCGGAGTACTCGACAGCAATGCTTCACGCAAAGGTGCACGCTTCGTTCGCTTCTGCGACGCATTCAACATTCCGCTGGTGACATTGGTAGACGTTCCGGGATTCCTTCCAGGTACGGGTCAGGAATATAATGGTGTAATCCTGCACGGAGCCAAGTTGCTGTACGCTTATGGTGAAGCCACTGTGCCCAAAGTAACTGTTACCCTGCGTAAATCTTACGGTGGTTCGCACATCGTAATGAGTTGCAAGCAACTCCGCGGCGACATGAACTATGCATGGCCGACAGCCGAAATCGCCGTAATGGGCGGTGCCGGTGCAGTAGCGGTATTGTATGCCAAAGAAGCCAAAGATCAGGAAAACCCTGCTCAATTCCTGGCAGACAAGGAAGCCGAGTACACTAAACTGTTCGCCAACCCATACAATGCAGCCAAATACGGTTACATTGACGATGTTATCGAACCGAGAAACACTCGTTTCCGCGTGATCCGCGCCCTGCAACAGCTGCAGACCAAAAAATTAACCAACCCTGCTAAAAAGCACGGTAATATTCCATTGTAACAAATTAAACATCGATTGTTATGAATAAGAAAAGAATCGGGATATTTATCGCTCTGCTGGCAATGGTTTGCATGGGGCTCAGGGCGCAAAGTGCCACCAGTCTGAGAATCAATGAGGTTTTGGTCGTCAACGACCAGAACTATCAGGATGACTACGGACTGCACAATGCGTGGATAGAGATATTCAACACCTCTTTCGCTTCTGTAAATCTGGAAGGTTGCTTTCTGACGAACGATAAAAACAATCCGACCAAATATCCTATTCCCAAAGGCGACGTGCTGACTCTGATCAAGCCGCGCCAACATGCTTTGTTCTGGGCAGACGGAATGCCTAACCGGGGTACGTTCCACGTGAACTTTACGCTCGACCCGAACAAAGAGAATTACATTGCTTTGTATGACTCTAACGGTAAAACTCTGATTGACGAAGTAACCATACCCGCCGGTCAGCTTGCCGACCGTTCATACGCTCGCGAAAAAGACGGAAGTGCCAACTGGGTAGTAAAAGGTGAAGGAGAACACAGCTATGTCACTCCGAGCACCAACAATATGACTATCGACAAAAACCCGAAGATCGAGAACTTCAAGAAACACGACTCTATCGGTATCGGTATGGCCATCATCGCCATGTCGGTCGTATTCATAGGTTTGGTACTCTTGTATCTTTCATTCAAGGCGGTAGGTAACGTAGCGGTCAGACTGGGTAAGAAAAACGCGATGAAAGCCACCGGTATCACCGACAAGACGGAAGCGAAGGAAAAGAACCTGGGTAGCCACACAGGTGAAGAAACCGCCGCGATCGCCATGGCTTTGCATGAATACCTGAATGACGCTCACGACGTTGAAGACATGATTTTGACTATCAACAAAGTGAAACGCACCTACTCACCCTGGAGTTCGAAGATCTACACACTGCGTCAGACTCCGAAAAGATAATTACTAACCCTAATAAAATGAAGCAATGAAACAATATAAATATAAAATCAACGGCAACCTTTACAACGTTACAGTGAACGATGTAGAAGATAACATAGCCAACGTTGAAGTGAACGGAACCTCTTATAAAGTAGAGTTGGACAAGCCCGTCAAAGCCGCTCCGAAACCGGTGACCCGTCCGGCAGCCGCTCCGAAAACGGAAACAGGTGCTCCGGTAGTAACCAAACAACCGACAGCTTCCAAAAAAGACGGTGTGAAATCTCCGCTTCCGGGCGTTATCCTCGACATAAAAGTGAAAGAAGGGGATACCGTGAAGAGAGGCCAGACGATCATCATCCTTGAGGCTATGAAGATGGAAAACAACATCAATGCCAATAAAGACGGAAAAGTAGCAGAAATTAAAGTTAATAAAGGAGATTCTGTACTTGAAGGTACAGACCTCGTAATCATTGAATAATTATGGGAGATTTCGTATCATTCTTAGGGAATAACCTTGTTGACTTCTGGGGATACACCGGTTTTGCGAACGCGACACCCGGACATCTTTTCATGTTGCTAATCGGTCTCTTCTTTATCTACCTTGCCGTAGCCAAAGAATTTGAACCGATGCTGCTGATCCCCATTGGCTTCGGTATTCTGATCGGTAATATTCCATTCAATATGGAAGCCGGATTAAAAGTGGGTATTTACGAAGAAGGTTCGGTACTGAACATCCTTTATCAAGGAGTAACCTCCGGCTGGTATCCGCCGCTCATTTTCCTTGGTATCGGAGCCATGACGGACTTCTCGGCGCTGATCTCCAACCCCAAATTGATGCTGATCGGAGCTGCTGCGCAATTCGGTATCTTCGGCGCGTATATCATTGCCCTGCTCATTGGGTTCGAACCCAACCAGGCGGGTGCTATCGGTATCATTGGCGGTGCCGACGGACCGACGGCCATCTTCCTTTCGTCCAAACTGGCTCCCAACCTGATGGGTGCCATCGCTGTGTCAGCCTATTCTTACATGGCGCTGGTGCCGGTGATACAGCCACCTATCATGCGTGCGCTAACCACCAAACACGAGCGTCTGATCCGCATGAAACCACCGAGAATAGTATCGCATACGGAAAAAGTAATCTTCCCCATCGTGGGTCTGTTGCTTACATGCTTCCTGGTTCCTTCGGGTCTGCCTTTGCTGGGTATGCTGTTCTTCGGTAACCTTCTGAAAGAAAGTGGAGTAACCCGTCGTTTGGCAAATACAGCCAGTGGTCCGTTGATCGATGTGATCACTATCCTGTTGGGACTGACTGTGGGAGCTTCTACCCAAGCTTCACAATTCCTCACCTGGGATTCTATCTTGATCTTTATCCTCGGTGCATTCTCTTTCATCATCGCAACAGCGTCAGGTGTCATGTTTGTCAAATTCTTCAATCTATTCTTGAAGAAAGGCAATAAGATCAATCCGCTGATCGGTAATGCAGGTGTATCCGCCGTACCCGACTCGGCACGTATTTCACAGGTAATCGGTTTGGAATATGATCCGACCAACTATCTGCTGATGCACGCCATGGGTCCTAACGTAGCGGGGGTTATCGGTTCGGCTGTAGCTGCCGGTATCCTGCTCGGATTCCTCATGTAAACGATATTTTTTTCATTAGTAAGGTAGACGTCCTTCTTTTCGCAAAGAAGGGCGTCTTTTTTTTGCGTTAATCTATCTAAAAGATATTACGAATCTTTCGTAGAATGGATATTTTTACTAACTTGCGGACAATAAAACAATACGTCCTATGAGAACAAGAACAATGAAACCACTCTTCCTTATTTTCTGTCTTTGCCTCAGTCCCCTACTGATGGGCCAGAATCAAAACAAAATTCAGGAAGCAATGGCAAACTATGACTACGAGACTGCCGTTGAACTGATAAACAAGGAACCTCCCACCATCCCACTGTTAATGCAGAAAGCAAAAGCCCTGAAAGGAATCGGCAGCAATGCGGAAGCTCTACGTTCCATCCGCCAAGTGATAGCGGAAGACTCCACCAACCAACAGGCACACATCGAAGCAGCGGAATGCTGTAAAGCAATGGCCAAGTACAACGATGCGCTGGACTACTACCGGAAAGCCATCAGCCTGAATCCCAAAAACAAGTATGCCCGTTTGCAATTCATCAACCTGCTTTGCAACACCAAAAACTATGCTGAGGCTTTTGGAGAAAGTTCAATGATGTCCGAAACGGACAGTTCGGCCGTAGTGCTCCACCTACAGGCTCAAAGCCTTGAAGGGATGCAACAGATACTACCGGCTATCGGTTGCTATGAAGTCATTCAGGATAAATATCCGGACGATTATCTGGCTGCGGCCAAACTCGGAAACCTGAACATTGTGGCTGGATATCCCGAATATGCCATCCAAGCTACCGAACGCTATAGGGAACGGGACTCCACCAACCTGATTGTCAACCAGCAAAACGCTCTCGCCTACTGCCACGCCGAACAATATCCGACAGCCATCAAGCGCTATGAAAAGCTGTGCCAACAGGGGGACAGCAGTACACAGACCTTATACTATCTGGGAGTCAGCTATTACGCGGATGAATATTATTACGAAGCGCACGCGTGTTTCAGCAAACTGCAAAAAGAGATGGAAGAAAATCCCAATCTGCTCTATTATCTGGGACGTTGCTGCGCCAAGACTTCCTGGAAAAAAGAAGGCATCGAACACCTGGAGAAAGCTATCGAACTAACCATTCCCAAAGACAGCACCATGATCCGACTTTACAAAGGCTTGGTGGATTGTTGTAAACTGGCTCAGGATACTCCAAAGCAAATCCAGGCTCTCAGAGAACTGTACAAATATGACAAGACGAACCATAAACTTCTTTATGACATCGCCTGGAACTATTCATATCAACTCAAAGACAACAAATCGGCCGAACGTTATCTGCAGGCTTTCTTAAAAACCCGAAAGGCGAATGCTAGGAAAGAAGAACCGGTGAGTGAGAAAGGGGAACTTGTACTCGGACTTGAAAATTATTACAACGCTGCCGAAAATTGGCTGAAAGACTTACAGAAAGAAAAGTTCTTCAAAGAAGGAATACCGTTAGAAAGTCAGAAACAATAGAATCTGTCCCCCCCATGAAACATTGGATACTCCTCCTCTATCTGGGGTTCAGCGTAGTGCTGCAAGCCCAGAACACCGCCTCCGTTCAAGAAGCAATGGCAAACTATGACTATAAAACGGTGATCAGACTGATTGATGAAGAAAGTGCATCACCACAGTTACTCATACAGAAAGCCAAAGCTTTAAAAGGTTTAGGGCGTACCGCCGAAGCCCTGTCCACTTTGCAACATATCATTATCGAGCTGCCCGAAAATCAGCAGGCATTGGTAGAGGCAGCAGAATGTTGCAGGCAATTGAGCAAATTTAACGAGGCCTTGGGGTATTATCGGAAGGTGATGGAACTCAATCCCGAACATATTTACGCACACTTGCAATACACCCGCTTGTTATACAACTATCAGCGATACGGCGATGCATTGCGTGAGAGTATCGCATTGGCCAGGAAAGACAGTTCCGCCACCGTATTGCGACTGATGGCGGAAAGCATGGAAGGAGCCGGCATGCCGGTAGAAAGTATGTTTTGCTATCTTTCCATCATCAGGAAATATCCCTCCGACTATCTCTCGGTAGCTAAGCTGGGCAGTATCTTCAATACAATGAAAGATTACGAAGGGGCAATTGCCCTGACAGAAGCATACCGCCGGACGGACAGCACCAATGTAGAAGTGAACCGTCAAAACGCACTGGCGTATTGTCTGCGCAAAGAATATCCCACCGCCATCAAACGTTATCAGGATCTGACCGCCCGGGGAGACAGCACACTGCTGACATGTTATTACCTGGGAGTCAGCTACTACGCTACGAAAGAATACTATAAAGCGCGCGATTGGCTACTCAAAGCAAAATCATGCCAGTCACCCGGCGCCAACCTACTCTACTATTTGGGACGTTCGTGCTCCAAGACATTATGGAAACAAGAGGGAATAGGATATCTGAACCAGGCTATCGCCCTGACTATCCCCGCCGACAGTATCATGGAGCGCTTATACTCAGGCTTGGCAGACTGCTACAGGCAAACCAAGCAAACCCGGGACCAAATCAAGGCTACCAAAGAACAATACAAATATGCCCCTGACAAGCATATTTTACTTTATAACTTGGCGTTCTTATCGGACAAAATAGGAGATACTAAAGCCACAGAGCATTACTTGCAGGCTTTTCTGCGAACAAAATCCAAACAAAATGCAGTACTACAGCAGTCGGATGATGACGAAGAAGAACCCGCACCCTACATAGATTACTACAAAAGTGCCACCAATAAATTGGAAAGCATCCGAAAAGAGAAATTCTTAAAGGGAGAAAAGTGAATTGATCGGATAGATGCATCGTTTCGGACAATTCACCACTGAGTGCAGACAGAGTTTCACAGAGGGAGAATAATGGAAAATAAATTTGAAGATGTGCGGTAGAAGGCACAGTAGCACGTAACCGAAGTCACATCGGCACGCAGCCGAAATTACTGTGCTGTGTAGCTAAAGTTACGGTGCTGTGTAGCCGAAGTTACGGTGCTGCGTAGATAAAGTTACGGTGCTGTGTAGCCGAAGTTACGGTGCTGCGTAGATAAAGTTACGATGCTGCGTAGCCGAAGTTACGGTGCTGCGTAGCCGAAGCTATGACGGCATCTCCTTTTCCGGACGTCACGTTCACCTGATTGCATCGAAAAGTGCTCCTTATCGGTTGAGCTCCATCCCGGAGAATTCTCCAATGAAAACGTTTGCATAAATAGATGGCACACAGTAAGAAAGAAAACGGAAAACAATCCGATGATTTACCCTATATTAGCAACATTAAATAATAACGAGCTAATATCATGAAAAAATTATTGTTACTCTTAGGTTCATTCCTACTGTCATTAACCACTTATGCAGCCATGAACATATCCAAAATCGATCCGCCCTTCTGGTTCACCGGTATGAACAATCCGGAACTCCAGTTAATGGTATACGGTGAAGGCATCGGCCAGGCATCCGTATCAGTAAATTATCCCGGTGTATCGCTCAGCAGCATCGTGAAACTGGAAAGCAACAATTACCTGCTTGTCTACCTACATCTCGATAAAGAAGTAAAGCCGGGCAAGATGCCCATCACATTTACGGTCGGAAAGAAGAAATTGGTGAAAGAGTACGAATTGAAAGCACGCAGCAAAGCCGGAGTCGATCACAAAGGTTTTGACGCATCGGATGCATTATATCTGCTGATGCCGGACCGTTTTGCCAATGGCAATCCGGATAACGACCAGATAGAAGGCATGGCCGAATATAAAGTGGACCGCAACGACCCGAACGCACGTCACGGAGGCGACCTGGCCGGTATCGAACAAAATCTGGACTATTTTACCGACTTGGGAGTGACCGCACTCTGGTTCACCCCGGTACTCGAAAATAATATGAAAGGCGGCTCATATCACGGATATGCAACAACCGATTATTACAAGGTAGACCCACGTTTCGGCACTAACGAGGAATATCGCTCACTGATAGCGAAAGCCCACAACCGGGGCATTAAGGTCGTGATGGACATGATCTTCAATCATTGCGGAGTAGAACATCCCTGGATCAAGGACATGCCTTCAAAGGACTGGTTCAACCATGCGGACTTCAAGAACAACTTTGTGCAAACTTCCTACAAGCTGACTCCACATGTAGATCCGTATGCCTCGGAGTACGATTTCGACCAGATGAACAACGGCTGGTTCGTGGAAGCCATGCCTGACCTCAACCAAAAGAACCCTCACGTATACAAATACCTCTTGCAGAACAGCCTGTGGTGGATTGAGTACGCCGATATCGACGGCATCCGGATGGACACCTACCCGTATGCCGATTACGATGCCATGAGCAACTGGATGAAAGAACTGAACGAAGAATACCCCAACTACAACACGGTGGGCGAAACCTGGGTTACCGAACCGGCCTATACAGCCTGGTGGCAGAAAGACTCCAAACTCTCCGCCCCGCGCAACAGTCACTTGAAAACAGTCATGGATTTCAGCTTCTTCGACAAAGTCAACACGGCCAAGAATGAACAAACGGACACTTGGTTCAAAGGATTGGACCGTGTCTACAACAATTTTGTATACGATTATCTGTATCCCAATCCGGCTTCCGTACTGGCTTTCATCGAGAATCATGACACCGACCGTTTCTTGGGTGAAGGCGAAAACCTCGATATGCTGAAACAGGCCTCCACCCTTTTATTGACCACCCGACGCATCCCGCAACTCTATTATGGAACGGAGGTGATGATGAACGGAGTAAAGAGTAAAAGCGACGGCTATGTACGAAAGGACTTCCCGGGCGGATGGACGGACGATAAAGAGAATGCCCTGACTCCCGAGGGACGTACCCGATTGCAGAATGAAAGCTATAACTTCTACCGCAACCTGCTGAACTGGCGTAAGGGCAACGATGTGATCGCCAAAGGCAGCATGAAACAGTTCATGGTGCAGCACGGCGTATATGCTTATGCACGCCAATATAAAGGGAAAACGGTATTCGTCCTGTTGAACGGTACGGATAAAGAGGTGAAACTTCCCCTGAAATACTATGCCGAAGTGCTGAAAGACAAGACTCAAGGAAAAGACGTCATTAGCGGAAAAGTAACGGCACTCAATGAAGAACTGACAATGGCACCCCGCCAATCGATGGTTATAGAGCTTTAATCTCACACCGGTTATAACCGCATAAGCAAAGGGCACAAAGGATTTCACCCGACATCCTCTGTGCCCTTTGTGTAGCCTAATGCGAATAATAATAGTCAAACATTTGACTATTATCGAAGAATATTCCTACCTTTGCAGCGACTAAAAGAATACGACGATGACAAACAACGAATCGGAGCGCGAGCTCGTCCTACAAACCTTACGAACCTGGATGGCATTCCGCCAAGCCGTTCAGCGGGTACTCAAACGTCACAACGTGGATATGACCTTCGAGATGCTGCAAGTAATGAACTGCCTGTGGAACAAACAAGGCATCAGCCAGCAATCCCTGGCTGAGAAAACAGCAAAGGACAAGGCTTGCCTGACCAATCTGATTAATAATCTGGAAAAGAAAAACTGGGTGATAAGGAAAGAAGGCCCCTCCGACCGCCGAAACCGCCTGATTTTCCTGACGCCCCAAGGCGAAGAACTTGCCCTCACCGTGAAACCCCTGATCAACGATATCTATGCCCAAACCGGAACAGAGATGGAGGCAAGCCGGATAACGGAATGCATCGAAGACCTGAAGAGACTGCATGAAGTGCTCAATGAGATCTAAAAGAAATCCGCCATGTCCACCCATCAGATAAAGCTAAAACAATTGAGAAGACTGAAGTTCAGGAACATCTTTCTCAACACAGTATGCATCCTGCTGGCATTGGCAGGTATTTCATGGACAGTAAACTACTTCTGGAAATACGCCCGCTACGAGATAACCAATGATGCCGTAGTGGATCAATACATCGCTCCGCTAAACATCCGGATACCGGGCTATATCAAAGAAGTACGTTTTACCGAACACCAGTATGTTCATGCCGGCGACACGTTACTGATACTGGACGACCGGGAATACCGGATCCGGCTGAAAGACGCGGAAGCGGCCTTGATGGATGCCTTGGGATCAAAGGAAGTGTTAAACTCCGGCATCCGGACTTCAGGAGTAAATGTAGCCGTACAAGAAGCCAACATAGCCGAAACACTGGCACGCCTTTCACAGCAAGAAGCGGAACTGAACCGATATACCCGGCTCCTGAAAAAGCAGGCCGTCAGCCAACAGGATTATGAACTGGCCAAAGCGAACTTCGAAGCGACCCGGGCAAGATACAACGCCCTGTTGCGACAAAAAGAAGCGGCCCAATCGCAGTATTCCGAAACCAGCAAACGCAGTACAGGCGCCGAAGCCAATATCCTCCGGAAGGAGGCCGACCTGGAGATGGCCCGACTAAACCTGTCGTATACCGTTGTCACCGCACCCTATGACGGATACACGGGACGACGTACACTTGAACCGGGACAGTTCGTACAAGGCGGACAAACTCTTTCCTACCTGGTACGGGGCAATGACAAGTGGGTGACAGCCAATTATAAAGAGACTCAAATTGCCCATATCTATATCGGGCAAAAAGTCCGCATCAAAGTAGATGCTTTCAGCGGACGCACTTTTCACGGGACCGTAACCGCCATTTCCGAAGCCACCGGATCGAAATACTCCCTGGTACCGACCGACAATTCGGCAGGGAACTTCGTCAAAGTGCAGCAACGCATTCCGGTCCGCATCGATCTCAATGACGCCTCACCCGAAGAGATGGAATGTCTCCGTGCAGGGATGATGGTAGAAACGGAAGCGGTCCGCCCTTAGGCTTATGGTGAAGCTCAATCTGCCTACCCGTCCCTGGGTGCCTCAATGGTTGGGCATCGTGACCATGTTTATTGTCATCTTTCCCATCACCCTGCTCAACGGTGCCTACACAGGAAGTATGGTCGAAGTATCGAACACGCTGGGAGTATTGAGCGAAGATATTACCATGGCTTACTATTCAGCTTCGGTAGGGATGGCTGTTGCCTATCCCATCGTACCGAAAATACGCACCATAGCCACTCCGAAAACCTTACTGCTTACCGACCTGCTGCTACAGATATTCTTCAGCCTGGTATGCGCCAAAACCAGTAGTATGGATGTCATCATGGTATGCAGTTTCTGTATGGGATTTCTCAAAGCCTTCGTCATGTTGGAGTTCATCATCCTGATCCGCCCGCTCTTCAGTCCGAAAAACGTACGAAGTGAATTCTATGCCTACTTCTACCCCATCGTTTTCTCCGGAGGTCAGCTATCGATGGCTATCACCGCTCAACTGGCCTATCACTACCAATGGCAGCACATGTACTATTTTGTCACCATCCTCTTGCTGATCGCCATTCTGTTCGTCATCTGTTTCTTCCGCTATGCAAGGCGTCCCATGCACATTCCGTTCAAAGAAATGGACGGAAGAAGCATGTTCATCATCGCCACCGCTTTCCTGCTAACGCTCTATACATTTACCTACGGGAAAACACTCGATTGGTTCGCATCCCCGAAGATCAGAGTATATGTATTCGTCATCCCGCTCCTGATAGCTCTTTTCATCCATCGGCAGCGTACACAAGGCAAACCCTTTGTCAGCCTGAAACCACTCTTTCTGCATAAATCCATCATCGGATATGGCTTCATGGTACTCGCCATGTTCCTGACAGCCACCAGTTCACTGGTAACCAACTATATGAACAGCATCATCCGGGTAGACAGCATACACGCCAATTCGCTGAGCCTGTGGCTATTGCCCGGATATGTGGTAGGGGCCGTCATTTGCTTCTGGTGGTTCCGATGGCAACGATGGCGGTTTCGCTTCCTCATTTCAGGAGGTATGTTCTGCTACGTCATCTATCTGGCTATCCTCTACTTTGGTATCACCCCTTATGGAACTTATGAAATGCTCTACCTCCCCATCCTGTTCCGGGGAGTGGGGATGATGGTCATATTCATTGCGTTCGGTGTGTTTGTTGTCGAAGATTTAGACCCGCGCCTGACGTTGTCCAATGCCTTCTTCCTGATTTCATTCCGCTCAGTATTAGCTCCGGTCCTGTCCGCTTCGTTCTTTAACAACATGCTTTACTATCTGCAGGCAAAGGGGATGAACATTCTTTCGGAAAACATGACGCTGACCAATCCGCTGGCCGAACAAAAATACAATCAGGCATTGAGCAATGCCCTGGCGCAAGGGCACGAATTCAGCGAGGCCGGACAATTGGCAGCCAACAGCCTGTACTCCACTTTGCAGCAGCAATCCCTGCTGCTTGCCCTGAAAACCCTAATCGGCTATGTACTGATACTGGCACTGGTGATTGCTGTCATCGCAGCGTTCATTCCTTTCCATAAAACGCTGAAGGTGGCTGTAGTGAAGACGGGTGACGATATGGTATAATGAGAAGGGATACAAAAAAGCCACCCAATTGCTTGAGTGGCTTCTTAAAATATAAATTAAATCAAGTAAAACTTTTAAATACTAGATTTGGAATTTATTCAGCTAACTTGTTGTCAGAACCCAGCACGTTGATAATTTTGTGCTTGTAGAGTTTTTCCATATTGTCGCGAGCCGGTCCCAGATATTTACGCGGGTCGAACTCAGCCGGTTTTTCTGCGAATACCTTACGGATAGCAGCAGTCATAGCCAGGCGAGAGTCTGAGTCGATGTTGATTTTGCAAACAGCAGACTTAGCGGCTTTACGCAGTTCCTCTTCAGGAATACCGATAGCAGCTTTCAGTGCACCACCAAACTGGTTGATAGTTGCAACCTCTTCTTCAGGAACTGAAGATGATCCGTGAAGAACGATAGGGAATCCCGGAAGTTCTTTCATTACACCGTCCAATACGTCAAATGCCAACGGAGGAGGAACCATACGGCCTGTCTTCGGATCGATGTGGCACTGTTCCGGAGTAAATTTGTAAGCACCGTGAGAAGTCCCGATAGAGATAGCCAATGAATCGCAACCTGTCTTGGTAACGAAATCAACTACTTCGTCCGGTTCAGTATATGTGTGGTGGTCAGAAGAAACTTCGTCTTCTACACCTGCCAATACGCCAAGTTCACCTTCTACAGTTACATCGAACTGGTGAGCGTATTCAACAACTTTCTTAGTCAGAGCAACGTTTTCGTCGTAAGGAAGGTGAGAACCGTCGATCATTACAGAAGAGAAGCCTGAGTCGATACAGCTTTTGCAAGTTTCGAAAGTATCTCCGTGGTCGAGGTGCAAAACGATTTCAGGATTTTTGCAGCCGAGTTCTTTTGCATATTCTACAGCACCCTGAGCCATGTAACGCAGCAATGTAGCGTTAGCATATTGACGAGCACCTTTTGATACCTGCAAAATAACCGGAGACTTAGTTTCTACAGCAGCCTTGATGATAGCCTGCATCTGTTCCATATTGTTGAAGTTGAATGCAGGGATTGCATATCCACCCTTGATAGCCTTAGCAAACATATCTCTAGTGTTTACCAGACCTAAATCTTTGTAATTAACCATTTTGTTTAAAAGTTTATTGTTAGTGAATTAAAAATTCTATGCAAAAGTAAGAATAATCCTTTGAATAGAGAAACCCTCGGGCGGAAATATCCGTTTGAGGAGCGTAATTCAATTCTATTTCAAATTATTTCCCATCCTTTAAGAGCTGTTTGTAATGTCTACGTAGCAAATAAAGGTTTTTTATTGTTTCCTCATATATATAATGGTAGGCAAATGATCGCTGTAACCATCCAACCACACTCTGCCACCATATGTACGCAGGGGTGCACCCTTATATTTACCATCCTGCTGAAACAGGTAATCGCGCATGAAAACTTCATTGTGATCATATTTCAATCCTTTTGTTGCTTGAAGCAGAGTGGATGAAAGGATGATCTGATCGAACAGATTCCATTTGCCGCGATAGAGCAAAGTGCCCACTCCCTTATCTTCCAGCGTCACCCACCAGGGGTTGTAAAGGTCATCTTCAGTCATATCTTCGACGTGTTTCTTTGCCCCCAGTACGGCAAGGCTCAAGTCCATCGGATCATCGTTGAGGTCGCCCATGATAATCAGTTTCAAGTCCGGATCCGTACGCATCAGCGAGTCCTTCAATGCTTTCACCTGCATGGCAGCGTGCACGCGTACCGGTTCCGCCGCCCCCCGAGAGGGCCAGTGGTTGACTATCAGGCAGACTTTATCACCCGCCAGCTCGCCGCCTACAATCAGGAATCCACGGGTTTTGTGGATGGTATCTCCCTCGAAAGGAGTGGAAAGCACCAATGCCGTCGCATGGGGAGTGAATTGTTTGGGGTCATACAGCAACGCACAGTCGATGCCCCGTTTGTCAGGTCCTTCATAATGTATGTATCGATAACCTCCGGCAGCCAGTTCGGGTTGGCGAATCAGATCGTCAAGCACGCGCCGGTTCTCCACCTCCGCCACACCGATTGCGGCAGGCCCTGCCGGTACTTTATCACGCGAAAGTTCGCCCAGCACCTTGGACAGATTTTTCAGTTTCGAACGATATTTCTCCGAGTTCCACCCCTTTGCCGCATCCGGAAGATATTCATAATCGTTTTTTCCCGTATCATGAATGGTATCAAACAGATTCTCAAGATTGTAAAAAGCTACGCTGTACAGCCCGTCCGCATGATCCTGTGCCCGGCCACCGACCGCCAGCAACAATAAAAAGTTGAATGCAATAATTAGTTTCTTCATATATTTATTTTTGAGTTCACCGCAGATTACACGGATTGGCACAGATTGAAGATTTATTTCATTGGAAATTGAAGAATCTGTGCCAATCCGTGTAATCCTGTGGTGAATGTGATTCATTTCTTGCCTGTTTAAAGTCCTTTTTTAGATTTAAAACCAAGCACCCTTAGATTTAAAACCAAAAGGATCTACCTTTTAAACCAACGAAACTTAACCCGTCACCCCTGCAAAAGTCTTAAAAAAAAGCGAGAATACGACTTTTTTTCCAAAACTTTTTTCCTAAGAAACAAAAAAGCATTATCTTTGCGACCTGAAAAATGACCATTACACTATTCTTACCAAATAGTAAAACGATATAATAATTTAAAAAACGAATATTAAAATGAAAAAAGGTCTTCATCCTGAATCATACCGTCCGGTAGTATTCAAAGATATGTCAAACGGTGATATGTTTTTGTCTAAATCAACTGTAGCTACAAAAGAGACCATCGAATTCGAAGGTGAAACTTATCCGTTACTAAAAATCGAAATCTCTAACACTTCTCACCCGTTCTATACAGGTAAATCTACATTGGTAGATACAGCCGGACGTGTTGACAAGTTCATGAGCCGCTACGGTAACCGTAAGAAATAATAGGTCGGATCATCCGATTGATAAAAAATAAGCTGCCCCAATATTGAGGCAGCTTATTTTTTTGCCCTAAAGCCACTCCGCAAAGGAAACTGCTCCCCAAAGCATACGGAATAAAATCCATCCCCTGTTTTATATTGATAGCACCCAATGGGCGAATAGAAAAATACTGGAAAGGATATGCCATGCACCACTCCGGCATGGAGAAAGAGATCATGGAAATAATTCTCCCAAGTCCCTCACCTACAGAAGCATCAAAGTAAAAACAGCTTTCCAGAAGCAATATATACTTTTATAGGGAAAACCCTATGGCACAATAGGAGAAAAAACAGCGCTGTAGGAAACTTCTTTCGTATCTTCGTAACATCTAATCATAAATTCACTAAAAAAGATACGACTATGAAACGACTGACTATCCTATTTATGCTCTTTCTGACCTCGTGCATCCTCTATGCCAAAGACCGGAAAGGAAATGACCTCAGCGGTCCCATTGCACTGAAAGGCGAACTGACCGAAAAGTACCAAAACTACACGAAAGGTACTCCTGTCGTCATCCGGGGAGTACGAAAAATGCGCATTTCACCCGATGAAACGGCAGGCATCACCTATGCCGTGGAAATAGACGGGCTGCAATATCCTGTCGGGGCAGAAGAAGCCGGTAAGATCATCCGGCTGAAACCGGCGACAGTCCTTGAATACTGGCAAGGCGTTTACTTGTCACAAGGCATGTATGATTACTACAATCGGAAAGGTTATCGTTACAAGATGCGACAGGAACTGGACGAGGAGTGCCTGGACTATCTGGATAAACTCAACGAAATAGCCTACAAAGACGCCTACATTCAAGACTATGTACAGGCCATTTTTGCCAAAGTCAATCCCGGCGAAATAGATACGAACCGTCCGGAACGACTGAATGTACGCATCATTCAGTCACCCGAACCGGATGCCTATATGCTACCCAACGGGGCCATGCTGGTAAGCACCGGACTTCTCTGTACCATCGATTCGGAAGAAGAACTGGAAGCTATTATCGCCAACGAAATGGTTCATTTCATCCTCGATCATCAGGTGGATAATGTGTCACGTGCCGAAACCCGCGCCAAACGGGCCGCTTTCTGGGCGGATGTATTGGGGACAGTAGCCATGGCAGCCGACGATACCAACTGGATGTATGGATATGACGAACGGGTGGGTGCCATCGAGTTGGCAGCCAGCATCGGAACCATTGCCGCTCTGATCAACGTGCGTACAGTGAATCGCCTGGGTATGGATTACAGCAGCAAACAGGAGCTGCAAGCCGACCGGATTGCCCGCGATTACCTTGCCTTCAAAGGAATGAACCCCAATGCTCTCTCTTCTGCCATCAATAAAATAAAAGAGTTTTATGGCTCAGTCCATCGCTACGACAACCTGACACGCTACGGCAGCTACGGCCTATTGAAAGAGCGCCTTGCCAAACTGGGAGAAACCGAAAGCATACACAGCCATATGTTTGAGAAAATGACCTCGGACATCGTGACTTTCAATGCTGCCATGTATCAGGGAGACAAACGCTATAAAATGGCGGAACAACTGGCTCAGAAGAACATAGACAATCGGGTGGCCTCCGATCATGACTACGTGATTCTGGTCAAAGCACGTATGGCCCAGGAGAATACCCCGGAGAGCAACGAAGCTTGTATGAAACTATTGGAAAAGGCCCGGGAAATTGCCACCGCACGCAATCTGGATATCAACAAACAGGAGATTCTGTTGCTGATGCGCATGAACAAACAGGCAAAAGCCGCCGACAAGCTGAAAGAGTATCTGGACCTGCTGGCCGAATATAAACAGCAAAACGACATGAACACCCAGGAATCCGAATGGATCGGAGAAGAACTGGACTGGGCTAGCAAAATGCTTTCAAAAATCAGTCTGCTATAGTCGCTATCTTAAAATTCCATAAAGGGTGTAGCCATACAGCCGGTATAGCTACACCCTTTATTACAGATGGCTACACCTTCCGGAGCAAAGGGTGTAGCCCTTTTATAGAATCAGAAATTGATATAGACGCGACATTCGTGGGCAGGTATCGTCAGACCGGTCGGTATCGAAGTCACATGAAGTTTCGTGCCATCCAGATAGTTTGTCCAGACTCCCGTTACCGGAAAAGAAGTGATTGCCTCTATCGGCTTAGCGGTAAAATTACCAACTACGACCAACCTCTTGCCGTTGGTTGCTGCAAGAGTCAGGAAACGTCCTCCGGTCCAGTTGGCTGTCTTCACCAACCAGGAGAACGTGCTCCCCGGATTAAAGAGTTCAGAATGTTCCCGCCTCAACTTCAACAGTTTTGCATATGTATTGCACAACCCTTTCCGAGCTTCATTGTCCAGATATTCCCAGTGCAGAGGTTTCCTACCTGTCCGTCCCCCTTCTTCAATCGACACATCGTATCCCATTTCACCAAACTGCCATACCATCTTAGGACCGGGTGCCGTGAAAAAGAATGAGGCATTCGCAGCAAGCTGTTTCATACGGACATTTATATCCGATTTTAAAGGTCCCTCGCCATAAGCAATCTGCTTAAAGGCTGTCCGCTCTTCGTCATGGCTTTCCATAAAGCCAACCCACCCTCCGTAGGGCATTGTTGTTCCGAAAGTAACCAATGGTGTAAAATCACTGTTTGACGGATATCCCATTGCCGACTGGCAATAAGCATGGTTCAGGTTACGCCAAAGTTGCATGCCTTCTTCGGCCAATTCGCTCTCCTCTTTTTCGTCACAGAAATGCTCCAGGATGACGACTGCCTCCGGATTCACCTCACGAACTGTCTCGTTATAATCTTTCAGGATGGCAATACGCGAAGCGTCATAATTTCCGGCAGTGGCCTCCGTACTGCTGTTTTGTGTAAAGCCCTTTGTCATGTCGAAACGAAAGCCATCGATGCGATATTCCTCCAGCAGGAACTTCAGGTTCCGTTTCACAAATGCACGTACCAAAGGCGAGTCATGATTGAAATCATGAAAGACACCGTAGGGATGAGGTTCTTTCACATTAAACCAAGGGTTATCGGCTGCCGTACGGTTATTTTTGGTATCCCAATACAAACGGGCAAAAGGATGCGAACCACTGGCATGGTTGTAGACAACATCAAAAAGAACAGCCATACCCGCTTCGTGGCATTTATCGATAAAAGCCTTATACATATGATCGGTACCGTAAGCCTTGTCCAAAGCAAAATAGAAACAAGGATTGTATCCCCAGCTGTCATTGCCATCGAACTCCTGCACCGGCATCAACTCAACGGCATTGAAACCTAAACTTTTCAGATAGCCTATCTTCTCCATAGCACCGTTCAGATCGCCTGTGGCAGTGAAATCACGCAACAGCAGTTCATAGATCATCAGATTATTTTTATCGGGTATCCGGAAGTTTTTAACCTTCCATTCATAAGAATCCCTTTGTATTTTGAATACAGAGGCAATGCCGACAGCACCCTTGGGATACTCTTTCGCATCGGGGTAGGTAGAAGAGGGAATGTATTTATCGTTATCCGGATCGAGTATCTTACGGCTATAAGCATCAGCCAGACGAAGAATCTCCCCGGCCCTTGTACCGACATAATACTGAAAAGCATATTCACGGGTAGGCTGAAGTCCGGTCAGTGTAATCCACCAGCAGCCCGCAGCATCATCCCGGTTCATTTGGCTGTTGCTTTCATTACTCAACTTCCAGTCATTAAAATCACCCACGACATGGGCAAAATCCTTATGTCCCCCTTTCTTGTCTTTATCATACAGCACCAACGTGACTGTGGATGCGTCTATCAGATTGATTCCTTCCTGCAGACCGCCAGGCATAGAAGCATATCTGACAGCCGCGGGTTCAAAGGGTTTATACAGATGATCGGTAACAGAGACAAACGAGTCTCCGTCCGTTCCTTTCTTGCTCCCGTCGGCACTGCGAATCACGACACCCAATTGCCGAACCGGTGTTTCGTTCGAACCAAACCATTGACGGATCGAAGGTGCCAGCGTAATACTCCAGATATTATCTGCCACCCGGACCATTTTACATTTATCCACATTGGTATTCCACTCCGCAGGCACATACATCCAGGTCCCTTCTGACACCACTCCCGTATGTACATACACATCACCCGCATAACCATAGAGCGGGGAAGTTTTCGTCGCTTTAAAATATAGCATCAATTGCCTGTCAGCATCCGGAGTCTCAGGTCGGAAACTCAGTCCGTCGTCACAACTTCCCTCCTGCGTGATCCGGATTTTTTCCGAAAGGCTGCCGCTCCTGATGACAATCTCTCCTTCACGCCCGGCCACTCCCTCATTGGGAGCCACCGTAAAAGCCAAGTTGGTAGCCACCAGTCCGCGGGTATTGGCCTGCGAAATCCAACTACGATCCACTTCCGGAATTTCGACCTCAAATGTTATATTGGCTTTTACTTCCACCTGCACAGTTCCTCCTTCCTTGCCCACTTCGAAACGGGAAGCTGTCAGTGTCAGTGCATCTTTCTGCTTTTGTGAAATGGTAAAACTTTTTTCAATTCCTCCCGCCACCAGGGTCAGCTTGACGCTACGGCTGTCATAATCAGCATTTTCCTGTACACTGATAGTCACAGAAGCATCGCCCGCTGTTCCCGAAGATGGAGACACCGTACACCAGTCTGTCGCTCTGCGTGTATCCGTATCGGTGGTCAGCGAGATCCGCCATGGACGTCCTGACGAGAACGATAGATTCCGGGTTCCCGAAGTAGCGGCAAAATCAATGCCTTGCTCAACAAAAATCTCACTATCAGAAGAAAGAATCAGAGAATCGGTTTCTTTCTCTTCCGACGAGCAACCGAAACCAATCAGCGGAAGCAGGAGGAGCAGAAACGGAAAAGTTAAATATTTCATAGATTAAAAGGTATTATTGTATATAAAAAAGGATGCCAACCTTATGCAGGTTGACATCCGAAGTATCTTCCTGGCATTTCTCTTCCAGATAGAGAAATACAGGATTATTTTTTAGTCATGGTCGCCGTTTTAGCATCCGGATTCAATACAATGGTATAGGTTCCTGCTGTCACTTTCATATTAGCACCATCCTGAGTCAATGCCCCCAGGCTGCCACCCAGATTGACAGTCCAAGCACCGTCCCATCTGAATTTCATCTCACCGGCTACCAGAGTGACGTCCACCGACCAGAGTTTAGTTGCCGGATCATAATTCATCACAGTTCCTTTGTCCCATCCACCGGGTGTGGCATCACCAATTATCTCCCAACCGGTCTTGGTCAACGAGGCTGTCAGCTTCTTCATATCGGCACCTACCCGATAGTATCCGGCTGTTTCAATCTTGATATTATCGCCGTCGCTGGGCATCAGAACAAATGTCCCTATGTTCTTAGCTTCATCCCAACTGATAGGGCCCATCATACCGATCCATACCCCGGCATCCCAGAATTTAAATTTGGTATCGGCATCAAAATAAAATGTTCCGGTATAGATAAAGTCGCGGGCAGCAGATTGCACTTTGTAACAATCATCTTTAGTAGCGTCCCATCCCTGATAGCTTCCCGGCAATGCCATTTCCGCACTCGACAATTCAATGGTAGTTTCTACCATGCTATAAGAATATTTACCGGCATTTGTCAGATTCATAGTGATCACGTATGGGCTGGCTTTCAACACCTTAAAATTATTAGGCCCTGCCACCAGTTCGCCTTCAAGTTCGGACTCCTTACCGGATACCGCTCCGTAATTATCGGAATCCCAGTTATTGTTCGACCTGAATTTAAACTCTTTTTCAAGCAATGAAGTAGTAACCGTCCATAAGCGGGTGGTGGCGTCATAGTCCATTTGCGTGTCCTTATCCCAACCACCGGAAGTAGCGTCTCCCACCACTCCCCATACAAGGGGTTCGGTCTGTTCCACCTTACCTTCGGCATCTACTTTGATCCCGTAGAATCCTTTTTTAGCAGCCGTCTGATCCTTTGCCAGAACCTTGGTAAGATCACTTCCGTCTATAATAGCATACGAAACACCATCCGCATCGAAGTTGGCATATCCCTGGTATACCCCGTCACCATCGGGATCGCCCAACAGGTAAGCATTCGTATAGTCCCAGTCCGGATAGCCCACGGCCACATAAGCGAACTTCCAGTCAACCGCATTCGGATCAAAAAGAGTCGCCTTAAAAGTAATCGAGTTCGAAGCCGGATCAGCAGTCATGTCATACGCTTTAGAAGTCAGCGTAATCGTAAAGTTATAAGTCTGTCCCGGATAAGCCCCCACCTTAGCCATCATAGTGTTCATCTGTCCATTGGTAAACTTCAGGCTGGTAGTTCCGGTTTCACCCAATAAGACAGTTTTCGCATTCGCATCATTCGTCAGTGTAACGTCATAATTCACCACTGCCTTCACTCCATAGTCTGCTGCCGTCCACTTGATCTCGGGAAACTCAGCCGCAGCATTTTCATCGTTGAAAGTAAAGTCGCTTTGAGAGAAAGGCTCAAAAGCAGAGGCTTTCTGCAACTCCATGACGGGCGACTTCTCATCTTCGCAAGCCGTAAAGGCCAGAAGTCCTAACAACAGTGTATAGAAATATATTTTTTTCATAATCTTAATTCGTTGTTTTTAATAGTCATTCGATTTTAGTATCCTTCATTCTGCTTGAGATTGGTGTTAGAACCGATATCGTCTGACGGAATCGGGAACACGTTGTAGAAGTTCTCAACAGCCTTACCTTTGGCTGTACCACCCTTCCAAGGCCATACGTAACCGGCAGTAGTAAACAGTCCGAAACGTACCAGGTCTGTACGGCGTTGTCCTTCAAAGAAGAATTCACGGCCTCGCTCGTCAATGATGAAGTTCAATGTCAAATCGGAATCAGAGATAGGAGCCAGCGTCTTATCACTGTACGCTCTCTTACGCAGATCGTTCACATAACGGAGAGCAGTAGCTCTGTCGCCACCCTGACCGCCTCTGAGCACAGCTTCGGCATACGTCAGGTAGATTTCACCCAGACGGAAAAGCGGGAAGTCCACGTAAGCTTCCTTTGAAGGAGGCAGCGTTCCATCCTTATTTACATTGAAGTATTTGGTAACTGGAATACCGTTATTTTGGAATGTATTTTCGTCAATAATTTCAAGACTGGTTGTCAAATCGGTACGAAGCATTGCCTTACGGGTATCCGCATCACTGCCACTCTCTTTGAGGAACAGATTGTAGAGTGACGATTTTGCCCTTACACCCTGCCATGCTCCTTTGGCATTGACTTCTTCCTGAGTCGCCGTAGCCCCCCAGCAAAGGAAGGCGGTCATACCACCCCAGGTCATCGTCTGGTCGCCCTCATAGCGTACCGGGAAAATCATTTCGTTGGACAAGTGGTTGTCTGCCTTGAACATATCTACATAAACAGGTTCCAACTGATAACCCGTTTCGATCACTTTCTTAGCATACATGATACATTCGGTATATTTGTTCTGGCCAACGTAAGTCTCCGCATTAAGGTACAGGCGTGACAAGAGTGCCCACGCGGCAGCTTTGTTGGCATGCCCGTAGTCCTGGCTGTATCCCACTGTGGGCTCCAACATATCCTCTACGCATTCAGTCAGTTCTTTCTCGATCCAGTTGAACAGATCGGCAGCCATGATCTGCTTCGGCGGAATACTTCCGATCGGGCTGTTTTCGTCTACAAACGGTACATTGCGATACAAGTCGAGTGCATATTCATAGCTCAATGCACGCAGAAAACGGGCTTCGGCACGCCATGTCTTAATCGAGGCTTTCAGTGATGCGTCACAACCGCGGGCATCCAGTTTATCTTCGGTAGTCTCACGCAGATAAGCGTTGGCTACATTGATTTGATAGAACAGGCGGTAATATGAACCCTTGATCCACGGACTGGATGCACCCCAGGAGATATGGTTGAACTCAGGGATACCGGGGTCATTCCATGCACAGTGTGCAATGTCCGAAGGCAAATCCTGCATATTCCACAATACACGGAGGAAGGAAGCCTGGCTACCGCCATCGATGCCTACCACATCCTGATCGGAATCACCCCCGCTGTTACCGCCGATGGCCATACCTGCATAAATCTTAGCAAGACTCTGCTCATAAGCCAAGGGCTCGTTCCCGAAAACAACGTCGGAAACCAATTCGTCTTTGTCCAGTGGAACCGTATCGAGGTCGTTCACACAAGACGCTACTCCTAACATCATTCCCAGCAATGCACAGGGAAGAAGATATTTAAATTTTATTGTTTTCATGTTTTACAGATTAAAAGTTGAGATTAAGGCCGATCATGAATACACGGGGGCGAGGATAGATGTTGTTATCGATTCCTTCACCACTGATTTCCGGATCCAGTCCTTTGTACTTAGTAATGACAAACGGATTCTGTACCGTAGCATATACGCGTGCACTCTGCTTATCATTGAAGAGTTTATTAAACGTATATCCCAAAGAGATGTTGTCCATACGCACGAACGAAGCATTCTGAACGTAATAGCTGGAACGGTATTGAGCGTTCTTGAAATCAGTGCTGCGGGCAGAGGTCAGACGATTTTTCAGGAATCCGGTCTGGTCATACATATTGGCGCCTTCGTATGCCTCACGGTTGGACTGCACATTATTGTAAACATAGTTACCGAAGCTACCGCGCAAAGCAAATGAAAAATCCCAGTTCTTATAAGAAAGTTGTGAGGTCAGTCCCATGAACACATCAGGAGCAGCTTTTTTGAAGCAGATCAAGTCGGCGTCGTTAATCTGGTTATCTCCATTCTGATCTACATAAGCACCTTCGATAGGTTTACCGTCAGGACCATAAATCTGCTCGAACACATAGAAGGAATTGAACGCCTCACCTACCCGATGGATCAGGGCATTGTATCCTGTACCGCCATCGATGCCGCCATGGATGACACCGGCATAGTTCGGGTCGTCGTTGAAAGTCATCTTGGTGATCTTATTCTTATTATAAGAGATGTTATAGCCGATATTCCAGTTCCAGTCCTGTGTTGAAACAGCATGGGCATTGATGCTGAACTCAAAACCCTTGTTCTCCAATGTACCTACATTAGTCAGCAACTGATTGCTGAAGTTAGTTCCGGCAGGAGCCGTAACGGTGTTCAGCAAGTCCTTCGTTTTACGGAAGTAATAGTCGATTGTACCCGTGATACGTCCATTCAGGAAACCGTAATCGATACCTACGTTCCAGGTTGTGGTTTCTTCCCACTTCAGGTTCTGGTCATAAGGTTGCGGAGCAATCAGTGAGTATTCGGTATCACCAAAATAATAGTTGGCACCTGCCTTGGAATACATGTATCGAGCCATATAAGGATAGTCTCCATTGCCCAGATTCTGCTGTCCGGTCACACCATATCCCAAACGTAATTTCAGATCCGAAATAGCGTTCACATTCTTCAGGAATGACTCTTCGTTCAGCTTCCATGCCAGTGCTACCGATGGGAACAGTCCCCAACGATTGTCCGGACTGAAACGTGAGGAACCATCGTTACGCAAGGTAAATGTCACCAGATAACGGTTCAACAAAGTATAGTTGAGACGTCCGAAGAAAGAAACCAGATAGCTTTCGCTCGCATAGTCATCTCCTTTTTTATAGAATTCTTCTCCCGTCTTCTCTGCATAGGCAGCCGAGTAAGGATAGGAGTTGGTAGTCGAATTATAGAAATGCTGCCAGGAGTAACCTGCCATGACATCAATGTAATTAACTCCGAACGTATTGGCATAGTTGAGGTAGAAATCAAGCAAAGTGTTGCGTTTCAGCTGAGTATAATGGCTGTTTTCACCAAAGCCGTTTTTGAAATTACCCGTACAGTAAGTCAAAGGTGAATTATCGGCTATAATCACGTCACCTTTACTTTTCGATACATCATAACCTAAGTTCAGGTTAGCGCGAAGTTCAGGCAGGAAGTGGAATTTATAATCAATCTGCGCATTGCCGATGCTGCGGTAAACAGTCGATTTATCATCTTTCTCTTCAAGCATGGCAACCGGATTGGCCAGGCCGATATCAATCGGAGAAGTCTTGTCTCCCTCCTGCTTCATATACATAAAGTATCCGTTTCCATAAGGATTGCCTTCCATATAGACAGGCTGTGTGGGATCATACTGGGTAGCCAGACCGATAGCTGCACGGTCGGCAAAACGGTTCTTATTGTATACCCCCTTCACATTGAGCTGGATGTTGAGCTTCTTGTCGAAAAAGTTGGGGTTCAAGTTGATGGCACCTGTCAGACGTTGCATATTCGAAGTCTTCAGGATACCGTTTTCGTTTGTATACGCCACGGACACACGATAAGGCATATGCGGAACTGCTCCGGATACACTTACATTATGATCGGTACTGAAAGCCGTACGGAAGATTTCATCTTGCCAGTCGGTAGAGGTTTTACCCAGCGCATTGGCCTGAAGGCTGTTTTCGCCAAACTTCTCGATTACAAAATTACGAAAGTCTTCCGCCTTCATCACATCAACCGTATTCGATTTCGTACTGATAGAGAACGTACCACTGTAGTCTACCTTCACGCGTCCCGATTGCCCTTTCTTAGTGGTAATGATAATGACACCATTGGAAGCACGCGAACCGTAGATAGCAGTAGCAGAGGCATCTTTCAGAATCGTAAACGTCTCGATGTCATTGGGATGAACAGTAGAGAGCGGGTTGCCCATACCCTTGATCTCGGTGTTATCGACAGGCACTCCGTCAATAACGATCAACGGATCGTTGCTGGCCGACATGGATGAACCTCCACGCACACGGATCGTAGCTCCGGCCCCCGGGGCTCCACCATCGGTAATCACACTGACACCGGCAGCCTTACCCACCAAAAGGTCGGAAGCCGAGGTAGCCATACCTTTTACCATCTTATCCGCATCGATTGCCATCACCGAACCGGTTACGTCATTTTTCTTCACGGTACCATAACCAATCACCACCGCTTCCTGAAGCATCACCGCATCTTCATGGAGAGTTACCGTCACGCTGGGAGCGGCTTTCATTTCAACCGGCTTATAACCGATGAAAGAAATTACAAGAGTTGAATTTTGAGGAACACTCAGAACAAAGTTTCCGTTCAGATCGGTAATCGTACCGATAGAAGAATTATCCTTCACAACCACATTCGCGCCGATTACGGGTTCACCCGTTGAATCTTTCACATGCCCCTTGACAGAGACTTGTTGTGCATAAGCGCTCAATGACAAGAATAGCCCAAACAATAGGGGCAGAATCATACGACAGACTCTAAGATTAACTTGCTTCATGCATCTAAAAATTAAAGTTAACAATATAAATATTAAATATACTTTCTAAGAGATAGAGAATGAACGACTTCATCCCGATTCTTGATTACGTAGCAAAAATACTATTTAAACAATAGTCGCTTATTTAAATTCAAACAAATCCACGCATGCAACTCCGCAAACGATTGCATCATAAAAGCGGACTTATAACATACTATCACTGAACTTTTCAGTCTCCTTTACACTATTTTTGTGACATATTAAACAAATCCATATATACATTGGTTTTGTCTTTATATAAATTCATTTACCTTTGGCTGAAAACCAATATGTACCATGAGTAAACCGCAAATCACCATCAAAGACATTGCCCGCGAACTGGGGGTATCGCCCTCCACCGTATCGAGAGCACTGAAGGACAATCCGGACATCAGCCAGGAGACGAGGGATGCTATACATAAGTACGCGCGCGAACATAATTATAAGCCCAACGTACTGGCACTGAACCTGCGCACCAGCCGTTCGAACACCATCGGGGTCATCATCCCCCAGTTAGTTCACCACTTCTTTTCGTGTGTGCTGAGCGGCATTGAGAGAACGGCGGCGGAAGCGGGCTACAACATCCTGGTGGCGCAAAGCAACGAGGAGTACGAGCGAGAGGTAAAAATCGTTCACTCCTTCCTCGCCGCACGGGTTTGCGGAGTCATCACTTCGCTCGCCAAAGACACATCCCGATATGACCATTACCAGGAATTGCTGGACAACAATATTCCTATCGTTTTCTACGATCGCATCTGTACCGGTATCAACACCGAACGGGTGGTGGTAGACGATTATGCCGGTTCGTTTGCCGCCGTGGAGTATATGATACAGACGGGCTGCAAGCGCATCTTCTTTTATAGCGCCGCTCCCCACCTCGAAATATCGAAAAACCGGCGGAACGGTTATATGGACGCGATGAAAAAGTATCGGATTCCGGTGGACCAAAGCATGATAAAGTTATGTGACAGCCGCGAAAAAGCGATCGCCATCACACCCGCTCTGCTCGAAAGGCCGGATCATCCGGACGGCTTCTTCGCCATCAATGACGAAACAGCTTCGGGCATCCTCTACTCGTGCAAACTGACCGGACGGAAAGTGCCCGACGAAGTGTCTATCTGCGGATTCACCGACGGCGCCATCGCCCAAAGCACAGATCCGAAGCTGACCACGGTGGAGCAACATGGCGAAGAGGTGGGCAAAAGCACCATCAGGCTACTGATAGACAAACTGGAAGGGAACGATGAAGGAAAAAGCGGTAATAAAATCGTGCGTACCAACTTAGTGGTACGGGGAACGACGAAATAAATCTACTTAATAAATACACCATGAAAGTAAAGCCTGACTTAAGTTTTTGGAAGCTGTGGAATATCAGCTTCGGTTTTTTCGGCGTGCAGATAGCCTATGCCCTTCAAAGCGCCAACATCAGCCGTATATTCGCCACGCTGGGCGCCGACCCGCACAGCCTGAGCTATTTTTGGATACTCCCTCCGCTGGCGGGAATCATTGTACAACCGATCATCGGAGCTGCCAGCGACAAGACATGGACCCGTTTCGGACGACGCATCCCCTACCTTTTTGCGGGTTCGCTGCTGGCGGTATGGGTGATGTGCCTACTGCCTAATGCGGGAAGTTTCGGTATGGCAGTCGGCACGGCCATGATCTTCGGACTGGTAGCGTTGATGTTTCTCGATACTTCTATCAATATGGCGATGCAGCCTTTCAAGATGCTGGTGGGTGACATGGTGAACGAGAAACAGAAAGGGCTGGCCTACTCCATTCAGAGTTTCCTGTGCAATGCGGGTAGCCTGATGGGCTATCTTTTCCCATTCATCTTCACATTTATCGGGATCAGCAACACGGCGGACAAGGGCACGGTGCCCGACTCGGTGATTTACTCGTTCTACATCGGCGCCGCCATCCTGATTCTATGCGTCATCTATACCACGGTAAAAGTGAAAGAGATGCCTCCCAAAGAGTTTGAAGAGTTCCATGGTATCACGGCGGACGAAAAGAAGGAAAAAGCCGACTTTATCTCCCTGCTGAAGCATGCTCCCAAAGTGTTTTGGACGGTAGGGCTGGTACAGTTTTTCTGCTGGGCCGCTTTCATGTACATGTGGACCTACACCAACGGTGCCATTGCCGCCACGGTGTGGGGCACTACGGACGTCCAAAGCGCCGGCTATCAGGAAGCGGGCAACTGGGTAGGCGTGCTGTTCGCCGTGCAGGCCATCGGATCAGTCATCTGGGCTGTGATATTGCCGTTGTTCAAGGCACGCAAACAGGCCTATGCCTTTAGCCTCGTACTGGGTGGCATCGGTTTCATATCCACCCTGTTCTTCCACAACGAATATCTGCTGTTCATCTCTTATCTGCTGATCGGCTGTGCCTGGGCCGCCATGCTTGCCATGCCGTTCACTATCCTGACCAATTCGGTTTCGGGCAAAAACATGGGGGCTTACCTGGGACTGTTCAACGGAACCATCTGTGTACCGCAAATCGCCGCCGCCCTTGTCGGAGGAGGATTGCTCCACCTCGTCGGGGGGCATCAGGTGAACATGCTGGTGCTGGCAGGCGTACTGCTGATTGCAGGCGCCGTTTGTGTATATTTCATCAAAGAGACGATGGCGCATCACGAAGCGTAAAAGTATACTGCGGAAAGACAAAAAGTGCTCCATAAGCAGCTATAGCGCGAATGACTTTTGAGTTTAAAAGAGAGGGGGTATTGGTTTAAAATCAAAGTACCCTCTCTTTTAAACCAAAGGCTACCTGATTTCAAACCAACGCAACCTCCGTCGGCAAGGGATAAAAGAATACCTTCATGACAAAATAAATCGCCCCTTACCTGTCGCTGATCCAGAATCATCTCCCACCATTCGTACCATAAAATAGCACGAAAGATAAAAAGAGCGCAGAGTTTTATCTGTTATCCACTGTCGGCACGGACTTTTTTTGTATCTTGGGTGCCGTAAACAACCGACTCAATCTTAAAAAGCCATGAAACAATTCCTCAAGGTAGACGAATGGAACATCATAGAAGAGGGTTTTCACCCCGATAACATGCGCGCTTCGGAAAGCATATTCAGCCTCGGAAACGGCCGGTTCGGACAGCGGGGAAATTTTGAAGAAACCTATAGCAGTGACAGCCTGCAAGGCTCGTACGTGGCAGGCATCACCTTCCTGGACCGAACCCGGGTGGGATGGTGGAAAAACGGCTATCCCCGTTTCTTCTCGCGCGTCCCCAACGCACCGGACTGGAGCGGCATTTACCTGAGACTGATCGATGAGGAGCTGGACCTGGCCCATTGGGATGTAGAAGCATACAGACGACGACTCGACATGCGCGAGGGAATCTCTTACCGCGACTTTCGGGTGACCTCACCCAAAGGCCACACGCTGGAAGTACACGTAGAGCATATCAACAGCCTGGCAAACCAAAATCTTTGTCTGATAAAGTACAGTGTGACGTCGGTGAACTACGAAGGTAAAATCTCCCTGGTACCCTTCCTGAACGGCGACGTAAAGCACGAGAACTCTAATTTCGACGAAAAAATGTGGAACATCCTGCGGGCCGAAGCTACTAACGAGTACGCCTACCTCTGGGTGCAAACCAAGCATGAGGATTCACAAATCTGCCTGGGCATGACTTACCAGTTTTATAAAAACAGCAAACCCACCCATATCAGTCCCATCAAAATAGAAAAGGAGAAATTGACAGGATTCAGCGCCGGTGCCGATGTGAAACCGGGTGACCGGGTGACTCTGGAAAAATATGTTGCTATCCTCTCCTCTCTGCAATGCGACCGTCAGGAGTTGGTGGAGTATGCGGTGGACGAAGCGCAAGCCGCCAAAGAGCAGGGTTGGGAAGCACTGGTCGGCGCGCACAAACAGCAATGGGAAGAAATCTGGGAGGAAAGTGATGTGATGATCGAGGGAGACCCGGCAGCGCAACAGGGCATCCGTTTCAACATCTTCCAGCTGAACCAAAGCTACCGGGGAGACGACGCGCGCCTGAACATCAGCCCCAAAGGATTTACCGGTGAGAAATATGGCGGAAATACACAATGGAACACCGAACTGTGCTGCGTGCCCTACTTCCTGTTATCGACCCCGAGAGAAATATCACGGAAACTCTTGCTATACCGTTACAACCAACTGCCCAAAGCCATCGAAAACGCACGCAAACTGGGATTCGGCGGCGGAGCCGCCCTCTATCCGATGGTGACTATCCATGGAGAAGAGTGCCACAACGAATGGGAAATCACATTCGAAGAGATACACCGCAACAACATCATCGTGTATGCCATCATGCAATTTTCGAGGGTAACAGGCAACAAAGAATATATCGCCTACTACGGTCTGGAAGTGATGATCGCCATCAGCCGTTTCTGGAGCCAGCGAGTCTCTTTCTCGGAAGCCCGACAGAAGTATGTGCTGCTCGGGGTAACCGGACCCAATGAATACGAGAACAATGTAAATAACAACTGGTACACCAACTACTCTTGCGTGCAATGCCTGCAAAGCACCATCGAATGCCTGGAGATGGTGGCGCATGAATATCCGGAAGAGTACAACCGGATACGTCGCTCAACCGAGTTCCGGCATGCCGAAGAGACGGCGCGATGGAAGGAGATCATCGAGAAAATGTATCTGCCCGAAGACAAAGAACGGGGTATTTTTGTGCAAGACGATGGCTATCCGGACAAAGTGCTGGGTACGGTAGACGATATTCCCGTCAACGAACGGCCGATCAACCAACACTGGTCGTGGGACCGGATTCTGCGCTCGTGCTACATCAAGCAAAGCGATGTGCTGTTGGGACTTTTCCTCTATTATGAACATTTCGACCGGGAAACCATCCGTCGCAACTTCCGGTTTTACGAACCCCGAACCGTACACGAATCTTCTCTTTCGCCTTTCGTGCATGCCATTCTGGCTGCATGGATAGGAGATACGGAAGAAGCTTACCGCCTCTTCCTGCATTCCACACGCCTGGATCTGGACGACTACAACAACGAGGTGCACCAAGGCCTGCACGTCACCAGTATGGCTGGAAGTTGGCAAATCATTGTACGCGGATTCGCCGGAATGAAAATACTGGACGGACAACTCGACTTCACTCCCATCATTCCCGAAGCATGGGACAGCTATACTTTCAAAGTAAATTTCCGCAACTGCACCTTACAGATGAAAGTCGGAAAACAAGAGATAAAAATCTCTCTTTTAGAGGGATATGAATTGAACATACGCATCTCCGAAGTTGTTTATAACCTGAAAAAGGGTAAAGATTTGATTGTACCGAAACAAAATTAAGGCAGGGAGTTCTATGGCAGGACTCAAAGGAACATAAAGGCAAAAAGATATACTTCTTTGATTTTCAAACAGGTAAGGAAAATTACACCTTCTTATGCTCTCTTCGGTAAATCAATATTTCGTTAATAATATGAAATATACAAACCGGAAAACTGTTTTTGGTTTTTTAGTTTTATATCTTTGCGCCCTCAAAATGTGACTAAACAGACTATTAATTACTTTAAAACGAACTAAAGGAGTTCGCCACAACACCATACAGAGTTTCTTTTCTATTGTTTCCACTCTGTGGAACTCTCTGTGAATCTGTGGTGAAAGGAACAAAAAACACTTAGCGTATAATCAATGGGAAATATGAAAAAAAACTATGGATGTATCCTCGCAGCCCTCATTCTACTGACGGCTTGCGGACAAAAGAAAGAAGACAGTGTGACAACAGTACGCCCCGTAAAGACGGCCAGGGTAGAGTCCCGGTCGGAAATCAGAAAAGACTTCTCGGGCATTGTAGAGGCTGTGGACTATGTGAAACTGGCCTTCCGCGTGAGCGGACAGATCATTAACCTGCCAGTCGTAGAAGGCCAAAGGGTCAAAAAAGGACAACTGATTGCCGCTATCGACCCGCGTGATCTGGCTTTGCAATACGCGGCAGACAAATCGGCTTACGAAACCGCCGCCGCACAAGTGGAGCGTAACAAACGATTGCTGGCACGGCAAGCCATCTCGGTACAGGAATATGAAATCAGCGTATCGACCTTCCAACAAAAAAAGTCGGCCTACGAACTTTCAAGCAATAATATGCGGGACACCAGACTGACGGCTCCTTTTGACGGCTCGATCGAGAAGCGGTTAGTAGAAAATTACCAACGCGTGAACTCGGGAGAAGGCATTGTACAGCTGGTGAACACCAAAAAACTACGCATCAAATTCACTATCCCCGACGCTTACCTTTACCTGCTCCGCTCCAAAGACCAACGTTTCCGCGTAGAATTCGACACCTACCGCGGGCACATCTTCAACGCCAAACTGGAGGAGTATCTCGACATATCGACAGACGGTACCGGTATCCCGGTGACCATCACGATCGACGATCCGGCTTTCGACCATGCCCTGTACGAAGTAAAACCGGGCTTTACGTGCAGCATCCGCTTCTCTGCCGATGTAGGCCCGTTCCTGGAAGAAAGCATGACGGTGGTGCCGCTGAGCGCGATATTCGGTGAAAGCGAAGGTAACAAAACCTACGTATGGGTATTGAACGGAAACCAAGTGAACCGTCGTGAAGTAACCGTTTACTCTCCTATGGGAGATGCACAGGCTTTCATTTCAAAAGGATTGAAAGCAGGCGAGACTGTGGTGACAGCCGGTGTGACACAACTGGTAGAAGGTGAAACGGTAAAGGAACTGAAATAAGAGTGCCCGTTCAACGCAATAATTAATTTCACCACAGATTACACGGATTAACACAAATTTTTTAATCTTATTATCAATAATATAAATCATTAATCTGTGAAAATCCGTGTAATCTGTGGTGCACTCAAAACCATATACAATCATGAATTTAGCCAAATATTCATTAGACAATACCAAAGTAATCTACTTCTTTCTGGCTGTATTGCTGATCGGAGGAGTCTTCTCCTTCGGCAAACTGGGAAAGAAGGAAGACGCTCCTTTTGTCATCAAATCGGCCGTCATCATGACGCGCTATCCCGGTGCCGAGCCTGCCGAAGTGGAACGGCTGATCACCGAACCCATCTCCCGCGAGATACAAAGTATGAGCGGAGTATACAAAATCAAGTCCGAATCCATGTATGGCATTTCCAAAATCACATTCGAATTGCTCCCTTCGCTACCCGCCTCTTCCATCCCTCAGAAATGGGATGAACTGCGACGCAAGGTACTTAACATACAGCCACAGTTACCCAGCGGCTCTTCGGTACCGACGGTTTCGGACGACTTCGGCGATGTGTTCGGTATTTATTATGGACTGACGGCCGACGACGGATTTAGTTATGAAGAAATGAGAAACTGGGCCGAACGCATCAAGACACAGGTAGTCACTGCCGACGGAGTAATGAAAGTAGCACTCTTCGGCACACAGACCGAAGTGGTAAACATCTCCATCTCCGTGAACAAGCTGGCGGGTATGGGCATCGATCCCAAACAACTGGCCGGCCTGTTGCAATCGCAAAACCAGATTATCAACACCGGAGAGATTACAGCCGGCGAGCAACAGCTACGCGTGGTGGCCAACGGCATGTACACCACAGTGGACGACATCCGGAACCAGGTCATCACCACCCGGGCCGGACAGGTAAAACTGGGAGACATCGCTGTGATAGAGAAAGGATACATGGACCCGCCGGGCACCATCATGCGTGTCAACGGTAAACGCGCCATCGGTATCGGTGTATCGACCGACCCGCAACGAGACGTGGTACTGACGGGAGAAATGGTAGACAAGAAACTGGCCGAACTCCTCCCCCTGATGCCCGTAGGACTGAATCTGGAGAGTCTTTATCTCGAAAACGTCATAGCCAAAGAGGCCAATAACGGATTTATCATCAACCTGATAGAATCCATACTGATCGTTATTGTCATCATCATGCTGGTGATGGGAATGCGCGCCGGAGTATTGATCGGCACTTCGCTGGTTTTCTCCATCGGAGGCACACTGCTTATCATGTCATTCATGGGGGTAGGACTCAACCGAACGTCACTTGCGGGATTTATCATTGCCATGGGTATGCTGGTGGACAATGCCATCGTGGTGACGGACAACGCCCAAATAGCCATCGCCCGCGGTGTGGACCGCCGGAAAGCATTGATTGACGGAGCCACCGGCCCGCAATGGGGACTGCTGGGCGCCACATTCATTGCCATCTGTTCGTTCCTGCCGCTCTATCTGGCACCTTCGTCGGTAGCCGAGATCGTGAAGCCGCTCTTTGTCGTACTGGCCATTTCGCTGGGGTTAAGTTGGGTACTGGCACTGACGCAGACCACCGTATTCGGAAACTTCATCCTCAAATCCAAAGCAAAGAATGCCGGCAAAGATCCGTATGACAAACCGTTCTATCACAAGTTCGAAAAAATACTGAGCGTTTTGATTCGGCGGAAAATCGTGACGCTGGGGTCGATGATCGTACTCTTTGTCGTCTCTCTGGTAGTAATGGGAATGATGCCGCAAAACTTCTTCCCGTCTCTGGACAAGCCTTACTTCCGTGCCGACGTGTTCTATCCGGACGGATATGGAGTAAACGATGTGGCCCGGGAAATGAAAAAAGTAGAAGCTCACTTGCTGAAACTGCCGGAAGTGAAGAAAGTATCGATCACCTTCGGAAGCACTCCGTTGCGTTACTATCTGGCATCGACCTCAGTCGGTCCGAAACCGAATTTTGCCAACGTACTGGTAGAACTGAACGACAGCAAGTATACCAAGGAATATGAAGAGAAGTTCGATGTATACATGAAGGCCAACTTCCCGAATGCCATCCCCCGTCCCAGCCTGTTCAAGCTGTCACCGGCTGTGGACGCGGCCATCGAAATCGGCTTCATCGGTCCCAATGTGGATACGTTGGTAGCACTGACCAACCAGGCATTGGAAATCATGCACCGGAATCCCGACCTTATTAATATACGTAACTCCTGGGGAAACAAAATTCCTATCTGGAAACCAATTTACAGTCCGGAACGGGCACAGCCGTTGGGAGTATCCCGTCAAGGCATGGCACAAAGCATCCAGATCGGGACGAACGGTATGACATTGGGTGAATTCCGCCAGGGAGACCAGGTACTGCCTATCTTATTGAAAGGCAATAGCGTGGCAGATTCCTTCCGCATTAACGACCTGCGCACACTGCCCGTATTCGGCAATGGTCCCGAGACCACCAGTCTAGAACAGGTGGTGTCGGAATTCGATTTCCGATATCGCTTCTCAAACGTGAAAGACTATAACCGGCAGTTGGTGATGATGGCGCAATGTGACCCGCGACGGGGAGTGAACGCCATCGCAGCTTTCAACCAGATATGGTCTCAGGTACAGAAGGAAATCAAGATTCCGGAAGGCTACACCTTGAAATACTTTGGTGAACAGGAGAGTCAGGTGGAATCGAACGAAGCTTTGGCAAAGAATCTGCCGCTGACCTTCTTCCTGATGTTTACCACCCTGCTGCTGTTGTTCAAGACGTATCGCAAGCCGACAGTCATCCTGCTGATGCTTCCGCTGATATTCATCGGCATCGTATTGGGATTACTGCTGTTGGGCAAATCGTTCGATTTCTTCGCCATTCTCGGCTTGTTGGGACTGATCGGTATGAATATCAAAAACGCCATTGTACTGGTAGACCAGATCGACATCGAAAATCAATCGGGACTCGATCCGCGCAAAGCGGTGATCAAAGCAACGATCAGCCGTATCGTGCCGGTAGCCATGGCTTCGGGTACAACAATCCTGGGTATGCTTCCGTTGCTGTTCGACGCCATGTTCGGCGGAATGGCGGCTACCATCATGGGCGGACTGCTCGTAGCTTCGGCACTGACCCTGTTCGTGCTTCCGGTAGCCTATTGCGCCATTCACAGGATTAAGGGATAAAGAAACGAATTAAAAATCTAAAAGTATATGATGAAGAATAAACTTATACTTCTATTTGCATTGGGACTCTGTGCGCAAGTGCAGGCACAAGTCCCGCATCTGAGCCGTGAGACATACCGTGAACGTGTGGAAGCCTATAGCCAGGTGCTGAAACAGCAACATCTGAAATCGATGGCAAGCACGGACGCACGGAAAATAGCCTTTACGGGATTTCTGCCCAAAGTGGACATCTCTGCCGAAGGAACACTGAACCTGAAAGAGATGGATTCATGGGACGGACCGGCCGGACAATATCGTAATCACACGTACCAAGGCATATTCGTCGTGTCGCAGCCACTATATACCGGAGGTGCCCTGCAGGCCCAGAACCGCATAGCCAAAGCCGACGAAAAACTCGACCAGCTGAGCGAAGAACTGACACGTGACCAAATCCACTACCAGAGCGATGCCTTCTATTGGAATGCTTCTTCGGCCCGTGCCATGCTCAATGCTTCGGCCCAATATCAGGAGATCGTTGAAAAACAATATGAAATCATCCAGGATCGCTTCAAAGACGGTGCTATCAGCCGCACAGACCTGTTGATGATTTCGACACGCCGCAAAGAGGCCGAACTTCAATACATCAATGCACGCCAGAACTATACGCTGGCTTTGCAAAAGCTTAATATCCTGATGGGAGAAGAGCCTAACGCACCTGTAGACAGCCTTTGCGCCATCGGTGTCGTATGCCCGCCTGTCACCTTGCTTCCATTGGATGATGTGCTGCAACGCCGGGCCGATTTCGCCAGCACAGAAGTCAACATACAGAAGAGCGAAGCCCAACGAAAAGCAGCCTTGAGCCAATACAATCCGCAAGTAAGCATGTACGTCACCGGCGGATGGGCAACAGCCTCTCCCAATATGGGATATGACGTGAAGTTTACTCCCATTGTGGGAATGAGCGTAAATATCCCCGTATTGCGCTGGGGAGCAAGATTCAAGACCAACCGGCAGCAGAAGGCTTACACAGGTATCCAAAAACTACAGCAAAGTTACGTAGTAGACCAGATCAACCAGGAACTGGCAGCCGCACTGACCAAGCTCAAAGAGACGGAAGAGCAGGTAAAGACAGCTGAGGAAAACAAAGAACTGGCTGAGGAAAACCTGGACCTGATCACCTTCTCTTATAATGAAGGAAAGGCAAGTATGGTCGATGTACTGTCGGCGCAGCTTTCGTGGACACAGGCACACACCAGCCTGATCAACGCTTATCTGGCGGAAAAAATGGCAGTAGCGGAATACCGCAAGGTCATCAGCGAATAAACAGAAGCTTCATTCTATACAAACAGAGGCTCAATTCACCCGGAATTGAGCCTCTGTTTGTTGTATAGGAAGGCTCTGTTCCATCCAATCAAAGGAGAAAAAGTTGTTCATTTTATCCACATTCCAATATAGACAATCAATATTTTATATAAAATATAATACAAAAAAGGGTATAATATACAACTTTTATCGTATATTTGCTGTCACAAACAGAATGAATGACTAATTCTAAACACGAAAAGAATGAAAGCTACGCATTGGATGATGTACACCCTACTGGGAATCACGCTTCTTTTAACCGCGTGTGTTGACGATGACAAAGACCTCTCACAGCCCAAAGAACCGGAGAAAACAACAGATCTGATCATTCCGGATGATGCGGACTGGACTACTACACGAAGTGTCAATCTCTCGATCCACTCTCCTGTGGCAACCCGGGTAGCGATTTATACCGACGCAGCATGTACTGACGAAAGTTTGCTGGCAGAAACACCCGTATCCGATATCTCTAAAAGTATCGAACTGGATGTAGCGAAAGCAAACCGGGCATTATATGTACAGTATCCTGCCGGCAAAGGGAAAGAAGTGATAAGCGTTCCGATCAACAGAGCTTCTACACGTGCGGAACTGTCGATTAAACTGCCGGAAAACGTGAGTGGCTTCGATACAAACGGAGGAGAAGGCGCATATAGCTACCAATGGTATCCCGTCAAAGGGGGAGAAGCTACTCTTATGATGGAAGATAATTGGCCGGCAACAGGAGATTATGACTTTAACGACTTCGTTATCGGATATCGCACACAAGCAACCTTCTTCGACGGACACGGCGGAAGCAAGGAAGATTACGAACAAGACGGACTTGAAATCAAGATCACTTTCCGTGCGATGGGCGGGTATCTGCCCTACCGTTTAGGACTGCAACTGGATAAAACACATGCCCGATACATTGATGACGTGATTGAAATAGAAGGAAACGACCTGGTTAAAATGGAGCTTCAGAATCCCGGAGAAGATGCGCCCGCCATCTTTATCTTTACAGGAACAGAACAATTAAGAAAGCGGAACAATGGCGGAACATTCTATAATACCGAACCTGACCACGCAATAGCGAACAACGATCTGGTGACCATCAAATACAGATTAAAGATAAATTGCTTCAAAAATTTAGAAAAGACTCAGGCACTGTGGGCAGCAGCCACATCAGAAAATCAGAACTTCTTCCTGCAAAAAGAGAAAAACGGAGGACGCGAAATCCACTTGAGAGGCTACGAACCGACAGCTTATTACAGCAATTCATACGCCGGCGAGGCAGGCGGCAATATGCGTACCGATATTAAATATTGCAGTACTGACAACTTTGTGTGGGGTATAAAAATTCCTGTCGCCATCCCGCATCCCATCGAGAAGATAGACATCATGCAGGTCTACAGCAAGTTCAGGAGTTGGATCACCGAACCGAACCATTCGGATCCAAGCAGTCCGGACTTCAATGAAAACTGGTTCAAATATTATGATACGTCGAAAGTAATAGGATAAGCTATCAGACAGACTATTTCCTGTTTTCACATAGGTATTTGTTTGATTTGTTTTTCAGCCTACCCGGTCATTCCCCCCTTGACCCGTGGTAGGCTGAAGTTTTTTTTATAGTATTTCCTTCTCACCACCAACGAATTTGCTTATCTTTGCACGCAAAGAAAACAAAATCGTATATACACACATGATTCTTTTTTTCAGAACCCCTTCCAAGAGCGTGATTGCCGTAGAGAGCAACCACGAACTTAACGCGAACGACAACAACAAACTCTGCTGGCTTTTTGGTGAAGCCATGCCGGAAAGTGAAGAAAACCTGCAAGGCTGCTTCGTCGGGCCACGACGTGAGATGATTACTCCATGGAGTACCAACGCAGTAGAAATAACCCAGAACATGGGACTCGACGGCATTAGCCGCATCGAGGAATATTTCCCCGTAAAAGATGAAAATGCAGACCATGATCCCATGCTGCAACGCATGTACAAAGGTCTTAACCAAAATGTATTCACTACCAACCGCCAGCCGGAAGCTATTATTTATATCGACGATCTGGAAGCCTACAATGAAAAAGAAGGCCTTGCCCTGTCAAAAGAAGAAATGGACTACCTGAAAAAGGTAGAATCTGATTTAGGACGTCGCCTGACTGATTCTGAAGTATTCGGATTCGCACAAATCAACTCGGAGCATTGCCGTCACAAAATCTTTGGCGGAACGTTTATCATCGATGGCGTAGAACAGGAGTCTTCTCTCTTTCAGATGATCAAAAAGACGACCCAGGAGAACCCCAATAAGATTATCTCGGCCTATAAAGATAATGTGGCTTTTGCCGAAGGTCCGGTAGTCGAACAATTCGCTCCGGCAGATCACTCTAAGCCCGACTTCTTCCGGATAAAGGACATCAAGAGTGTTATTTCACTAAAAGCGGAAACTCACAACTTCCCTACTACCGTAGAACCTTTCAACGGCGCATCTACCGGTACCGGTGGTGAAATCCGCGACCGTATGGGAGGAGGTAAAGGTTCATGGCCCATTGCCGGAACTGCTGTTTACATGACTTCTTACCCGCGCACCGAAGAAGGACGCGAATGGGAAGACATCTTGCCGGTACGCAAATGGTTGTATCAGACTCCGGAACAGATCCTGATCAAGGCATCCAACGGAGCAAGTGACTTCGGCAACAAGTTTGGCCAACCGCTGATCTGTGGTTCGGTACTAACTTTTGAACATACAGAAAACAACGAAACTTATGCCTACGACAAAGTGATCATGCTTGCCGGTGGTGTAGGTTACGGCACACAACGCGACTGCCTAAAAGGACAGCCGGAAGCCGGCAACAAAGTAGTGGTCATCGGTGGCGACAATTACCGCATCGGATTGGGCGGTGGTTCTGTTTCATCGGTTGATACAGGTCGCTACAGCAGCGGAATCGAGCTGAATGCCGTACAACGTGCCAATGCAGAAATGCAGAAACGTGCCAACAACGTGGTTCGTGCTCTTTGCGAAGAGGATGAAAATCCGGTGGTATCGATTCATGACCACGGTTCGGCCGGACACGTCAACTGTCTGTCTGAGTTGGTAGAAGAATGTGGCGGCCTGATCGATATGAGCAAATTGCCTATCGGCGACAAAACGCTGTCGGCTAAAGAAATTATAGCAAACGAAAGTCAGGAGCGCATGGGACTCCTTATTAAAGAGGAAGCCATTGAACACGTACGCCAAATTGCCGAACGTGAACGCGCTCCGATGTATGTAGTAGGCGAAACAACCGGCGACCATCGTTTTGCGTTCCAGCAAGCGGACGGTGTGCGTCCGTTCGATTTGGCTGTGGACCAGATGTTCGGTTCTTCTCCCAAGACCTACATGATAGACAAAACCGTAGAACGTCACTATACAATGCCGGAATATGAAACATCTAAACTTCACGAATACCTGACTCAGGTGTTGCAATTGGAAGCAGTAGCTTGTAAAGACTGGCTGACCAATAAAGTAGACCGTTCCGTTACCGGTAAAGTAGCCCGTCAGCAATGTCAGGGCGAGATTCAATTGCCATTGAGCGATTGTGGAGTAGTAGCATTGGACTATCGCGGCGAAAAAGGTATCGCTACTTCTATCGGACATGCCCCTCAGGCTGCATTGGCCGATCCGGCGGCAGGTTCTATTCTTTCTGTATCCGAAGCACTGACCAATTTGGTATGGGCTCCGCTGGCCGAAGGTTTGGACAGTGTATCACTCTCCGCCAACTGGATGTGGCCATGCCGCTCACAGGAAGGAGAAGACGCACGCCTCTACACAGCTGTAAAAGCCTTAAGTGACTTCTGCTGTGCACTTCAGATCAATGTACCTACCGGAAAGGACTCTTTGTCCATGACCCAGAAATATCCGAACGGAGAAAAAGTTGTTTCTCCCGGAACAGTTATCGTATCAGCAGGCGGTGAAGTCTCGGACGTAAAGAAAGTGGTCTCTCCGGTACTCGTCAACGATGCAAAAACCACACTTTACCATATCGACTTCAGTTTCGACAACCTCAAACTGGGTGGTTCGGCTTTCGCACAGTCATTAGGTAAAGTCGGTAGCGAAGTACCTTGTGTACAGGATGCCGAATACTTCCGTGATGCTTTTCTGGCAGTACAAGAGTTGGTAAATAAAGGACTGATCCTTGCCGGACACGACATCTCAGCTGGTGGTCTGATCACGACTCTGCTCGAAATGTGCTTTGCCAACGTAGAAGGCGGTCTGGAAATCAGCCTTGATAAAATGAAAGAGACAGATATCGTGAAGATTCTGTTCGCCGAAAATCCGGGTATCGTTATTCAGATCAACGACAAGCATAAGGACGAAGTGAAAAAAATCCTTGAAGATGCAGGTGTCGGTTTCATTAAATTGGGTAAACCGACAGACGAACGCCATATCTTGGTAAACAAAGAGGGTGCTACTTATCAGTTCGGCATTGACTATATGCGTGATGTATGGTATTCTTCTTCTTACCTGCTCGACCGTAAACAGTCAATGAACGGATGTGCTAAGAAGCGTTTTGAGAACTACAAGATGCAACCGCTCGAATTTGCGTTCATGCCGGGATTCAAAGGAAAACTTTCACAGTATGGCATCACTCCCGAACGTCGCACACCGAGCGGTATACGTGCCGCCATCATCCGCGAGAAAGGAACCAACGGTGAGCGCGAAATGGCTTACTCACTCTATTTGGCAGGTTTCGATGTAAAAGACGTGACCATGACCGACCTTATCAGCGGACGTGAGACACTGGAAGATGTAAATATGATTGTTTATTGCGGCGGTTTCTCCAACTCGGACGTGTTGGGTTCTGCCAAAGGATGGGCCGGAGGATTCCTGTTCAACCCGAAAGCAAAAGAGGCTCTTGATAAATTCTATGCCCGCGAAGACACCCTGTCATTAGGTATCTGCAACGGTTGTCAGTTGATGATGGAACTAGGATTGGTAAACCCGGAACACGAGAAGAAAGGAAAGATGTTGCACAACGAATCACATAAGTTCGAATCGACTTTCGTCGGTGTCACCATCCCGACTAACCGTAGTGTCATGTTCGGTTCACTGAGTGGCAGCAAACTGGGTATTTGGGTAGCACACGGAGAAGGAAAATTCTCTCTGCCATACGATGAAGACCAATACAACGTAGTTGCTAAATACTCTTATGACGAATATCCGGGCAATCCGAACGGATCGGATTATTCAATAGCCGCTCTGGCCAGTGCGGACGGACGCCATCTGGCCATGATGCCTCACCTGGAACGTGCTATCTTCCCGTGGCAAAATGCCTGTTATCCTGCCGACCGTGTACACAACGACCAGGTAACTCCTTGGATCGAAGCCTTCGTTAATGCACGTAAGTGGGTAGAAGAAAAGAAAAAATAATAAGATAAATAATGATGATAAAGGGCGGACCTACAGATAGGTTCGCCCTTTTTTGTCATTCGTCAACCGTAACAAATCCTTTCCTAAAGTTTGCACTTCTCCACTCTTTTTATTAATTTTGTAAAATCATTCGCCCCCCGAAAGAAAAATCATTAAAGGATTCCAGCTTGTATGAAAAAAATTCTTTTTCTTCTGCTCTTATTGCCTCTTATGGTCTCTGCACAAACTTACAAATATATCGGTGTAGAGGATGGGTTAAGCAACCGGAGGGTATATTACATCCAAAAAGATAAAAAGGGTTATATGTGGTTTCTGACCCACGAAGGTGTGGACAGATATGATGGCAAAGAGTTCAAACGATATAAATTAATGGATGACGGTGAAGAACTCAATTCACTGCTTAACTTGAATTGGCTATATCTGGACCACGAGAGCACTTTGTGGGAAATAGGAAAGAAAGGAAAAGTGTTTCGTTACGACCCGTTACGAGATCAGTTCACGCTGGTCTACAAACTACCAGAAGAGAAAATCAAGGACCGCCCCGCTCCCATCAGTTACAGCTTCATCGATCGGAATAACAACATCTGGCTGTGTAACGAGGAGACTCTCTATTTATATAATACCCATACACTACAGACCCTCCAGATCAAGAACGAAATCGGAGAAGACATCACTGATATCGAACAGATAGACGATACTCACTTCTTTATCGGTACGGAACAAGGTATCCATCATGCGGAGTTGAAGAATCAAGGGCTACATTTGCTTCCTTGCGACAAACTGGATAATCTTCCGATACAAATCAATGAACTTTATTTCCACCGTCCCTCACGTAAACTATTCATCGGGACGTTTGAACGCGGTATTTATGTCTATGACATGAATACCAAACAAAGCACTCAGCCCCATATGAGCCTGACCGACGTCAGCATCACGCGAATAAAGCCGTTGAATAATAAAGAACTGCTTGTCGCTACAGACGGTGCTGGAGTGTATAAGATAAACATAAACTCTTATCTGACCACCCCTTATATCGTTGCCGATTACAACCAGTACAATGAAATGAACGGTAACAACATCTCTGACTTTTACGTAGACGATGAACAACGTATCTGGCTCGCCAATTATCCAATCGGTATCACGGTACGCAATAACCGCCATTCAAGCTATAACTGGATAAAACATTCTATCGGTAACAAACAATCACTTATTAACGACCAGGTAAATTCTATTATTGAGGACAGTGAAAGAGATTTGTGGTATACCACCAATAACGGAATCAGTTATTACAATTCCGAAACCGGAGTATGGCATTCGTTCATGAGTTCTTTTGAAAAGAATGGAGGCAACAAGAATCACATATTCGTTACACTATGCGAGGTAGAGCCGGGAATTATCTGGGCTGCCGGATATAGTTCGGGCATCTATCAAATAAACAAACGGACCTTATCTGTCGAGTATATCACTCCATCTTCACTGTATGGAGTCAACATCCGGCCGGATAAGTACATCCGTTCGATCATAAAAACAGCCGATGGAGACATCTGGTCGGGAGGTTACTACAACCTGAAACGCATTGATTTTCATAAAAAGACTCTTCGCCTATACCCCAAGCTGAACTCGATAACTTCCATCATGGAAAAAGACAGTAAGCAGATGTGGATAGGTACGGCCACAGGACTATACTTATTAGAGAAAGAATCCGGTAAGTACCAACGTATCGAACTTCCTGTAGAATCAATGTATATTTATTCTCTGTACCAAGCACGGAACGGGCTTCTTTACATCGGAACAAGTGGCTCCGGATTATTGATATACGACCCGGAAAAGAGAACTTTCACCCACTACCACAGAGACAACTGCGCGCTGATTTCCAATAACATATATACCATTCTTTCGGATACCGACGATGACATTATCATGAGTACCGAAAATGGGCTCAGCAGTTATTATCCGGCAGAAAAATTGTTCCATAACTGGACCAAAGATCAAGGACTAATGGCCAGCCATTTCAATGCCGGCTCAGGTACATTGCGTAAAAACGGTAACTTTATATTCGGCAGCTCAGACGGTGCCATCGAGTTTAACAAGGAAATGAAGATACCCAGGAAGTACAGTTCTAAAATGGTACTCAGTGATCTGACAATTTTTTATCAAACGGTCTATCCCGGTGACGAAAACTCCCCGTTAAGTACGGATATCGATGATACCAAAGAACTGGAACTCAGTTACAGCCAAAATATCTTTTCGCTGAAAGTGTCCTCCATCAACTACGATTATCCGTCGAATATTCTATATTCATGGAAGTTGGAAGGATTTTACGACCAGTGGAGCCGTCCCGGAAATGAAAACATCATCCGTTTCACCAATCTGAGTCCGGGAGAGTATACCCTTCATATCCGTGCGGTCTCTAACGAAGATAAACGTATCGTACTCGAAGAACGTACCATGAAAATCAGTATTGCCCAACCCATTTGGCTCAGTTTCTGGGCCATGCTGGTCTATGCAATCGTACTGGCAGTAATTGCCATCATTACTCTCCGCATCATTATTTTGAGAAAACAAAGAAAAGTATCGGACGAGAAAATCCATTTCTTCATCAACACGGCGCATGACATCCGTACCCCGCTGACATTGATCAAGGCACCGCTCGAAGAGATACGCGAACGGGAAGCGTTGACAAAAGATGGCATCAGCAACATGAATACGGCACTGCGAAACGTAAATGCCCTACTGCGTCTGACCACCAACCTGATCAACTTTGAACGGGCAGACGTATATTCGTCAGAACTTTATATTTCGGAATATGAACTGAATACCTATCTGACGGAGACTTTCAACGCATTCCGTCCATACGCAAGCGTGAAGCATATTAACTTCACCTACGAAAGCAATTTCCGTTACCTGAATGTATGGATTGACAAAGAGAAGATGGATTCAATCCTGAAAAATATCATCTCGAATGCCTTGAAATATACACCGGAGAACGGTAGCGTACATATTTATGCTTCGGAGACCAATGACAGTTGGAATGTAGAGGTAAACGATACAGGTATCGGAATACCTGCCAATGAGCAGAAGAAGTTATTTAAAATACATTTCCGGGGAAGCAATGCGATCAACTCTAAAGTAACCGGAAGTGGTATCGGACTCATGCTTGTATGGAAACTGGTTCATCTGCACAAAGGTAAAATCAATCTGAGCAGCGTGGAACATCAGGGATCGTCTATCAAAGTAAGTTTTCCGAAGGACAGTAAGCACTTTCATAAAGCACACCTGGCAACCCGTACCCGTGAACTCAGCACAGAGCAAGTGCCCCACGTGTCTCCGGCCGAGATTTATGAAAAGGCGAAAAAGCAACACGACCAGAACCTGCAACGCCTGTTGATCGTTGAGGACAATGATGAACTGCGGAATTATCTGACTCATACATTATCGGATAATTACACCATTCAGACATGTTCCAACGGTAAGGAAGCACTGACGATCGTAAAAGAGTACATGCCCGAACTGATTATTTCGGATATCATGATGCCGGAAATGCGGGGAGACGAGTTGTGCGCCGCCATTAAAAACGATATCGAAACCTCGCACATCCCCATCATCCTGCTTACAGCACTGAATGACGAAAAGAATATCTTGGAAGGATTGAAAATAGGAGCAGACGAATATATCGTGAAACCATTCAACATTGGTATCTTGAAAGCAACTATTGCTAACTTGCTGACAAACCGTGCATTATTGAAAAGCAAGTATGCCAATCTTGAAGTCAGCGAGGAAGAGGAGGTATCTCCAAACTGTGCTACAGATCTCGATTGGAAATTCATCGCTACGGTCAAGAAGAGTGTTGAAGAGAACATAGACAATCCGGCATTCAATGTAGATGTACTCTGCAATCTGTTGAACATGAGCCGCACAAGTTTCTATAATAAACTGAAAGCACTGACCGATCAGGCCCCTGCTGACTATATCAGATTAATCCGCCTGAAACGGGCGGCGGCATTATTAAAGACCGGTCAGCACTCTGTCACCGAAATATCCGAACTGACGGGATTCAACGATGTCAAATACTTCCGGGAAGTGTTTAAGAAACATTTCAAAGTGAGCCCCAGCAAATATTGTAAAGAGGGCGGAAAAGAGGATGTAGAGGAACAACAAGAATAAGAAAAGAGAATAAGAACAATACGTTAAATGAATATTTATCTTGAAGCATTCGGCATCTTTTTCAAAATTGGTGCCTTCACTATCGGAGGCGGCTATGCTATGGTGCCTCTGATCGAAAACGAAATCGTAACCAAACGAAACTGGATTTCCAAGGATGACTTTATCGATCTGCTTGCCATAGCCCAATCCGCCCCGGGCATTCTTGCCGTAAACATTTCGATCTTTATAGGATACAAGCTACGCGGCATACGGGGAAGCCTTGTCACCGCTCTTGGGACGGTGCTTCCGTCATTCGTCATCATATTGGCCATTGCCATGTTTTTTCATAACTTCAAAGACAATCCCATTGTAGAACGAATCTTCAAAGGGATACGTCCCGCTGTAGTCGCACTGATTGCAGCACCTACTTTCAGCATGGCAAAGTCTGCCAGAGTCAATCGATATACCCTCTGGATTCCGGTTGTCTCCGCCCTGCTCATTTGGTTATTGGGCTTCTCTCCCATCTGGATTATTATCGCGGCAGGTGTAGGTGGCTTCTGCTGGGGAAAATGGAAACAGTCACATCCCTAATCATTCACATTTACATTGAAACATTATGATTTACCTGCAACTCTTTTATACATTCTTCAAAATCGGATTATTTGGCTTCGGAGGCGGATATGCCATGCTCTCGATGATTCAGGGAGAAGTAGTGACACGCTATGATTGGGTAAGTACTCAAGAGTTCACCGATATTGTAGCTATCAGCCAGTCCACTCCCGGTCCCATCGGTATCAACGCCGCTACCTATGTCGGCTTTACGGCTACAGGAAGTATCTGGGGATCTGTCATCGCCACCTTTGCGGTAGTGTTACCGTCATTTATCCTGATGTTGACCATCAGTAAGTTCTTCCTGAAATATCAGAAACATCCTGCCGTAGAGGCTGTGTTCAGCGGACTCCGCCCTGCAGTGGTAGGATTATTGGCATCGGCTGCTCTGGTCTTGATGAATGTGGAAAACTTCGGTTCGCCCACAGACGATACTTATACTTTTGTCATCAGCATCATTATTTTCCTGGTAGCCTTTATAGGAACAAAAAAATATCACGCTAACCCGATTCTGATGATTATCGCCTGCGGAATAGCCGGACTGATCTTATACTAGGGGAATCTCACTGCGGAAACTCAAATTCACCACAGAGTAACACGGAGTATCAAAGAAAACAGAGTAACATGGAGTTTTTTTGTTACTACTCAATAATTTAGAATCTCCTCTGTGTTACTCTGTGTCCTCTGTGGTGAATGATGACACATCCCCTCATCTTTTGTAATACATTTACAGTTTCACTTTCTTACTTACCGATTTCGATTCATTGTGCAGACGGTCAAGTGCTGTCACAACATAACGGTATTTGTTTTTCCCATCCTTGTAAGGGAGCTTATAGAAATTGTTACGGGTAACGGCAACAATATGCGAAGCATCGTCAATGTTCACTTTTTCTTTATCACCAAAACGATAAACAACGTATTGCACAGCACGATCCATCTCATCTTTAGCTTTCGGAGGAGTCCAGAACAACATGTAACCATCTTCCGTCCATACTTTTTTCACTTTACGGACTTTACCCGGTGCTTTATCATCCATAAAGTCGAAGACGGGAACCAAAGCAGGATACTTATGATACTCCTGCACAAGTGCATCCCGATATTTTCCGGCATTCTCCACCACAGCGCTCGCCGGCCACTGACAACTGCCACCGATGGTCTGATAAGCTCTTTCCAAAGCCATCTTGCGAGGCAGCTGATTCATGGAAGGATTCTTCGGATCGGCATTCTGAATCGTATTCATCACAGACTGGCCAATGAACAAAGGACGGTTCTCCGTATTCTTTGCCCACCATTTCACCAGGGTTTCATAATCGGCGGCAGGATGCCCTATCTGCCAGTATATCTGCGGAATATTATAATCGACCCAACCATTGCGCGCCCAAAGCAATACATCTGCATACAGATCGTCATAGTTCTGCAGGCCGTTGGTCTTGCTTCCGAGCGGATCGTTCTTTTCGTTACGGTAGATACCAAACGGACTAATACCGAACTTCACCCAAGGCTTCAAGCCACGAATAGTCTCGTGTATCTTCTGAATCAATATATTAACATTGCTCCGGCGCCAGTCGGCACGATTGGTGAACCCTCCGCCGTAACGGGCAAAGCTTGCGTCATCCGGAAAGTCCATGCCTTTTGCCGGATAAGGATAGAAATAATCATCCATATGAATAGCGTCTACATCGTAACGCGAAACAATGTCCGCCACCACCATGCAAATATGACGACGACTTTCGGGCAATGCCGGATCAAAAAAGAGTTGATTATTGTAAGTGACAAACCATTCCGGATGGATATTATACAGGTGATTGGGCGACAGCTCACTCTTCAGCGATGTCTTCACCCGATAAGGGTTGATCCACGCATGGAACTCCATTCCCCGTTTATGGCACTCGTCGATCATGAACTGCATCGGATCCCAGTAGGGCGAAGGCGCCTGCCCCTGCACTCCGGTTAGAAAACGGCTCCACGGTTCCAATTGTGAAGCATATAAAGCATCTGCCTCCGGACGCACCTGGAATATGATCGCATTGATGCCTGCCCCCTGCAAAGAGTTGAGCTGATCGATAAGTGTTTGTTTTAACTTCTCAGTAGGAATACCACGGAACTGCCCATTAACAGCCTGTATCCACGCTCCGCGAAATTCTCTTTTCGGATAAGGGCTTTGTTGTTGTATTTGTGCCCCCACTCCTGTTGCAAGAAAGAGAGCTAAAAGAAGAATCAGTTTTCTCAGGTTCATAATTGGTTTTCATAAAAATGTGGTGCAAAGATACAATTTTGCTCCTCATTTGCAACGGTTAAGCAAGCAATTCAATCTTCGCAAGTGTTTTTAAGATAAAAGTTCCTTCCACTGTTAGGTTAAACGTTGCTGACTCACTATCTTTGCAGTCCAAGTAACGAAAATGCTTATGACTGATAGTAAATACATCTCTATAAAAGGGGCCAGAGTCAACAATCTGAAGAATATTGACGTAAACATTCCCCGCAACAAACTGGTGGTGATCACCGGTCTTTCCGGTTCCGGAAAATCATCGCTCGCTTTCGACACCCTCTATGCCGAGGGACAGCGTCGCTACGTGGAAAGTCTCAGTAGCTATGCCCGCCAGTTTCTGGGCCGAATGAGCAAACCCGAATGTGACTTTATCAAAGGCATTCCGCCCGCCATTGCCATCGAACAGAAAGTGAACAGCCGTAACCCGCGTTCCACCGTAGGTACCTCGACCGAAATTTACGAATACCTGCGCCTGCTTTATGCACGTGTGGGCAAAACCTACAGTCCCGTCAGCGGAGAGGAAGTGAAGAAGCACTCCATCGAAGACATTGTAAACTGCATGCTCTCTTATCCGGAAGGGACCCGCTATACCGTGCTGACACAGATTTACCTGCATGACGGACGCACGCTCGAACAACAGTTGGAGATCGACCGGAAGCAAGGTTTCAACCGTCTTGAAGTAAACGGCGAGATGGTGCGTATCGACGAATATGCTGCCGGCAAAGAGGACGTGGTATACCTGCTCGTCGACCGAATGACGGCAGCAAAATCCAAGGATGCCATCAGTCGCCTGACCGACTCTGCCGAAACAGCCATGTACGAAGGCGACGGCATGTGTATGCTTCGCTTTTATCAGCCGGACGGAACGACCCGGTTGCATACTTTCAGTACCAAATTCGAAGCCGACGGTATGACGTTCGAAGAACCGAACGACCAGATGTTCTCGTTCAACTCCCCGATCGGTGCCTGTCCCGTATGTGAAGGATTCGGAAAAGTGATCGGTATCGACGAGCACTTGGTGGTGCCTAACCGTTCTTTGTCCGTCTACGACGGAGCCATTGTCTGTTGGCGGGGCGAAAAGATGGGAGAATGGCGCGAAGAGCTGATCCACAATGCCGAAAAATTCAACTTCCCGATCTTTACTCCTTACTACGAGCTAACCGACGAACAGCGCCGGGTGTTGTGGGAAGGAAACCAATACTTCCATGGCATCAACGACTTCTTCAAGATGCTCGAGGAGAATCAGTATAAGATTCAATACCGTGTGATGCTGGCACGCTATCGCGGAAAGACGCTTTGCCCGAAATGCCACGGCACCCGTCTGAAACCCGAAGCGGGATACGTCCGCGTGGGTGGAAAGAACATTTCCGAACTGGTAGACCTGCCTATCACCGAATTGCAAAAATTCTTCGACTCGCTCACGCTGAACGAACACGACCAGGCCGTAGCCCGTCGTATCCTGACGGAAATCAACAGCCGCATCCGGTTCCTGATTGATGTGGGTCTGGGCTATCTCACACTGAACCGCCTCAGCAATTCGTTGTCGGGCGGAGAAAGCCAGCGCATCAACCTGGCCACTTCGTTGGGAAGCAGCTTGGTGGGCAGCCTTTACATCCTCGACGAACCGAGTATCGGACTCCACAGTCGGGATACCGACCGATTGGTTCATGTGCTCCGCCAACTCCAGCAGTTGGGCAACACGGTCGTGGTGGTAGAGCACGACGAAGAAATCATCCGTGCCGCAGACTACATCATCGACATCGGTCCGAATGCCGGACGACTGGGCGGACAGGTAGTATACGAGGGTGACATGAAAGATTTAAAGAAAGGCAGCAACAGTTATACGGTGAAATACCTGCTGGGCGAAGAGACCATTCCCGTGCCGGAACACCGTCGTCCATGGAACAACTATATCGAAATAAAAGGTGCCCGTGAAAACAACTTGAAAGGTGTGGACGCCCGCTTCCCACTTAATGTGATGACGGTAGTGACGGGTGTTAGCGGTTCGGGAAAGAGCACACTGGTACGCGACATTTTTTACCGCGCGCTGAAACGCGAACTGGACGAATGCAGCGAGCGTCCTGGAGAATTTGTGTCCATCGAAGGCGACCTGCGCAATCTGCGCAATGTGGAGTTTGTCGATCAAAATCCCATCGGCAAGTCTTCCCGCTCCAATCCGGTGACCTACATCAAAGCATACGACGAAATCCGCAAGCTCTGGGCTGACCAGCCGCTCGCCAAACAAATGGGATATACCGCAGGACATTTCAGCTTCAACAACGAGGGTGGGCGTTGCGAAGAGTGTAAAGGTGACGGAACCATCACAGTGGAAATGCAATTCATGGCAGACCTGGTACTGGAGTGTGAATCATGCCACGGAAAACGTTTCAAGGCCGATACACTCGAAGTGAAATTCCAGGATAAAAATATCTATGACGTACTGGAAATGACAGTCAACCAAGCTATTGAATTCTTTACGGAACATGGACAGAAGAAGGTTGTGAAGAAACTGATCCCCTTGCAGGATGTCGGTTTGGGATATATCAAACTGGGGCAATCTTCATCTACCCTGTCAGGAGGAGAGAACCAGCGCGTGAAACTGGCTTACTATCTGAGTCAGGAGAAAGCAGACCCGACGCTGTTTATCTTCGACGAACCTACTACGGGATTGCACTTTCACGATATACGCAAGTTGCTCGATGCATTCGACGCACTGATCCGACGCGGACACTCCATCGTAATTATCGAGCACAACATGGATGTCATAAAATGTGCCGATTACGTGATAGACCTCGGACCGGAAGGCGGAGATAAGGGCGGCAATATTGTGGCAACCGGAACGCCGGAAGAGGTGGCTGCCTGTGCGGCAAGTTATACGGGACAATTCCTGCAGGAGAAACTGAACCACTTGTAAAACAAGCAAGGGTTCTCTAATCAATTTTATCGGGAACTCACCACAAAGGGGCTGTCAAAAGTCTTTTCACCACAGAATACACAGATTATCAATATGGATAATCAATAACTTAAAATTCACCCTGTGTTACTCTGTGCCCTCTGTGGTGAGTTCCTTTTAAAAGAAAAATCAGAAGTAGAATCCGAAGCCTACTTTCAGTCCGAACTTCGACAAATCACTGTCTTTGAAACTCAAATCATAATAGACAGCCGGTTCGATGGTAACAGTCCGTGTCAGGAAAAACGCATAGCCAGCTTCCGCATCGAAGGCAAAGTCGGTCGTGTCTCCTACTTTCCAGTTATAGCGATTCATCTTCAATCCGGCTCCGAGATAAATGCCGCATTTGTCGAAATAATATCTTCCACCCACACCCAGTGTGTACTTATCTTCCGGTTTGCTCCAATTGGCTCCGGCCGTGAGCATCAGTGCCACATTATCCACCAGGAAAGCACCGCCTTGCGCCTGCAACCCGAACTGGGTTTTCTCAGACTTGCTGTACGAAAGTCCAAGTCCCGTCACCGAGGGATTCACAATCCACTTTCCTTTCTCAAACTGTGCCTGTGCCGTCACTGAAACGACAAGCAGACATACGATCCACATTAATTTCTTCATAACATTTCTACTTTTTCAGGTTATTCATATGTTCTTCCTCCCGGCGGCGCTGCTGCATCTGTTCTTTTTTTCTCAGCACCAGCCAGAGAACCAGAACAATGACATACGAAGCAGCCAGGGTGAGATATTTCTCTGTGTCGCTCACCTCTTGATTGCGAGGCAGCAGATAAGCCGCTGTCGCAGATACATAGATCAGCAAGGCGACAGTAACCCAGGTTGACTTTTTTACTTTCTTCATCTTTATACGAATATCGAGTTTATTTTTTATACGAGTATCCAATCCCTTTTTTCCAAACAATAAACCAAACGGCTCCAATCAGTGTACAAAGCCCTCCTGTCACATACGAAACCCAATGTGACAATCCTAATCCTTCGGGGGCGATGCAGATATAAGTGGAACAGACAGCTGTCATAAACAGAGCGGGAACCAATGTCAAACCATACCACTTGCGGGCACGCGCCAAGTAGACTGTGATGGCCCAGAGAGTAAAGACCGATAAGGTCTGGTTGGCCCAGGCAAAATAGCGCCAGATCATGTCGAACCCGTCTTTATCACGCAAACTGTAAAGCAACAGCCCGATGGCGACAATGAACATCGGCACACAAATATACAAACGGCGACGCATGCTTTTTTGTTCCAGTTTCAGAAAATCGGCTACGATCAGACGTGCCGAACGAAACGCGGTGTCGCCCGATGTAATAGGCGCCGCAATCACTCCCAGAATGGCAAGCACCCCACCTACCGCACCGAGCCAATCTTTCGTTATAGCGTCTACAATGACAGAGGCATTGTTCTCTTCCATACCGTGTTCACGATAAAAATAAGTCGCGGCGGCAGCCCAGATCAGCGCCACAATGCCCTCGGTAATCATGGCACCGTAAAAGACAGGACGTCCATGACGCTCAGAAGTCATGCAACGTGCCATCAGGGGACTTTGCGTAGCATGAAATCCGGAGATGGCTCCACAGGCGATACTGACAAACATAATCGGGAAAATAGGTAACACGGCTGCTTCCGGATTAGTATTCTGTAATCCGTCCCACAACTCCGGGATGACCGGATGATGAACATAAAGCATCACCAGGATACCCACTGCCATAAACAACAAAGCTGCAGCGAACAAGGGATATATCTTTCCGATGATTTTATCGACCGGAAGCAGAGTGGCAAGAATATAATAGATGAACACCACAATGATCCAGAAAGTAGTGTCGAGACTGTCGGGAGTCAACTTCGCCAGCAGTCCTGCCGGTCCTGCCACAAAGACCGCACCTACCAGAATCATCAGGACAACGGTAAAACCCCGCATCACCTGCTTGGTAGTCATCCCCAGAAAACGGCCGACAATTTCAGGCAAGCTCTCACCACCGTTACGCAGAGAGAGCATTCCGGCGAAATAATCGTGTGTGGCACCGGCAAAGATACTTCCCAACACAATCCACAGATAGGAAGCAGTACCGAACTTCGCTCCCATAATAGCTCCGAAGATGGGGCCGAGACCGGCTATGTTTAAAAATTGAATCATGAAGATTTTCCAGGTAGGAAGGGGAATATAATCCACTCCGTCGGCATGTGTCAGTGCCGGGGTCTTTCGGTCGTCGGGGCCAAAGACACGCTCCACCAACCGTCCGTAAATAAAGTAACCTGCAATCAGAGCCAGCAGGCAAATCGTGAATGTAATCATGGCGTGTTGAATTGTTAATCAGCGCAAATGTAACATAATCTAAGGAAACTACACAACTTTACGAAGGGTTTTGCTAACTTTGCAAGCCTTCCGCTTACCGCGGAAGGCAGTTTAGAAGACGTTTCACCACAGATTACACGGATTAACACAGATTCATACGAATTCATACGGATTGATACGGATTCTTTAACCGGATTCTCAATGAAATAAATTATCAATCTGTGTTAATCCGTGTAATCTGTGGTGAACATCAAAACCATTAGATTTATGAATACCATCTATAAAAGCCATAACGAATCTTTCTCAGTGAAAAAGAGAGCCGGAAGAGGAACATCCCTCCTCTTTCTTTTTCTCCTCTCCTTACTTCCGCTCCATGCGCAGACCTCCCCGAAACACGAGGTACGGGCTGCCTGGATAACTGCGGTCTACGGACTGGACTGGCCACGCACCAAAGCAACCACTCCTGCAGGTATCCGGCGACAGAAAGAAGAACTGATCGATATCCTCGACCGCTTGAAAGAGGCCAACTTCAATACGGTACTTTTCCAGACTCGTACCCGTGGTGATGTGCTTTATCGTTCGGACATCGAACCCTTCAACTCCATACTGACAGGAAAAACCGGAGGCGATCCCGGATACGATCCGTTGGCCTTCGCCATTGAAGAGTGCCACAAACGAGGCATGGAATGCCATGCCTGGATGGTGACCATCCCCTTGGGAGGCAAAAAACATGTGGCCTCACTTGGCAAGCAATCGGTGACCAAGCGTGAGCGTGACATCTGCGTGCCTTACAAAAATGAATATTTCCTTAACCCCGGACATCCTGCCACCAAGGAATATCTAATGAAACTGGTACGTGAGGTAGTCAGCCGTTACGATGTGGACGGAGTGCACTTCGACTATCTCCGCTATCCGGAAAACGCCCCGCGCTTTCCGGACAGTTACGACTTCCGCCGCTACGGCAAAGGACGCACGCTGGCACAATGGCGCCGGGACAACCTGACCGACATTGTACGCTACATCTACAACGGTGTAAAAGCCATGAAGCCTTGGGTGAAGGTGAGCACCTGCCCGGTAGGAAAATACCGTGACACCTCACGCTACTCCTCTAAAGGCTGGAATGCCTTCTTCACTGTCTATCAGGATCCGCAAGGCTGGCTGGGCGAAGGCATCCAGGACCAGATCTACCCGATGATGTATTTCCGGGGCAACGGTTTTTATCCGTTTGCCCTCGACTGGCAGGAACAAAGCAACGGACGCCACATCGTCCCCGGACTCGGTATCTACTTCCTCCACCCCGACGAAGGTAACTGGACCACCGAAGAGGTGGAACGCCAAATGCACTTCATCCGCTCCAATCGGCTGGCAGGCGAAGCGCACTACCGGGTAAAGTATCTGATGGACAACACCCAAGGGGTATACGACCTCCTGCTGGATCATTTCTATCAATATCCGGCACTACAACCGCCGATGCCGTGGATTGACAACGTCTCCCCCACCGCCCCTTCAGCATTGAAGGCTGTCTCCGCCGGCGACGGATATACCCGTCTCAACTGGAAAGACGCTACGGACAATGACAAGCAGAATGCTCCCATGTACGTGGTCTACGCATCGGACACGTATCCAGTAGATATCACGAATCCGGAAAATATCCTCGTGCAGAATCTGCGGGATACGCACTACATATATGCTCCCATCCTCCCATGGACAGCCAGGAAGTATTTTGCCGTCACGGCTGTGGACCGCTGTGGAAATGAAAGTAAGGCAGCTCAACAAGAAGAAAAATAACCATCTTTTCTTATTTATATCATTAATATAGTATCTTTGTGAAATAGACGAAAAACAAACCGAACAAACGAACAACACACCGAATGAAAAGTATGCGGTCCATTCATTCACTCATACGTTGCTGTATGATCTTACTGCTATTGACCTCCTGTTATTCAAAAGAAGAGCGGCGGGTATTGGTGATCCACTCTTATGAAAAGGATTACCAAGGATATGCAGAATTCAATAAACTGATAAAAAAGGAATTCGCCAAAGCTCACATTCCCGTAGAACTTACTTTCTTCTATCTGAATTGTGAAATTAACAACGAACAGCAAGAGATAGATAAGATCAATAACTTTCTCGATTCTATTTCGAAATGGAAACCTGAAGTTCTTCTTGTTAACGATGACCAGGCCACTTACTCGTTATTGGAAACCCATCATCCGTTATTGAAGGGAATACCAATCGTATTCTCCGGAGTCAATTATCCCAATTGGGAACTGATCGGACAATACAACAACGTCACCGGGTTTCACGACAAGATAGATTTCAGAAAGAATCTGGAAATGGTGCACAAGCTAACCGGCAAAAACCATATTTACACCATACTTGACTTTACGTTCTTAGACCGGAAAGTCCGAAACGATATTGATAACCAATTGAAATCGACGGACATCATATCCAATCTGGACTGGCATCTGGACAAAAACGACACACGGAAAGAAGCAGAAAAAGGACATATAATAATTAATGCGCTATCTGCCCGTAACCTCTCCAAGAACCAGAATAAGGATCAGACAAAAGGTGGAGACTTCATCTGGTCTATCAGTAAATACAGTACCCTCCCTTATCTGCAGACAAAGTTTGACTACACAACGGTCACTATGGCATCTTTGTCCACCCGGCAACGCTTTACAACGATCAATGAACTTTTTGACTGCGGGCACGACTTTCTGGGCGGATACATCACCCCGATGCATATCCAGGTAGAAGAGTCCGTTCATGCGGCGGCCCGTATCCTCAATGGAGAAAACGTTGCCGACATACCCATTCAGGAAAGCGCCAAAGGATACTTCATCGACTGGAATGCCATGCAAAAAGAACATCTGACCATCGCAGACATTCCCCATGAATACACCATTATCAACATTCCATTCAAGACCCGGCACCCCATCGTCTGGTGGTTCGCACTATTAGGCAGCATCACCGCCATTGTCAGCCTGCTGTCGGGCATCACTTACCTGTATTGGCGTGAAACGAAAAGGAAACGCTCCATCCTGTACGAACTGGAAGATGAGAAAGAATCGTTGGCGCTGGCAGTCGAGGGAAGCGATACATACGCATGGCGGTTAAAGGACGATACGATGGTGTTCGAATACGCCTTTTGGAAAAACTTGGGCATGGCTCCCCATCCATTGACGATTGACGGGTTCCTGTCCTTTGTGGATGCCGACTATCTGGATACGACACAAGCCTTATTGACAAAGAACGCCACCAACGGCAAACACTTCATAAAGCTGAAATGCGACTTTAACGGTACAGGATACCAATGGTGGGAACTTCGGTGCAGCACCATGAAGAGTGCTCTGGGCGGACAGAAAACCACCGGCCTTTTATTAAACATTGAGGACTACAAGAAACGGGAACAGGAATTGATCGAGGCCCGTAAAATGGCGGAAAAGGCGGAACTTAAAGAATCCTTCCTGGCCAACATAAGCCACGAAATACGTACACCGCTAAATGCCATTGTCGGATTCTCCACCCTGCTTGCCTCTCCGGATGATACGGACATCACCCCCGAAGAGAAGGAACAGTATATAGATACCATCAACCGCAACAGCGAGTTGTTGCTGAAACTGATTAATGATATATTGGAACTTTCGCGCATCGAGTCCGGATATATGTCATTCGACTGTGATGACTATCCGCTGGATGCCCTTATCAGGGATACTTATCAGACACATAAGATTCTGATTCCCGGACAGCTCCACTTCCTGTTGGAAGAAGGCGAAAAGGGCTTGATCGTACACGTCGACAAAAACCGGCTGGTTCAGGTGATCACCAACTTCCTGAACAATGCCTCCAAATTTACCCGGGAAGGCTCCATCAAACTGGGATGGAGCTACATGCCGCAAACCGAAGAAGTGGAGATCTATGTAGAGGACACCGGAATCGGTATCCCGCAGTCCGAACAAAAGATGATATTCGGCCGATTCTACAAACAGAACGAGTTTGCGCAAGGAACCGGCCTGGGACTCTCTATCTGCAAACTGATCATAGAAAAACTTCAGGGAAGGCTATCGTTACGGTCCGAAGCGGGCACGGGAAGCCACTTCTCCATTTTCTTTTCTTGCAAAAAGCAACCTATATAAAACTTTATCCGCCGGTTTCCACCAAGATATAAGCCCGATAGCGGCTCGACTTCCGGACAGGCACCAATGGCAGATAGCCTTTCACCACCCGTCCGTTTCGGGTGTCCAACGGATGCGCAACCGCCATTGCACCATGCTCCTGCAATGCTTGCCCGTCAGACGGATGATAAGAGATACGAAACGTTCCGCCAGCCCCGGGCCGTACATAACGATCGTATAGCATCCGGGACACAAGTCCCATATTCATCCGCAGGTTGATCTCCACACAAGGATGGATGCGAAACTCCGGAAAGAGAGCGAACCGGCAAATCATCATATCTACTCCCAGATAACCGGTATACTCCGTCCCCAAAGAGACGGACAACCGTCTTTGCAACTCCTCCCGAAGCCGGTGTAAAGCCGCCACAGGCACATAAGCCGACAATCTTCGTTCAATCTCCGCATCAGGCAACAACCGGTTTCCTTCGTAAGCCCCACCGGCATTGGTACGGAACAAAGAGTATCCGGCAAAAATAATCCGCCCCTTTCCGTCCGAATAAAACTCCATGGCAAAATCTTCTACCTTATTATATACAGGTTCACCGACAACTCCCCCCTGCTGCTCTATAATCCGGGCACACCAACGCTCTATCAGAGGAGTGAACGCTCCCTTGCACCAGTTCAGCCCTTTACCGCTTCCGGACAAGGGGGCTTTGAGCAGACAGCATTCTAGGCTCTCTACAAATGCCCGGCAGTCGGCCAAAGCGGTCAGGTAGCAAGACTCTCCACAAAACACTTCATCCACTTGCAGACCGGACAACAACCGTACGGCTTGCAAACGATGGGACAGATCGCGCAACCGTCCTATATCCTCCATCGAAGGTAGCGCAGCATCGGGTACTCCCAATGAAAGCAGACGTTTCCGGAGTGCCGGATTCCATCCCCAAGGAACCACCGAACGGACTTCCGAAAAATCTTCGGCCTGGGTTCTCAATGATGCGGGAAGCGGAAATAAGTCGAGCATCTCTTCCAGAAAAGACTGATTATAGGCAGACGGAGCAAGCACACTGCACGGCCCGTCCGCAAACCATACGGGAAGCAATGCCAACTCTTCCGCCATTCTGCGGGCGGAGGCAGGCGGCATATAATTGACTTCGCCACTGGCAAGAGCCAGATCCTGATCGGGATTAAACAAGTAAAGCAGATTCGTCATTAGCATCAATTAATTAAACAGGGTTCATCCGGACGCAGGAACTTGTGCGAGTGATGGCAGCGAACAGTTACGTGTTTTTTCACCCTAAGATATACCCATGCCCGGGGACATAAACTATCATTTAATTCCTTAAATGCACCGTCTCCTGTCCTTTTGTTTCCATTTCCGGTTTTTCACTTACAAGCCCTTTGCTATCTAAGAAGCAACCAGCGTTAAAGCCGGTAAGTTTCCTGCAAATATATGCACAAAAACGCATATAAAACCGGGAAACAGGTCACTTTATGCGGGGCAAACCGTCACTTTCCGCCGGACAAAGCCTTCATATCTCCCGGAGTGAGGATTGACAGCCCGTCAACAAAGGCTCTTTTCCCCTTCTCCGTCTCTATTTGCTCTCTCCGGAGCAAACATTTCGAACTGACAAAAGAAACCCTTTTTCAAATAAATACCGGCAGAAACTACCGAAAACAAAAAACAATATTTATATTTGCAAGCAAACACTGAAGTAGACAAGCAAAATCACAATTGCCCGATTGAAATGGCTGCGTTTTTTCAGAAGTAGCTTGCCATTGCCCCGAAATAACGCCCCTGCCACCTATCAGGAATACCGTTTTGACAAAGTGAAGCAAAAGATAAACTTGCTAAACGAAACCACAATTTTGCTATCTCTACTTTGCAATCTCTAAAAAAAGGCTTATATTTGCCCCCCGAAAAACCCAAGATAAGAGATGGAAACATTCTACCGCACACATGCCTACCTTGTTGAGCACACCAATGCCCCGGTCCGCCGCGACCTGATGGACGAAATAAACTGGAGTGACCGCTTGATTGGTATCAAAGGAACACGTGGCGTGGGAAAAACCACTTTCCTGCTTCAATACGCCAAGGAGAAGTTCGGAACCGACCGTTCGTGCCTCTTTATCAACATGAACAACTTCTACTTCTCCGGACACAGCATTGTCGATTTCGCCAATGAATTTCAGAAACGCGGTGGGAAGGTTCTGCTGATCGACCAAGTATTCAAGCACCCCGATTGGAGCCGCGAGCTACGTATGTGCTACGACCGTTTTCCCAACCTGAAGATTGTATTCACCGGTTCGTCCGTCATGCGGCTCAAAGAAGAAAACCTGGAATTGCGTGACATCGTGAAGAGCTACAACCTCCGCGGTTTTTCGTTCCGCGAATTTCTGAACCTGCAAACAGGGATGAAATTCCGTCACTACACACTCGAAGAGATATTGAGCAGCCACGAACAGATAGCCAAAGGGGTGCTTTCCAAAGTCCGCCCTTTGGATTATTTTCAAGACTACCTCCATCACGGCTTCTACCCCTTCTTCCTCGAGAAACGCAATTTCTCTGAGAATCTGCTCAAGACCATGAACATGATGGTAGAAGTAGATATCCTGCTTATCAAACAAATTGAGCTAAAATATCTCTCGAAGATAAAAAAATTATTATATTTGTTGGCTGTAGACGGGCCAAAGGCTCCGAACGTAAGCCAACTGGCAAGCGACATACAGACATCACGCGCCACGGTGATGAACTACATCAAGTATCTGGCCGACGCACGGCTGATCAACCTGGTCTATCCCAAAGGGGAAGAGTTTCCTAAAAAGCCCTCGAAGATTATGCTGCACAACCCTAACCTGATGTACTCCATCTACCCCGTAAAGGTGGAAGAACAGGATGTGCTGGACACTTTCTTTGTAAACACGATGTGGAAAGACCACAAAGTGCACAAGGGTGACAAGAACACCTCGTTCATGGTTGACGAAGTGATGCCGTTCAAAATATGCTGCGAAGGAGCAAAAATTAAGAATAACCCCGGAGTGACGTATGCTTTGCACAAGGCAGAAATAGGTCGTGGCAATCAGATACCACTCTGGATGTTCGGCTTTTTATATTAACATCAAATCTTGAACATTATGGATTACGAGAAGCTTGAACAACTAAAACGCCTCCACGACAGCGGAGCGTTGAACGATGAAGAGTTCGAAAAAGAAAAGAAAAAGATATTGGACGAAGAAGCTACGGCTAAACCTACAGCCGTACTTCCTATGGGACTGACGGAAAATGCTTATCTGGCACTGATGAATTTTGCCATGTTCATACCATACGTAGGCTGGATTGCCCCTATTGTATTCTGGATCATGGGTAAAGAGAATTCTATACTCGTCAATCGCCAAGGCAAATACATTCTGAACTGGTACATCAGTTGGTTCCTGTACGGCATCGCGCTGACAGTACTTTTTGTAATATTCATGTTCAGCGGCATCTTATCCATAAACGACATGGATTACGCAAATGATCAGACTTCTCCGTTAGCAGTTCTGCTGGGTATATTCGGCGGAGGTGCCGGAATCTTGCTCCTCCTGATACTTGGAATAGGCTGTTTTCTTTGTCTGCTGTTCCCCATCATCGGAGGTATCAAAGGACTGAACGGAAAAACATGGAAGTATCCGCTTTCCATACCGTTTTTAAGATAAACAAATAAATTACTTACTTAAATATTATTTTTAGTTATGACTAAACAGAAGAAATTCATCACATGTGATGGTAATCAGGCTGCTGCACATATTTCATATATGTTCTCAGAAGTAGCTGCCATTTACCCCATCACTCCCTCTTCTACAATGGCTGAATACGTAGACGAATGGGCTGCCGCAGGACGTAAGAACATCTTCGGCGAAACAGTATTGGTACAGGAAATGCAATCTGAAGGTGGTGCAGCCGGTGCTGTTCACGGTTCTCTTCAGGCCGGTGCACTGACTACTACTTACACTGCTTCTCAGGGTCTTCTTTTGATGATCCCGAATATGTATAAGATTGCCGGTGAATTCCTGCCTTGCGTATTCCATGTATCTGCTCGTACACTGGCTTCTCACGCACTGTGTATTTTCGGTGACCACCAGGACGTAATGTCTGCGCGCCAGACAGGTTTCGCTATGTTGGCTGAAGGTTCTGTACAGGAAGTGATGGACTTGGCCGGTGTTGCACACCTTGCCACAATCAAAGCCCGTGTTCCTTTCATGAACTTCTTCGATGGTTTCCGTACTTCACACGAAATCCAGAAGATCGAAATGCTGGAAAATGAAGATCTCGCTCCGTTGGTTGACCAGGAAGCGCTTGCCGAATTCCGTGCACGTGCGCTGAATCCGATGAATCCGGTTGCCCGTGGTATGGCCGAAAACCCTGACCACTTCTTCCAGCACCGCGAATCATGCAACAACTACTATGAAGCTGTTCCCGCCATCGTAGAGGAATACATGAATGAAATTTCTAAGATCACAGGTCGCAAATACGGTTTGTTCGATTACTACGGAGCAGAAGATGCAGAACGCGTAATTATCGCTATGGGTTCTGTAACAGAAGCTGCCCGCGAAGCTATCGACTATCTGACAAGCCAAGGAGAAAAAGTCGGTTTGGTTGCAGTTCACCTATACCGCCCGTTCTCTGCTAAACACTTCCTGGCCGCCGTACCTAAAACAGCTAAAACAATCGCAGTACTCGATCGCACAAAAGAACCGGGTGCTAACGGTGAACCTCTGTATCTGGATGTTAAAGACTGCTTCTATGGCGCAGAAAATGCTCCGGTTATCGTAGGCGGTCGTTACGGTCTGGGTTCTAAAGATACTACCCCGGCACAAATCATCGCCGTATTCAAGAATCTGGCTATGCCGATGCCGAAGAACCACTTCACAATCGGTATCGTAGACGATGTAACCTTCACTTCTCTTCCTCAGGAAGCAGAAATCGCTCTGGGTGGCGAAGGTATGTTCGAAGCTAAATTCTACGGCTTGGGTGCTGACGGTACAGTAGGTGCCAACAAGAACTCAGTGAAAATTATCGGTGACAACACAGATAAACACTGTCAGGCATACTTCTCTTACGACTCTAAGAAGTCAGGAGGTTTCACTTGCTCTCACCTGCGTTTCGGTGACGATCCTATCCGTTCTACCTATCTGGTAAACACTCCGAACTTCGTGGCTTGCCACGTTCAGGCTTACCTGCACATGTACGACGTAACCCGTGGTCTGCGTAAGAACGGTTCGTTCTTGCTGAACACTATCTGGGAAGGCGAAGAGCTGGCTAAGAACCTGCCTAACAAGGTGAAGAAATACTTTGCACAGAACAATATCTCTGTATATTATATCAACGCAACTCAGATTGCACAGGAAATAGGTTTGGGCAACCGTACCAATACTATCCTTCAGTCTGCATTCTTCCGTATCACAGGTGTAATCCCTGTAGACCAGGCTGTAGAACAGATGAAGAAGTTTATCGTGAAGTCTTACGGTAAGAAGGGTGAAGACGTTGTAAACAAGAACTACGCAGCCGTTGACCGCGGTGGCGAATACAAGACTTTGACTGTTGATCCGGCTTGGGCTAACCTGCCGGACGATGCCAAGGTTGAAAACAACGACCCGGCATTCATCAACGAAGTAGTTCGCCCTATCAATGCTCAGGACGGAGACTTACTGCCGGTATCTGCATTCAAAGGTATCGAAGACGGAACCTGGTATCAGGGAACTTCTAAATACGAAAAACGCGGTGTAGCTGCTTTCGTACCGGAATGGAACGCAGAAAACTGTATCCAGTGTAACAAGTGTGCTTACGTTTGTCCTCACGCTTCTATCCGTCCGTTCGTACTCGACGCTGAAGAGCAGAAGGGTGCCAACTTCGAGATGCTGAAAGCTGTAGGTAAACAATTCGACGGTATGACATTCCGTATCCAGGTTGACGTTCTCGACTGTCTGGGTTGCGGTAACTGTGCCGACATCTGTCCGGGTAACCCGAAGAAGGGTGGCAAGGCTCTGACTATGAAACACCTTGAAAGCCAATTGGCTCAAGCTGATAACTGGACTTACTGTGCAGACAACGTGAAGAGCAAACAACACCTGGTAGACATCAAGGCTAACGTGAAGAACTCTCAGTTCGCTACTCCGTTGTTCGAGTTCTCAGGAGCTTGTTCTGGTTGTGGTGAAACTCCGTATGTGAAACTGATTTCTCAGTTGTACGGTGATCGCGAGATGGTTGCCAACGCTACCGGATGTTCTTCTATCTATTCCGGTTCAGTACCTTCAACTCCATATACTACCAACGCAAAAGGACACGGTCCGGCTTGGGCTAACTCACTGTTCGAAGACTTCTGTGAGTTTGGTTTAGGTATGGAACTCGCTAACGAAAAGATGCGTGCACGTATCGTGAAGTTGTTCAACGAAATCCTGGCAGCCGACAATGCTCCTGCAGAAGCTAAGGAAGTATTGAAAGCATGGATCGAAAACATGTACGATGCAGATAAGACCAAAGAACTGGCTCCGCAGATCGAAGCAATCATCGAACAAGGTATCGCAGCAGGTTGCCCGATCAGCAAAGAGCTGAAGGGCCTGACTCAATATCTGGTGAAACGCAGCCAGTGGATCATCGGTGGTGACGGTGCTTCTTACGATATCGGTTACGGCGGTCTCGACCACGTTATCGCTTCAGGTAAAGACGTTAACATTCTGGTTCTGGATACAGAGGTTTACTCTAACACAGGCGGTCAGTCTTCTAAGGCTACTCCGGTGGGTGCTATCGCTAAGTTCGCTGCTTCCGGTAAGCGCGTACGTAAAAAAGACCTCGGTCTGATGGCTACTACTTACGGTTATGTATATGTTGCACAGATCGCTATGGGTGCTGATCAGGCTCAGACTCTGAAAGCTATCCGCGAAGCTGAAGCATATCCCGGACCATCACTCATCATCGCTTACGCTCCGTGTATCAACCACGGTCTGAAAGCCGGTATGGGTAAGAGCCAGGAAGAAGAAGAAAAAGCTGTTAAGTGCGGTTACTGGCACTTGTGGCGTTACAACCCGGCTCTGGAAGCAGAAGGCAAGAATCCGTTCACGCTGGATAGCAAAGAACCGAATTGGGATGACTTCAAAGGCTTCCTGAAAGGCGAGGTTCGTTATGCATCAGTTATGAAACAGTATCCTGCAGAAGCAGAAGAACTGTTCCAGGCAGCTGAAGACAACGCAAAATGGCGTTACAACAACTACAAGCGTCTGGCTAACCAGGCTTGGGGTGCAGCTGAATAATCTTTGATCAGATAATAACTTTCGAAGGGGGAAGGGACTAAAAGAGGTTCTTTCCCCCTTTTTGAACAAAAATGAATAGGTTTCACCACAGAGTAACACAGAGTCTCACAGAATTTAAATTTCTTGTTCATAGGATGTTTAAGAGAAAAATCTTCTCTGTGAGACTCTGTGTTACTCTGTGGTGCCCCCCCCAAAAAAACGGAATAATCATGAATATAACCATACGCCCCACCCGGCTTGAAGAACTCGGCCAAGTGATGCCATTCTACGAACGTGCCCGCCGCTTCATGGCTGCCAATGGCAATGCCAACCAGTGGATCAACGGATACCCCTCCCCTGATGATATCCGGCAAGATATCGAAAACGGGAGCAGCTATGTGTTTGTAAACGAAAATCAAGAGTTAGAAGGCTGTTTTGCTTTCATCCGGGGAGAAGATCCCAACTACAAAGTCATCAAAGACGGCGCCTGGCTCAACGATGCCCCTTACGGGGTGATCCATCGCATCGCATCCGGCGGACGGGTAAAGGGATTGATGGACTTATGCCTGAAATGGTGTTCGTCCCACTGTCCGAACCTGCGTGTAGACACTCACCGTGACAATAAAGTACTCCAAAACATTCTCCTAAAGAACGGTTTCACCTATTGTGGCATTATTTATGTGAAAAACGGTACGGAACGACTTGCCTACCAACGCACTGCCGTTACCCGATAGACAGAAATCAGAAGTTGGATTCCCGGACACACATATACTGCTTATGATTCAGGGATCCAGCTTTCTACCAGTTCCCGATGTTCGTCGCGCCATTTTCGGACAAGATCTTCTTCGTCCATGCGTGCATCTTTAAGTGCTTTCATCAACGAACTAATCTCTTCTGTAGTGAATTTAATATTGCTGAAAAACTTTGCCGCAAAAGGATCTTTCTCCGTAAATCCTTTCCATCCGACGACATAGATAGATTCCACATTCCCATAAGTACCTTTCGGATCGTGCAGGAACTTCAATGGATAGCGGTCGAACATCCAATGCGGAGTCCATCCGGTGATCACGATCCACGCCTCCTTCTCCATAGCCTTCTGTAAAGAAGCCAACATAGTAGAGCTGCTCGAGGTGAGTAATTTATAACCATCAAGACCATAATCCCCGATAGCCTTATCGGTAGTTTTCATAATACCGGCTCCGGCATCGATCCCGACAATCTCGGAAGAGAACTGCCCTTTGTGGGCGGCAAGTTCCCCAATCGAATCGATAGTGACATATTGAGGTACCACCAGCCCTACCCTCGCGCTATCATATACCTCTCCGATAAACTCTATCTGATCACCGTATTGATCTATATAATCCTTCATTGTCACAGGTAACCAGGCATCCATAAACACATCTGCCTTCTTACGGGAAACCGATGCAAAGACGGGAGCTACATCTGCATTCAGCAACTCCACTTCGTACCCCTTCTCTTCCAGCACCACTTTAGCCAGATGACTCATGGCAATTCCTTCCAGCCAGTTGGCATAGGCAATGCTTATCTTCTTTTTCCCGCTATCCGGGTTACAGGCTACGCACATCACAGCCAGTAACAACAAACTTCCTATTATTCTATATTTTCGCATATCCTATTCTTTCTCCTTTCTATTTTTTGTCCTTCCGACGGACCATTCCCTGAGTAATCCGGTCTAAAATAATTGCCAATATGACAACGGCTATACCTCCTTCAAAGCCCAGCCCGATTTTCATCTGGGTGATACCTTTCAAAACGATTTCTCCTAAACCGCCGGCAGCAATCATAGCCGCAATGACAACCATGGAAAGAGACATCATAATCGTCTGGTTCACTCCGGTCAGGATGGTGGGCAAAGCAAGGGGCAACTGTACTTTATAAAGCAACTGCCATCGGGTAGCTCCGAACGAGCGTGAAGCCTCTACCACATTCTTTGGCACCTGACGGATGCCAAGCCCTGTAAGGCGAATCACCGGAGGCATCGCAAAGATGATTGTAGCAAATACTCCCGGAACCACTCCCAGGCCGAAAAACAAAACAGCAGGAATCAGATAGACGAAGGCTGGCATGGTCTGCATCAGGTCGAGAATGGGATGTATCACCTTCTCGGCACGATTGCTGTTTGCCGTCCATACTCCGATGGGAACCCCTACGATAAGGGCCAGGCAGGTGGATGACAGAACCAGTGCCAATGTCTGCATAGTGGCTTCCCAGAATCCCATACCATAAATAAGCAACAAGCCTAAAAGGGTGAAAACTGCAACCCCGCGTCCGGCCTTCGCCCATGCCAGCAGCACCATTGCCGCAATGGTCAGATAGAAAGGAATGCCGAACAGTATGTGCTGGAATCCATTAATAAAACTACCGATGCCTAAGTTGAGTGCATCGAAAAAAGTGGAGAAGTGTATCATCATCCAGTTGATGAGCGTCTCAATATATTGTCCTATGTTGATCATAATTCTATTGCATTTTGAATGATTTCATTGATTTCTTGTTTGTTCTTTCCGGTTACCTCGTAAATAAGCGATGACAACGGAACAACTCCCTGAAACTCGCGGGTCTCGTTCACTACCCAGATAGGCGAATTGGTTTTTGTCATCAACGGTAAAATATCTTCCAGTATCGTATCTCCCAACACCGAATGCACTTCCTCCCGGACAACCGACTCGATCGACTTCACCTGGTCCTGACGCAATCGGAGCAAATCTTTCAGCCGGACCTCTCCCACAAGCACATTGTTTGCATCGACCACAGGCAACACAGTCAGGTTACGCTCGAGCATTTTACGAATCAACACCTCCGGTCCCTCTTTCTTCAATCGGGCCACAAGGGGTTTATCTACCATCACTGATGCAGCGGTAATAATCTTGCTACGGTCCACACTCTGCACAAAGCGCTCTACATAAGCATTGGCCGGTTCTGTCAGGATCTCTTCCGAAGTGCCTACCTGTACTACCTCACCATCTTTCATGATAGCAATCCGGTCGCCCAATTTAATGGCTTCATTCAAATCGTGGGTAATAAACACGATGGTCTTCTTCATCTTAGATTGTAAGGTCAGCAATTCATCCTGCATCTGTATGCGAATCAAAGGATCGAGAGCGGAAAAAGCCTCATCCATCAGCAGCACCTCAGGATCATTGGCCAACGCACGGGCCAAACCGACACGTTGCTGCATACCTCCCGACAGTTCGCCGACCATCTGGTTCTCGTAGCCCTTCAGTCCTACCAGTTGCATGCTTTCCATTGCCCGCTGCTCCCGCTCCTGTTTCTTTACTCCTTGTAGTTCCAGTCCGAAAGCTATATTATGCAACACCGAGCGATGGGGCAACAACCCAAAATGCTGGAACACCATAGCCAGCTCTTTTCTTCGGATACGGAGCAATTCTTTATCAGTGACGTTAGAAATATCTCTCCCGTTAATGATCACTTCGCCCGAGGTCGGTTTTATCAATCGGTTGATGCAACGCAGCAAAGTTGATTTTCCACTTCCCGAAAGTCCCATAATCACAAATATTTCTCCTTCCCTGATAGATAGGTTTGCATCTTTTACGGCCACCGTACATCCGGTAGCCTTCAATATCTCACTTTTGCTCTTTTTTTCCTTCAACATGCGTAAAGCATGCTGTTTGTCATTGCCAAAAATGAGATACAAGTCTTTAATCGTTATTTTACTCATACATAATAGGGTTTAGATTATTAAAAAAACAGATCGGGTGACCTATACACACGAAAACAAGCACTTCTTTATAGCAAGGAAGTTGATGCCGGGGAAGCGACGGTTCCGCCGTTCCCCGGTCAAATATGATTTCTTTACCCGATTATTACAGACAGGATTCCTGTCAACAGATAGTTTACTATATCCCGAAAGTCAATTTCACATCCGCACACAGCTATCTTCCAAAGATGCGTATGCAGACAATTAAGTAAACAAGCCGAACGTTCAAATGGTTCATTGCATTATTTCCGGCAGGCGCATTACACGTACATAAACCCCTACAAGAGAGTCAGTATCAATCGGCCAGCACACTGTCATCCCTCCACCTGTGAAGCCTGAGGTCGACACATCCATTTTTACGGAAAGAAACACCTTCGGCATCCAGCAGCCGCCGCTGCTCGTCCCATCCGGGCACTAATCGGCCTATAGCATTGACTACCCGATGACAAGGGAGGTTTAAACCGGCAGGCACCTGCCTCAAGGCACGCCCCACCATGCGTGAATATTGCGGCATCCCGAGCAAAGCGGCAATATCGCCATAAGTAGTAACACTACCGGCAGGAATCTCACGCACGACACTGTATACTTCATTACAAAAAGTTTCGGACAAATTAGATTTATTTTCTTTATAATCTTTCATGGATGTATTGCTTTTATACAGTGAGTTCCTTTATAATCCGCTTCTCTTCAGGAACTCCGTCGGACTTTCACCGAATTGCTCCTTGTAACACTTCGCAAAGTACGAAGGAGATGTGAATCCCACTTCATATCCGACCTCCGCTATCGTCATATCCGAAGAAGCCAACAGAGATGCCGCCTTTTTAAGACGTGCCATGCGGAGCAGCTCATTGGGAGCGTAGTTCGTGAGCGACTTGATCTTCCGATAAAGCTGAACCCGGCTCAACCCCATCTCCTTGCCCAGATCTTCCACATTAAGTTCCGAATCACCCATCTTCACCTCGATCAGCGACTTGAACCTCTCCACAAAATCTTTATCCATATCGCAAATGTCTTCTTTCGCCAGCGTCTGCCGGTCGCCAAAGAACTGCTTCATACGCTGCCTCGATTCAATCAGATTTCGGATACGGGTCAACAAGAGTTGCGAACTGAACGGTTTTGAGATGTATGAATCGGCTCCTCCCGCATATCCCTGGATGCGTTGCTCATCGAGCGAACAGGCCGTAAGCAGGATAACGGGAATATGGCAGGTTTGCAGTTCTCCCTTCAGCCTCCGACAACACTCTATGCCATCAATCCCCGGCATCATCACATCCGAAATAATCACATCGGGGACGTACTTCATCGCTTTACGGATTCCTTCGGTACCATCCGCAGCTTCAATAATCGAATACTCCGAATTGAGCAACGTATGCACATAAGCACGGATGTCGGCATTATCGTCGATCACAAGGACAGAAGGTTTGGACGGATCATTCAGGTTTTCCGCTTCATCCTCGCGGAGCAGGCTGTCCACCCGGTCCGGAGCAGACTCCTCCATCGGAGCAGTCACCACACAAGCCCCCTCTTCACAAGTCCGCACCGGCAGATCGACAGTAAAGACAGTTCCCAACCGTTCGTCACTCTCCACACTAATACTTCCGCCATGTATCTCGACAAATGCTTTCACCAATGCCAACCCGATGCCGGAACCGGTATGATGCCTGTCGATTTTATAGAACCGATCGAAAATGCTGCGAATGTGTTCAGCCGAAATCAGGCTGCCGGTATTGGCCACCGTGAAACGGAAGAAAGGCACGCTGTCCTTCTTCAGAGCCGCAAGACGGACAGTGACCTTTCCATTCTCCGGAGTGAATTTAAAGGCATTTGCCAACAAATTGAAGTAAATGCGTTCCAGCTTCTCCGCATCTGCCTGTGTGTGATAATCCGTATCGGGCATACTGTCGAAAGAGAAGTGGATATGTTTCCGCCGGGCAGCCGCCTGAAACGAATCATTCCACTCTACAAAGCATTGCAACAGGTCGAGCGGAACCGGTGTAAACTCCATTTTTCCGGTCTCGTATCTGCGAAAATCAAGTATTTGATTGACCAAACGCAATAGGATCTGCACATTGCGTTGCACCAGCAACAACATTCTACGCCGGTCACCTTCCAGCGACGGATCTGCCAGTAGCTGTTCCACAGGATCGGCAACCAAAGTGAGAGGAGTACGGAAATCATGTGAAATGTTGGTGAAGAAAACCAGTTTGGCATGGGTAGCCTCTTCCAACTGATGGGAAAGTTCGATCAGCTGATCTCTTTGCTCTTCCAACTGCTCCTTTTGCCGTGACAGCTCCCGGTTCAGGCGATTCTTGGAACGAAGCGATTTATATACTACTATCAACAACCCGACAATCAGCAGCAGGATGATCAGGCCTCCGTACAACACTATCCGTTGCGTAGCCACCCTCGAGAGATATATCCCCACACGGTCGTTCAGTGTCTCGATCTTTCCGTCCAGCTCACCGATATGGTTTGTCTGCAACTCCATCACATGCGCGTTTACCGCATCGACTACAGCCGTCTTCAACTTCGTTTCCCGTTCAAAAGGTTTCTTTTCGAGAATATCCATTGCCAGTTGCACCACTTTATCCCCTTCGGTGGGATAGATAAAGGTAGCATCCAGTACGCTGTCGAGCACCAGTTCCACTCCATTCCCCTTACCCGGCAGGGCATCGATGCCCACAAAAATCATCTCCTTCTCCCGTCCTCGACGACCGGCAGCCCGAAAAGCCCCTGCAGCCATACGGTCATTCATTCCATATACGGCATCGATCTCCGGAAAACGTTGCAAAAGGGAGTCCATCTTTGCCTCGGCAGGTTGTTGCAGCCATCCTGCATCTTCGCTGGCAAGCAAGGTCATGTCCGGATATTGGCTGATGGCACTCATAAACCCCTGATGGCGTTCGATAGCGGGAGTAGAACCGACAAGTCCGCTCAGTTCGACTACTTTTCCGCGCCCTTTCAGGCGATGGGCTATGTAATTGCCGACGGCTTTGCCTAACTCATAATTGTCGGCTCCGATGTATGCGGTATATTTATCGGAAAGTATTCTGCGGTCTACCATAATCACCGGTATTCCTTTATCGAAAGCCTCCTCGACAACCGGAGTGAGAGCCATTCCTTCATTGGCTGCCACAATCAGCAGGTCAACCTTCTGCCGGATGAAGTATCGTATATCTTCTATCTGACGCCGGCTATCGTCATGCGCCGTACGTGTCTCTACTTTGACTCCTCCGTAGAACAAGGCTTCCCGCTGTATCTCGTCATTCATCTTGTGACGCCAGGTGTCGTCACTGCATTGTGACACACCGATGGTATATCGGGGAGCATCCGGACTGCACGAGACAAACAGTCCCGACAGCATCAGTCCGAGTAAGAAAAGTATACGGTTCATGGTCGGTTATTACATAAAAGGTTCCGGAGGCAAATATAACAATTTCCCTCCGGAATCTCCCACCTGCTTGGTTTAAAACCAAAGTCCCGTTGGTTTAAAAGGTGAGTTATGAAACACTCTCCTGATTTTAAACCCAACGGAACTTTCTATTAACCAATCAATAACCCTATATAAACCAACACATTAGTCATTCAAACGATTCCTCAAAGCCTCCGGAAGTACGGGCATCGCTCCACTTTGGGTACATACGTAAGCAGATACCTCTACCGCCAGCCGATGTGCCTCAGGGATACTCTTTCCTTTTAAAACAGATGAACAAAAAGCCGCTGTAAACGAATCACCCGCCCCCACAGTATCGGCAACCGGAACTTTCGGTGTCTCCTGGAAAGAGACCGTACCGGGAGTGAATACATAACTTCCGTTCGTTCCGCAAGTCAGGATCAGCATCTTCAGGTTGTACTTGGCCAGCAGAATCCAACATTTATCCTGCAGGTCAATGCCGGGATAACCGAACATGCGGCTGATAATGATCAATTCCTCATCATTAATCTTCAGCACATTGCACTTCCGGAAAGATTCACGCAAGACCTCCTTGGTGTAGAAGTTCTGACGAAGGTTGATATCGAATATTTTCAACTGTCCTTCCATGTCGGGCATGGTGTCGAGGAAGCGGTTGATAGTGGCACGGCTCACCTCGTCGCGCTGTGCCAACGAGCCGAAACAGACAGCACGTGTACTCAAAGCCAGACGTTTCAAGTCGTCTGTGAAAGGAATATTATCCCATGCCACTCCCTCTTTGATGTCATAACACGGCACTCCGCCGTTATCGAGAGTCACCTGCACCGTTCCGGTCGGGTAGTTCACCCTTTCGAGCTGGTGCTTCAACTGTTTCTCCCGGAATATTTCCAGAATCTCGTCACCCAGTTCGTCATTTCCTACCGCACTGACAACGCGGCTGTCGAAACCAAACTGAGACACATGATAAGCAAAATTAGCCGGGGCTCCCCCGATTTTCTTTCCTTCGGGCAGCACATCCCATAGCGCTTCGCCCATTCCTACGATTATACTGTTCATGGTATGAATTAATTTTTATCTATAAATCCGGTTATTTCTTGATTCTCCATGTATAAAACATCAGATAGAGTACTCCGACCAGCATCACCGCTACCGCTCCGCTTTGTCCCACAGCATCCGAAGCCACTCCCATTGCCAGCGGGAAGATCGTTCCACCGAAAAGTCCCATAATCATCAGGCCGGAAACCTCGTTCTTCTTGTCCGGCATATAGAGCATTGCCTGCGAGAAAATGATGGGGAATACATTAGAGTTGCCAAACCCGATCAGGGCAATACAGACATAAATCATCGCCTGGTCCTGGAAAACGAACAACCCGAACATGGCGGCCAGCATACACAACACACTGATAGCGAAGAAGGTTTTAGCCGCCATCTTCTGCAAAATGAAAGCTCCCAGAAAACAACCTGCCGTACGGAAAATAAAGTAAAGACTGGTCGCAAACCCAGCATCCGCCAGAGTCATGCCCAGACGTTCCATCAGAATCTTCGGTGCTGTAGTATTGGTACCCACATCGATCCCCACATGACACATAATGCCCAAAAACGAGAGCAGGATGAAGGGTTTACCCAGCAAAGCGAGACACTGACCGAAAGTGGAAGGTTTGCCCTCTTCCGGTTCTTCGGTGATCTGCGTGGCGTTGAGTAACAAAATAGCGACTACAGCCACCACCATATAGATGGGGAACAGCACTCTCCAGCCCAAGTCGAAGGTAGGGATGGCCTCGATCGCTCCCCACATAGCGATATAAGGGGCTAGGAAGGAGGCGATGGCCTTTACAAACTGCCCGAAGGTCAGGGTACTTGCCAAGCGCTCGCCGCTCACGATGTTCGACAGCAACGGATTGAGCGATGTCTGCATCAACGCATTGCCAATGCCGAGCAACGAGAAAGAGACCAACATCAGCAAATAGCTATCACCAAAGACCGGTAGCAGTAATGATGCGAAAGTGATCACCAGACTGAGCAACACAGTCTTTTTACGCCCGATGCGGTTCATCAGCATCCCCGTAGGTACAGAGAAGATCAGGAACCAGAAGAAAACGAGCGACGGAAAGATGTTTGCCTGTGAGTCCGTCAGTCCCAAATCTGCTTTGACGTAGTTGGAGGCAATGCCCACCAGATCTACGAATCCCATGGTAAAGAAGCAGAGCATCACCGGGATGAGTTTCATGTAAGAGTTGTTTTTGGTATTTTCCATGATATGTTAATTTAATGAATGTCTCAACGGGAGGCGATAGAGGAACTACAACCTGTATATCTTGCACCGATCCACCTTGAAGGCTCCCCCACGACTGTAGAAACTCATCTGATTGTAAGGAGTTGTAGGGAATATCAGGTTCGTCATAGCAATCTTACCTCCGTTCAGGAAGATTTCTACCGAGCATTTATCTACAAAGATATCCAATTTATAGTTACCGGCTTTCTGCACCGGAGCCCAGGTACCCAAAGCAAAATCGTCTACATAATTAATAGAGTTCTGTTTCCGGCGATCGTGTGTCTCGATGGCATGCGGGGCACTGTCTTTGCCGAAGTCTACGATGCCGCTCTTCGTACGGTCCATCACCAACTTTTTCTCCGGAAGGCTGATGTAGATATCTACATTCTCCCCTTTTTCATTGAACAGCTTCAGTCCCATAATCTCGGCAGAGCCGGCTGCCAGTTCCAACTCTATTTCGTAAGCCCCTTTATTATCGGACAACAACGAATCGACATGATAAGCATCCCCCACCTCAAAAGCCGGAATCTCCCGGGATTCTTTACGCAATGACTTGGTCTCTTCCACCGGGGCGGCAGCCATATAGATATCCCCATCTTGTGTATAAAGGCTCAGTTCGCGAGGCAATGCATTGGCACTGCGGAACTGACGGGTAGGCACGATATTGGCATATTGCCAGTTGCTCATCCAGGGAACCGCAATCGTACGGTCCCCCGTATTCGAGAAGCAGACCGTCGCATAGTGATCTTTTCCCCAGTCGAGCCATTTCACCGTTTCGGGCTTATTGTCGCAAACAAATTTCTCTCCGTCAAAGTCACCGATAAAATATTGGGTGGCACTTCCCCCAAAGTAACATCCCGGATTCACGTTGACTATCAGCGCCCACTTTTTATGGTCCGGGTTGCCGTCTACCGGAAGTTCTACCATATCCGGGCATTCGAACTGGCTGGGCTGAACCCCGTAACCTTCCCCCCAACCGCTCATATAGGTCCATTCCTTCAGGTTCTCCGACGAATAGAAACGCATCTCTTTATCGGCCGACACCACCATCACCCACTTCTGATCGGGAGCATACCAGAATACTTTCGGATCACGGAAATCTTTCAGTCCGTCAAACGGAGTCAGAACCGGATTCTTTTCATATTTGGTAAACGTACGTCCGTTGTCAGTGCTATAGGCCATACATTGTATCTGCCCGTTTTTATCACTGGCCGAAGTGTAGAAGGCAACGATGGCCCCTGCCCCATATCCGGCCGTATTGGCATCATCCACTACTGAACTGCCGGAGAAAATATGTCCCAGCGTATCGCGGGCAAGTGCCGGCTCCAGATGTTCCCAGTGCACCAGATCCTTGCTCACCGAATGTCCCCAGTGCATGTTGCCCCACATCGAGCCGTAAGGATTATACTGATAGAACAAGTGATACTCACCATCTTTATATACCAGTCCGTTGGCATCGTTCATCCATCCGTAGAGCGGAGTATGGTGATACAAGGGACGGTATTGGTCTGTATTGGTCGTGTCAAAAGTATCCGAAAGCTTGAGTTCTTTCCAACACAAAGCCTCCTTCGGCAAGTGACGGATACGCACGGCTACCTCTTTCTCTCCCTTAGGCAAAGCAAAGGGAACAAAATAGTCCACTTTCTCCCTTGACAGGCGTACGTCCATGTCTACCGGAACCGAGTCCGAAGCAATGCAGACCTGTGCTTCGGGAGTCTTCTCCTCGACGGGCAAAAGTAAATACTGCGTAGGATTTGTAATATGAATCACCGTAAGGCTGTCGCCTTCCTGTTCAAATGTCATTTTACTTTGTGAGCTTTGGCAAGACGAAATTCCGAGAGAGAAAGCCAAAGCACCGATCACTCCTCTACTTACATTCATAAAAGTTGTTTTCATGATAACATGGTATTTTTATTAAGTAATGTAATAGCCGTATTTACGGTGGCAAATATAGCGGAGATATCTGCCACCGGCTATTAATTTTGTTTCAAATTGTATAACGATTGATACCAAACTCCTGTCAGAAGCGGATACTGGCAGCCAGCTCCACGGTGAACGGACGAATATAACTGCCCGCCATCCAATGACCGTTATAAGATGCCGCATCTTTTTTGTCCACCAGTTCGGCACCGGCAATGCTTCCTTTAGCCCCGGTCTGATTCAGGAAATTGATAACCGTGGCACTCAACGCAAGATGCTTGTTCACCGTCCAGTTGATACCTCCGAAGGTTTCCCAGCGTCCGTTGAAATAGTAAGCATTTTTAATGTTGGCATACGTCTTGCTGAAGTAGCGGAAGCTGGCCCAGACTCTGAGATCATTCGTGATGTTATAGCTGGGATCCAGTTCGACAAGCACTTTCGGAATCTCCGTCACAATATTCCCTGTGGCATCGATCTCCCCCACCGTACCGTCTTTAAAGGTCACACTCGTTTCATACTTCTTGTAAGTCGGACTTTGATAAGTAAACAGGAAGTGGAAGTTGAAGCCTTTAAACGGCTTGATCACTGCATCCGTCGTCCAGCCGATGGTTTGGATGTCATAACTCAACGGGGCGGCGAGAATCTCAGTCTGGTCATTCGGATTAATCAGGTTCAGTGTCGAGTTGTTATTCGTCTTCGAGATATAAGAGAACAGAGAGGTCAGACTGATCCAATCGGTGTTATAATAGCCCCCGGCACGTCCCAGGGGAACAGAGATTTTATCGGTATTGGGCATAGTGGCCGGTGCAAAGTTCGACAAGCCGGGACGCTGTGTGTTGTAAGTGAAATCGGCGGTAAAACCAAATTCACGGGTCAGCTTATAAGTAGCGGCGGCAGTAAAGGCCATGTTCATCCAGTCGTAGTCGAAAAGACGGGGAGTGATCCTGACTCCTTTATCGGACACAGCTCCCAGGTAATAATCCGGGAAACGGCCTACGGCATTCCCTTCGGCATCGTATACAGCCGCATTTTCACCTTCCAGGTGCTGCCATTCCAGACGGGCGCCATAATACACGTTCCACTTGGGCGAAATATCCCAATCGTGAGTGGCATAAACAGCCAGTTTGTTTTCATGTCCTTTATAATATTCCGAAGCATTTTTATTGAAATCGTAATATACACCATCTGTATTCCCTTCACGTACCAGACGTTCGGGATACTCCCCTACCATATGATCGTACATGGTAGTATTCGAAGCATAATCCACCTTATAGTGCCATTCGTTCACTCCGATTCTCCAGGTCGTATTACGATAGGAACGGGAGAGTTCGGAGGTAGCGAAAAACTCATCGATTTTTCCCCGGTTAAGGCAAGACATGCGGCTCTGCACATATCCTTCATACGGTTTCAATGTACCGTCTACCGCTTTCAGGTAGTAACCGGCAGAGGCATCTTTCTGTTCCATGGCCATTGGAGTCTGGTAGACATACGAACCCAAGGCATGATCATACTTCAGATTGATCTTCCAGTTCAGGCCATTATCCCAGGTGTACGTGTTGAGCAAGGTCAACTGGTTTCCTTTATTCAAAGTGGCATCATAAAGATTGGTCTCCTTCAGTTCACCCGTACGCATGTCACGGTAGAGCATTTCGCCCGTTGTAGGCAGATAGGAACTTGTTCCGAGGCTGAATCCCGGTATTTCTTTCACGCTACCGTCGCCTACATAGATGAAAGGGGCCGAAGTCACTTCGTTGCTTGGCCAACGGCTGTTGCTGTAGTGATAGATAGCCGACAGCTGTCCGCGTCCTTCATTATAATTCTTGGTCAGGGCTGCTTTATAGATTTGAGTACGGTCCTGATTCGATGTAAAACGCAGTTTGAAACTGCCCGGATCAAAATTTTGGTAAACGCTTCCACTGTAGAACCATCCTTTCCCCATACCACCGCTGATATTAGCATCGAACTGCTGCTTGCCAAAGTGATTGGTACTATAATTGACGATTCCACGAAACTTTTCTGTTCCCAACTGGGTGAAAGAGTTTACAGCATAACCGATATTGCCGGTAGTAATGGCGGTTTCGGAGATTTTGAGCAACCCGACGTGCCCGAGACTGCTGTCTCCACGCCAGTGCGTATTTACATTATGCGGATTAGAGGTATAGACTACGGGGAGTCCGTTTTCGAGTACATTTACGTCTCCACCCGGCAAGCCGATAGAGATTTCGCGGGGACCATTGGCGCTCGAAGCGTTCAGCATAACATTACGATTGCCTTCTTCCTTTGATCCGGAAGCTGTTTGAGCAGATTCTTTCTTTTCCTGTGCAGCTGTGAAGCCCGCTATCAGCAAGCAAGCCAGCAAGCAAACAGCCCTTTTCTGGTTCTTCATCATGGTACTTAAATTTTTTAGTTGATTGAGATTGTTTTGATGCCGCAAAGGAACGCGGAATCCCATTTCCCAACTAAAAGATTTGTTTCAAAGGCTGCTAATTTTGTTTCGTCCGCTACTTGACTCCTAATTATCAACAATTTACAAAAAAGTAAAAAGATCTTTTTAGAATTATAAATACGAGGTAATTCCCTTCTTCCTTCTATTTGTTTATAGAAAAGCAGGTGAAAAGAAGATATCAGATATGTAAAATCACTTTCCCTTTCCTTCCAACAGGTCTGCAATCTTCTGTTTCAGGTTCAGTTTCAACATTTCATCGGGACGCAACTCGATCTCTAAACTGATCTTTGCATTTCCCACTTTAAACGGAGACTCTTCGTCCGTAGCAAGAGCATGTTCTTTCTTTATGGAATATAAAACAGCGAAATCATAATCCAGCGCCAACGACAAGCTATACAGGGTATCCGTATCGATACTTTTCCGTGTCAGCAGATAGTCCACACTCTGTGGTTTTACCCCCAACCTACGGGCAAGCTCGGCCTTTGTCACCTGCTTTTCGGCTATGACCTGTTTTATCACTTCACCTATGTATATATTACTCTTTTTCATATTCCAAATACCATTCAGTCTTTCCCAAAGATACCAATCACATAAAAATCCCCGACAGCCGTCACGGACACCGGGGAGGTATAAATAAATGGACTTATTTATTTATAAAATCGTCCACCCGGCCGATGGCCTATCAGCCGGATGGAGATAGAGGTCAAAACTTAAATCCGATCTTAAATGTCGGAGCGGCCAGCACACTGTAGTTGTGGCTGTCTGCCGACAGATCGCCAAGACCTGCTTGCGGGTTATACGTAGTCTTGTTGTACGTATATGCAAACGGATCGATCTGCGCACCGATATAGAGTGCAGGAAGAACAAAGTAGTCGACACCGATAGTCAAGGCGCCGCGAAGATTCCAACTCTCGGCAATAGATTTGCCCATAGAGGTCTCTTCATCATACTTCATTTCATTTTCACCGTAAGCAAAACCTACGCGAATACCTGTATACCACATCAGGTTAGGAACACGCTTGATGTTGAAATAACGATCAACACCTGCTGACACATTATAGGCGAACGACTGAGCATCGGCTACGGCACGATAATTAGGAATCTCTCCCATATTCTCGTCAGCCGAGTTATTCTTATTCGAATCGTCTATTGTGCCGGGAACAGCCGGATAACCGGGGTTATTCGTGAAGCTGACACCGCCACCCAAATTTAGTTTCCACTGATCTTTGAAGAACCAGCCTCCTTCAAAACCAACCATCAGCTTTTTGTCTGCCCAGTTGGTAGAGAGCGCTCTGACTTCATAGTCAGTCAGCAGCCCCGAAGGGGCTGTGACATTTGTGTAACTATTGTATCCAACAGTAGCTGCTACCGTAAAGTCTCCTTTTTTAGGAGTATTGTCTTTACTACAGTTCTGTGCATTCACTGCAAGACACAGCATGGGTAGAACGGCCAACACTAAAAGTCTTTTTATTTTCATACGATACTTTTTTTAATTTGTTGTTTTTTGCCGTTACTATTGGCGATTATTTCTGTGCTTCGATAGCAGCTTCAATCTGAGCCTTCCAGTTATTTACGATTGCAGTCTGAGCTTCAATCTGAGTATTGATTGTTTCAATCTCAGCTTTCTTGCTGGCAATGGCGTCTTCTTGGCTATTGATCTGAGTTTTATAAGTAATAATCAGTTGTTCACAACCAGCAATACTATATTTCAAATCTTCAATAGCTTTATCAACATCGAAAGCAGAGTTTGCAGCACTTGCAGCGGTCTGCCATTCAGCTTCAGCCTTGGAAGAAGCTTCTTGTGCGGCATTCAATTCTTTAAGAGCTGTTTCCAATGCTTCCGCAAGCGCTTTCTGATCCTCAACCGCTTTATCATAAGCCTTCAAATCGTCACCCGAGAATGTAGCGATCAATGCGGCGAACTCCGCAACATCTGCTTCATTATCCGCTATTAGTTTTTTAGCTGATTCAATATTAGCCTTTACTTGATCAACTTCTCCCTGCCAATAATCTACGTCACTTTGATTTACCGGATCAGCCTTTTTAGCATTCTCTAAATTAGTTTCCGCAGTAGCTAAATCTTTATACAGTCCTTTAGCAGGAGTTTCCCCTGCCTTAGGAGTGCCCAAATAACTTTTATTATATTTCAATGTATTAGCGAGTTCCTGCTTTTTACTTTCAACACCTGAAGCATTCAATGTATAATATGGAACAGATTTATTAGCTGATAACGCTTTATTTTCCTGAGCATATACATTCCACCAACGTTTAGCTTCAAAAGTCTTTACACTGGCAACTGTCTTAATAGGATCTTTTACATAGTTTTCACCATTAGAATTAGGTTCCGGATAGTAGTAAGAATTAAATCTATAGCTAGCTTCTTCAAAAGCTTTGTTAGCATTGTATCTAGCCGTTTCTTTAGGTCCTACCAATGCGTTCACTTTATCGTATTCTTTACGCAATGTGATAGCCTTTTGTTCCAGCTCCGTCTTATCCACCTTCTCGTACTTTTCATACAGTCCGATCTGGAAATTATAGTTTGCTATATATCTCTCTTGACGGGCAATATTGATTTCTTGCTGAGTCTTAAAATCAACTATACCACTCTCCAAAGCAGTAAGTTCAGTGACTGCATTCAGTTTTCTACCGGTATATTGATTAAGCTCACCTACAGCAATAGAATATTGGCTATAAAGTTCTCTCAATCGTTTGTCGGCAAGATCCAATAATGCCTGCTGATCTTGGGCAGCTTGCAATTTTGCTGCGGCAATATCTTGCTCGGCTTTAGCCTTGATCTGCTCAATTTTAACTGCAAACTTTTGTTTAGCTTCTTCAGTCATTTCTTTCTGATATTCAGCTTGTGCATTTTTCAATGCCGCTTCTGCCTCAGCTGTAATTTTTGTAGCCTCAGCTTGTGCATTTGCCAATGCTGCCAAGCCCTTTAACTGTTCAGCTTTCGCATTACGTACCGCTTCTACCGATGCCGATTCGTCATTGTCTACGCAAGCACCCAGTGACAAAGCACCCAGAAGCACTGCAACCATCATGAGTTTCTTTTTCATAATCTCAATTTTTTAGTGTTAATAATATAAGTAATTCAATATTAGTGTAATACCTTAATTCTTCTCTGTTCTATCAAAATTGGCTATATTTGCCAACTGCCAATGGTTAACATACTTTTTAAAGTTCCCTTTAATAATTGGGTATATTTAATTGTTCGAAGCAAATGTAGATATTATAATTATACTAAGCAAGAGTTAAGAGAAAAAAAATTCTAATTTTTCAATAAGGTTGAATTTTAATGGGATTTTATCATACAAGCCACATTCAAACTTCTTCTTCATGCGCCTTCAACACGCAACCCCAAAAAACACTTACGCGAATATAATCGTAAAAAAGCTCCCGGATAAAAAGAAAAAGAAACACAACTGCATTTACATATAATAAGGTATACCATATATATATCAGGCAGCTCCATCCTCCCATCTTCCACCTGCCTTTTTCTCAGTTCCATCTACTCTAATCTACTAACGTAGAAGAAAGTGCTGATACAACTTGTTTTTCACGCTCACTTACAGTCTGCCATTTTGTATTTTTAAAATGCGGAGAAGCGCTTTTTTACAGCCCAAAGGGAACAGATAGGATAAAAACGTGTGGATTTTGCAATAGTACAATTCACGCATCTTGTATTTAGAGGATATTTTAATCACAATAAAGGATTGTTGACGGATGTCGTAACAAAATCGAAGTCTGAAGTACCTGAATGATTTCAAAATGCTATTCGCATGCTACCCGTTTGTGATTGGATTCCAGAAAGAAATACCCTTTTTTTCATTCTATTTATTGTTTTTTCTACGACCTGACCTTGCTTTTTTGTCTGAAAGTTAATATCCTGAAAGCAGGAAGTTAACTCCCTGCTTTCAGGATATTAACTTTCTCTTGCCAAGAAGTTAGTTCTTTGTTTTTACGATGTTAACTTCCTGTTGCCGACTTCCGGATTTCATGGTATAAACAGGCTCAATATTTGCATTTCGCTTGCCGATCCACTCCTGTCTCACTATTTTTTTGAAAACAGAGAGTTATCCCAAGATCACTTTTCCCCACTTTTTAATATAGATTTCGAGATATTGCTTACATAATAACAATCGGTAAGTATAGATACCGATGCTACTTTCAATGGCTACCCAAATCCCTATTCAGACACCTGCTTTTATAGATATGAACAATTAATGCCCATCATAGCCTTTTCAACCTAAATTATATATTGGTCTAACTTTGTTTATACGCACTATGTATTTGAGAGCACTCCTTCTCCATGACACCCCTGCATCACATTGGCTTGCAGGCTTCCCCCTGCATTCCCTTCTAGCCAAACGTCTTTACTTACTTGCGCTCCATATGGCGTATCTGCAAACAAATGTCTAATCTTTATCTCCGAACTCTATTGAGCGAAAACGGGCTTGTAAGACCTTCAATCGTTCCATCAGTTCCCCGAACTCAAGAGAGGCTCCATAGATAAAACTATTCTGCATTTCCTTGTAATCAGTTTCATACTGGGGTAGCAATACTTCTTTGGGTAGAATGGTGATAGAATCTGGAAAATCCTTGTCATAATCAACGTAGCCGACATGGTAAAATTTTCGGCGATGTTCAACTATTTCGTGGTAGAGAGCTGCATCGTTTATGGCAAGATCCGCATAAGGTGTGTTCATCAGTTTTTCTAAATCATAGAAATGCCGAGTCATCCTTCGTGTTCTAGGCTTTTCTTTTTGAAACTCTTCATTGAGAAGAAATGCTTTTTCCAAAAATGTCCTAGTAGGACTGACCGTACGGATGGTCTGCACCAAATCTGAATCTACATCTTCACCCACATATGTTTGTTCAATAAGCGACGAGATTCTCCTCATCTCGTATGGCTCAGACATTGACAAGATACTGATTTCTATTTTTACTGTCGGGATAGCATATGCAGCCTGACTATTGTAGATTGAGGAGTATTGCACGTAAAGCACAGAAGGGTCTTTGTCGTGTGGCACTTTTCTCGGTTCTCCATTTTCATCAAGTATATCATTGTCAGAGAGTACGGTCACGTTAAGTCTAAGCTCTGCCAGTTTCGCTTCCAACTCGTCTTTGAACTCTCCGAACAAAAAGTCTTGTCCTTTCTCGCGGAGATTATGGATTTGTGTATTGCTAGTGCAGTTTGCACAGGAAAGTTTTTTAACGTTCAGAAAATAGTCCCGACTCAAAACCAAATCAATATCCTCACTAAAGCGGTTGATGATGTCCCATCCTTTACTGAGGCTCGTCCCCCCTTTGAACAACAGATATTCTGACACGCTGGTATGGAACAGGGCATACAACACAGTCGTTACCCACCAGTCTTTTTCTGCAGCGACTTCATCTATTTGTCGTGCCTCAACCACACCTTGTATCATAGCCTTTCGCTCTTTGAGCGAGAAATCAATCCATTTGCTCATCGTTTTAATCCCTTCTTAATTACTTGTCGCATCCATACCGGAGCTAATAATAAATCATATTCTATTGTATCAGCCTCTGGCGTTTCGGTGAACAGCTGACCAATTCTTGTTTCGTCCTTAGGCGTGATGTTATTTTCACCGATGCTGCGCAGTGCTTGCACCAATTCGGACATCAGCCGTCCTCGAAATGCAAAATTCTTAGGTGCCCCATGTTTCAAGGTCACTGTTCGGTTCCCCAATTTTAGCTTTCTGCCAGAACCTGTAGTCAGAAAAATAGTATTCATAGGCACTTGTGTTGAGAATCCCAAGCGATTAGCAGCTGTAGCTCCAGTAGGTATTACCTTTGCCTTGTCTCGCTTAGCTATTTCTGTCACCAATTCGTATGCTGAGGGATATAAGGTACCAAAGCGTGTCTTGCGAGCCTTCACATAGACTCCTTTTGCTATACGTGTTATTAATCCTTCTTTTTCAAATTGAGCGAGCAATTTGGTGACGTACTCAACATCATATTGAGAGAAAGATGACACAAAGAATATCTCACCAAACTTGCTGCGAGTTATTCTTTTCCTAATCTGTTGTACTACTGTATTTTCCATTAATAATCCGCTTTAATAAAGGTCGGAATGATTGCAAATATTTCCGACTATAAAGCTACTGCTTTTATTTCAATTGACAATGGTTTAGACCATAAGATTTTGTTTTTTGACCGAAATCGTGAAGTTTTGTTGTCATTCAAATCGTACTTCCATGAAATTGTTTATGTCTTGTATTAGCTAACCTAGTTATGAAGTATTCTTTCAAATTTCATTATAATATAGGTAAATAATATGTTTTCACACAACCTTCAAAACGAAAGATTGTTTCCCAAATATGTAATCCAAATGATCTCTTATGAACCAAAAGCGCAATCAAACCAAAGTCGTAAACGTGTTTACCGTATTTATGGTAATGCTGATCTTGTATTTTATCGTGGGACTTTTCACCGTCATCAATCAACAATTCCAGATACCGTTACAAACAGCTATGCTGCCCCACGATGGTAATATCACCAATGCATTGGTGACAATGCTGAATTTTTCATGGTTTCTTGCCTATCCCCTATCCGAAGGATTCGGAACACGATGGCTGGAAAAATACGGATACCGAAAAACATCTTATCTTGCCTTACTGATACTTATCGCCGGACTGGCGATCTACGAAGCAGCTGTGCTTTTCCATATATATACGCCCATGCAGGTCTCCATCATCGGAAATCACATTTCTGTCGGCTTTTTCATTTTTCTGATCGGCTCTTTTGTGATCGGTGTAGCCGCAACGATCCTGCAAGTAGTGCTCAATCTATATCTCACAGTTTGCCGGATTGGTAAAACAACAGCCTTGCAGCGACAGATGATCGGCGGAACAAGCAACTCGATAGGTATGGCTATCGCTCCGTTGGTAATCAGTTATCTGATATTTCACGGAACACCTTTGCACGACATCGTGACGAAGCAGTTCATTATTCCACTGATCATATTGATTCTGATCATGCTGATTATTACTATTTTAGTTGGTAAAACACAAATGCCTTCTATCGACAATGTACGCCAAGTACCGGGAGAAAAATTTGATAAAAGCGTATGGTCCTTTAGAAACCTGAAATTAGGGGTATGGGGTATTTTCTTCTATGTAGGCATCGAGGTGGCCGTCGGAGCTAATGTCAATATGTATGCATCCGAACTCGGAGGATCGTTCGCCTCAAACGCTACCCACATGGCTGCCTTATATTGGGGATTGCTGTTATTGGGACGCTTCTTAGGCTCCTTTATCAAGCAGGTCCCTTCCGAAAAGCAACTGGTAATAGCCTCCATCGGAGCCATCGTACTACTCGTGCTTGCTATGCTGACGGCCAATCCCTGGATATTGACATTGATAGGCTTTTTTCATTCCATCATGTGGCCGGCCATTTTTACATTGGCAACCGACCAACTGGGGAAATATACCACTAAGGCATCCGGAGTGCTGACAATGGGAGTCATCGGCGGAGGTATTATCCCTCTTTTACAAGGAATCTTTGCCGATGTAATGGGTGGCAACTGGCTTTGGACATGGCTGTTGGTCATCGCCGGGGAAGCTTACATTTTGTATTATGGCCTAAATGGATACAAACAACATTAAACTCTATGATAAACTTCATCAAACGGTACTCTGCCCCGTTCACCCCAGATTCCTTTGTTTCCATCCCGTATTCCACAGGCGATCACCATGTTCACTTCGGCCCCATGAGGCAACTTCAATAGTTTCTTCATTTGTTTGCTGTCAAAGCCCTCCAAAGGACAGGTATCATATCCTTCGTTTATCATGGCAATCATAAATGTCTGGGCAGCCAGTGCACAAGATTTGTGGACGACAACACGCATATCACTTTCGGAAACTTCACGCACAATGGGGCGGAAAAGGCCGATAGCCTTAGCCAATACAGATCTCAGGAGTCCCAGTATCCTAAAGAAGCGGGCATACAGAAACGGCATTAGCTTTCCATAATAGAGCTCTCTGTCTTTAATACGTTTTTCCTGACGTTCTTTGGGACTGTTTCGTCTCACGTTTCCTCTTTCAAAATCAAGCACGAACTTTGCCCGGCTCCGGTATAAATCCTGACGCGTAACAAAAACAACAACCTCTGAAGCCGTTGAAGTTGCGGTCTGATCAAGGCAGGCTTTGGATATTTTTGCCAGCAATTCCGGCTGTATGACTTGATAAAACTCCCACAATTGCATATTTGAACTGTTAGGCGCCAATGTTGCCAGTTCCAGACAATGTTTCACTTTCTCAGGGTCCAACGGCTTCGTTTTATCAAACACCCGCACGGAACGACGATAATTTAAGACTTCTTCTAAATTCATTTCCTATAATAATCAAAATTACTTTTCGCGACTCAACTGCCGCATTACAACTTCTGCCATTTCTTTTGAACTGAACGGGTTTTGTCCCGTTATCAGGTTACAGTCCACCACTACTTTCGAGGTCATCGGAATCAATGCCTTCTCGTAGTCGGCTCCTCTCTTTTCGAGTGCAGCCTCAAGGTCGAAAGGTACTTCCTTTTTTCTCCCGGCCAAACTTTCTTCAAACCAAGAAAAGCCTGTGATCTTTTTATCTTTGATAAGATACTCTCCTCCAGACAGTTTAACATTCAAAAGCCCGCTTACACCATGACAGATGGCCGCTACTGCTTTATCACTCTCATAATGCTTTTCAATAATCGCCTGCAATACAGTATCGTCAGGAAAATCATACATCGCACCATGACCACCTGCCAAATAAACACAGTCAAATAGCTGTCCGGAAACTTCGGCTAAACTTTTTGCATGCTGCAATTCACGCCTGAATTCAAGATCATCCCAATAATCCTTAGAAAGTTTGTCCAACATCATCGGTTTTAGACTCTCCGGATCAACAGGAACATTGCCGCCCTTGGGGCTTGCGACGGTTATTTCATACCCTGCCTCTTCGGCACAATGATAGATATGGGTCAACTCACTGAGCCATAACCCTGTTTGCAGGTTACCATCGGCATACATATCGGTTCCGGTTACAACAATCAGCATCTTTAAAGCATCCATAATATATTATTTTATAGTGACGTGATATAGAAACATACCTACAACCGACTTGTTATCTTGCTAACCGGAGTTTTAACTTTATTTTCGGGGCTACGGTCATCTGAATCTTTAGCAACCGGATCTGTCATCAGAGGGTTTCAAGCTGCCGCTTCGCACATTCGTATCCTTCCTCATAGAGATCGGTCAGTTTTTGAATATCACGTTCAATGCGGTCCACTACAACAGGCTTCTGAGGACGGATGACAAGGATGTCCCCCTCCTCTTCCATACGCTCTACCATCTCTAACTGTTCATTGTACACAGCACAACGCCGACTTAACGCTTCCCGCATCTTGGGGTATTTACGATAGACAAAAGGAGGAATACGGATGTCTTTGTTCTCTTTCCGATAACCATGATTCCGGGTGAGGACAACTACATTATTCCGATATCCGTCGTGTATGGCACGTTGCAAAGGAATTGAATCTACAATGCCGCCATCCAGCATAGGGATGCCGTCTACATAAGCTATGGGACAAACGAAAGGAAGGCTGCTGGAAGCACGGACAATGTCGATTACACGGTTCTTATCCTTTTTTTCCTCAAAGTAATCGGCTTCCCCGGTCAGGCAATTGGTAGTCACCATCACATATCGTTCGGGCGAATCAAAGTATGCCTGATAATCGTAAGGAAGAATATGTTCGGGAAATTCCGTAAAGAGAAGATCGAAGTCCAGGATATTCCGTTTCTTGAGCAAATGCTTCAATCCGATATAATGGTACTTCTCTAACAAGTCGATGTTACTGTACTTGGCCCGTCCACGCTGGCGAGACATATACGAAAGCCCGTTGCAAGCTCCCGCAGAGACCCCGATTGTATAGGGAAAACGAATATCATGGTCCATCAGATAGTCCAGTACCCCACAGGTAAATACGCCGCGCATACCTCCTCCTTCGAGTACCAGACCGGTTTGATTATCAATTGTCATCTTTCAAAATAATTAGTCGTTAGAATTCAGTAATCAATACGAATCAGCAGTTGTCGGGTTTGAAACTTCAACCCTTCTTAGGCCTCCGGATGACCAACAGTGAAGGCAAATCGCGGAACACCTCTTCTTCTTCGGACAGCTTCGTATAAGATAAGTGACTCATCACAAGCAAGCCATCCTTCGCTGCCGAAGTCAGATTGGCAGCACCACTAAAAGGCTGCGTCCGGATCTGAGACGAATATTTTGCCAGGATCGGATCGGTCGATTGCCGGAAAGCTTCATCATCCGTATCAAAAAGGAAGAGATGAGCCTGTGCTCCCCCTTCCAACATACTTTCAAGATAAGTCAACAAAAAAGCATCAATCACTCCCCCCAGTACGAAAGAGACGGGGGAGCTGCCGCTATAGCCACGATTGACAAAAACAGCAACCGGACATTTCACCTGCTCCATTACATCGTCTATCTTATCGCGAAACAGAGAGAGCCACAGCACCCCATTGCTCCCCGCAGTATCCGGCCTGTACTTGCTACCGGCTCCCAACAGAAACATATCGGGACGCTCTTTTCGTGCCAACCGGATCATATCCTGTACCAATTTATCGGTTACCCGGTAACGATTCTCAACGCTAAGTCCCAATTCGGAAGCTTTTTCGTCCACGAGGGAAAAACTATCTCGGGCATACTGTTCTGCATTCAGGGGGTTCAGATCCGTACCCACTGTAAAATGGGCAGCAACGACCTGGGCAGCTTTCATCTTCTTTCCGAACAATAAGAAAAAGATGGAAAGCAGGCTGCGTCCCGACTCCGGCCTGCCAAAACAGAAGACCAGCTTCAGCTTGGCCGACAAGCGTTCTTCACGACGGGCAAAAATCCGCTCGACAAGGTGTAACAACGGAGTCGTCATAAAAGTAGTTACCAATGCCATAATGACGAGGATTACAAAGATAGAAGGCGGAAGTACTCCCATTTCGTATCCGATATTCAGTGCCACCAGTTCCATCAGTCCCCGTGTATTCATCAGCGTACCGATAGTAAAACTGTCTTTCCAGGACTCACCTACCAAACGCGCGGCAACAGCACATCCTCCCAGTTTTCCTGCTACGGCAACCGTAATCAGCAGCAGGCAGACACCCCAAAGCGCCGGACTGTTGATCAATCCGATCTCGGTACGCAATCCTGTAAAGGCAAAGAAAAGAGGAAGAAAAAAGACAAGGGCAATATCTTCTACTTTTTCCATCATCACCTTGCGGAATCCGATGCTGGGCGGCATCACCACTCCTGCCATGAAAGCACCGAACAGGGCATGAATACCGATAATCTCGGTAAGCGTGGAAGAAATGATGAGAATCAGCAGAATCAGCGCCACAAATGTTTTGTTAATCACCTCCTGATTGGCATACACCTCTCCCACTTTCTTGAGGAAAGGACGTACCACCATAAACATGATAATGATATAAAGAGCCGTCAGCCCGATGGCGTAAAGGGCACTGGCAAACGTTCCCGCCTTGGCTATGGCGATGACTACAGCCAGCAGACACCAGGCAGTGACGTCATCATTGGCAGCCGAAGCAATGGCCAAAGTTCCCAAAGAAGTCTTTGTCATATTCCGTTCCTGAATGATGCGTGCCAACACCGGAAAAGCGGTTATACTCATTGAGATACCGATGAAGAGAGCAAACGGCAGAAAGGCGGTCTGGGCAGCCGCATACTCTTCATAAATCCAGTAGGATGCCACGATGCCGAGGAAGAACGGAACCAATATACCCGCATGGCTGATGACCAATGTTTCGTTTATCTTGTTTTTGAGTACGCTAAAGTCTAGTTCCATCCCGATTACGAACATGAAAAGAACCAGTCCGACCTGGCTCAGCAACTCCAGATTGGTAAGAGATTCGGGAGGGAAAAGGGCTTGAAACACATCCGGGAAAAAATAGCCTAACACAGAAGGCCCCAACACAATACCCGCCACAATCTCACCAATCACCCCGGGCTGCCCGATGTGCTTGAACAGAAAGCCGAAAAGCCTTACCATCAGCAGGACAGCAATGATCTGTATCAGCAATATACTCAAGGGATGATGCAAGTTGTCGGTGACAAACTGACAAAACATAGTGAAAGGAGTGTCTTCTGCGACAGTTGACGATGCTACCGCATGGTGTGAAAAACGATCTCCCTCCTCGATAGCCATGTAAATAAGCGCCCCGAAAAGGAGCAACATAACCGCATAAATAAGATAATTCTTTTTGGCTCTCTGCATACAAGCATATTTTTTTGTGAAGTGTGTCTATGCAAAGATAAAACAAACCAAAATAAAAAATAGTTTTAGAGTAAGTTTAAATCTATTCGAAATGATATTTTCACCACAGAGCAGACAAAGCAGGCGAAGACCGGGATAAAAGCGACTCGTGACGAAACAAAACCATAACCGACTAAAAAACAGCACTATACAAATACAAAAAATAGGTTTTAAATCAAAGGTGTTTTGGTTTAAAAGGTAAGCCCCGTTAATTTAAAACCAACGGGGCAGTGCTTCGAAACCTATCAAAAAGAAACCTTGAACTTGCCTTATAAAGACCAAAAGGTATCGCTTTTCATTCTCCTGTTTGCAAATACATTTTCAAATATCGATTTTCAGTGAGCCCTGTAAAGGACATTTGTTTCCGTCACCTGCTCCAAGTCGGAAGCCGATATCGTGAAATCACTTCCCGACCGTATCCTTTCCAGTACCAGATTTCCGACTCTCCGGGCATCTTCTTCCGAAGCAAACCCTTTCCGTCCGGGAAGTGAAGGTATGTATGGCTGGCAGATCACTACCCGGTCGCCACAAAGAATCCGGTAACCATATCCGCCTTCATTCTCCGTTTCAATTATTTGGAGACTATACCTACAAGCCTCATGCCGATGGTATAAGAAGAAGGATATCAGCATGCAGATAGCGAGAGTCAGCCAAAGTATGCTCTTATTCTTCTTCATATTCATAAGGCTTCAACTCCCAAGTGTCATCAAAGTATGAACTCGATCCACTGCCGCCTGTCGCAATGATCCCCCGGATTCCGGTAGAAAAACAGACAGCATGGATGCGTGTACTGCCTTCAAACGCTGTCAGGTCGTCTCCTTCCCAAAGATCGGTTTCAGGATCATAGATCCAATAGTTCGAATAATAACTTCCTCCGGCAGTAGAGCCCAAAGTCAGATACGCTTTTCCATCGATCACAAAACTGACTCCGTAAGAACGGACAATAGAAGTATAATCATCATCATAATCATCGTCGCTGGTATTGGCAATATCTCTCAATTGTGTCCACGGCGTGGCGGCAGAAGGATCGAAACGCCAAAAGTCCGACACATCGGAATTGTTGTTCTGTCCTCCACAGACATAGGCTTTTCCATCGATCACAAAGGCTGTGCCTCCCTGACGCTTTTGTCCACCGAAACCATTCACGATAGTCCATTGCGAACCGGCTGCCGCAGTAGGATCGAATCGATAAAAGTCCTTCAAATAGTTATCATTGTAACCGGTACCTACATAGCCATAATTATCAATGCCAAACCCAAGGGCATAATAACGGGCTCCCCCTTTGAAGTCATCCATTTGCCGCCAGGTATTTGTCTCCGGATCGTACTCCCACGTATCGGCCAGATACTTCTGATCGGGATTGTAACCAGTAGTGATGTACCCTTTATTCCCCACCGGGAAACCTGTAGCGGCATTCCGAACCGTACCGGGCATATCGGCACGTTGCGTCCACCAGTCATTGTCGATGTCATACTCCCAGGTATCGGCCAGACGGGTTGTTTTCCCGTTGTAACCTCCACAGATATATCCTTTGTTGCCAATCGTGAAACCGGCAGCATCGGTACGTGCCACCCCGTCGAAGTCCGAACGGCGATACCAGACTCCTGCCGTATAGGAAGCATCTTCCGTACAGGCGCACAAGCCAAAAAGTATGGCACAAAGTACCAAAACTCCGGCCCCCGACCTATTCGTTACTGTTTTTTCTATTCCAGTCATTCTTTTATTCTGTTTTTTTAATCGTTAATTACTGACCGCAAATGTAGGCGACATCGGTAAGCGCAAAAAAAAGGATCGACTAACAGGCACATTCTCTCTACCAACGAAAATGAAGTCGATAAATCGTTCCGATTAGTCGATCCTTTTTTTACAGGGACAATAAATCGTCTTCTTTTGCGGCAAAAATGATCCGATTCATGAAACGAAAAAACTTATCCTTGTTTTTTATCACTCTTTTGATATCACTCCTCGCCTCTTGTCGTGACGAACTGTCGACGGCGGGAGGTAAATGGGTGGAAAGCTCCCTGCGAACCATACAAACCGATACCTGTACCGTACGCCTCAGCACTATCCTGAGTGACTCTCTTGCCACATCGGGTGACACTGTCTGCCAGATAGGAACCATTGACGATCCCGTCTGGGGAAAGATAAAGGCTGCTTTCTATGCCGAATATGACGTACCGACAGTTTCATTCAGTGAAAATGCCGACTACAGATTCGACTCCATTACCATCCGGTTCTATTCATCGGGTAACTATCTGGGAGATACCCTGAGTCCGCAACGTATCTCACTGCACAGTCTATCGGAGAATCTGTCATTGGACGAAGGTTATCTGTACACTACTTCGAAGGTGTCCTATCACTCCACTCCCCTGGCTTCCTTTACTTTCACCCCCACCCCGGGCGAAACAATCCGGGAACATGAAATCCGCCTCCCCGACGAATGGGGAGTCGAGTGGTTCGAACATTTCCAGGCCGGTTCACGTGAGATGGAGTCGCAAGAGTATTTCCGCGACTATTTCAAAGGTATCGCATTTATTCCCGAAGAAGGGGGAAATTGTGTCAACGGTTTCATGGTGAACGACTCAAGCTTATGCATCACTCTCTATTATCATCAGACGGAAACGGATGCCACGGAACTGTCCGCCGATTTTTTACCCAACAGCGATCTGAGGTTCAACCAGGTCAGTTGTGACCGCAACCGGACCGCACTCTCCTCTTTGCAAAGCGGACTCAACAACGGACTTCCTTCAGAAAAATCGGAGCACCAGTCCTATCTGCAAGGGTTGACCGGCATGTATATCAATATTGATTTTCCATTCCTCAATGACCTGCGTGCCGAAGGCAGGCTGGTGACCATCGAAAGCGCCCTGCTCCGGCTATATCCGGTAAAAGGAACTTATGGCGAACAGTATCCCCTTCCCGAATCGCTGACACTGTATACAGCCGATGAAAACAATGTGACGGAAGATGTAGTGACTGATATTTCAGGCAGTTCCGTACAAACCGGAAGCCTGGTGACAGATGAAATGATGGGAGAAGATACCTATTACTCCTTCGATATCACCTCTTTCCTGCAAAGCAATCTGGGAACGGTAGGATACAACCGGAAGATTCTTCAACTGATGCTCCCGGACAACTTATTCTTCACTACCCTGAACGGAGTCGTATTCGGGGATACCGGACATCCGGACAGCAATCCCGTGAAACTAACCCTACTTTATAAAACATATAACCCATGAAAAGAAACCTGATTCTATTGCTTACTCTTTGCCACTCCACTTTATTAATATATAGTCAAAATACCACCAACTCCCCGACTTCCATGTTCGGACTGGGCGAACTCTCCACCGGAGAAGGCGGACAATACTCCGGACTGGGTGGAGCAGGAATTGCCTTGCAAAGCTACAACTTCCTGAATACAGCCAATCCGGCCTCACTTACCGCCATCGAGGGACAACGCTTCCTGATAGACGCCGGAGTAATGGGAGCTTACAAGGTATATACACAAACCGGGACGAGCAATCACTCGCTGGTAGGTAACCTGAACAACCTGAGCATCGGTTGCCGCATCACTCCACGCTGGTATGGAGCCGTGTTCATGGCACCGGTCAGTAGTGTAGGCTATGCCATCACACTGGATCAGGACATCACGGGAACCGGCAGTTCCACCGTATCGTCACTCTTCGAAGGCGAAGGCGGATTGTCTAAAATGGGAATCAGTACAGCCTATCGGCTTTTCAAGGGATTTTCTGTCGGCGCTAACCTTTCCTACGTAACCGGGACCATCAAACAGACAGAAACCCAGGGAAGTATCAATGTGGAAGAAAGCTCATACAAGCATGCCTTTTATGCTGACTTCGGCTTGCAATACAAATTTTCACTGAACCGGAATAAATACCTCGTGGCAGGAGCTGTATACGGATATTCGCAAGACCTGGCACAAGACAATACCTTGTCGGTAAGCAGCACATCGGGCAACGAATCGATTGACGAAAGCCAAAGCCATGTGCGCCAATGCCTCCCCCAGTTTGTGGGAGCGGGACTTGCATACAACAGTCCGCGCTGGACGCTGACAGCTGAATATAAATATACGGATTGGAGTCGTATGAAGTCATCACAAAGCAACGTCCGCTTCGAGAACCAACACCGATTGTCGGCAGGCACAGCCTATACGGCAGGCAATATTTACCGGAATCCGGTGAAACTGTTACTCGGAGCGGGCGTCAGCAACTCTTATATAGTCATTCAGAAGAAGAAAGCAACCAACTACTATGTCAGTGCAGGAAGCAACTTCACTCTGTACAACGGCAACGTTCTCTCCCTGGGAGTGAAATACAGCGACCAGCTTCATCTGCCCAACGGCATGCAACGGGAACGGGGAGTCACACTCTTTTTCAATTTTACCTTTTCGGAACGGACGTACCGGGCGAAGATCCAATAAATCAATCGAGGAACACCTCTTCCTGCTTTAGTACATAGGCATCGGCCAAAGCACCGGTAGCAGGCTGTTTCTCATTGTTCAGCATCACCAGGCTGCCTTCCTGCACTTTGAAGTAAGACACTTCGCCTCCTTTTTCAGTAAGCGTAAGCAGATTATCCTTCACCGTAAACGTACCGGTTTCATCGAAATCGGCATCTTTACGGTCAATATAAGCCCAATGATACGTATAGGTGCGATCCTTCTTCAATGTCAGGGTCAGTTCTATGCCCGGACAATCGGCAGCCGGAACCGTACCTTTGTAAACTCCATAGTAATCGAGAGAGGTTTCGGCAGTATGCATATCTGCCACTTGCACCGTATCGCTGCCTGCCGCAGATACATCGGCTTTCTTCGCATTTGTACAACCTACAGCAGTTAAAGTGATGAATGCTGCTGCCATCCAATAAAGATTCTTTTTCATCGGTTTAAGTTTTTATAAATTAATCTTATTATATAATATACCTGCCGCTTTCAAATAAGCCACATAATTCAGATAAAGTTGGAAATGTGCATTCACTTTCGTTTCGTATGCCTGTTGCCATAAGGCTTGTCCTTCCAGATGGTCGGAAAGGGTTTCCAATCCCACTTCATATTGGCTTTTGCTGACACGCCTGTTTTCCTCGGCCTGTTGGAGAGAACGGTCGGCAAGCTCGCTTTCCAGTTTCGCCTCATCAAGATTATTGGCCGCCCGGGTTAGTTCCAGCAACATCTGCTCGTTCAGACTTTGCTGTTGCAGGCGGGTCTGTTCCAGCTTGGCCTTGGCTGCACGTACTTTGTTGCTCCGTTCACCGAAATGGAAAAGCGGTATGCTGACATTGAGCAGGACGGAAAAACTGGCATTGTCCAGGAAATTCTTGTCATTCAGTTCCAAACCATGTACATAATCATAAGAACCTTTGATACCGATTTTGGGCAACAATTCACTGCGGTTCAGTTTCACCTGCTGTTTGGCTATGGCAACTTGTTTATCCAGAATAGTATATTCAGGACGGGCAGTGATATCCAATACCTGAATTTCCAATCCCTGCTCTATCTCCGGAAAGTTACCGGAAACATGGATGTCGGCAGTCAATGGCTTTCCAATGAGATGACACAAATTCATGGTAGCCAGCCGAAACGCATTCTCCGCCTTACGAACAGCCAGCTCGCTCTCGTTCAGCCTAACCTGTACCTTCAATACATCGTTTTGTGGTTTCAGACCGTGTTTGTATGCACTTTCTACATTCTTCTTCAGCTCGGTAAGTACCGTATGATAGGCATCGGCTACTACCTTCATCTCTTTGGCTTTCACGACAAGAGCATAAGCCTGATCGGTTTTCAGAATCACTTCGGTAGCAGTCAGGGTTTCATTCATCTGCGCCATCTGTTTTCCCAGTACCGACATCTTGTAGGCAGCAGTGATCTTGCCACCCATATAAAGCGGCTGTTCCAACTGTATCCCTCCCATATAGACCCATCCTATCTTATAATCCAGGTTGATACCCGGAAAATAGGCAAAGCCGCCATTAGGTATGAGTTGTCCGGTCGCATCGGGCAGGAAAGTGGGCAGATTGCCACCGGCTATCCCGTAACTTCCGTCGGCATTACTGTAAAGTCCGGTGCCGCTGGCTGTAAAATTGGGGAAAAAGTTCCCTTTGTAACTTTTGGCTGTGTAGTGGGTGCTTTCCGTCTGTTTAATGGAGGCCGCCATTTCTTTATTGTATTTCAATGCCATTTCGCGACACTCTTGCAGGCTGAGTGTCTCCTGTGCGAATGCCGGAGCACAGAAGTCCGACAACATAAAGCAAAGAGAAAGTATAATTATCTTTTTCATCAGTTCTCGTTTTTTAATCAGTCGTTTCTTATCTTGAAGAATAAAGCATATAATATGGGTATAAAAAGCAGTGTGATAAGTGTACTGCATAGCAACCCTCCCATAATGGCTGCTGCCAGTGAACCGAACATAGCGTCGGACAGCAATGGAATCATCCCCAGAATAGTGGTGAGCGATGCCATCATTACGGGACGGAGACGGCTTTGCGAACTGTCTATCAACGCGGTGACCGGTTCTATACCGGCATTAATCTGCAAGGTGATTTCATCCATCAGCACAATGCCGTTCTTAATCAACATACCAATCAGTCCCAGTGTTCCCACAATGGCTACAAAGTTGAAAACCTTTCCGGTAAGCAGCATCACGGCCACTACCCCTACGAATATCATCGGCAGGCAACAGAAGATAATAATGGGTTTACGGTAATCCTTGAACAACATAATCAGAATAGCGATCATCAGGATTATCGCTAAGGGGAAGTTCTTGAACAAATACTTCATGGATTGGTCGCTGGCTATCTTTTCACCTTGCCACACCAATGAATACCCGTCGGGCAAGCGTATCTGCTCTATCTTATCCGCAATGGTCAGTCGTGCCTTCTCCGTTTCAATGCCCGGAGCAGGCGAACATTGTACACGCTGACTGCGTTGTCCATTGTAACGGGGCACTACAGGGTCCTCCCAACGAATATCGATTCCTTTGCTGATTTGCTGCAACGGGGTGCTCCCCATCATACTTTCTACCAGGTCTTCTTTAGAAAGAGTACCAGTCTTCAACTTGACCATGGTCTCCTCGTTCAACAACCCGCTTAGGGATGGTAAGGCAGAAAAGACTTGTGTATTGCCCAAGTCCTCTATCGGTTGTCCTTCCTTATCCAGACATTTCAGATAGATATTGTTCTTATGTATGCCTTCATAAAAAGATCCGATAGGAATGCCACCGGCAGCAGTCAATAAAGACATACTGACATCACTGCGGCTCAAACCCAGTGCGCGTGCGGCAGGTTGGTCATATTCAATGGTCAGGACAGGTATTTGAGGCTCCCAATCGGTAGTGATAAGACATACTTCGGGAGTATTCTTCATGATGTTGCGTGCACTGTCGGCCAATTGGTGAAGAACAGCAGGATCGGGTCCCAGAAATTGTGCTTCAATGGGATATTTCTTGAACATCAGGTTATAGCGCTTCAGTTTGATGTAAGCATCCGGATAAGTCGCCGACAGATAGTGCTGAATTTCATCCATATTGTCTACTAACTCCTCGGGAGAGGTGAAGTCGATGATCAGTTCTCCATAAGAGAGTGACGGGTTAGCTACACTTCTCACCAGATTGTACCGCCCGGGAGTACCACCGATGGAAGCTGTGACATGGGTGATTTCCTTACGCCCTTTCAAGTAAGCTTCTATCTCTTTCAGATCCTGTTCTACGCGGGTACAGTTGTTCCCTTCGGGGAGTTTATATTCCATGTAGAGCTGATCGTAAACCATATCGGGGAAGAAACCCTGCCGCATGTACTGATAGCCAAAAACAGAAAGAGCCAGCAAACCGACCATGGTAAAGACAAAACTCCACCGGTGTGCCAATCCGAAACGAAGTGCCGTACGTAATGCGGCATAAATCTTCCCCTTGTAAACCCGTTTGCCACCACTATCGGCTTCTACGGCAAAATGCAGACGACGGTTAGCCATCAACGGTACATGAACCAACGCCAACACCCAGCTGAGCAGCAAAGAAACGGCAAGTACGATAAAAAGATCGCGCGTATAGACACCTGCCGTATCCGGCGACATATAAATCGGCAAGAAAGCGATGATGGCGATCAGTGTAGCTCCCAGCAACGGCATGGCAGTCTGCCGCCCTATGGCGGTCATTGCCTCCATCCGGTCCTTCCCGGCTTTCAGATCTACCAATATCCCATCGATAATGACAATGGCATTATCGACCAGCATCCCCATAGCCAACACAAAGGCAGCCAGAGATACACGTTGCATGGTTCCCCCTGCGGAATAAAGAAACAAGAATGAACCGAAAACAGTAACCACCAGGCTGATGCCTATGATAACCCCGCTCTTAAATCCCATGGCAATCATCAGGATAAGCACTACGATGATGACTGACTCTATCAGGTTGATGACAAATGTACCCAATGACTCGCCCACACGCTCCGGTTGGTAGAATACCTTTTGATATTCGACCCCGGCAGGCAGACGTTCGGCCTTGAGTTCAGCCAGTCTGGCCTCTACGGCATGCCCCACTTTCACGATGTCCGAACCACTGGTAGCGGCTATCAGAATGCCCAGTGCACGCTCACCGTCATAGTACATTTCGTTACGGACCGGCTCTTCATAGCCTTTCTCTATTTGTGCGATGTCGCTCAGACGCAGTTGGTCGTCATCATGTCCTTGAATAAGCATTTTGCCTATATCTTCTACCGTCTTGAATTTATCATTGACAGTCACACGGATCCGATTGTCACCATTGTCATAATAGCCGGTATAGGTAGTCTTGTTTTGACCGTTCAGGGTAGCAAGAACTTCAGCAGGCTTTACACCCAAATTTGCCATACGATCCTGCAACAAAGAGATGTTGATGCACTCCGGACGCTTTCCATACAGATCTATCCGGTCTACCCCTTCCAGTTCGCCGACTTCACGCTTAATCAGTTCGGCATAATCCGACAACTCACGATCAGACAAACCATCACCGGTCAAAGCGTAAAACATACCGTACACATTCCCGAAGTCGTCTTTTACAATAGGAGCACTGACTCCTTCGGGCAGTGAAGCCCGGGCATCATTGACTTTGCGACGCAGCATATCCCAGCATTGCTCCACATCATCATCCGGCACGGTGCTCAGAAGTTCAATCTGTATAAGTGACAGATCATTATAAGAATAACTTTCTATATTATCTATATTTCCCATGGTGCGGATGTTCTTTTCCAGTACATCGGTCACCTCCAACTCTACCTGATGTGCCGAAGCCCCGGGATATGTGGTGACCACCATGGCAAGTTTTACCTTTATTTCCGGATCCTCCAGTTTACTCATCTGATAGCAGGAATAAGCTCCTCCGAACATCAGGACGGCTATCAGGAAATAAATCAGGTTACGATTATGGAATGCCCATTTACTTATATCCATTATAACAGTCCTCCTATATTTGTGTGAGTGATTTCAGGCAGAGTTCTTACGGTTTCCCCGTTTTCTATATGATGTACTCCTGAAGATACGATTTTGTCTCCGGGTTGCAGTCCGTCAGAAGAAATAAGGCTGTACCCGTCATTGGTCAACCGCAATACAGATACTTCACAATTGTGTACGGTATGGTCTGATGCATTGTAGATAAAGACATACGACTTTCCGTCTTTCTGCAAGATGGCACTGGTAGGGACGGATAACGTACCGGAGCGATCTGTATCGCAAAAGATAGTCACCATGGCATTCATTCCGGGAGAAGGAACAGCCTGTTTTCCGGGTATTAGCTGAAGTCGCATGGTATACAACTGATTAGCATTTGCTTTAGGAGTGACACTGATCAGTTGTAACGGGTAGGTTTCTCCCGGATAAATATCGAATGTACAGTGATAGCGGTTGAACCGGTTACGCCGGATATATTCAGCTGCCGGCAAGTTGATTTCCACCTCGGGTGCACCTGCACTTACCATCGAGATGACAGGCATGCCGGCTCCTATGGTCTCATGGGCTTCGAACAAACGTTTTTGTACATATCCGCTGAAAGGAGCATAAAGGCGGGTATATGCCAACTGATCTTGATGATGTTTATATTTGGCTGTGATTTGTTTCAGTCCATAGACAGCCTTGTCATTGGCATTGGGTGTGGTTCCGTTCTCTTTATAGAGAGCCATGACCCTTTCCGCTTCGGCCTTTACCTGACGGTATTCAGCTTCCGTAGCGTCCAGTTGTACCTGATAGTCAGTCGGATCCAATTCGGCCAGGATCTGCCCCTCTCGTACCTGCGTCCCGTCTTTCACGTATATTTTATTGATAGTGCCACTTACCCGAAAAGAAAGACTAATGTCCTGAGCGGCTTTTACTCTCCCCGGAAATTGTAGAAATTTCTGTTTATCAGCAGCAATGACTGTGTCTATTTTTACTGTTTGACAATCTTTATTTTCCTTGGTGTGCCGGGCACAGGAAATAAACAGCATAAGAAAAATCCCTGTCAGAATAAGATAAATCTGTTTCATAATTTGCGTACTTTTGTATTTCATATGCAAAGTTATTGGGAAGGGAGGAGATAGAAAGGTTGAAATGAATGATAAATTGTTCTATTTGTATCTTTTTCAGTCTGTATACAGGTAAAAACTTTGCGATTTGTATTTATTTTGTAGCCGGTTTATAATTTAAGAACAGAAGAATGATAGAACAACAAATGCCTTTTCGGAGAATTCTGCTTACCAGTGATACGTTTCAAATACTTAAAGAGGGACAAATAATTTCGACATTCAATAAATGTGGTATCTTCTATTGTCAACGCGGCAGTGTGGAAGTCTCTTTGGAAGGTTGCCATTATCATATCAAACCCGGGGATGTTTATATCTATATGGCTTCTACCTTGGTGCACTTGTTGCATAAGAGTGAAGATGCCGAGGGGATTATGGTTGAAGTGGACTTTTACTATATTCTACCGATTGTAAACAAAGTGATAAATGTGGAAAGCCAGCTCTTTATGCGGAAAAATCCATGTGTCTCCTTGTCCGGTGAACAATGTGCCCATTTTGAATATTTGCTGAATAATCTATGGGATAGGATAAATGCGGAAGACTGCCAGAAGGAGAATGTCCAGTACCAGCATCTGAAACTGGAACTGATAAAATCGATGGGACAGACTATCTGCTATGAAATCTTAAACATGTATTTTACCAACCAGCCCTTGCAGCCTTTACAACAAGGGAAAAAAGATGTTGTCTTTCAGAATTTCATGCTGTCTCTGTTCCGTTTCTATCGCAAGGAACGTGACGTCTCTTTTTATGCAAGGATGCAGCATATCACTCCCCGTTATTTCTCGGCCATCATCAAGGAGAAAACAGGAGATAGTGCCTTGCAATGGATCGTACGGATGGTGATAACCGAAGCGAAACAATTATTGGAGGAATCTGATCTGAGCATAAAAGAGATAGCGGACCAACTGAATTTTCCGACACAGTCTTTCTTTGGCAAATATTTTAAACAATATGTGGGAGTTTCGCCCAAAGAATATAGAAACAATGCTGCGACAACGAGAATAAAACGCTAAAATATAGCAGTAAAGATAGACGTTCATTTCCATATTTGGGGATATTCAGCTATCTTTGTCGCATAAATATTAATAAAAACGACATAATAATGAAAAAGACAATCCTCCTGGCCGCTTTAGGCCTGATCAGTCTGAGTGCATTGGCCCAAGACAAACCACAAGAAGAAGGCTTCGTTTTCACTACTGTGAAAGAAAACCCGATTACATCCATTAAGAATCAGAACCGTTCGAGCACTTGCTGGAGCTTCTCAAGCCTCGGTTTTCTCGAATCGGAATTGCTCCGCACAGGAAAGGGTGAATACGATCTTTCTGAAATGTTCGTTGTACACCACACGATGGTTGACCGCGCTGTTAACTACGTTCGCTATCATGGCGACAGTTCTTTCTCTCCGGGAGGAAGTTTCTATGATATCATGTTCTGTATGAAGAACTACGGACTTGTACCGCAGGATGCTATGCCGGGAATCATGTATGGTGACTCACTGCCTGTTCACAACGAACTGGATGCAACAGCAGGAGCCTATGTTAATGCTATTGCCAAAGGTAATCTGAAGAAACTGACTCCGGTATGGAAGAAGGGCCTTTGCGCTATTTATGATACTTACCTGGGACAATGCCCGGAAAAGTTCACTTACAAAGGCAAAGAGTATACTCCGATGACTTTTGCACAGTCTTTGGGACTTAATCCGGACGACTATGTATCTCTGACTTCGTACACACATCACCCGTTCTATTCTCAGTTTGCCATCGAAATCCAGGACAACTGGCGTAACGGATTGTCATACAACCTGCCGCTCGACGAATTTATGGCTGTAATGGATAACGCTGTAAAGAACGGATATACATTTGCATGGGGTAGCGACGTGAGCGAAGAAGGATTTACCCGTGACGGTATCGCTGTAGTTCCGGATGCAGCCAAAGGTGCCGAACTGACAGGATCGGACATGGCACGCTGGACAGGAATGACTGCTGCCGACAAACGCAAAGAGTTGACTTCAAAACCATTGCCGGAAATGAAAATCACTCAGGAAATGCGTCAGACAGCTTTCGATAATTGGGAAACAACTGATGACCATGGAATGATTATCTATGGTATCGCTAAAGACCAGAACGGCAAAGAATACTTCATGGTTAAGAACTCTTGGGGTACAAACAACAAGTACAAAGGTACTTGGTATGCTTCTAAAGCTTTTGTTGCTTACAAGACTATGAATATTCTGGTTCACAAAGATGCCCTTCCCAAGGATATCGCAAAGAAACTGGGAATTAAGTAAAACATTGCAAGACTAAGACAACAACAGGTCTTAAAGTCTCTTTCACCACAGATGAACAGATTTATAAGGATATACACTTACAGGCAACCGAAATCCCTGTATTGCCCTATACAATCTGTTCATCTGTGATAAACTTCCGGCACATGCTCAAAAAGAGCTTCACCAACCTAACATCCGGTCATTAACTGCTGACACAAATCTTGTTAATATATTCTGTAAATCTTTCCTTATAGTTATCTCCCACCGGTATATATATATTCTTATTGAAAATGATGCGTAACCGGGAAACTTCGGTTATTTTCCGAAGATTGACGATATAAGACCGATGTACCCTCATGAACATCTCCTGCGGCAAGCGTTCTTCCAGTTTTCTCATACTCAGCAAAGTCACTACGGGCTTATCCGCCGCATCGGTATAGATGCGTACATACTCACTCATACCTTCTATATAGCAAATGTCTGCCACATTGATGCGGATAATCTTATATTCGGACTTAACGAACAATGAACCGTCCTTTTCCAATAAATCAGTTTCCGTCCCTCCCCCGTTATCTTGCAAATGATACTCAAATTGCCGGCGTGCCTTATCGGCTGCTTTCAGCAGATCCTGAAATTCAAATGGCTTCAACAGATAGTCGACTGCATCTACCTTGAAACCCTCGACGGCATATTCCGGATAGGCGGTTGTAAACACAATCAGGGGCTTCACCACTAACGAACGCACCAGATCGAGCCCGTTCAGATCGGGCATGTGAATATCGACAAACATCAGGTCGACCTCTTCTTCCGACAACACCTGCATGGCACTGAATGCATCCTGGCACGAGGCTATCAGTTGCAGGAAAGGGACACGGGCTATATAGCCCGTCAATTGCTCGAGCGCCAAGGGCTCGTCATCAACAGCAATGCATTTGATCATAATAACGGAATAATTAGTAAAACATTAAAACTATCGTCACGTTCGTTGATAGATAAAGTATAATCTTGTCCGAATAGCAGCCTCAGCCGCTTGCGGATATTCTCCAACCCGATGCCGTGGTGTTGTTCCACAGATCGCCCATGGTTGCTGTTCGAACAACGAAAGGCAAGTCTGCCATCCTCGACAGACATAAAAACCCGGATAAACGACTCTTCCTGATAACTTACTCCATGTTTGAAGGCATTCTCGACAAAAGATATAAAAAGCAAAGGAGGAATTTGCACCTCCGGCACCTCATCGGGCATACAGCATTCGATCCGGACTCTCCCGGTATACCTCAATTTCATCAAGGCAATATAATTGTCCAAAAACTGTATCTCGCGTGAAAGCAAAATCGTCCGGTTGCTGGCTTCATAAAGCACATAACGCATCAGTTTGGAAAGTTCGACAATAGTACGTTTTGCCTTGCCGGCATCCATATCGACCAACGCATGTATGTTATTAAGGGTATTCATAAAAAAATGCGGATTTATCTGATACTTCAGATACTGCAACTCCGATTGCAAATGCTGGTGTTCCAACTCTTTCAATGCTTCTTCATCACGCATCGACTTGAACAAGAGTTTGATAGCCACATTAATGCCTACCACAAGCAATGCCAGTGAAAGTCGTCCGAGAAAATACCCCGGAAGAGGATGCGGGCCCCGCCAGCGCATATCAAGCTCCTGTTTCGGCAAAAGGAGCAGTGACGAATGCTCCGGCAATGTATTGGGAAACTCCCTCTCCCTATCCGGTAACACCTTTCCTTCCGGATAGCGGCGGGGTTGCATCGGCATCAGATTCTGAAATTGTTTATGTTGAGGAGGATTGATAGAAGGATACAAAATAAAAAGCAGAGTCACGACTCCTGCTAATGAAAGTGCATAAGCCCAATACCGTTTCCGAAGTAACAGCCGGGGAGCCAGAAAATAGTTATTGACTACGAAAAGCAGAATGAAAGGCAGAGTCAGCAACCATGCCATCCGTATGGTCTGCCAACTAAACGTATGTACCGGGCTAATGGAAGCAAACAGATAATCACCCACCAACGGCACAGAGATAACCGTCAGCCAAATGACGAGATAAACCATCTGCTCCAGTAACTTCTGCTTATTAATTTGTTTCATACTCCAAAAAGTTCGTCTTGAATGTCTGTTTACAAAAATACCTCCTTTGTCCTACCCCTGCAAAAGAAGTCGACCAAGAGGGCTCTTTTGACGATAAAGTCGCCTGCAAAGGAAATAGAATCAACGAACAGGGGGATTTTATCAGTAATTATCTATCTTTGCAGCCCGAAAAAGATACCTATCAGCAATATGAAGAAAATATGGATACTTGCAGTCCTGACCATCTGTTCGGTTGCAACACAGGCACAAGAAGTTTTTATCAATGCAGACCTTGTCAGCAGCTACATCTGGCGTGGAATGAAGAATGGAAATGCTTCCGTACAACCCACTTTGGGTGTAGAGTGGAAAGGATGGACCTTATCAGCATGGGGATCGACAGAATTCAGAAATGAAAACAATGAAATAGACCTTACACTGGAATACGAATATAAAAATCTGCAACTGTGTCTCAACAACTATTTCTATCAAAGCGAAGACGCGCCTTTCAAATACTTTCACTATACTCCCCGAACTACGGGACATACTTTTGAGGCAGGAGCCGTCTACACAGTCAGTGAACGTTTCCCTTTATCCATAGGCTGGTACACCACCTTTGCCGGAAATGACTATCGGGAAAATGAGGAGCGTGCCTGGTCCAGTTATTGTGAATTCAGTTACCCATTCACAGTAAAGGGGGTAGACTTGGCCGTCGAAGCAGGATTCACTCCGTGGGAAGGAGAATACGCAGACAAACTGAATGTAGTCAATGTCGGACTTTCGGCTACCAAGACCTTGAATATTTCCTCCGGATTTACTCCGGCCATCTTTGGCAAACTGATAGCAAACCCTTACGAGAACCGGTTCTACTTCGTTTTCGGGATAAGTTTATAGCATGCTATCCAATCTATCATTTATTTATCCATCCAAGCAGTCACAATCTTAAAAAGTGAACTCACTACCAAGTAGCTAATACCGGACAAACGTCTGACAAAAACAGCACAGATAAGAGAGCAGAGGAAGAAGTAACGCCTACAAAAAGAAAGATATAGATAAAATTAATATAATAAATCCAGCTCTTCGTTTATAAAAATATTGAATATTTTATTCGAAATTATCTCTTCATTCTTCTAATAAGCCTATAACGTCTCTCTTACGCAGCAAACCCTAATCCACATTAGACTTAAATTCATAGATCATTATATTACAACACATTAAGTACAAATCAAATGACATAAAGCAGATTATTCCTGGCAGAACTATAACCAAACTAATTGATTTTAAAGAAATAGATTTTATAATGTATTAAAAAAGAACAGAATATTTTTTATTTTTTAGATTAACAACGTTGCAAATATAGCGATTATTTTAAAAATAGATAATAATCCCAAAAGTTTTTTTCATTCCAAGGCAATATTCCTTTCTCTTCTTACTCCTTCCGGAAACCAATCAAGAGAAGTACACTGAACCAAGTACAAAGGGTAGACAGAGAGGACTTCAGAAATTTCTGTTTTTGTCATAAAACACTAAATACCAAACACAATGCCAAACCAATCAGTAGAACAACAGGCTATTTCCATCTCTTACTCCCTGCCTATAAGTCCTTCATTATAAATACAGAGCAGTGATAAAGTATATATATCCGGTGATAATAAGGGAATTACATTTCACCAAGTTCTGCCAGAACTAATCCATTTTTAAAGAAATAAGAAAGGATAATCAACAAGAAAGGAAGAATGTAAAAGAACCAAACAAAACCTTTATTATTAACCCAAAACAAAATTGTTATGTTAAAAATCACTAGACAAGTTACTCTGCTCTTGCTCGCCGGTGCATTAAGCTTCCCAGCTTATTCGTATGCAACGCAAGCAACAGAAGTATTGGTTCCTGAAGTTACTCAAGAGAAAGTGACAGGAACAGTTGAAGATGCATTGGGTCCGGTTATTGGTGCCAGTGTCATGGTAAAAGGCACGACCAATGGTGTCATTACGGACTTAGAAGGTAAGTTCTCGCTGAATGATGTGAAAAAAGGAGATATTATTGTAATATCTTACATCGGATACGTTACACAAGAAATACCTTATACAGGAAAACCTATTCAAGTGAAACTTGCCGAAGACAGCAAGGCTTTGGAAGAAGTAGTGGTAGTCGGTTATGCCACCGTAAAAAAAGCCAACCTGACCGGAGCAGTGTCGGCCGTAGATGGTAAAGTGTTGGAAGATCGCCCGATTGTCAACCTCGGACAAGGTTTGCAAGGTGCCATTCCTAACTTAAATGTAACCACCAGCGGACGGCCCGGGCAAGGTTCAAGTTTCAATATCCGTGGTACTACTGCCATGAGTGGAAGTTCACCATTGGTATTGGTTGACGGTGTAGAAATGGACCCGAACCTGATTAACCCGCAAGACGTGAAAAGTGTTTCCGTATTGAAAGATGCCGCGTCTGCTTCCATCTATGGTGCACGTGCAGCTTATGGTGTCGTATTGATTACCACCAAAGGAGGCCGTAAAGACCAGCCGACACAAGTATCGTTCGATGCATCGGTTTCATTCAACGGGCCTACTACCCGCCCAACATATATGAACTCCATGCAATATGCTACCTGGATGAACACTGCGCAACAGAACACCGTGGGACGCGACTATTTCGATGCTGAGTGGATGCAGCATATCGAAGCCTACTATAAAGATCCGGTGAACAATTCTCCGGTATTTATCCATTCGGACCCGAGTATCAGTAAAAACGGCACCAAATACACGTATGCCGGCAATACAAACTGGATGAAAGAATTGTATAAAAAGAACTATCCCGTCCAGAAGTATAATGTCAATATCAGCGGAGGTGGAAAGAAGGCAACTTACTACACATCCTTAGGATATACCGACCAGGGATCACTGATTCGTTTCGGTAACGAACAGTTCAAGAAGTTCAATGTGATGAACAACATCAATTATGACGTGAACGACTGGTTACACCTCTCGATGAAGACAAGTTTTAACCGCACCAAACTGAGAGGACTGAATCAGGACAATGTACATGGTGATAACTTTATGGGAGGTGATACCCGTCCTATCATGCCGGTGAAACATCCGGACGGCAACTGGGCAGGACAAGGTGACTTTACCAATTTTCCTGCTATCCTTGAAGATGGCGGTAGCCGGCTCACCAACAAGAATGACCTTTGGAACACGATCACGATGAAACTGACCCCAATCAAAGGAATGAGCATCAACATGGACTACACGTTCAATTACTACAGTGAAAACAATAAGGTTCACATGAAGTCATTTGACGAATATGGAGCCAATGGACAATTCCTGCAAACTTTTGCATGGACGAATCCGAATTCTGTGTCACAATCACAAGCCAACGATACATACAATGCTTTCAACTTCTTCGGTGATTACGAAAAAACATTGGGTAAACATTACCTGAAAGGAATGATCGGTTATAATCAGGAAAGCAAACATACTACCGGATTCAATGCCGGACGCGAACAGCTGATCTCAAACGATCTGGGATCTTTAAGTTATGCTACAGGAGACCGCTGGGTAGGCAGCAGTGATAACTCCTGGGCTACACGAAGCGGTTTCTTCCGCATCAACTACGGATATGACGAGCGCTATTTACTGGAAGTAAACGGCCGTTACGACCTCTCTTCCAAATTTCCCAAGCACGACCGTGCCGTATTCAACCCTTCGTTCTCTGCAGCCTGGAGACTCTCTAACGAAAGTTGGTTCAAGAGCTGGACAAACAGTTTCTTCGACGAACTGAAAATCAGAGGATCTTATGGTAGCCTAGGCAACCAGGCACTCAACAATGGCTGGTATGCTTATCTTTCTAACTATAGTACGGGACAGATCAGCTGGATCATGGGCAGCAACCAACCGCAGTATGTGGTTCCCGGCGGCCTCGTCAGCTCGTCCATCACTTGGGAAACCGTTACACAGTGGGACCTGGGACTTGACTTCAACTTCCTGAACAGCCGATTGAAAGGTGCTTTCGATTACTATCAAAGACGTACGTCCGATATTCTTGCCGCAGGTAAAATTCTACCGGGCGTTCTGGGTGCGAACGAACCTCAGGAAAATGCAGCCGAGTCATTGACAAAGGGTTGGGAATTTGAGATCAGCTGGAATGATCAGCTGGCCAACGGATTCCACTATACAGTTGGGTTCAATCTGTCCGACTATCAATCGGAAGTTACCAAGTTCGATAACGAATCGAAAGAATTGGGCAACTGGTATGTAGGTCAGAAACAGGGTGAGATCTGGGGGTATGAAACCTATGGTTTATTCCAGTCCGAACAGGAAATAGCCGGAGCAGCCAATCAGGACAAAGTATCGGGAGGTATCAAACTGATGCCCGGTGACATCCGTTTTGTAGACCGTAACAACGACGGCGTTATCGACTGGGGTGACAACACCGTAGATAATCCGGGTGATAAAAAAATCATCGGCAACAGCACTCCGCGCTATCATTACGGCATCAACCTGGGAGCCGACTGGAAAGGTTTCGACCTGGGTATCTTCTTCCAGGGAGTGGGCAAACGTGACCTCTATCTACCGGGAACTTCATTCCGAAGCCACTACGGAAGCGAATGGCAAGTACCTTCAGCCTACAACAACGATTACTGGACAGAAGAAAATACGGGAGCATATTTCCCCCGTGCGCGTTTCAATGGTGGTTCTGCCATCAACCAAGCCCAGACACGCTATATGGTAGATGCATCTTACTGCCGACTGAAGTCAGTCAGCATCGGTTATACATTGCCTAAAGTGCTGACTCAAAAGGCTTCTATCGAAAAGATACGTATCTATTTCACCGGTGAAAACCTTTTCACTATTTCAGATACCCCCGACGGACTCGATCCGGAATTGGATAACCCATACACATATCCGATGCAAAGATCATTATCTGTTGGTTTAAGTCTCACATTCTAAATACAAAGCATCTTATGAAAATCAAATATCTATTCTACATCGGAGTGGCAACACTCGCCCTATCGGGTTGTAATGACGGTTTCCTGGAAAGAGCCCCGGAAGCGATCAATGACAAAACCTTCTGGAATACCACAGGAGACTTAGAAACGTATGCCAATCAATTCTACAGTTATCTGCCCGGAGGTGTAACCTCGATAGCAGACGGTGAAAGTGACAATCAGGTGCCCAACAGTATTCCTCAGTTCTTCTGGAATCAGTTGAGCACCCCTGCGGAAGCAGCTAGTTGGTGTAATTGGAGTAAAGGCGGATGGCAACCGATCCGGCTAGTCAACTATTTCCTGACTCACTATCAGACCGTAAGCGGTAAGGAGTCGGAAATCAACCAGTATGTAGCAGAAGTCCGCTTCTTTAAGGCAATGCAATATGCCGGACTGATGAGAACATTCGGTGATATCCCCTGGTTGGATAAAGATCTGGGTACAGGCGACACGGATATTCTTTACGGTCCGAAACTAAAACGTTATGAAGTGATGGATAAAATCATTGAAGAGTTTGATTTTGCCATCCAATGGTTGCCCGAAAAACCGGCTACCGGACGTATAGGGAAAGATGTAGCACGCCAACTGAAAGCCAGAACTTGCCTGCACGAAGGTACATACTATAAGTATCATACCGAATTGGGATGGGCAGACAAAGCTGACCGCCTGCTGAAAATGGCTGCTGATGAAACAGATGCAATCATGGCAACCGGTAAATACGAAATCTATAACACCGGACATCCGGAAAAAGACTATTATGACGTATTTGTGATGGAAGACAAAACGAATCTGAAAGAGGCCATTCTCCCGGTCACCTATCTGGATGGTAAAAGAAAACATGGCATGAGCCGTACGCTGGCAGAAGCAAACACAGGTTTCTCAAAAGATTTTGTAGAAAGCTATCTGTGCCTAAATGGTAAACCCATTACAGGAAACGACCAGTATAAAGGGGATACCAATATGAAGGATGAAACGACCGACCGCGATCCGCGCCTGAAGCAAACCATTCTGACTTGGGACTTTCCGACACGAGTAACTGTAGCCACCAATGACAGTACATACATCGAGAAAGAAGAAGACTTCATTTCACAATACTGCCTGACCGGATATAAATCCATCAAATACTTCATACCGACAGACAAAGCTTTCGAAGCAAACAATAATACTTATGACGGCATTGCCTATCGCTATGCAGAAACCTTGCTGATAAACGCAGAGGCTAAAGCCGAGCTGGGAACGATTACGCAAGCGGATCTGAACAAAACCATCAACGTATTGCGTGACCGGGCGGGCATGCCGCACCTGACACTGGAAGTTGGTTTCACCGATCCCAACTGGCCGGCATGGGGATACAGCCTGACTCCGCTGTTACAAGAGATTCGCCGCGAACGCCGTATCGAGCTGGCCGGAGAGGGATTCCGTTGGGACGACCTGGCCCGTTGGAAAGCCGGTGCAATCTGTAACAACGTGAAGACATACATCGGAAAACGTGAGCCTTATAAAGAAGGCCAATACGCGATTGTATATCCTGCTTATACCAATGATAACTACTCTTATGAAGCCGGCAAGAGCCGCACCTGGAATGACAGACTCTACTTGCGTCCGATACCGACCGGGGAACTTCAGAGAAATGATAACCTTCTCCCGCAAAATCCGGGATGGGAATAATTGCTTTTTAGTTAGTCCCCGGAACGAGTTTCCGGGGATTTTTTTATCTTTGCACCATTAACCCTTTTAACATATCATGAAAATAAACAAACTACTGTATGCCGGAGCCGCCCTGACCCTACTTGGCGCCTGCGCTCCAGCTGTGAAAGCTCCCGAAGCCATCTTACCCGTTCCCGAAGAGAAACAAGTAGACTGGCAGAAAATGGAAACGTATGCTTTCGTTCACTTTGGTCTGAACACCTTCAACGACCGGGAATGGGGATACGGCGATTCGGATCCGAAAACGTTCAATCCAACCAAACTGGACTGTGAACAATGGGTGAAAACGTTTGTCGAATCAGGCATGAAGGGTGTGATCCTCACCGCCAAGCATCATGACGGTTTCTGCCTGTGGCCCACCCAATTGACGGAGTATTGCATCCGCAATACTCCTTATAAAGACGGAAAAGGGGACATCGTCGGCGAGCTGGCTGCCGCTTGTAAGAAATATGGCATCAAGTTCGCTGTTTACCTCTCTCCATGGGACAGGCACCAAGCCAATTACGGCACACCGGAATACGTAGATTACTTCCATAAACAACTGACTGAATTGATGACCAACTACGGTGAAGTATTCGAAGTATGGTTTGACGGGGCCAACGGAGGTGACGGATGGTATGGCGGAGCCAAAGACAGCCGTACTATTGATCGTAAGACCTACTACAATTATCCGCGAATTTACGAAATACTGGACAAGCTTCAGCCACAAGCTATCGTCTTCTCCGACGGAGGTCCCGGTTGCCGTTGGGTGGGTAATGAAAACGGATTTGCCGGAGCCACCAACTGGTCATTCCTGCGTGCAGGTGAAGTGTATCCGGGTTATCCGAAATATCGCGAACTGCAATACGGACATGCCGACGGCAACCAATGGGTACCGGCAGAATGTGACGTCTCCATCCGTCCGGGATGGTTCTATCATCCGGAAGAAGACGACCGGGTAAAAACCGTAGAGCAATTAACGGACCTTTATTACCGGAGCGTGGGACACAACGCCACCCTCCTGCTTAACTTCCCCGTTGACCGCGACGGTCTGATCCACCCGATCGATTCGGCCAATGCAGTAAACTTCCACAAGAATGTACAAAAGCAGTTGGCACACAATCTGCTTGCCGGCATCCGTCCCAAAGCCTCGGATGAACGAGGAGGACAATTCTCTGCCAAAGCCGCAACAGACGAAAGCTGGGATACTTACTGGGCTACCAATGACGGTGTGACTGCCGCAGATATAGAGTTCGACTTTCCGAAAACAGAGAAGATCAACCGTATGATGATCCAGGAATATATCCCGTTGGGACAACGTGTCAAATCGTTCATCGTGGAATATGATAAAGACGGGAAATGGCTTCCGGTCAAACTCAATGAAGAGACTACCACCGTGGGCTACAAACGTTTATTGCGCTTTGAAACCGTTTCGACCGATAAACTCCGCATACGTTTCACTGATGCACGTGCCTGCCTTTGTATCAATAATATAGAGGCCTATTATGCAGGTGAAACAGCCGACACATTCACCGTGGAAGCAAAAGAACTGAAAAGTTATCCGTTTACACTTGTCGGAGTGCCCGAAGAAGAAACTAAAAAATGCATGGATAAAGACAAGAACACCACTGCTTTTGTCGAGGGAGATGCATTGGTGATCGATCTGGGAGAAGAACGTACCATCACCTCTTTCCATTATCTACCGGATCAGAGTGAATACAACAAAGGATTGATTTCCTCTTATGAACTATCTGTGGGTACCGAAGCAAATGCGGTAAACCGGATAGTAGCCCAAGGAGAATTCTCAAATATTAAAAACAATCCGATTCTACAGTCCGTCTACTTCACTCCGGTGAAAGCACGATACCTCTCTCTGAAACCGACCAAAATGGTAACTGAAGGAGAAACTATGGGATTTGCAGAAATAGGAATCCAATAACAACATTATTCCGGAGGTATGCCGGAAGTTTTCATAAATCTGAGGCATACCTCCAATATTCTACTCTTTCCCTCTTTTCTCAATAGATACCTTATAAGAAAGATCGTACCGGCGGGCAAGAACGCTACTGACCTACTCCGGCAACGAAGATTTTATCAATAAAACATTCCCGAATTAAAAGATCTGAAAGCTGACGATAACCCTGTATTCATGATCGTAAGAGTCCGACAAGTTGCTCAGAATCCTTAAACTTGTGCATTTTTCAGATAGATTTCTTGTCAGAACCAAGCGTTTGCTTAAATTTGCAGGCTGATAGTTAACCGGATAGTGAATAGCAAGAACCTTACTACTGACTACTGGCTGCTAACTTGTAGAAATACTAATACTAAAATTAATAACATGAGTTTGAAAATTGTTGTATTGGCAAAACAAGTTCCCGACACACGAAACGTTGGGAAAGATGCCATGAAAGCCGACGGAACTATTAACCGTGCGGCACTCCCTGCCATCTTCAACCCCGAAGACCTGAATGCTCTAGAACAGGCTCTCCGACTGAAAGATGCTCACCCAGGCTCTACCGTTACCATCCTGACCATGGGACCGGGACGTGCAGCTGACATTATTCGTGAAGGACTTTTCCGTGGTGCCGATAACGGTTATTTGCTGACAGACCGTGCTTTTGCCGGTGCTGATACGCTGGCTACTTCGTACGCTCTGGCAACAGCCATCAAGAAAATAGGTGAATATGACATCATCATCGGCGGTCGTCAGGCTATCGATGGAGATACGGCACAGGTAGGACCGCAGGTTGCAGAAAAGTTGGGACTGACTCAGATTACGTATGCGGAAGAGATCCTGAAAGTAGGTGACGGAAGCATCACCGTAAAACGCCACATCGATGGCGGTGTGGAAACAGTAGAAGGACCCTTGCCCATCGTTATCACTGTCAACGGAAGTGCAGCTCCCTGCCGCCCGCGCAATGCTAAACTGGTTCAGAAGTACAAACACGCCAAAACCATTACCGAGAAGCAACAGGGTAACCTGGACTACACCGACCTGTACGACACCCGTGACTACCTGAATCTGGTGGAATGGAGCGTAGCAGACGTAAACGGTGATCTGAAACAATGCGGCCTCAGCGGTTCGCCGACAAAGGTAAAAGCGATCCAGAACATCGTGTTCCAAGCGAAAGAGAGTAAAACCATCAGCGGCAGCGACCGTGAAGTGGAAGAACTGATTGTTGAACTGTTGGAGAACCACACTATTGGATAAGAGGAGAGAAAAGATATGAATAACTTATTTGTATATTGCGAAATAGAAGACGGCATCGTCGCAGACGTAAGCCTCGAACTTCTGACAAAAGGACGCTCGTTAGCCAATCAGTTGGGTTGCCAGCTCGAAGCAGTCGTTGCCGGAACCGGACTTAAAGATATTGAAAAACAGATCCTCCCGTACGGAGTAGACAAACTCCATGTATTCGACGGTGAAGGACTCTATCCTTATACTTCACTCCCCCACACTTCAATCCTGGTCAATCTGTTCAAAGAAGAACAACCGCAAATCTGCCTGATGGGTGCAACCGTTATCGGTCGTGACCTCGGTCCGCGCGTATCCTCAGCCCTGACCAGTGGTCTGACAGCCGACTGTACATCATTGGAAATAGGCGATCACGAAGATAAGAAAGAAGGCAAGGTCTACAAGAACCTGCTTTATCAGATTCGTCCTGCATTCGGTGGCAACATCGTTGCTACCATTGTCAACCCCGAACACCGTCCTCAAATGGCAACCGTTCGCGAAGGAGTGATGAAAAAAGCCATTCTGGCAGCAGACTACAAAGGTGAAGTAATCCATCATGATGTGAAGAAATATGTAGCCGACACCGATTACGTAGTAAAAGTCATCGAACGTCATGTAGAAAAAGCAAAGAACAACCTGAAGGGTTCTCCCATCATCATCGCCGGTGGTTATGGTGTAGGTTCGAAAGAAAACTTCAACTTGCTGTTTGATCTTGCAAAGGTATTAAACGCAGAAGTAGGTGCCAGCCGTGCAGCCGTAGACGCAGGTTTCGTTGAGCACGACCGCCAGATCGGACAGACCGGTGTTACGGTACGTCCCAAACTCTATATTGCCTGCGGTATCTCCGGACAGATTCAGCACATCGCCGGTATGCAGGAAAGCGGTATCATCATCTCTATCAACAACGATCCGTCAGCTCCGATCAATACGATTGCAGACTATGTAATCAACGGAACCATCGAAGAAGTTGTACCGAAGATGATTAAGTATTATAAACAAAACAGTAAGTAAGAAATGGCTAACTTTTATTTAGATACTCCGGAACTCAAGCATCACTTGAACCATCCGTTGATGAAGAGAATTGTTGAGCTGAAAGAGCGCAACTATGCTGATAAAGATAAATTCGACTATGCTCCGGTAGACTTCGAAGACGCAATGGACAGCTACGACAAAGTGCTGGAAATTGTAGGAGAAATCTGTGGTGACATCATCGCTCCCAATGCAGAAGGTGTCGATCATGAAGGCCCGGTCTGCGCCGACAATCGTGTGACCTATGCCAGCGGGACTACCCGTAACCTGGATGCCTGCCGCAAAGCAGGGCTGATGGGCATGGCTATGCCCCGCCGCTTTGGAGGCTTGAACTTCCCGATCACTCCGTACATCATGGCTGCCGATATCGTGAGCCGCAGTGATGCCGGTTTCGAGAACCTGTGGGGATTGCAGGATTGTGCTGAAACCATTTACGAATTTGCCAACGAAGAACAGAAGCAACGTTATATCACCCGCGTATGCCAGGGTGAAACCATGTCAATGGATCTGACGGAACCGGATGCAGGTTCCGACCTCCAGTCTGTCATGTTGAAAGCCACTTACAGTGAAAAAGACCAATGCTGGTATCTGAACGGAGTAAAACGCTTCATCACAAACGGTGATGCCGATATTCACCTCGTACTGGCACGTTCGGAAGAAGGAACACACGACGGACGCGGTCTTTCCATGTTCATCTACGACAAGCGCAATGGTGGAGTAAACGTACGCCGTATTGAGAACAAAATGGGTATCAAAGGCTCTCCTACCTGCGAGTTGGTATATAAAAATGCCAAGGCCGAACTTTGCGGTGACCGCAAACTGGGTCTGATCAAATATGTAATGGCGTTGATGAACGGTGCCCGCCTGGGTATTGCCGCTCAGTCGGTAGGATTGTCACAGGCTGCTTACAATGAAGCTCTGGCTTATGCCAAAGATCGTAAACAGTTCGGTAAGGCAATCATCGAATTCCCCGCCGTGGCCGAAATACTTTCTCTGATGAAAGCCAAACTGGATGCTTCCCGTTCACTGTTGTACGAGACAGCCCGTTTCGTAGACGTTTACAAAGCACTGGACGACATTGCCAAGGAGCGCAAACTGACTCCGGAAGAACGTGCCGAACAGAAAACATTCGCTAAACTGGCTGACGCCTTCACCCCGCTGGGCAAAGGCATGGGCAGTGAGTTTGCCAACCAGAACGCTTACGACTGTATTCAGATTCACGGCGGTTCGGGCTTTATGAAAGATTATGCCTGCGAACGTATCTACCGTGATTCACGTATCACTTCCATTTACGAGGGTACCACTCAGTTGCAGGTTGTGGCCGCCATCCGTTATGTAACGACCGGCGCTTACCTGGCCCGTATCCAGGAATACGAGAATATGCCGGTAGCTCCCGAACTGGAAGGCTTACAGAACCGTCTGAAAAGCATGGCAAGCAAATACGCGGCTTGTGTGACTCAAATCACAGAGGCAAAAGATCAGGAACTGCTCGACTTCTGTGCACGCCGCCTCGTAGAAATGGCAGCTCACATCATCATGGGTCACCTGATGGTACAGGACGCTTCAAAGAGCGATCTGTTCTCTGAATCGGCTCAAGTATATGTACGCTATGCAGAAGCTGAAGTAGAAAAACATATCAACTTTATCCGCAAATTCGATAAAGACGATCTGGCTTACTACAGAAAGTAAAGAGTTTACTCCAATACTAAAAAAGGGATTCGGACGACCGGATCCCTTTTCTTTTTGCATTACGGGAGGGCAACAAGGCATTTTATCCTCCGAAAATACCCAATTAATGTCAAATGATTTGGCTATGTGGCTGGTTTTTACGAATATTGCAACAAAATTAAAGAGATACCGGATTACGGCTCAATATGACACGAAAAACTTCAGTAAATAATCTATTAAAAGAAAAACAATTATGCGGAAAATCACGTTAGGTCTGATACTATGCAGCATGGTTACGCTCTGCTTTGCCGGTCAACGACCTTTAGAGGGATTTAAGTATGCCTCGGAAAAAGCCCCGGTGGGCAATGAATGGGAATCACCGGAGAACATTGCACTCAACAAAGAACAACCACGAGCCTGGTTCTTTTCCTTCCAGGATGTGGAAAGCGCACGCAAAGTGTTACCGGAGAACAGTAAATACTGGTTGTCACTGAATGGTGACTGGAAATTCAATTGGGCACCCGATCCGGATTCTCGCCCCAAAGATTTTTATCAGACTACTTTCGATGTTTCGGGCTGGGACAACATTCCCGTCCCTTCAAGTTGGAATATCTATGGTATCCAGAAAGATGGTAGCCTGAAATACGGAGTACCTATCTATGTGAACCAACCTGTCATTTTCATGCACAAAGTGAAAGTAGACGACTGGCGCGGAGGTGTGATGCGTACTCCTCCCACTAACTGGACTACTTATAAATACCGTAACGAAGTGGGTTCCTACCGTCGCGACTTCGACATCCCCCAAGATTGGGACGGTCGTGAAGTATTTATCAGCTTCGACGGTGTGGACTCTTTCTTCTACCTCTGGATCAACGGCCAGTACGTAGGTTTCTCAAAAAACTCACGCAATACGGCCAGTTTCAACATCACCCCCTATCTGCAAAAAGGAAAGAACACCGTTGCTGCCGAAGTATACCGCAGTTCAGACGGCTCGTTCCTCGAAGCACAGGATATGTTCCGCTTACCGGGTATCTTCCGTACCGTAGCTCTCTACTCTACTCCGAAAGTACAGGTACGTGACCTCGTGGTAATCCCCGACCTGGACGAGACATACACCAACGGTTCGTTGGCCATCAGCGCCGACATCCGCAACTTTGGCAAGAAAGCAGCCAAAGGATACCAGATGGCGTATACACTATATGCTAATAAACTGTACTCGGATGAAAACACTCCGGTTGCCAATGCCGTTGCTTCGGCCACTGTGAATCTGGTGAACCCGAACGAAACCGTAGAAGCGGAAAAAGCGATCATGAACGTACAGTCCCCCAACAAATGGTCGGCTGAATTCCCCCACCTCTACACACTCGTTGCAGAACTGAAAGACAAGAAAGGCAAAACAATAGAAACCGTTTCGACTACCGTAGGTTTCCGCAAAGTGGAAATCAAAGATACTCCTGCTTCTGCTGACGAATTCGGACTGGCAGGCCGCTATTACTACGTAAACGGCAAAACCGTAAAACTGAAAGGTGTCAACCGCCACGAATCAAATCCGGCTGTGGGACATGCCATCACCCGTGAAATGATGGAGAAAGAGGTTATGCTGATGAAACGTGCCAACATCAATCACGTACGTAACTCCCACTATCCGGACGATCCGTACTGGTACTATCTGTGCAACAAATACGGACTCTACCTGGAAGATGAAGCCAACATCGAATCTCACGAGTATTATTACGGAGCCGCTTCCCTGTCTCATCCGGTAGAATGGAAAAACGCCCATGTAGCCCGTGTGATGGAAATGGTTCATGCCAACGTAAACAATCCTTCGATTGTCATCTGGTCATTAGGCAACGAAGCCGGACCGGGAAAGAACTTCGTAGCAGCTTACGATGCACTGAAAGCATTCGACCTCTCACGCCCTGTTCAGTATGAACGTAACAACGATATCGTCGATATGGGTTCCAACCAGTATCCTTCCATCGGCTGGATGCGCGGTGCTGTGAAAGGCAACTATGACATCAAATATCCGTTCCACGTTTCGGAATATGCTCACTCTATGGGTAACGCCTGCGGCAACCTGGTGGACTACTGGGAAGCTATCGAATCGACCAACTTCTTCTGCGGCGGCGCAATCTGGGACTGGGTAGACCAATCGATGTACAACTATGACAAGAAAACCGGTGAACGCTACCTGGCTTATGGCGGTGATTTCGGCGATACTCCGAACGACGGTCAATTCGTTATGAACGGTATCGTATTCGGCGATCTGGAACCGAAACCTCAGTATTATGAAGTGAAAAAGGTATACCAGCACATCGACGTGAAGGCTATCGATGTAGAAAAAGGCCGGTTTGAAGTGTTCAACAAGTATTACTTCAAGAACCTTTCGGACTATGATGTGAAATGGTCACTCTACGAAAACGGCAAAGAAGCACAATCGGGCCTATTGAGCATAGGCGAAGTAGCTCCGCGTACCCGTACGCAGATCACTGTTCCTTATCAGTTCAGTAAGCTGAAAGCCGATTCGGAATATTTCGTGAAGATTCAATTCCTGCTGAAAGACAACATGCCTTGGGCTGACAAGAACTTCGCACAAGCAGAAGAACAGATACTTGTGAAAGAGGCTACCGCACGTCCTTCTATCGCCACCGTAGCAGCCGAGGGCGACAAACCGGAAGTGATGATGACTAAAGCAAGCGATATCATTACCATCAAAGGCAATGGTTACACAGCTCAGTTCGATATCAAGACAGGTACTATCTACAGTCTGACATACGGAAACGAGAAGGTGATTACTGACGGCAACGGTCCGAAGCTGGATGCGCTCCGTGCTTTCACCAATAATGATAACTGGTTCTATTCTCAGTGGTTTGATAATGGTTTGCACAACCTGAAGCATTCAGCTACCGGGTTCAATATGACTACCAAAGAAGATGGTACAGTCGTATTGTCATTCACAGTACAGTCTCAGGCTCCTAATGCAGCCAAGATTCTGGGTGGAACAAGCTCGGGCAAGAACAAGATTGAGGAACTGACAGACAAGAAGTTCGGCAGCAGTGACTTCAAGTTTACTACCAACCAGGTATGGACAGTCTACAAAGACGGTTCTATCGAACTGGAAGCAAGCATCACCTCCAATCAGCCGAGTCTCGTATTGCCTCGTCTGGGATACATGGTACGTGTGCCTCAGCAATATGCCAACTTTACTTACTACGGACGCGGTCCTATCGACAACTACGCCGACCGTAAAGTAGGACAGTTCATCGAGCAACATAAGAATACGGTTGCCGGAGAGTTCGTCAACTTCCCCAAACCGCAAGATATGGGTAATCACGAAGACGTACGCTGGTGTGCCCTGACCAACAATGCAGGCAACGGTGCCGTGTTTATAGCTACCGACCGTTTGTCGGCTTCGGCTCTGCCTTACTCTGCACTCGACCTGATTCTGGCTTCACATCCGTATCAGTTACCGAAAGCCGGTGATACTTATCTTCACCTGGATGCAGCCGTAACCGGCCTGGGTGGTAACAGCTGCGGTCAAGGCGGCCCGTTGGAGCAAGACCGTGTTTTCGCCAGCCATCACAACACAGGTTTCATTATCCGCCCCGCAGGTAAAGACCTGACTGTAACAGCCAATGTAGCTCCCGCCGGAGAGATGCCGTTGTCCATAACCCGCAACCGTGCCGGTGTGGTATCTGTATCATCACAGAAAAAAGACGCCGTTATCCTTTATACAGTAGATAAGAGTAAATCCAAAACTTATACCGAACCGATCGCACTACGCAATGGCGGTACGGTGACTGCCTGGTTCAAAGATGCACCTTTCATCAAGGCAAGCATGACATTCGACAAGATCGAAAGCATCCAGACAGAAGTAATCTACGCAAGTAGCGAAGAATCGGACGGAGGCGAAGCCAAGAACCTGACAGACGGTGATCCGAATACCATCTGGCACACCATGTTCTCTGTAACGGTGGCTAAACACCCGCATTGGGTAGACCTGGATGCCGGCGAAGTGAAAACAATCAAAGGTTTCACTTACCTGCCCCGTCAGGACAGCAGCAACGGTAATGTGAAAGACTACACCATCCACGTAAGTATGGACGGTAAAGAATGGGGTGAACCTATCCTGAAAGGTACTTTCGCAAGAGACCTGAAAGAGAAGAAAGTAATGTTCGATAAACCTGTGAAAGCCCGTTATATCCGCTTCACCGCCTTGAGCGAACAACGCGGACAAGACTATGCTTCGGGTGCCGAACTGACTATCCTGGCTGAATAAGCACAGGCAAGCATAAAAAAACAGAGCCTTTATCAGGGCGGAACAGACACTCTGTCCGCCCTTGATAAAGGCTCTGTTTATATGATATAGAGGCTCCGGCCGAAACCATCGGGACCTCAGTATTTCAACACATGAAACAATCTTTTCACCAATCCTCCATAATGCCTTCTCTCTTAAAGACAATAAGCTGGTTCCGGAGCGAACTGATTTCCCTTCGCATGATTTCCATCCTTTCCAGCAAATGATGAATGGCATCGATACCTTCCATATTGATGGACAGGTCATAATACATACGGCTGTATCGTTCCACATCCGGAAGTTGCGACGCAAGCAGATAGTGCTCGCCTCCCTCGGTGCGTACCTCAATCAAGCCACCTTCCTCTAACAGGTCGATAAATGAAGGCTCAATATGACATTTGTGACAGTATTCACTGACAATTATTAATTCGGTCTGCATAGTGCTCTTTCATTATTAGTTCATACTCTGTTGTAACTCTCTGAACAGTTCTTTCTGCCTATCTGTCAGATTGGTAGGTATCTTGACTGAATAAGTGATGATCAAGTCGCCAAACTGTCCTTCTTTTTTATAAACGGGAAAACCTTTACCTTTCAGGCGCACTTTCGTTCCATTCTGGGTTTCGGGCTTTATCTTCAGTTTCACTTTACCTTCCAGTGTATCGATCACCTTCTCACCACCCAGTACGGCAGTATAAAGATCCATCTCCACATCCACATACAGGTCGTCTCCAAGACGCTTGAATACAGAGTCTTCGGCTATCTTGAAAGTGATATACAGGTCTCCTGCAGGGCCACCGTTGATGCCTTCGCCTCCGTATCCCTTCAACTTAATCACCTGTCCGTCGGCTACACCGGCCGGTATCGTAATACGAACCTGTTTGCCATTCACATTCAACACCTGTTTGTGGGTCCGGGCCGCATCGCGAAGAGACAGGTGCAATTCTGCATTAAAATCTTGTCCTCGGAAGCCTGCATTGCCTCGTCCGCCTCCTCCTCTATGTCCGAACATAGATTCAAAGAAGTCCGAGAATCCTCCGGCATCACCACCCGAGAACCCCTCTCCATCGGACGAGTACCAATAGGAACCGCCGTCTCCGCCAAAGCCGGAGAATCCTCCTCCGCCTCCACCGGCATGCTGCCGCGCCTTCTTCTGCGCTTCGAATTCGTCCGCATGTTTCCAATGTTCGCCGTATTCGTCGTACTTTTTCCTTTTCTCCGGATCGCTCAATACTTCGTTAGCTTCATTAATCTCCTGAAACTTATCCTTAGCGCTTGGGTCATTAGGATTCAGGTCCGGATGATATTTACGGGCCAATTTACGGAAAGCCTTTTTAATATCATCCTGAGAAGCATTTTTGTCAACTCCGAGAATCTTGTAATAATCTATATAAGCCATGTTTTTATATATTTAAACCTCTATATTAAGTGTATACAAACAACACGCCAACCTGAGTTTTAGATTCAAATTTTAGCACAAATTAAGAGCCTATTTAGATTTTACCTGAATAAAATTTCATTGGAGCTTTATCGGTCCGCCTTGAGTTTCCTCTCGGTCTGTTCCACCGTTTGTATTCGTCACATAGCCCGGCTATACTCCTCACAAAACAAGAACATATCCTTGACAACAATACCGGGCCAGATCAAAACAGACCTTCAGGTCCATCCGGCAAATACTTCAAGAGGGTGGTGAATCAAATTCAACGGACAGGGCTTTCGAGCAGCATATCCTCTCTGACAGGAAGACGGAACCAGAAGCAGGCCCCCTTTCCTTCCCGAGTCTCCACTCCGATCGTTCCTCCCAACCGTTCGATAATCACCCGGCAGATGGCAAGTCCCAGTCCGGTACCTTTGATAAAAGTATTCAGTTTGACAAAACGCTCGAAAACCTTTCCCGCCTGATCGGCAGGGATGCCGATACCTGTATCCTTTACAAAGAAATAAAGTTCGTCCTTTTGCCTGGTCAGCCGATAGCCCAAAGTAATGGAACCTTCGGAAGTGAACTTCATTGCATTGTTCATCAAATTCATGATGACCTGTGACAAGCGCAAACGGTCGGTATTGATTACGCAACCGGGTTCTTTTTCAGTAAACATGATCTGCACCTCCGGGCGTTGATTCTTCTGCTGCATCTGTAAACAGATGTCTTCCATCAGTTCATTGATATCCGTTGGGGCATAAGAGAAATCCATTGTCCCCGCTTCTATTTTCGACAGGTCGAGAATGTCATCTATCAATTGCAGTAAAAGCTCATTGTTCGAAGTGACAATCCGGATATACTCCTCCTTTTCTTCAGCATCGTCCGTCTGGCAAATCAGATCGGAGAAACCGATGATGGCATTGAGCGGCGTACGTATTTCATGGCTCATATTGGCAAGGAACGCCGACTTCAACCGATTGGACTCTTCGGCCTTCTCTTTGGCTTCCTGCAACATACGTTCTACTTTCAGTTTCTCGGTAATATCTTCAAAGCGTAGCAGTCCGCCGATAATTTCGTTTCCCGTATCATCATAAACGGGGGTGGCGGTGATCTCAAAGTCCACGTGATCCACATGGGTGATGTGTCTCACGATCTTACCGGTACCGATAGCCTCCCGAAAAGCACATTTCCCGCACGGTTGGGTTCCCTGCCCCGTAGTCCGGTAGCAAACAGTGCCGGGAGTATAATGGCGTCCGGAAACCAGATTTTTAATATTACCGGTCTCTTCCCATTGCACCAGATAGTTCCGGTCGATATAAATCAATCCGAAATCAATGCTTCTCAAAGCCAGTTTTTGCTTACGTACGGCTCCTTCCAACTGCTCTTTGGCAGCCAGCAGTTCTCTTTCGTACATTTTCAGCTGGGTGATTTCCCAACGGGCCACCAACAGCCATTTACCCAATTTACCCGAAGATATGATCGACTTCATCACAAGTGTATCGTGCACTTTTCCGTCAGCAGTGACATACCTCTCTTCCGCCTTATAAGGTATTCCGGCCCTGACAAGATCCTCATCTATCTTCCGGTACTGCTTCCCCCTTTCTTCACCAAAGATATCGACATCGGAGAAGCCGACGGCATCTTTGCGGCTGATGCCCGACTGTAACTCGGATTCTTTATTCCAGTAGGTATACTTGAATTGTTCCTGAATATCTTTCACCATGATAGGAAACGGGAGATTATCTAAAATATCAAACAGGAAACGACGATAGTCGTCATCAGCCGAAGCCGACTTACGAAGCAGGAAGTTCTGATAGAGCAGGAAGCAAACGGTCAGAAACAAAAGCAGGGATAATACATAAAGCCACAGACAGTCTGTTACTCCCGTCACCAATAGTAGTTGGATTGTCATAATTGCATGTTGTGATGAATCGACAGTAAATATAGATATTATTCTCCTACTTTCAACACAAAACACAACAAAAGTACCGAAAGGAAGCAAAGTTTCGAGATGCTGACACTTATCTATCCCAAGGTATCTCCCGAAATCAAACCTGTAGTGAATCCTGCTCCTTGCCGGATTGCACGTTAGCCCGGCATTTTCAACGTATCCCCATCTTTCCGAACATCTCAAAGTCCTCTTTACGTAACCCGATGTCATCGTACGAACGCGGCTCGTTGTGGTCGTTCAGGTAAAAACGGGGGAACTCTGTATAGGACGGACTGGCCACCGATAATGAATCGTTTACATAGGTGGTGGTCACCCCGGCCAGATCGAGCACCGAATGGAACACCACCCGGTTCGAAGCAACAGATTTGTGACGATTCTTCTGTAAAGCGTCCATATGCTCAGGATACTTCTCCCGATAGGTGTCCGAAGTCCAGACAATGAACGGTACATGCAACTGATAGTAGGAAGGCACGGGAGACGCATGCAGGAAGAGATGACGATGGTCGTCAAAAATATCTTCTCCATGATCCGAAGTATAGAGCATAGCCGACCCGGCATCCTGTTGCTGCAGCAGGCCGATCAGTCTTGACAGAAAATCGTCGGTATAACGGATGGAATTGTCATAGGCATTAATCAGATTATCCCGATACTTAAATTCGGCATCGGCAGGACTGTCGGGTTGGAAAAAGGCAGCTTCGGCAGGATAACGTTCCCGATAGTTGAAGTGTGACCCGTAGGTGTGCAACACGATAAACTGTTTGCGGTTTCCTTTCGCAAGTTCCTCTTGCACCAATGCCAGCAGATAATCATCCGAAAGATTCTGACCGGCAGTCAACGAATCTTCCTTGATGAAGTCACAGTGATCGGCTTCTTTTCCAAAGAAGTCGATAAAAGAGTTGTTGTAACGCTGATTGGAGAAGAAAGCTGTCTTGAAACCTGCTTCTTTGAAAGCGGTAATAATTCCTTTCTGATGATAGATGGAATCGAAATTCTCTGCCGAAACGGCAGACATGAGCATCGGAACACTCTTATGAGTTGTATTCGATTGGGTCAGCACATTCGTAAAAGCCGTCAGGCCGGATACCTCCGACAGTTTGGGATTTGTCTCACGATCATAACCGTACAACGACCAATTGAGCGCACGGGAAGTCTCTCCCACTACCAGTACGTAAATCTCCCGGTCTTCTGCCGGATGCGTGGCAGCGGCATTGAAAGTGAAATCCTTCGAAGTCTCTTCATAATCGAGAGTCCGAGCATTCCGCTCCACGGCAAGCACTACGTTATAGCACACATTGACCGGATATAAATCGGAAGTCATCTCGTACTTCTTATCCAACAGGAAGGCCGCTCCCAACGATACCAGACCTGCACCCAGCACAACCCACGCACGTCTCCGTTCCCTGCGGATAAAGCGGACAGAAAGCGTACGCTTACGGACAATGGAGATCATCCCCAGTATCAGGGCCGGGATGTACAGGATCACAATCGTAATCAAAGCCGGCAACAGGTTGTCGAGCAACTCCATGGCTTCGGAAGAATTGGTAGTCGCCAGGTTCAGGAACATATCCACCGCAATGATGGACTGCCCGAACAGATAGAGCAACACGATCTGAAAGGCCCCGAAGAATACGAAAAGGAATAAAATCCAGAGCATCTTTCCGCAATTTCTGGAAAGGGTCATAATCAGATAATAACACCCCAATGGCAACAGGACATTGGCAATCTTGGCTACAAGCGGCAAAGGTTCGGTGAAACACAACACAACGTTGGGCACTATCAGCACAAACAGGAACAGGTAGAACAAATTCTCCTGATTACCGAACCATTTTTTTATACTATTAAAAAGCTTCATTGATATTAAATATAAATCCGGTCTGGCCTTTTCCAAACCCTAAATCCAATCGTACATTTACTCTCTTCTTAAACTCCCACCGATAGCCAAAGCCATAGTTGGGAAGTATATGTTTCACTTTGAATGAGGAAAAGTCGGGGAAAACATTTCCGGCTCCCACCCAGACGGCTACTCCGTTCCGTTTCCATACGTGCTGGCGGAGTTCCACCTGCATATCCACCACATTCTTATCGCGGTACCGGCCATCATAATAGCCACGCATGGAGTACGAACTTCCCAAGGTAGCCATCAGCCCCCAAGGCGGATTGCCGTAGGTCAGCAGGGTATGGAATTGTCCGGCAAGTATTCCTCCTTTCCACACCCGGCGATAGTAACTGGTGGTCAGTTCCGTACTACTGAAAGCGTAGTCATTCCCCAGAAATGCCGGACTGAAACGCTGGTCTATGCGCAGGTAATATCCTTTATAGGCATTCGTCAGGAAATCTCTCGAGTCGTACACCAGAGAAAGTCCCGCACTGACATTGGAGGTGCGGGCATCCATCCCTTGCCAAAGCTCGGGTTTCTCAAAATTCCTCCCATCGATATAGTCGAAACTTGCCATAGGCCCCAGATAGAAGTTTTTTGCCATCCGGAACATAAAGTCAACCTTTACCTGTGCCTGAAAGCGCTTGTAACTGCTTTCATTCTCGTCATTCACCGCATTCCGGTAGCCGACGCCCCAATACAGACTGGGGAAAGAATAGAAATAAAGGTTATAATTGAGCCGGTACTTGTCTTTCGGAAATATATGACTTCCGCGTACACCGAGCAGATAGAACCCGACAGTGGACACATCGCCATACAGCGAAACAGTAGAGAGAGGAAGCAGTGTATCGGCACGGTCAGTACGGTATAGTCCGGCGGCTACCAAGCCCAGTCCAAGTTTGGTGTCACTGGAATAATGCGGGCCACCGATCACACTGAAGTCAAACTTTTTGTTCTTCTTCTCCTTGTTGGCATCATTGAAGTAGTCCAGGAATTTCTTGAAGAAACTACGTTTCACCGCGACAGAATCAGCAGTGACGGATACAGAAGCAGAGTCCTCTATCACAGGAATATGCGTAATCGGTGAGAGGCTGTCGTTGTGATTCTCTCCTTGTGCCAAAGATGCAGTCCACACGATGGAGAAGCATCCCAGTAATAGCCAGTTTTTGTGTTTAGGTCTCATATATTGTTCCCTCTTTAGAAAACTCAATTTGCAAAAGTAGTTTCATCCCGCCTTGTTACAATCATATTACATTCTCTTTTATCTTTTATTGCCTCCATTTAACACTTAATAAACAGAAAATGTTCAAAATCCAAGGTATGAGACCGTATGGCTCAATCCCAAAAACTTGTAAATAACCTATAATGTCAACTAATAAAAGCTCCCTGCTATTCCTTAAGTAAATTAAATCCGCTTTATTTGTATCATACAGCTTAACACATTCCCCAACCTTAAACAATGCTTCCATGATGCCGGCTGCACTACACAGGATATTAGAGACAGCCCCACTTAGCATTACAATAAGATAAAGGTTAGTTAAGAAAGCTATCATAATAGGTATTTAAGGTAGACAATCAATCCGATTGTTTTCAGTAAATGACCCGTCTCCCCCCCCAAGGAGAGCGTGGTTTGTATAACCTGAGGTCCGCCCCTGCGAAGGTCCGGACCTTTATTATGCCTTCTTGCCAAGGCAAGTTCCACTCCTTCGGAACATCAGTACGACGAGTTACCCATCCGGCAGCATACGAGTTGTGCAACTCGGGCACTACCAGTTGCACAACTCGTCATGCACCAGTTGCACAACTGGTATTCCCCGCCTTCCCAAGTACAAGAATCTATCTTCCGGACAAAGATAAAGTAACGTTCCGTAAGGTTTTTACCGACAAATCTTTATCTTTACAGTCTCAACTTTAACGATACATATATGAAAAGCAAACTACTCTTCTTACTGCTACTTTTGGGAAGCAGCTACATCACAGCACAGACAGTGATTGAAAATCCCCCTTTCGAAACACGTCAGGGAAGTATACACACCATCTCGAAAATAGAACTCTCGCCAACAGAAACCCGACTGACGATACGGACTGTGTTCCGCCCGCAATGGTGGACCTGTCTGGACAGCCTGACTTACATTTACGCTCCCGAAAGCAAAAAGCAACTGTATCCCCTGCGCATAGAGGGACGTAAATTTGGCGAACAGGTGACGACTCCCGCCTCCGGTATCATAGAGGACGATTGTGTCATCACCTATCCTCCCTTGCCCGAAGGCACTACCCGGATAGACTGGATGGACGACAACCTGAATTCGGAAACCAATACTTACGGCATCTTGCTGGTGAAACCTCAGGAAACCAAAGAACAGGCCTCCCTCCGCAAGATTCACGGCAACTGGCAGCAAGCCGATGCCCAAAACGGATGGGACATCGGAATTTATGATTCACTGGCCATTATGGACAACCGTTTCTGGAAATATGATCTTTGCCGGAAACAGGGAAAAAAATTCAAACTGAACTTAAAAGACGAAACAGGCGAACAGTGCCTGCTTGAAATAACACAGGAAAAAGACGGCAACCTATGTATCGGAAAAAACGGGGGAAAAGCCAATAAGTATATCCGTGCCGGGCGTCCACAAAGAAATTATGCGGCAACAACAGCAGCCACAGCCCCACAAACAGCCTTCTTCCGGAAAGACACGGTTCACATACGCGGATTCCTGGATGGCTACAGTCCCAAACTGGGATTCACTACCGTACTGATTTATACGGACAATCACATAACTAATGAAGGCACTCCCGCCGTAGTCACCATCCATCCGGACGGACGCTTTGAATCGGACTTCGTCGTCAATTATCCCGGAGTACATCACCTCTCTATGGGCAACAACTGGATGACGTTCTATATCAGGCCGGGCGAGACACTGATGCTTTATATCAATTGGGAAGACCATCTGGACTATCTACGCCAGAGGAGACTGAAACCTATGTTGACAGAAACTCTGTACATGGGACCTTCAAGCAGCATAAATCAGGAACTGATGCCTTGTGAACCGCTGTTCTCAAAAGACTATCACATCATACAGAATGCATGCAAAACGCTGACACCCTCTGAATTCAAAACACAGCAGGAACCGATGTACAAGTTGTGGATGCATCGGGTCGACTCGCTGGAGCAATCGAAAACACTACAACCCGAAGCGATGCAAATGCTGAAGAACGATGTGATGATAAATTACGGCGCCTGGCTCTTGGAGTTTATCCTGATGAGAGACATGGATGCCCGTAAAGATACGACCAACACGATATTGAAAATAAAGGAAACCCCGGACTATTATGACTTCCTGAAAGCAATGCCGTTGAATGATGTCCGCAGCATCGGTTGCAACAACTTCTCCACCTTTATCAACCGCATTGAATTTATGAACCCTTTTCTCCCAGCAAGCTGGCAAATAAAGAATGGGACGGACGATCGGATGGAGAAATATGCAGAAAGCTGGAGGAAAAAAAAGGAGATATTGCAGGACACAACAGGAATGCCCTTCCCGGTAGTCGGCGAACTTATCCTGACACGTTCCTATCCGTTCCTAGCCAAAACACTTGAGAACGAGAAGAAGGCTTTTGCCCTGCTGGACACACTGAAGGGATATCTGCACGACCCATTCCTGGTAGCAGAAGCCGAACGTATGTACCGTCAGGTTTATCCCGTACAGGGGAACAAGCCACAAGAACTTCCGGCAGGAAAAGGTACGGACATTATCCGTAAACTGACAGCACCTTATCTAGGAAAATTTGTGATTATCGACTTTTGGGCAACATCTTGCGGTCCTTGCCGTGCCAGCATCGAACAACATGCTGATTTGAGAAAAGAGTACCGCAACAGTCCCGATATCAAGTTTATCTTTGTCACCAGTAATCAGGACTCACCTGAAAAAGCTTACGAAAACTATGTGGAAAAGCATCTGAAAGAGGAAACCATCTTCCGCCTTCCACAAAGCGACTATAACTATCTGAGGGAACTATTCCATTTCAATGGCATTCCCCGTTACGTATTGTTGGATCGGGACGGCAAATTGCTGGACGAGAACTTCCCGATGTATAATATCGAACTGTTCCTGAAAGAATCTAAGATAAGGAAGGAATAAAAAAGATTGTTCACCACGGAGTAACACAGAGTCCCACAGAGTTTTAATTCCTATTATCTTTCCCTCTGTGAGACTCTGTGTTACCCTGTGATGAGCATCTGCCCCTATTGGATATAAAACTATTTTTTCAGTATACGGATAAACGTATCGATATCTTCTTCCGTTGTATCAAATGAAGTGACCAGACGTATTTCGTCGGCTTCCTCATTCCAGAAATAGAAGAAATAAGTTTGCAGCATGCGATCTGTTTCGGCACGGGGCATAGTCAGGAACAACTGGTTGCTTTCCACCCTCTGAGTGAAACGTACGCCGGGAACCTGTTCCAGAGCATCGGCAAGACGCTTTGCCATAGCATTGGCATGGGTTGCGTTTTTCAGCCACAGTTCGTCTGTCAGATAGGCAGTGAACTGACAGGATAGATAACGCATTTTGGATGCCAACTGAGCCGATTGCTTGCGTATGAAACGCGCTTCCGACTTCAACGAATCATCGAATACGATCACACACTCTCCCATCATCAGCCCGTTCTTGGTTCCACCGAAACTAAGCACATCGATACCACAATCCACAGTCAGCGCTCGCAATGAAAGCCCCAGCGAAGCACAAGCATTGGCGATCCGCGCACCGTCCATATGTACCCGCATACCGTATTGATGTGCCAACGAAGTGATGGCTTTCAATTCGTCGGGTGTATAAATAGTACCCAGTTCCGTACATTCCGAAAGATAAATGGCCCCCGGCTGGGAATGATGCTGGTCGGCAAAGCCATGCAGATAGGGTGTGATCAGTTGCGGAGTCAGTTTTCCGTCGGGAGTGGCGATAGGACGGATCTGACAACCGGTCATCTTCACCGGAGAGCCACATTCATCCACATAAATGTGCGCAGTTTCGGCACAAAGGATAGAGTTGTAAGGACGAGTCATCAATTGCAGGGCAATGACATTGCTGCCTGTTCCATTGAAAACAAACAGTGGCTCACAATCGGCTACAAACGTTTCTTTAATTTTCCGGACAGCTTCTTCTGTCCACAAATCGTCGCCATAGCCCAAGGCATGATCCCGGTTAGCCCGTGTCAGGGCTTCCATAATGGCAGGATGCACACCCGAATTATTATCAGAGGCAAAACTTCTCATAGTGTGTTAAAGATAAATTATTCTGCAAAGGAAGAAAATTATTCGCAGAAAAAGAAAGGATTTCACCACAGAGTGCCCCCAAAGACTGTTCAGGAATGAAACTTCTTCTTACGAAGCCAGTAATCCAATCCGAGCAACAACAGGACCAACGTTGCAATATAGCTATAGAAAGCCAACAGGGAAGAATCAGCATGAGAAAAATCCATACCGGACAAGTACTCCTTGAAATTGAATTCCAATTTGAAAACAAGCGTATATACTCCCACTCCCAACAATAGCAATATACCCGCAATCATGCCGCACAGCATGACCCTCTCCTTCCGCTTCTGTTGTTTTTCCGCTTCCAGACGGATCTGCTCCATCATCCGATAATTAAAATTGGACGGCAATCTGCCGAGCTGCCTCCTTTGGAGGGCCTGTTTCAACGCATTTTCCGTATGCTTCTTATTTGTTTCCATCATCACTCCTTTCCGTTCATCAATACATAAATCTTTTTGCGGGTACGATGCAACTTTACCTTCACATTTCCCGGCGAAAGTTTCAGCACCTCTCCTATCTCTTCTATCGACTTTTCTTCATAATAGAAAAGTGTAATCAAGGCTTTTTCCTCGACATTCAGTAAATCGATAGCCTGAATCAACCTCGCTGTCCGCTCTTCATCATCAGTAGGATAAAGTATATCGTCAGCTTTTTCATCGGGCACGTTGTTGATCGTGTTCTCTTCTATATAAAGGAACTCCTGCTTTTTCTTGCGTGTGGCAGATACGGCCGTGGTATAAGCAATCCGATAAAGCCAGGTAGAGAAACGGCACTCCCCTCTATAACTACCCAGACACCGGAAAGCTTTCAGGAATACATCCTGGACCAACTCTTCCGCATCTTCGGAACAACCGACTATTTGTACAATCAGCACATAAAGCGGACGGCTGTAACGATCGAGAAATGCAGAAAAACATTCTGTATCTCCATCCAGTATCCGTGCTATATATTGTGTTTCGTCGTTCTGTACCATGATATCCGGTTAGACGCTGACAAATCTGAAAGGTTACAGCCCAAAAATATTTTTTTCTTTGTAACCTTTCCGCAGCCTGCTGCGTCAAACAGTGCAAAGAACGAAATTATTCACTTAAAAACATACGATCATGATGGATTTTATTACAGCCCCTTTAATTGTAGGCATCATTACTTTAGGTATTTACAAATTGTTCGAACTCTTTGCGTGCAGACGCGAACGCATCACGCTTATTGAAAAGTTAGGAGAGAAAATGTCTCAAACCGATCTTGAGCTAAACGGAAAAATCTGTCTGCCCGACTTTAATCGTCCCCAACTATCATTCGGAGCCCTGAAAGGCGGTTGCTTATTGCTGGGAGTAGGCTTAGGGCTACTGGTCGGATTTATCTTGAGCTATGTCAGTTTTTCTCCCTACGATCTCGACAGACTCGACAGAGGGTATACCCGCGAGATGGTTGGGGTCATCTACGGTTCGTGTACCCTTCTTTTCGGAGGAGCAGGATTAGTGGCCTCTTTCCTGATAGAACAGAACTTTGCAGCGAAAAAGAAAGAGAAATAAAAAATAATCCCCGGAATGTAATGCCGGCAATTGATGTGTCCCCCAATATTCGTATCTGACTTTTGGGGTACACTTCAAATGGACTGTTCCGGGGATTTCTTTGTCATAATAAGCAGCATCATCTACCCAATATAAACATTTACACAAAGGTAAACATAGAGTTCTTCCTCTTCCTGTTCAAACTCAATCTTATCTTCTCTGGCCAACCAACCCAGAGCTGCCCCCAAATCCTTGTCCTTCAGTCCGGATTTCTTTTTCAGGTTACCATAACTCCATTTGTCATTGTTACTCAACAATTGCCAAACTTTTCCGGCATTCAAGCCGATTTCATTTTTATCCATTTGATACAAAAGTTTAAAGGTTAAAACACATAAAGTTACTATTTACGCGGTGAAAGTTAACAAAATTATGCACGCATTGTTATTACAAAGACACTAAAAACATATCACATACGATATTTTTAACATAAAATTCGTCTTATATACCCATCTATCAAGGATATTAGCATACGTTAAATATACAACTTTTTATCACAACTACCTGTTATTGCAACATCAAATCACCTAAACTTAACGATAAATATGGCAAAGAAGGTAGCAGAACAGCTTGTCGATACGCTGATTGAGGCAGGCGTCAGAAGAATTTATGCAGTGACAGGCGACAGCCTGAACGAAGTAAACGAGGCCGTGAGGCAAAATGAGGCAATGAAGTGGATTCATGTCCGCCACGAAGAAACCGGTGCGTATGCCGCAGGTGCAGAAGCGCAACTGACCGGACTACCGGGATGTTGTGCGGGTAGCAGTGGTCCGGGGCATGTCCACTTAATTAACGGACTTTACGATGCGCATCGCTCGGGAGCACCTGTGATAGCCATCGCTTCCACTATTCCGACAGGAGAGTTCGGAACCGAATATTTCCAGGAAACCAATACCGTCAAGCTATTCAACGATTGTAGCTTTTACAATGAAGTGGCTACTACTCCCGAGCAGTTTCCCCGTATGCTGCAATCGGCCCTCCAGACGGCAACCACCCGGAAAGGAGTAGCCGTAGTCGGACTTCCCGGCGACCTGGCAAAGAAACCGGCAGTCAAGGTAGAGTCCTCGGAACAGATTTATCCGCTTGCCTCGTCTGTCTGTCCGGCAGAAGAAGACCTGATACGGCTGGCAGGGATGCTCAATCATTACGAACGTATCACTTTGTTTTGCGGCATAGGCTGCAAAGGGGCACATGAAGAAATCATCCGGATGTCTGAAACCTTAAATGCTCCTGTAGCATACACTTTTAAAGGAAAAATGGAAGTACAATATGACAATCCTTATGAAGTAGGGATGACTGGCCTGCTGGGCATGCCCTCGGGCTATTACAGCATGCATGAAGCGGAAGTACTTGTCATGTTGGGCACCGATTTCCCTTACTCTGCTTTTCTACCCGACGATATCAAAATCGTCCAGGTAGACATTAAGCCCGAAAGACTGGGACGACGCGCCAAAGTGGATCTCGGGCTTTGCGGAGATGTACGTTCTACACTCCGTGCCCTGCTGCCTATGTTGCAACAAAAGAAGAATGACTCTTTCTTACGGAAACAACTGAAACGTTATGAAGGGGTTAAGAAGGACCTGGCGGCATATACGGAAGACAAAGGCAAAATGGACCAGATCCATCCGGAATATGTAATGTCCGAAATTAATAATATTTCCTCCGACGACGCCATCTATACGGTAGATACGGGCATGACGTGTGTATGGGGTGCCCGCTATCTGCAAGCAACCGGAAAGCGTCACATGCTGGGATCCTTCAATCATGGTTCTATGGCAAACGCATTGCCACAGGCCATCGGAGCGGCATTGGCTTGTCCGGACAGGCAAGTGATCGCACTTTGTGGTGACGGAGGACTGTCCATGACACTGGGTGACCTGGAAACAGTAGTGCAATATAAACTTCCCATAAAAATCATCGTATTCAATAACCGTTCGCTAGGTATGGTAAAACTGGAAATGGAAGTAGACGGATTGCCGGACTGGCAGACCGATATGCTAAATCCGAATTTCGCACAAGTAGCCGAAGCAATGGGGATGACAGGGTTCAACGTATCAGATCCGGAAGAAGTATTAAATACATTATGTAACGCTTTCGAGCTGGAAGGTCCAGTATTAATAAATGTCATGACTGATCCGAATGCTTTGGCTATGCCTCCGAAAATCGAATTGGGGCAGATGGTAGGCTTTGCCCAGTCTATGTATAAACTGCTGATCAATGGTCGGTCACAAGAAGTTATCGATACGATTAATTCGAATTTCAAACATATCAGAGAGGTATTTTAATGACGGACGGATGGATATGTGATTGACAGACATCCACCAACTGCATTTCAAAACTGAGCAGGGAAACGCACCGAAGGAGGTAGGCATAATTCACCACAGATTACACAGATTATCACAGAGTGAACTTAATCTATTGATAACTAATCATATTCGTCTGTGTAAATCTATGTAATCTGTCGTGAATACGAGTTTCGACACATCCTCAAACCTTTCATTCGCGTTAATTATGTATCGCCTTCAGAAGCCATGCCAACTGCACTCCCAGGTCTTTCATGTTTCTCAACCCTTCTGCGTCATCAAAAACCTCTCCCGGCATTTCACCAATACCGAAATTCCAGTAGGTAGATCCGGGAACAATCATTCCGCTTCCGAGCATAAAACGGTTCAGTTCATCATACACTGTTACAGCACCGCCCCTACGGACACTAATTACAGCCGCCCCCACCTTACGTGTCAGTGTACGTCCCTGACCGATCGTGGTCAGTCCCAACCGATCCATAAATGCCTTCATTTCGGCACTCACACTGCCGTAATAAGTAGGCGAAGCCAGAATAATACCGTCTGCTTCCTGGGCCTTTTGGATGAACTCATTCATTGGATCGGTCTTAATCGCACATTTCCCGTCCTTTGTCTTGAAACAGGTATAACATGAGGCACAACCGCGCAATAGTTTTCCACCCAACTGTACTAATTCGGTCTCTATACCGGCTTCCTGTATCGGTTTAAAAACTTCTTTAATTAAAAGCTCTGTGTTGCCACCCTTACGAGGGCTTCCATTAAACGCCACAATCTTCATTTTGTCTGTTCTTTTATAGGTTTAAAATACAAATATAATCAGTTAAATATGCGATGGTTAAAGTAATATTGTTTCCGAGCCTTCTATTTTGTTTTATTATTGATGCGTACTCTTATTTTAACACTATTTACCGTAATCAATATATTAATAAGAGGGGGAATGAAAAGAAAACAGAGCGGCCCAATACCCTTGACCCGTTAAGGATTAATCTGACTTACGTCAATGGCAATTACATCTCGATGAGGAGCTACATATATCCCTTGACGATTACACCCACCCACTATGTAAAGCGTATTCCTCCAGTAGAAAAGTCCTGTATTTTCCACATCCAAAGCAGCCAGTTCGTATATGCGCATTGTATCTGTTTCAATATGGTAGACCTGTAAGTTGCGATTCTCAAAAATATAAATGTAGCTGCCATCAGAAGCCAGCCCGGGATAGGAAACCCCGTCTTTCAAGTCACACAATCACCGCCATTCTCCCGTCCGCAAATCGTAGCTCGCTGCTGTCCACATAGGTGCTGTATGATAACCACCCCAGAAATACACCTTATCTCCCACCAGGATGCCATTCATTCTGCCGCACCGCCCAGCAGGAAGAGTACCTTCCAATTCATACCAGACACCTCGTTTCAAATCAAGCGTGTGTTTTTTATTAGAATAAGCTTTTTCCCTTATAGCTCCTCCCATCGCATACAAGCAGTCATCGTAAATGAAAGAAGTGAAGTCGACCGCCTGTGTTTATCAGTAACCATTCGGACCAGTGTTTCGTCACCGGCAACCACATAAATTTTTCCTGCATGCAGAAATCCTCCGAAAGAGTATAAAGGTTTGGGTAAAGGAGACAGTGAAGTCCATTCCAGGAAGAATGGTGGACGCTCTCCACTAACCACTACCTCATGCAGCAATTGGGGATGCTCATGTAGAACCACTTTATATCCAAGATGCTGTAATTCGGATAATGTACACTTCAACGGAAAGTAACCGACATGCGAAAAGACAATGGTATCACTTATCGTTATCTGATCACGGGCTAAACATAAATTCTCCATTTCGGTCTGTCGATCCGATTTCAACGGAATCTTTCTGCAAGTAAATATTCACATCGGATAAAGACCGGCCCTTCACACCATCGACAACGATTCCCTTAGTCTGGGCATCAACAACCGATGTCCCCCCAAAGGAGAACACATAGAAATAGAATCACGCGCAAGTACTTTGTCAACATATCGCCCCCCCCAAAAAAAGATGAACTACAACTCCATCACCATCAATATCGGATTATCATCCTCCCTTATCTTTATCCCGGGAATTTCACCCATAGCTTCATCCGCAGGAATAAAGAAAGCAATTTTATTTCCACTTATATAATCTGGTAATAATCTGATGACAGTACCCGAAGGAAAACGAAACCGGATTCCACGGAGCGTTGTAAATTGATTGGGACGGGTCAAGATACTTCTCGATACGATTTGATTCGTTTTCCGACTCCATATTTCACCCAGGACTTGCTCCTTGTATGTATACTGCAAATAATAATATCCCGGAAAAGTTTTAATAAACAATCCTTTAATGAATGGATCATATTGATTCCATTTCATGAATTGCTTTACATCTTCCAAAGACGGCGCATATTTGCCCTTACGCAGAATAAAGTCAAGTTTCAATCCATCAGGAGTCAGGAGAAAAACACTATCGCTATAAATGTGATTAAACAAACAAATGTCAGGGGCGCACTCTTCTCCAGTGGTATTCAACATAATGGCTCCCCGTGTAATATAATCGGCCGTCGAATCAAAAGGCAAAATGGGAAACTTCACCCGCAGCGTCGTATCCGTCACAATAATTTCTGATTTGCCTTTACTGAAACTGCCACGAAAGAAATAAGTATCGCTCTGCATGTGCAATAAGTAATTAAACTCGGAATCGGCCAAACTGATCTCCCGGAGAAATTTCCCCTGCTTATTATAAATAATATGCTTATAACTGCCATTATCAAAAATACGAATAGTGGAATCTTTTGAATGATATACAACTGAAGATAAATTAACATATTCTCCTGGCCCATTGCCTACATGCCGGAAAGTACTTAAGAAATTACCTTTATAATCGACACAATTTATCCATTGGCTTTTCCCTTCCATAATAATGCACATATCATCATCGAGATATTCTATTACAGGATGGCCATCCATCAGATGGGAAGAGGCCAATGGTATATAGGTAATCTTTCTGGCCACACTATTCCACATAAACGTATCAGGAACTTGTTTATGGATTGCCGAAGCAAAATCCAATACCGGTATAGTATCTCCTTCTACTTTGTTCTCACCGGTATTAATCCCCGGCTGAGAAGTACAAGCCATCACCCCAAAAGTGATGAACCATAAGAATATAAGATGTGTCTTCATATATAAGTTTGTTTTGCTTTGGATATACGAATGTACACAATTATATAATCTCGACAAAGCGTTCCACGCAATATCCGCAGTAGCCAACAAAAAAAAGCTGCTTCCGTTTCCGAAAGCAGCTTCTTTTTTCAATCTTGGGAACAAATTACATCATTCCACCCATTCCTCCCATTCCGGGAGCACCCATCGGCATTTCGGGTTTATCTTCTTTCTTTTCTACAATCACACATTCAGTAGTCAGGAACATACCTGCGATAGAAGCGGCATTTTCCAAAGCAACACGTGTCACTTTAGCAGGATCTACCACACCTGCAGCATGCATATTTTCGTAAACATCGGTACGGGCATTGTAACCAAAGTCACCTTTACCTTCACTCACCTTCTGAACAACAACTGCACCTTCTTTACCTGCATTGGCAACAATCTGGCGAAGCGGTTCTTCAATCGCACGCTTGATGATAGCAATACCGGTAGTCTCGTCATCATTCTCACCCTTCAATCCGTCAAGTGATTCAATAGCACGAATGTAAGCTACACCACCACCGGCTACAATACCTTCTTCGATAGCAGCACGAGTAGCACGAAGAGCATCGTCCACACGGTCTTTTTTCTCTTTCATTTCTACTTCTGAAGCAGCACCTACATACAGAACAGCTACACCACCTGATAATTTAGCCAGACGTTCCTGCAATTTTTCACGATCGTAGTCTGATTTAGTAGCAGCAATCTGAGCTTTAATCTGATCGCAACGTTCTTTGATGTTTTCTTTAGCACCGGCACCGTTTACAATTGTAGTGTTGTCTTTAGAAACAGTCACTTTGTCAGCAGTACCCAACATTTCGATAGTAGCCTGTTCCAGTTTCAGACCTTTCTCTTCACTGATCACTACACCACCTGTCAATACGGCAATGTCTTCCAACATCTCTTTTCTACGGTCACCGAATCCCGGAGCTTTCACTGCACAGATCTTCAACTGAGAACGCAGACGGTTCACTACCAGTGTAGTCAACGCTTCACTGTCCACATCTTCTGCAATAACCAACAGAGGACGACCAGACTGAACGGCCGGTTCAAGGATAGGCAAGAAGTCTTTCAGATTAGAAATTTTCTTATCGTAAATCAGGATATACGGTTTCTCCATCTCACACTCCATTTTCTCTGTGTTAGTCACAAAGTAAGCTGACAGATAACCACGATCGAACTGCATACCTTCCACCACACCGATTGTAGTGTCAGTACCTTTAGCTTCTTCGATAGTAATCACACCGTCTTTAGAAACCTTACGCATAGCATCGGCAATCAGTTTACCGATAACCGGATCATTGTTAGCAGAAACAGTAGCAACCTGCTCAATCTTGTCATAGTTGTCACCCACTTTCTCTGCCTGGTGTTTAATAGAATCAACCACTTTGGCAACCGCCTTATCGATACCACGTTTAATATCCATAGGGCTTGCACCGGCAGTTACATTCTTCAGACCCTCAGCAATAATAGCCTGAGCCAAAACAGTTGCAGTAGTTGTACCGTCACCGGCATCATCACCTGTTTTTGAAGCCACTTCTTTCACCAACTGTGCACCGGTATTCTGGTAAGCATCTGTCAGTTCAATTTCTTTTGCTACAGTCACACCATCTTTAGTAATGTGAGGAGCACCGAATTTCTTTTCAATAATCACATTACGTCCTTTCGGGCCTAGTGTTACTTTTACTGCATTAGCCAAAGCATCAACACCTTTTTTCAATTGATCGCGAGCTTCGATATTGAATAATATTTCTTTTGCCATAACGATTTTACTATTTAATTAATTGATTAGACACTACGTTTATTAACCCAAAACAGCGAGAACATCGCTCTGACGCATAATGAGGTATTTTGTACCTTCTACTTCAAGTTCCGTTCCAGCATACTTTCCATAAAGAACAGTATCGCCTGCCTTTAATACCATTTCTTCGTCTTTCGTACCGTGACCAACTGCCACAACTTCACCCTTCAAAGGTTTTTCTTTTGCTGTATCAGGAATAATGATACCACCAATTGTTTTTTCTTCTGCAGGTGCAGGGAGTATCAGCACTCTGTCTGCTAATGGTTTAATGTTCATAGTTACTTTTTATTTTTTATATGTTATACTTATTATAGTAATATTTTGTCCTTTTAGCCGGACGAATAACCTATTGCGAAAAGCGTGCCAAAAAGAAAGAATGATTGTTTGTCAGAGAAGGACTGACAAAATGACTGATGACCTTTGAGAAAAAAAGACGCTTACTTAATAGGTAAGAGAATGATAAATCAGTCCTTTTGTTGCTGCAAATGTATGGATTCTTTTTAATGTAACCAAAATATTTCATTTCTTTTGGTACTGATATACATATCTACACTGGAAAGGCTGGAGTCGGAAAATCCCCGAACCAAAGATGATATTCTTTGTTTGTATTATAGAAGTTATTATATTTGCGCTGTTTTTACAGAAAAGAATGACATTATGGCATAAAATCAGCCCTAACAAAGCGGCAACTTTGTCAGGGCACTGTGTAAAGGTTATTGATTAACCTTCTGGTGGGTATGGGTCATTGCCATAGCTATGCTTTTCACGAATACGTCCATCTAATCCGTGTATAGCAACTTCTTGACCGTTCTTAATAGCGATTTCACGAGCACGCTCAAATGCTTCTTGTTGTGTTCTGAAATTACCAGAACTACGTTGAGCATTTTCTTGCTTTACTTTCCATTGGTCGCCATTGTGAACAACATGAATGTTCTTGCCTGCCATATTTACCTCCTTTCTGTCTTTAGTGGCAACATATTTCAAGTTGCCGTTATACACTTGAATAAATCCCATTCCTACTCCCAATAGGTTTGGGATTTATTCGCTAAAATCAAATGTTACATTCCCTGGATTGGCTGATGCAATATTTTTGCAATCATATCCAGATAATCTACCTGCATTTTTGATGGTTAGCTTTGCCTTTGTTGCTACTCCGTTTTCAGCAATATTCTTTAAATCATACGCTGAAAAATCTTCTGCATTAACGACAATATTTCCACCTGCAGATGCAATGTTCTTTAAATCGTAAGCTGTCATTGCTTTTTTTTTTGTAAAATAGAAACAATTATAAAAATCTCGTATCTTCAGGTTACAGGAGAAGATAAGAAAGCCTGTCTACATATCCTCACGGACTTGTTGGCTTAGTAGATGAGCCAAATTTGAAACAAAAGTTTAAAGACTTCTGCCATTAATGCAGCAGCAAAAACCGTGCCATATTTTAACAGATTATTCAATTTCTTCACTATCACGTTATATATTCAGTATCAATCATTAAAATTACTGAATATGAAATTAGACGAAAACATTTTGAAAGTCTGCAAAGGCTTGGTTATGAACTGTAATTGCAAGGTTCTAATACTTGACGTATTGGGTGAACACCGTGTATTCCTTGTGAATGACGTACACCTTAAAACTCGTGAATGCCGATTTAACGAAGTCCGTGATGGACAAGATATCACCACTCTTGTATTGAATGTCGGTCACAACTTTGCCAATGGTATGACCGAGCAAACCTTACTTGAACGTACCCAATCTATCCATAAAGAAGATTTCAAATTTGGAACGGACAATTACCTGTGGATAACAAAAGTTGATTTGAATAAATAACCATTTTAATATTGAAGAGTATGAAAAAGAATTTTATTACAGTAACTCCCGATAGTGGAACATCAGGTAGCAGCAATACCATTAGTGTAGCAGCAGAACCTAATATACTCCTGAAAGAACGTTCTGAAATACTGAATTTTAATGCAAGCGGTGGAGTTTCTAAGTCTGTTCAAGTTATCCAAAATGCGATGCCTTACTTTCCAATCAGATTTCCCTTTGTACTGAATATGAACAAATTCATTGGAAATCTTAAAGTTGATTCATCGGGTGTATTACAAGGAGCTTATTCGATATCAGAAATAAAAAGTATAGATCCTTCCGCTTATGACTCTTCTTTAGGAGAAGGGTGGGGAATGGGAAGTACTCAAAAATGCTCATCTACGACCCTTTCAGTAATGTAACCGAAATCGTAGCTCATATTATTGACAGTAGTAGAACCTATGATGCAAACTTTATCTCTTCAAATGCAAATATGGGGAGAATATGGGGTGACCCTGGATTATTATACCAAAAATTACTCAAGATTATTTCAGAAGATTATACAAAAGGAGGCTACGAGATTCGCATAAATTCAGTGCTTGCAATGAAATTTGTTTTTGTGGAATAAAGGCAATTATATCTATTTGAATGATGTAAATATCAATATAATTGCCTTAGTATTGATGAATATAAGTCAAAAACAGCTATCTTTGCAGTAGCCTTCCGAGGCTAAACATTGTGGATAATAAAGGGAAGTGCCTTGATACTCGAAGAATCGCCAATTCAACAAAAAGTACAAACGAGGCACAGTGGGCAACCTATATCAAGTGGGCTGCTCATCTGTGTGTTTGTACAAGCGTTTGGCGATGCTTTCGAGTTCACACAGGTGGCAGTCCACTTTCTTTGTAATAACGTAATTTCTCACTGGCTGCCTGAGAAAAACTCGAAAAATTTCGCCATTATGAAAAAGTATTTCGTTTTATCAGTATTTATTATGCTGATTGGAGCATTTACAAATGTTCAAGGTCAAAATTCTGCAACTCCCGATAAAGGAGTGTTAGTTCATGGAAACGTCCGTTTATGCAACTATGAGAGAGGCTGTTTAATAACAGACAACGACATGAAGCATTGGACGCAAAAACTTGAAATCTCCTACGACGGCTCGGACAAGACATACGGCATCTATATCAATGTCCGAGGGGATATTATCAATTTGGGTGTCAAATATAAAAGTAGCGGAACAGAATCTTATACATACGAAGGAACGGACAGGGTAACAGGACGAAAGGTTGTTGTCGTAACAAAACAAAAGTTGAGTTGGTATTTGAATAACAATGGAGTTGATTCTCATACAGAGGTTGCAAGTCCAAAGGGGATAATCGTTACCGTTCCTGCCACTTATACAGTGTTTTCAGTAGTTCCTATTAAGAATAAGTAGCAACGGAAAAGAATACGTTATAATAAAGGAGGCAAACTTCACAGCCAACCTCCTTTTATGGTACAATTGGCAGCAGGTGAACAGAAATAATGTATCCTGCTGCCTCTTTTGCAAATATACGATTTTCCGTTTAAAGTACAAAATCACTTTGAACAAGTCTTCAGCACAGTATTAAAACTGTTCAAATCAGCCGGACTAAGTTCCGGCTTTTTTATTAGTCCGTTTTTAGGGTCTATAAGCAATGGCAATGCCTCTGCGAGTAACTTCTTAAAGCCTCGTTTAGTTTTCGCTTTAGACGATTTATAGAGGTGATTTATGACGGTAAACTTGTAACCTTTACCGAGCCAGTCCCAAGTGAACACATATTGCTGTGGAATATCATCAATAGACAGGTCGTTGAAATAAGTGTCAATGATAAGCCGTACCCCATCCGTCCTTATGGCTACTGCTTCATCGAACATTTCAATATAGGGAACAACGATTGTCCCAAGTCTGAACTCCGTAGGTTCTTTTCTTCTTTTCATTTTAGACATACTGATTCTTTGATTTGTTTGTAAGTGTAACGTGTGTCAGCGCAACAGAGGAAGCAATGGAATCGATCGGAATTGTCAATATCCCTCAAATTGAACCTGTAAACAAACTCATCAACATACCTTTGCAAATGCTTCTTGGGTAAGTTTATATAAGTTCCGTGGTACATACGTTTAAGGATTGTCCAAGCTCCTTCTATCCTGTTGGTAGTGATGTCGTCATTGCCGTACTGATGTTTGCCGTGGTCAACATAATAGCGTTCGTAAACTCGCCCTATCTGGTTGTAAGCCGCATTTTCATCGGTAAATAGGATTGTATCGGGTTTTACGAAAGTAAATATCAAGGACGATAACGTGTCGGCAGTTGTATCTTTAGTAACTTTGGCTACCAAAAATCCGCCTCGTTCTATCATTCCCACGACAGTGGTTTTATCCTTGTGTGAACGACCTTGTGAGTGTTTGACTTTCTTGTTCCAATGACGGTTCTTGTTCTTTCCACCAATATAGGTTTCGTCCGCTTCCACTTTACCCTCTAACATGGATTCGTTGGCAAGGTACATCTGCCGCCTTATCTTTTGAAGCATGTACCAAGCTGTCTTTTGTGTCACTCCGATATGGCTTGCCAACTGATAGGATGAAATGCCAGCCTTACCGTTGGTAACGTACCATATGGCAGTAAACCAATTACGCAGGCTGACTTTTGTCTTTTCAAACATCGTACCTGTGCGAACGGTAAAGTTCTTACCTGTATTCTTACAGCGATATTTGCCACTTTTCAATTTATAAACTTTAGAGGTCTTGTCAAATGGTGAAACAGGTTTTCCATGCCAATTAATGGCTTCAAGATGTTTGATACAGGCTCCTTCCGTAGGAAACAGTTCGTACAAAGCCATGAGGGATGATACATTAAGTTTGAACGGGTCTTTCATAAGGCTGTCCTCCAAATTTTAATGATGTTATAATTTACAAAGATTGATTTGTTCAACAATGAGTTCACGGAGAAAATCTTGATAAAAATCCGATAACCTCCTGTGCGTATAACGAAAAAGTGAAAGACGAGGTAACTCGATTTATGGTTAAATGATGTGAAATAGTACAATCCACGTTATACACGTGTCATGGTTACAAAACAATCTGCATAATTCTTGAATGCTATGACAAAACAAAAGAGCCGATACAAAATAAGTTGTCGGTTCTTTTTACGAGAATGGATGTTAAAACGTTAAATAAATAGAAAAGACTGGTGCGAGGATTTCCCGATTCCAGCCTTTCTATGATTTTCCAGTGTAGATATGTATATCAGTACCTTTCTTTTTTTACAATGAAACTATTTAATATGCGACTATTATCTCAACTCTTTTAATTAAATTGTTATCTATGCATATTTTTTAAAGTAAATATAATTCTTTATTATAAAATAATTCATATCTAGATATTCATTCCTAATTAAAGATACGGTTTCAGGTCAGAATCATTTGCATAGCCATATATTCATTAAAATTGTTCTCTTACCTATTAAGTATGAGAAAAGTCTTTTTTCCAGTCTTTATATTACATTATCTCACATTGCCTCTGTAAGAGGTAAGAGCGTAGCATACCTAATCAACAAATTATTTTCTAATTATTTTCCAGAAGCTCTGCAAGCTCAGCATAGCTATTTTAAACTCATACCCACTTCCTCGGAAGGAGGAGATCGCCCACTACCCGATCATTCACTAAAGAAACAACAAATACTTAACATTATGAAATCATTTAAAATCATGCTCATCACGGTATTATCCGTAATGACTCTGAGTTGTAGCGAGAAAACGACGACAGAAATTCCTGAAACAGAATTGAAAAACATTAGTTGTAGCACCCAATTAGTCACTCATTCATCTGCTCAAACCAGAGGAGCGGCACCAACAACCTTGAATGAAAACGATTTCGTGCTTTATGCATTCAAAAAAAACGGTGAAGGTAACTTTAGTTATGAAGAAGCCAAACATGGAACAAGTGTCATTGATGGCGGAGTTTGGAAATACAATGCAGCTTTCCCGGTAGGCACCTACAAATTCATCGCATTTTATAACCTAGACGAGAAGAATCAAGCCGCTCTCAACACGACCATAACAGGTATCAGTAACCAAACTTGGGAAAACATATTGAAGAGTATTGTTATTACCCATTTTCCTTCCGCCACTGGTCAATACCATGAAGATATGAATGAAATATTCTGTGGCAAAACAACAGATGAAATCAATATCTCCAGTGGAATCGGCGGAGATGACAATGAAATAAAAATCAAATTAACTCTGGAACGCATTGTATCACGCATCGATATTAAGTTTATCAAAGTGGCATCGGATAACGACGATATAGAAGTACCTTATGCTACCGGCAATATTTTCGGTGGAACAGGTACTACTTCGTTGACGTCGTTAATCTTCACATCGTCCAACGTACCTCTTAAATATAATCTTAATGGAGAAAATCCGGATTATGTTACAGGAGTTCAATGCCAAGTCACTTATGCTGCTCCATCATTTCAATACGGAGAAGCCAATGCAGATGCAGTCAAGGCACTTGATTACCAGCCATTCCCCAAAAATGCCGATGCCATTAACAACAATATGGAAACTAATATTAAAAAAGGTATAGCCAAGGGCGGAGCTTACTTCATGGGATCGTACTTACTTCCATTTCCCTCATCATCGCAAACACTGAATGCCAACATTCAACTCAACAAGGCTAATCAAGAACGAACCATCAAAGTTCCCGATTTCACTGTTACCTCAAATTATGTTTCTATAATTACTGTCAGGCTGAAGTCTTCGACTGATACCGGAGACAATAACAACGGTAATGACGACGAACACTTATTTAATCCTAAATCTACTTTTATCGTAGAAATAGAAAAGACCTATGTTGGCATTCACAATACGAATGTAGACGTCGAATAAAAATCCATTAGAATTTTTCTGCCAAACCCTATGACAATGAAACGCTACATCCGACAAATACTTTTGGGAACACTTTTGCTGGGGAGTGCCTGTACCAATCACCAGGAAGTTATCGAAGAAGATACTTCTGTCAGTGTCGTGTTTAAAACCCGGCAACTACCTTCTACCAAAGGAGAAAATGACGACGAAATTTCTGTTCTTATATTTAGAAAAGAGAAAGACCAATTTACCAAAGTAGAAAGTATCCAAGAGAGTCCATGGCTTTTCGAACAAGAACAATTGCAGAAGAATATCTTATTGCCAACAGGGATCTATCGATTTCTGTTGGCAAAAGGATTCTCAAACTCCCCGGAAAACTCTGGGAAAATATCATTTGTGACAGACAATAATCCGGGAAACTTAGTTTCCACTTCGTATGATCGGAACTATTATTTTCAATATCCTACCCGAACCTTAAACGGACAAACGGAACTCAATCACTGTACAACCGCTCTATTCACTGACAAAAATGAAGAATCGACACAAAATAGTCAGACAGAATATGACTTATCCCAAACGAACAGGACACTGATTTCCCGAAAAATCAGCCATTTGCAGGGACAATTGTGTTTCATCATTCAAAGAGCTAAAAAAGAAAACGGACAATACACATTAATAGATTCACCCGAAAACAGCTTCGATAATGCATTGAAAAAAATCAGTGCCATAAATCTCACAATAGAAGGCAGCAGCCAATGTTGCTATTTAAGTGAAACCGGACTGATATTTAAAAGTCCAATGTCATATCACTGTTTGGTACAGCAGAATGGGGACTATTCTTTTAAAAGATTTGATGCAGACCAGTTCGTATCCTTGTTCAGCCCGATTATAGAGAAAACAGATTATCAAAGATATGAGGGAGCCGCTTATTGTGAAGGTCCGCTGCTATTCCCCGCTCCTCTTGATCAGACAATCCGTGTAACCATTGACATCGATTACACAGGAACGTTGAAAAACAAAACCTTTACGTTAGAAAACATCCCCTTGGAGCGCAACAAGATGTATCTGTTCACTCTTTGGCTTCTAAATGAAGATGTTGACATTTCCATCTCTCCCGATGCCGATTTGGACTTGGAAGAACTCAAATTCAATAATCAAATCACCGGGAATGACGGATTCTGGAACTAATAATATATAGTCAATGAAACCACATACACTTTTTCTGACTTTAGGAATCCTATTGCTCGGATTCTCCGCATGCGAGCCACTCAATGAAACTCCCGAGACGCCCGCTTTCAGTCTCAACCTGACATCTCCTGACGGAGAGCCCTCCACCGATAACGACAATGCGGTATTGCAAAAACTGGTATACCATCTTTTTATTTTCCGTTCCAATACTGCCAATCCTTCCCCCGATAATGACGGCTCCAATTACACTTTTTGGAGGCATACCGGAGATCTCACCCTAAAGCAAATCCGGGAATACACTTTATCCATCCCCAGTGAGTCTACAGATCGGTCTTATCTGCTGCTAGTTCACGCCACCCCTAAAGAAAAGCCGGAATCTGAGATCATAAGCAAAGAAGGAATGACTTTCAGTGAGTCAGAAATCAGCATGATAAAAGAAAACGATAATAACTATGTCCCGCTTTCAAAAGATAACTATTACGCCATTCAACAACTCACTCCCGAGGATATAGCGCAAGGGAAAACGTCTATCGAATTCAAATTAAAGCGGGCTGTGGGAGAATTGGTATTTGACGTAATGAAATGCGATGAAAAAAGCCACAACCCGATTGACATTGACACAGAATGTTCTTCAACTTTAGACAGAGTGTTTCGGATCGATATAGAAGTCAATGGCGTGATCCCCAAAGTTTCATTAACCAACGAAACCAGGAATCCCGCACGGATCAACATCTGTTTTTCTAAAGAAATAGTTCTCAAAAGCGACTATACCCCTGATTTTGCAAACAACACAGGAGTCATAGAGTCACTTACTAATGCTCCATTGGATACGAATGAAAAAGCCGTAAAAGGTGCGACACGCATCTGCGGCCCCTATCTCTTATCTAAAATGACATTAGATCATCCGGACGAAGAAGCAACGGATCCGGAAGAAGGTATCAAGACCATACTCAACTTTTCGTACTACGATACCACTCCTCTTCCGAACGGGAGCTATAGCACGAAAAAACTTATTCTTTCTCTTACCGACAAGCCATTGACGATTGTGAAAGACCATTATACGGTGACCAATATACGTTTGCGGAACAACCGTATCATAGATCTTTCCGTTTCGGGTGACTTCGGAATAGATTGGAAATGGGATTGAAAAACAACAATAAGAATATGATGAAAAACAAATTACTATCTATTTGGATAGGATGTGGGAGTGTATTATGTTCATATACCTCTTGTAGCAAGGAAATGGAATTCATCGACAGCCCCAATGAACAGGTGACCATTCAACTAACCACTACCATCGACGGCCAAGGGTTTTCAACTGACAATGAAATCATACCTATGAAAACCCGAAGCACCCGATCAACAGACTACTACGTAACGGCAATATATGACAGCCGGTTGGTAATTATTAAAGAGACAGGGCAATCTGCCTGGAGCATAGAAAAAATAGAGGATAATGTTATTCCTCAGGGATATATCAAATCCTCCGATGCATGTAAGTATACCATGCAGACAACACTTCGTCCGGGAAATTACAAATTCATGCTACTCGTTAACGGTCCGAAAAACGAAGCATTGCACCTATATCAAAGTTTTTCGGAAGAGGATGTACCATGGCTAACGGATACTGAGAAAGACTATTCCGGATATGAAATCTTTTTCGCTACATCGGGCATCGTCACCATTAAGAAAACAGATAGGTTAGAGGAGTCCGGACAGTATCACCCGCTTCCCACCCCATTGGTTCTTAAGCGGTATTCTTCTCTAATCAGACTGTGTGCAACAGGAGACGATTTTTGGGGAAGCCTTGAAAGAGCAACAGATATCTCTTATAATATAAAAGAACAAAGTATAAATGGAATAAATCTATTAGGACAGATCGTAAGTAAAGACACCGAGCTATCTTTCGGAACTTTAACGGCAAGCATCAGAAAGAATTTTGAATGTCAACTCGGAGATAAGAAACTTTTTTTCAGTTATTTTGGAGATGAAGACGAAGCCAAGCAATTGCAAAACATATTAACTCCTTCTGACGGTAAAGATATTACTGTAACCATTTTCCAAAAAGAAAAGCAAACACCTCCTATCGAAACAACAACCCAAGCGAAACCCAATCAAGTGACAACCCTTATCCTTGATAAGACAGAATCAGTTTTAGACTGGAATCAACCTCCTATTATAGGCACACCTATCGATTGGGATCCTGATAATATTCCATGGGGACATTTAGAACTCAATTTTTTATAATGAAAACAAAATACATTTTATACCTTCTGTCTTTAGTCTTTCTTCTTAGTAGTTGCTGGAAAGAAGACTTGAAAAACTGCTGGATGGGCGATGTCACCTTGACAATTGTCGCAGAAAAATTCCAGCAACCCGCCACTGATGAAGGAAAACTGGAAGAGAACTTGTCTACCAGAATCAACAGTATACGTTATTATCTCTATAAAGACAACGTGCTTATCCATTCCGGAATCATCGATAACGTTACCGACCTGAATACAGATGCTTACAAACTGACCTTTCCTAAATTAGCATTTGGAGATTATTGTCTGGCACTTGCTACCAATGTTTCAGAAGAAGAGTTGCCTGATACGACTACTCCTGAAGCTCTCAACCTAAACTATCCGGGAGTTGAACAGACCAAAGACTACTTCACGTCTTGTTATGATTTCACCGTCGATTGCGAATGCGGTTACTAGGATTTCGTAATTCTACGACGTACGCAGGGCGTCACTCAATTCCAGCTGAAACAGTTACCCGAAAACATTACCGGAATTGGAATAGAGATACACAAAGTAGCAGCAACCTGTCAAATCGATACTCTATACAAAGGTGAAACGATAGCCGAATACCACACTACAGTTGCAGAAGTCACTAATGCCGAAGAAGTTGCCGACTTCAGCATAGGTACTTTCCCGGTGTCCGGACCGGAAAATGCCAGTATTACCTTAAAATTATATGCCGATGATCATTCCGGCTCCCCTATCTATCAAAAAACACTGAACAACATATCCATTCTACGCAATCAACTGACCCGTATTAGTACAGACTTTAATCACAGTATCCTCGGCAACTCGGGATTCTCCATAACAATCAATCCCGACTGGGACGGTATACATGACGATGATGAAACAATCATACCTTAACTCCGGTTATTTAACACAACTAATTATGAAAAAGAGAATACAAATCCTGATAATTGTCATATTATATGCTTTGATGTTTGTCCCTCTTTCCGCCCAAACTCCACATACCATCAGCGGTATCGTTAAAGACAGGGCCTCAATTCCCATCTCGGGAGTCAATATCCGAGTAGAAGGGCAGAAATGGAAAGCCTCCACCGGAAAAGAAGGGAAGTTTACATTGGAAATTCCTCAAAACTCCACCATCACCTTTTCCTCTGTTGGTTATGAGCCGGTCACCATCCATTCCGGTGAGAAGAAATGGATAGAAATCACTCTCAAAGAATCTCAAAGCCTGTTGCCCGAAATAACAGTTACTTCCACATTAAAAAACAGCATGAAATTTGTTTTCGCTCCGTCCGACCTGGAGCTGATCAAAGACATGCTCTACCTTAAAACGAGATATAAAATCCCCTCCAAACGCTTTCAAAGTGATTCCCGGGTCATCATTCAACCCATTCTCTCAAACAATAGCCGGGGAACTCAAAAAAACTTCTCTCCCATTGTGTACGATGGCAAGAATTATGATATTTTACTCCGGCGAGGAAACGTCTGCGGCGACCGGGCTGAAAAAGAATATTATTCACGCTTTGCACAGGTCATAGACCCTGACTCCATTTGTAACCAGACGTTGACTTATGCGGACTCGTGTACGGTGGACGACATCAACGACCTATATACAACCGAAGTACGCATCAAAATAAGCACTTTCTGCCAGGATGAATATCGGGATACGATTCGTATCACCAACGGCATTATCTACCCGATGCGGTTCTTTAACTATAATCTGAGTGCAATGGACTTGGACAACAGCTACATCCCCAAGCAGACTCCGCTCAACTTCAATGAAAAAGGAGAAATGCATCTTCGTTTTCGCCCTGAAGACGCGAACATCTATGAAAATGAAGGAAAAAACGCCGAAGAACTCAGAAAAATGAAAAAGGCATTGGACGACATAGACAAAGATCGAACAAAGACACTGACCACCTTTCAGATCATAGGATACACTTCGCCGGAAGGAACATATGAATATAACCTAAAGCTGGCCAAAAAAAGAATGAAAAATGCAGAAGGAAAAGTATTCGAGAACATTTCCGAAGAAACCATCCGAAAAGCCAAAGTAGATAACGATGCCGTAGTAGAGTCATGGACAACGGTTTGTGAACTCATGGAAAAGGACAGCATTCAAGAAGTATCACAGCTCAAAGAACTGATCAAACGTGCCCGCGGAAACCATAATGAAATATCCTGGGGAGCCAGACGAATGAAGATTTACCCGCTCATCCGGGACCGTTATCTGCCCCGACTCCGAAGAGTAGAATATTTCTATGAATATTCCGAACTACGTACGCTCAATAAAGACGAAATCGACGCTCTTTATAAAAAAGATCCCCAAAAACTGACAGCCAGCGAGTTTTGGAGTTATATCATGAGTCAGAAAGATGCTACGGACGAAAAACGGGAAGCACTTTACAGAGAGGCTCTCTCGATACATCCCGATTTAATGATCGCAGCCAACAACCTGGCATCGCTCTTAATAAAACAAAATCGTGCCGATACCACTCTCCTGAAACCTTTTATCACACAAGATGCTCCCTCAGCCATACTTGTCAACCAAACTGTAGCCTATCTGCAAAAGCGCGACTTCAAAAGGGCGAATCATTTTGCAGAACTCCTGCCTGACAATAAAGATACTGAAATAGTGAAAGCACTTGCTGCCGCCATGGACGGGAAATATCAGGAAGCCTACCCAATATTCGAGAAACAAGGGGGAATCAATCAAGCAATCTTATTGCTGAGTATGAAGCAAAACTCAAAAGCCTGGGAAGTCCTGAAAAAGGTAGAAGACACCTCTCCGGACACCGAATATGTGAAAGCGATTGCCGCAAACAGGCTGAATAACGTCAATGAAGCCGTCATTCACCTACGAAATGCCATCACTCAAAAACCATCTTTAAAGGAAATAGCACAAAAAGATGGAGATGTGTTAGATTTACTGGATTTATTAGATTTAGATAAGAAATAAAGTATGAAAAAGAGAGCATTCTTCCTGCTTTTGTTATTGCTGATTCCGTTGACTTCCATACTTTCCCAAGAGATAGCATTAAAAACAAATGCCCTCTCCTGGGCAACCACGACCATAAACCTGGGAGCAGAATTCAAAATATCACCCCGACTGACAGCCGGGGCAGATATCATGTATAAAGGATGGAGTTTTTTATCCGATAACCGCAAAATGGGCGGATTCTTAGTTCAACCCGAAGCTAAGTATTGGTTTTGCATCCCTTTCTATAAGCACTTTATGGGCCTTCATGCCCACTATGGACAATATAACGGTGGATTCAGTAAATATCGTTATCAGGGAGACTTGTACGGTATCGGTTTATCTTATGGTTACCAATGGATATGGAAAAGACGATGGAACATTGAAGTATCTGCGGGAATAGGATATGCATCTATGAACTACGATAAATATGAACGTCCCAAATGCGGACTATTCCTTGGGAAAGACCATTCCAACTATTTTGGATTAACCAAACTCGGAGTCAGCCTGATCTATATACTCAAATAGCAAATACTTTTCATCAGCAATTTCATAGTTCTCTAAAAAATTTTATGTTAAAAAGCAAGCGGATGAATCAAAGCTCGTATTCACCACAGATTACACAGATTTACACAGAATGATATTTAATCTACTGATAACCAATAATATTTATCTGTGTAATCAGTGGTAAGTTATAAAATCCCCTCTTTTATGCTTATTCATTCAACAATGCTCTTTTGAAATCCTCAATCTGATGCCGCGCCTCAACAGGCATTTCCGGATAATGTAAATCAAGTTCATTCATGCGGTCACATAAAATCTGTCCTACTGCATAACGCATGAACCACTTATTATCGGCAGGAATCACATACCAAGGTGCTTCTTCCGTCGAAGTATGGGTCAACATATCCGAATAAGCCTTCATATAGTCGTCCCAATAGCTGCGCTCTTTCAGGTCGGATACGGAAAATTTCCAATTCTTAGCCTCATCTTCCAGCCTTGACAGAAAGCGCCTCTTCTGCTCTTCTTTCGAAACATTCAAGAAGAATTTAATAATGACTGTACCATTCTCCGTCAGGTAGCGTTCGTAATCATTAATCTGACGATAACGCTTTTTCCAAAATTTCGGAGTAATATCTCCCGGTCCCATAATACCCGGTAACTTAGCGGATAAAACAATTTCAGGATGCACTTTTGCAACCAATACATCTTCATAATGTGAGCGATTGAATATACCGATGCGTCCTCTCTCCGGCAGGCATCTGTTGATGCGCCAAAGATAATCATGATCGAGTTCTTCAGCCGATGGCTGTTTAAAAGAATATACCTGACAACCTTGCGGATTGATGCCGGACATCACATGCTTGATCGTCCCGTCCTTTCCGGCAGCATCCATTGCCTGAAAAATAACGAGGACAGCATAACGGTCCTGCGCATACAACTTATCCTGCAAAGAGGAAAGTTTTCCTATGTTTTCAGCCAGCAATGCCTCGGCCTCCGATTTGGTCAAATCACCGGTATAGCGAGCATCAAACTCCGAAACGCTATGTTCCTCACCGGGCTTGGCCAACAGTCTCTTCAAGATTTCCTTTTTCATTCCGCAAATCAGTTAATTATCCTCACATCTTCTTTTTCTAATCATTTACCCATTCGATAATTGAAGTACTTTCTTGAAATCTTCTGGATGAATAGGCCATAGAAAAAGCAATATAGACCAACAGAGCAAGAGCCGTAACAACCAGTAACGTCCTGATTAGAATGAAATGCTGTCTTTGTTTTAACTCGTTTGTATCCATTTCTGATCCTTTCTTTTTAAGGTGCCTCTCTTTACAGGAACACCTGTTATTATCCGGTAATAAAGATACAAAAAATCGGGCAGAAAAGTTTCATCCGATTAGCTAATTAAAGCAAAGGAGGCTTAAATTCTATTCCTGCTTTCCCGACTTTAAATCCTGCAACGTACGGACAGCATCTCTAAACCCTTTTAACCGGTCACCGGTCTTATGATAAATAAAATAATCCCCTAAAAAGCCGGCCAGTATCATCACGCACAATACTGTTCTAAAAAGAGGATTGTGCCATATATAGAAAAAAGCGATTATAACAGGAGTGATTATCACATACGAAAAAATATAGGTCAGATTCATCAATACCTTATAAGATTGTAACCTTTTATATTGTTGCTCTACATGTTCAGTTACTGTCTTTAAGGTATATATAATCCGAAACATAAGAGTCTGCATGAGCAAAAGCCATATCACCATTCCCAGCAAATACCATGAAATCCAACCTGGAGTTACATTTCTCCAAAAAGTGTAACACACTATTCCCAGAAAGATACCTAAGACACCGAAAGCCATCTTTTCCACACGCAATTGTTGCTGCAGGTGGGTTTCTTTCTTTGACTGTATCATATCAATAATTATCTGACGGTTAAGCAATTCATTTTTTTCTACCTGCTCGGACAGTTCTGTCCATTTTTGTTTTAATTCATCCAGTTCCATGTTCCTTTATTCTATTGGTTCGACATCTTTTTTAATTTATCTTTGATCCGATGCAACTTGACAGCTACTGTATTTCGGTTACTTCCGGTAATGGATGCTATTTCGTCATAACTATTTTCATCCAGCCATAGCAGGACAAGCATCCGTTCATATCGGTCGAGTTGACATATCAACTGATACATCTCTTTTAAAGAATCATTGCGCAAACAGTCATCATACACTCCGATATCCACGCTCAATGGTACATAATCCAGTACTTTCTTTTTCCGTAAATCCGAGATACAAGTATTTAAAGCTACGCGATATATCCAGGTAGACAATTTACTTTCATACCTGAATTTAGGATAAGAACACCATAAGTTGACTACTACTTCCTGATAAAGATCGTTCAAATCTTCCTGATTGGAGGCATACATAAAACAGACTTTATATATCAGCGCTTTGTGTTCAGTCAGTAGGTCTATAAAATCTTTTTCTATTTCCATGTTTTTTGTCTCTTTTAATCCATTAGTCGATAAAACCAGAAAATAGTTTCAGCAAAAAAGAAATAAATTAAAGTGGAAGATAAAGGTGGAATATAAATGGCCTCAAAACAGCATCTTCCACCAGGATAGGCATCTTGTAATCAACAACATACATCCTGAAAGGTGGAAGATGGAAGATCGAAAATCATTTTTCGGGTTCTTCTTCAAATTTGGTGGTAAATTCTTTATTTCTTTATTTTCAAGTTGATAATTGTCCTTTTTGCTTGCTTTAATAAGAAAAAACAGACACCGGCTGAATAAGATAGCTCAAGTTCCGGAAGTGAGTTTACGCCGTCTGAACCGGTATCTTCATCCTTATACCTTTCTTCAATTAACATTGTTAACGCCTTTTGCAGGTTGTCAGGTTCTTGTGCGCAAATAACAAGTCTTTTGCATTTAAAGAACTTTTTATTCACATCCAAAGAACAAGCTTTAACTCTGTGTTAAAACAAAGCTTTTGAGGACAGAAATCTTACTTCTTAAAGATATTGATTTTCAGATGGTTTAGTCTAAGATTAGCTTCTTCACCTCACGGATGGACTCTTCGGGCGAAAGCCGGGATACTTGCTTTTTTGTCAACTATAAACGAGGGCTTACACTTCCGAAAACTGAATTAGATTCCATGAGTAAAAGAAAACTTACCACCAAATTTGAAGAACCATTTTTCGTAGGAGAAGTATGTTTTATAAAGACAATATTTCTCCTACGGATACTTTAAAGCATCACACATTTCCCGGAAATTGGTCAAATCATTTCTCCGGATACAAGATAATCAGGCTACTTGTTTATACAAGCTATCTCAATGGCCAGCTCTTTATATTTCTTAGTAGTATTGACCAACGAACTGCCTACATAAAACAAAAACACCAGACTGACAATGGTCATCAATGTTCCTATCATGGCGAAACGACTTTTTTGCTGTAATTCTTCTCTACTCATAGGGGGATACTCTTTTAATTTGGGTATGACAAAGATAGCGGCAAGAATTTACGTTCTTTTTACAGGCTTGTGACAACGTTGTTTAATCTCTCAACTTCTTCACCCAACCGGGAATAATGATAGCACCTATCAGCAAATACATATAATAAGTAATAATCCGCCAAACGAAAGCAACGACCAAAGCCATACCTGCCACATCAAAAAAATCGGCATAATATTCACGAAACATATATTCGCTTACTCCGCTTCCACCGGGAGTAGGGCTGATAGTCATCACTACCCATAGAATCAGCTGACGCACAAAAGCCAACAGTTGGCTACCCGAAGTAGTAAAGGCTATCAGCAAAGCATTGACTACCAGATAACGTGAAGTCCAAGCCAAGCAAGTAATCCCAAAAGCTTTCAACCAAAAGGTAAAAGACTTCTGACTCATCTCTCTGGAACTTAATACCAGATTGTCCGTAAGTGTTTCGATGGCCTTGTGCCAACGGCGAAGCAGTGGCAAGCGGAAAATAGTGAGCAACAAACGTTTTACCCATTCCGGACGGCGGAACAATGCAAGATATAACAGGAAAGTCCAAATCGTAACGACTCCATAGACCAGAAAAAACAGTACCTCTATTCCCGAAGATAGAATCGCCACATTACCAAACAGATCATCGAATGAAAATAGAAGTAAAGCAAACGGACAGGCCAATACAAGAAATAGCTCATCCAGAAACAGGCAGGAGATAGTCAAAGCTGTACTGCGTCCGGCATTAATGCCTTCTTTATTCAAAAATAACACGATCAGGCTACTCCCTCCCACGGCAGAAGGAGTCACTGCCGATGTAAATTCACAAAGCATATTTACCCGGAATGCCTGACGCCAAGTTAATTCCCGGTCAGTAATAAAGCGGAAACGCCACATCAGCCCACCGTCTCGTCCAAACATAAAAAGTACGGCAAGTAGCAATCCGCCTACCAGACGCCAAGAGAAACGAATGCCACTGAAAAGTTCCGGATTGAACTCCCGGTAGAACAACCACCCCACCACCGACAGCCCTATCAGGACGGGAAGCAGGATATAGCCGGTTTTAAAGGTTTTAATAGAATCTGACATAATGGAGGAAGAGAGTTTCAATGATAATCTTATTTATTTCCGTTTCGCTTTATCAACCGGTTATAACGATCGTACACTTCACCGGCCACGTCTTCCCATGACCGGGCAATAGTTCGTGATGCCTCCTCTCCCACCTGTTTTATTATAGCAGTACTGCATAATATTTCACGTATGCGATTGGAATAAGCCTCTGTGCTATTGGGACTCAGAAAACCATTTACCGAATCGGAGATTATTTCCGAAGCGGTAGAATCCCTGATCAATACCGAAGGAGTACCCAATGCAGCCGCTTCACGTATCACCAACGGAGCGTTATCGTACAAAGAAGGAAACAGAAACAGATCGGCAGCAACATAATAACGTTTCAAGATCTCGCGTTCCACAATACTACCTACAAAAGACACTTTGGAAGCCAATCCCAGTTCCACAACCTTTTGTTTCAATTCATGGCTTGCATAGCCTGAACCGACAAAGTACATCCGAAAAGGTACATCAGACAAACGGACAAGCGAATCGAGCAAAAAACCGAGATTTTTCTCCCAAATATGTTGACCGACAAAAAGAAACATAAACTCCCCGGAACGGATACCTAAAGTCCTCCGAGCCTCCTGCCGGACAGATTGGAGAAAAGGCGTACCTGCAAAATCATTTCCGTTATCCACCACTTCTATCCTGCCCTTATACCCATACTCCCGCAACGTCTCTTCGACAGCTGCCTGGGGAATCCACACTTCATCCGCAGCTTCGTAAAAACGAATCACCTTTTTTATCAGATAGTTCACCAACAGACGGGAAGGAATGGCTCTCTCAAAATCCGCCCGGTACTTGGAGTGAAACGTAGCTACAATCGGAACATGCTGTTCTTTGGCAATCTGCATGGCCAGTGCTCCCGAAGAAAAGGGACAATGGGCATGTACCAGCTCGAATGAAAGCCGGCTGATACGCTCGTGAAAAGGCCAATCGATGCGCGGAAAACCCAGTCTGTAAGGCTTTCTCATAGGAATGGGAACAGATGAATAGCGGTAAACCGGATATTCTTCCGCATCTCTCGCATCAGGTGACTTAGGAGTCACCACACAAACATTCCCCGCCTTCCTATGCAGCCAGTAGGCATAGTTCTGTGTAGTAAGTGATACCCCATCCATGATCGGAGGGAAACAATCATTAAAAAGACCTATCATTGTATTCCATTATCTGTTTGCAAAGAAACAGCTTACGTATTACAATTGTTTGACGGAAGTATGACGAGAGTGTTCTTCTGCAAGAGATAACGGGTTCCCATCTCCTCTGATCCGTCCGTCTTCTAAATTCCTTGCTTACAGCCTTCTTCCTTTATTCTGTACGATACTGTCAGTTTTTTCCTTATTTTTGCCCGAAAAGTGAAGATAAGCCGCACTTTGGCATAAAAAATGAACGAGTTCATTTTATTCTGCCCTCAGTTTGCTTATCTTTGTCACAAAAATAATTTATCAAGGTCATTGCTATGAAGTTCAAATCAACCTTTATGACTGCATGTCTGGGTATCGGTCTTTGCACCTCCTGCACTCCCGAAACTCCGACAGCACCCCAAGACTACACTCAGTACGTAAACACCTTTATCGGAGCAGCCGACAACGGTCACACCTTCCCGGGTGCTTGCCTGCCTTTCGGGCTGATCCAGGCAAGTCCGGAAACCAACGCCATCGGATGGCAATATTGCTCCGGATACAATTATCAGGATTCGCTGATCTGGGGATTCTCACAGACTCACCTCAACGGCACCGGTTGCATGGATCTGGGTGATCTACTGGTAATGCCTGTCACCGGGCAGAGAGTTCGGGACGACTATAAAAGCGGATTTTCTAAAAAGACAGAAAGCGCTACTCCGGGCTACTATACCGTAGAACTCGATAAATATAAGGTAAAAGCAGAACTGACCGCTACGGATCATGTAGCCCTGCATCGTTACACTTATCAGAATGCCGACTCGGCTTCATTGCTACTTGACTTACAACACGGCTTGGTATGGAATCCCCAACAATACAAATCGCATGTCAAAGCCTGTGAAATCAACTGGGAAGATGCACAAACACTGACCGGACACGTACGTAGCAGTGTATGGGTAAACCAAGATTTGTATTTTGTCATGAAATTCAATAAACCGGTGACCGACTCCATCTATCTGCCAATGGAAGAGACGGAAAAAGGAAAACGCCTGATCATGAGCTTCGACATGAAACCGGACGAACAGTTGCTGATGAAAGTCGCTATCTCCACAGTCGGTGTAGACGGTGCCCATAAGAATATGGAGAAAGAATTGGCTGACTGGGACTTCGACGGGACAAGACAAAAAGCAAAAGACAGCTGGAACAGTTACCTGAGCCGCATCGAGGTAACAGGTACTCCGGATGAATTGGAGAATTTCTATACCAGTTTCTACCATGCACTGATACAACCTAATAATATTGCTGACGTGGACGGAAGATACCGCAATGCCAAAGATTCGATTGTAAAATCCTCATCAGACGTTTATTACTCTACTTTTTCAATTTGGGATACCTACCGAGCCGCCCATCCTTTCTATACTCTGGCCGTACCCGAACGAGTAGACGGCTTTATCAATTCGATGATCGAACAAAATCAGGCACAAGGCTATTTACCCGTCTGGACCTTATGGGGTAAAGAAACGAATACGATGATCGGTAACCACTCGGTTTCGGTTATTGCCGAAGCCTACAAGAAAGGTTTCCGCGGCTTTGATGCCGAGAAAGCATTCGATGCCATCAAACAGACACTGACCGTTTCACATCCGAAATCGGACTGGGAAACTTATATGAAATACGGCTACTACCCGACAGACAAAGTAGATGCCGAATCGGTTTCACGCACCCTCGAATCGGTTTACGATGATTATGCCGCAGCTACCATGGCCGGGTTAATGGGTAAAAAAGAAGATGCGGAATACTTCGGGAAACGTTCGGAATTCTACAAGAACCTATTCGATAAAGAAACACAGTTTATGCGCCCGCGTTATGCCGACGGACGTTGGAAGACTCCTTTCAATCCCAGTGATCTGGCACATGCAGAAAGCCGTGGGGGCGATTATACAGAAGGAAATGCCTGGCAATATACCTGGCATGTCCAGCACGATGTACCGGGATTGATCGAACTGTTTGGCGGTAAAGAAGTTTTCCTCAACAAACTGGATTCATTGTTTACTATCGAACTGAAAGGAAGCGGACTGGCCGACGTAACCGGACTGATCGGTCAATATGCTCACGGTAACGAACCAAGTCATCACGTCACTTTCTTGTACGCACTGGCCGGAAAGCCGGAACGCACTCAGGAGCTGATCCGTGAAATCTTCGATACCCAATACAAAAACAAACCTGACGGGCTCTGCGGCAATGACGACTGCGGACAGATGTCGGCTTGGTATATGTTCAATGCCATGGGATTCTATCCGGTCGATCCGGTGAGCGGACATTATGTGTTCGGTGCTCCGCAGATGCCTAAAATTGTTCTCCATCTGCCGGATGGTAAAACGTTTACGGTCATTGCCGAAAATTTATCGAAAGAACATAAATATATCGACAGTATCACACTGAATGGTGAACCCTATACTAAAAACTACATTTCACATGAAGATATCGTGAAGGGAGGTACACTGGTGTACAAAATGAAATAACCAATTATAAACTCAAAACTACAATGGACAAAAAGTTACTGATGATGGCGCTGTTGATAACAACAGGACTTGCCACACATGCACAGGAGAAGCTGACCCGCTATCAGGTGAGGAACGCCATTACGGTGCGTACTCCGATCATGAACGATAGCATCAACCCGAAAGGAGAAAAACACACAGCCAAAGCATTGCTACAAACACCGGTAGTACTCGACCTTGCCAATGCACCGACTCAAATGACAGCTGCCGATACAGCCGGTCTGGTCACCTTCGCGAAAGCTGATAAAGACAATCTGCTTTACCTGATCAAAACCCAACTGCGTGCCGAACGCTTTATGAAAGGTAAACTGAAAGTGACCTCTCCGGTCAGATGGGAGCTTTTCATTAATGGTGAATCGAAGATGGTAAAGGATGCTTCGGAAGACAGCATCTCTAAAGCAGCAACCAAAGAGGTCGCTTTACGCCTCGAACCCGAAATGGATTATGAAATAGCCATCAAACTGCTTTCGACTCCGGACGACAAAACCGTACCTTCACTGAAATGCGAACTGGTAAAAGATGACAAATTCAAAGAAGTGGCATGCAGCACCGATCCTGAACAGAAACATCGTTTCTCACTCGATAACACAGTATACGGTAACCGTGCCATAGCTGTTTCCGTATCACCGGACGGAAAATATCTGCTAACCCGTTATTGGGATAACCATTCGCTGAAACGTTCGCGCACTTATTGTGAACTGACCGAACTGAAAACAGGAAAAGTGCTGCTTACTAATCTGAGAGATGGTATGCGATGGATGCCGAAAAGTAATAAACTGTATTATACAGTAGTGGCTCCGGAAGGAAATGACGTTATCACTCTCGATCCTGTCACACTGAAAGAAGAAGTTCTTTTGCGAGGTATCCCCGAGCAGGGATTCAGTTGGTCGCCCAACGAGGACTTCCTGATATACTATCCCCGTGAAGAAGGTGTAAAAGATGAAGGTCCGTTGAAACGTATTGTCAGCCCGGCAGACCGTATCCCCAATACACGCGGACGCAGCTTCCTGGCCAGATATGACATCGCCAGCGGAACATCAGAACGGCTCACTTACGGTAATCACAGCACTTATATGCAGGACATTTCACCGGATGGTAAATATCTGCTTTACAGCAGTTCAAAGGAGAATATCACGCAACGTCCTTTCTCTTTGAGCTCTTTGTTCCAGGTAAATCTTGAAACATTGGCCGTCGACACACTGTTCTTCGAAGACCGATTCCTCGGAGGAGCCAGCTACTCACCGGACGGTAAGCAATTGCTATTGACGGCAAGCCCGGAAGCTTTTGACGGTATCGGTAAAAATTGCGGCAACCACCCTATCGCCAATGACTTCGACTCTCAGGCATTTATCATGGATCTGGCTACCCGTAAAATCGATCCGATCACCAAAGAATTCAATCCGTCTGTCAACTTCCTGCAATGGAACAAGGGTGACGGTTGCATCTACTTCAGCACCAATGATGAAGATTGCCGGAATATCTATCGCTATTCACCCAAAGATCGTAAGTTTGAAAAGCTGAACCTGGAGACTGATGTCACCAGTGCATTTGCCATGTCAGAAAACAATCCGTCGTTGGCTGCTTATATCGGACAGGGATGCTACAATGCAGGAGTTGCTTATGTATACGACCTGAAAAAGAAAACCTCTCGACTGATAGCCGACCCGATGAAACCGACTCTGGAGAAAATTGAACTGGGCGAAATGAAACCCTGGAACTTCACAGCTTCAGACGGAACAGAGATCAAAGGGATGATGTGTTTGCCGCCTTCATTCGACCCGAACAAGAAATATCCTCTGATTGTGTACTATTACGGAGGAACGACTCCCACAGAACGGGGTATCAGTAATCCGTACTGCGCACAGTTGTTTGCTTCACGCGACTACGTGGTATATGTTATCCAGCCGAGCGGAACAATCGGATTCGGACAGGAGTTTTCAGCACGCCATGTCAATGCCTGGGGCAAACGTACTGCGGACGACATCATTGAAGGTACCAAACAGTTCTGTAAAGAACACCCGTTCGTGAATGATAAAAAAATCGGTTGTCTCGGTGCATCTTACGGTGGATTCATGACACAATACCTCCAGACTCAGACGGATATTTTCGCCGCCGCAGTTTCACATGCCGGTATCAGCAATGTGACCAGTTATTGGGGTGAAGGCTATTGGGGATACGGTTATAATGCCATAGCGGCAGCCGACAGTTATCCCTGGAACAATCCGGAACTGTTCACCAAACAAGGTTCGCTCTTCAACGCCGATAAAATAAACACCCCGCTTCTGTTGTTGCACGGCACCGTAGATACCAACGTACCTATCGGTGAAAGCATCCAGCTATTCAATGCTCTGAAAATATTGGGTAAAACAGTAGAGTTCATCACTGTAGATGGAGAAAACCACTTTATTGCCGACTATCCGAAACGCGTGCAATGGCATAACAGTATTATGGCATGGTTTGCCCGCTGGTTGCAGGATAGTCCTCAGTGGTGGGAAGATATGTATCCGGAACGTCATTTATAAAACACATTCCACTGAAAAAGACAGGGAGAGCACTGATTTATTACGAAGATAATCTGAAAACAGTTAAAACTCTGTGATCTTTATGGCGGTGGAATCCGATGAAAACAGCAATCATCAATCCAATCAGTATTGGCGTTGAAAAGACTTATAAAAAAGAACGGGGCCTTTGGTTTTAAACCAAGGTCCCGTTCCTTTTATCTCCTTACCTTTTTTACACCAACAGTCCCCGGTTTTAAAAAGGTAAGGGCATTTTCCTTATTTTGTTAAAGCGCCAATCAGTTCTTCAGCAGTAACCAATTGCTGTTCACCGCTTTCCATGTTTTTCAGCATAGCTTTTCCTTCATTCATTTCATTCTCACCTACGATAGCAACGAAAGGAATGTTCTTAACATTTGCATAACTCATCTGTTTCTTCATTTTCGCAGCGTCGGGGAATATCTCGGCACGAATACCGGCTGCGCGGGCCTTAGACAGAATACCCATAGAAAAAGCAGCTTCTTTCTCACCGAAGTTAATAAACAGAAGCTGAGTTCCATTAACGGCCTCCTTCGGATACAGTTCCAACTGGTTGAGCACATCGAAAATACGGTCGGCACCAAACGAAATACCTACGCCCGATACCCCTGCCATACCGAATACACCAGTCAGGTTATCGTAACGACCTCCACCGGTGATACTGCCAATCTGCACATCAAGCGCCTTCACCTCAAAAATAGCACCTGTATAGTAATTCAATCCACGTGCCAATGTCAAGTCAAGCTCTATTTCGTTTTTCAGTCCCATCGTTTGAAGGGTATTCAAAATAAACTCACTCTCTTCCACTCCCTTCAAACCTGTTTCGCTATCGGAAAGTACAGTCTTCAGTGTAGCCAACTTCTCAGCATTGGTTCCACTCAGAAGAATGATAGGTTGCAGTTTGGCAATAGCCTCTTCACTGATACCCTTCTCGGCCAGCTCTTTATTGACATTGTCCAAACCGATTTTATCCAGTTTATCGATTGCTACTGTAATATCTACTATTTTATCCGCCTCTCCTATGATTTCGGCAATGCCGGTCAGAATCTTACGGTTATTGATTTTAATACAAACGCGGATACCGAAACGGGTAAACACCGTATCAACAATCTGCATCAATTCAACTTCGTTCAGCAATGAATCACTGCCTACGACATCAGCATCACATTGGTAAAACTCACGGTAACGTCCTTTCTGAGGACGGTCGGCACGCCATACGGGCTGAATCTGATAACGTTTGAAAGGGAAAGTAATTTCGTCACGGTGCATCACTACATAACGGGCGAAAGGCACTGTGAGGTCATAACGCAAACCTTTTTCACAGAATTTACTTGCCAGCTTAGCCGCATTGCGACTCAACAGATCTTCGTCAGTAATGCCTGAAAAATAATCACCGGAATTCTGAATCTTAAAAAGTAGTTTGTCACCTTCTTCACCATATTTCCCCATCAGGGTAGAAAGCATCTCCATGGAAGGAGTTTCTATCTGCTGGAAACCATACAGATGATAAACGTCACGAATGGTATTGAATATGTAGTTACGCTTCGCCATCTCTACGGGCGAAAAATCACGTGTTCCTTTAGGTATACCTGGTTTTGCTGCCATTGTTCTAACTGTTTTATTGAATTGAGTTGCAAAGTTATATGAAATAATTGATTATTGAAACAGAAACCACAGACTTTCTGTGAATCTGTAAGCAAATGTATCCGGTGTCCGGTTCCGTTAAGACTGTTCATTTTCGGACAATACTTTTTAATGCCATTCTGCTCAATAAGAGATATTTATTAATTTGGTATACTATTTGCTTTCTGAAAGACAAAGAAATCACATTATCTAACAGAAATCATATGAAAACAGTTTTTTTGATCATTACAATGTTATGCCTTGGACTATCGGGAATGGCACAAAACAACGAAAAAAAAGAATTTGAGAGAAAGTACAGCGCACTCACTCAGGAAGTAGCAAACGCCCGCAAACAGAAAGATTACAAAAAGGCCGAGAAATTAAATTGGGAGAAACTGAAGTTGTATCAAGGATTGCCTCAACAACTTCAGGAAAATGCAAAAAATATAACAGGATTGGTTTATTACGACCTTGCTTGCTATCAGGCACTTCAGGGAAAGAAAAAGGCAGCCCTAAAAAACTTTGAGAAGGCTTTCAACTCCGGATGGAATGATTACAACCATGCTAAAGGTGACAGTGACATCGACAATTTACGTAAAGAGAAGAAGTATCTGGAAATAATGGCTAAAATGCGTCTGGACAGTGACCATCTGTATATTCTGCAACAAGCCGAAGGATACAACAGAACTGAAACAAAACCGATATGTTATAATGAATCAGTAACTGACACTCTACCCCGCTTCACCTACATGAATCCTAACGACAGTAATCTGGTACAGTTACGGAAACATTTCAACCTGGATAGCATCGCCGGAAGCGGAGACGAGATCTCTAAAATCAAAAACCTTCTCTACTGGGTTCACAACATAGTTCCGCATGATGGCAATTCACGTAATCCGGAAGAGCGGAACACAATAGCCATGGTAGAACTTTGCAAAAAGGAGAACCGGGGCGTAAACTGCCGGATGATGGCACAAATGCTGAACGAGTGCTATCTGGCTATGGGATTCAAATCCCGTTTCATCACCTGTATGCCCAAAGTGATGATCAACGATTGCCACGTCATCAATGCGGTCTACTCCAACACCCTCGACAAATGGTTATGGATGGACCCGACATTCAACGCTTATGTAACAGATGAAAAAGGAAACCTTCTGGGCATTGGTGAAGTGCGCGAACGCCTCCGCAACAATCAACCCGTTGTACTAAACGAAGACGCAAACTGGAATAATAAGAATAAGCAGACCAAAGAGTATTATCTGGATTACTATATGGCCAAGAACCTGTATTACGTAACTTGCCCTCTGCAAAGCGAATATAACGCAGAAACAAACTATCCGGGCAAAAAGTGGCCGATGTATATCTCGTTAGTTCCGGAAGGATACAGTAGCAATGGAAAGCCCGGTGCCACCGCCTACGACTCACATAATGACTCTTACTTCTGGCAATCACCTTATCAAGAATAAGCCTAAAAGACCAAACGATATTATCCTCAAGCGTCATAGACAACATCAACTCTAAAACGCCATTTATAGAATCTATGATGTTTGGGGCAACCTTTAAACGACTTACTTCACATGATATGTAAAAATAACCGGATTGTCTCCCTCCTTTATCTGCCCTAGCAAACTGGACATTTTTTCATTAATATCTTCTTCAGCAGACAATTTCTTTTGCTCGCATAGTACTTCAGATGAATAAATGAAGAAAATCCGACTTTGTTTTCCCTCTACCGACATATAATTGGGCAAAGGCAACTGATAATCCGTATTGATAATTACCTGATAATTGTTCACTGTACTAGTGGCTTTTGAAAGCAAACACATGCCAGGTTGGTTGGTTCTAAACAACAAATAGGAAGGAGTATCACATAAATCAGTCATAGTATATACATATTTTCCTTGATAACAGAGCTGATTCAAATCATTACATTGGAACTGACGCTGCTTATCACTCTCCGGAAAAGCCTTATCTTTCCAATCTACCATATAAAGTGGTTCAATCGATTCTCCCGTTATCCGATATATATGATTGTCAAACTTACGGGTAAATAGCACTGAGGCAGTATTCGTAATTTGGTAATTACCAGAAGAACAAAACGGTGCTGTTTCGTATAAAGGTTCTAATAAAGAAGTTTGTTTACCCGTTTCCTTATTAATCACTATCAGAGAATAATCTGATACCACTCCATTAGCATAAGTATCATTCCGCAAATAGATAAATCCTTTATCCACGGCAAAAGATTGATACGTATCGTCTAATGGATAAGAAGACAGGTATGTACCCTCCAAATCATAGTAAAGAATTTGCGAAGGATAGGTTAAAAGCAACAATTTATTTTCTGCTTCATCAATAGCGATATCGAACAGGTCAACATACTCTCCCTTCCCATTCCCCACAGCATGTATCGTAAATAAATGTTTCCCGGAAAGAGTATAACAAAGCACCTGCTTCATCCGCTTATCCAGAATAAAATATCGTCCGTTAGATTCATAGACTCTATCAATGTTATTTATTAAAGCTTCTTCATTTGTTTCGGGCATAAAAAGAGATAAGCTATCTAAGAAAAACGTATCAGCTATCATAGAAGAACCGACTTCAAAAGAAACCGGCTGCACCCGAGACTCTGTAGCAACTTGCCTACAGGCCCCCGACAATAAAGAAATGCAAAATATAAAAAGGGCTGTTCTAATTTTCATACTTCTCAATCTACCGGAACCCAACTTTCGGTTATACCTGATGTACAGTTTATCACTCTAACTCCAAAACAGGATGTTTCTGTTACCACGCGATATGCAAAAACGTTTTGTCCTCTCAGGGTTATAAGATAAGGACCATATTGATTGGTATTTGAATTTTTACTATATACCCGATCTCCACCATCGGCATTTACAAAGATATATATAAAAAGAGACTATCAACATTTAGAACATAAAAAACACTTCCCTATACACAATAAAAGAGGCTCCGCAGAAAAATCTACGGAGCCTCTTTTATTGTGTATAGATGAAAGATCACTCTCTACGTCCCATAAATATCATAATGTAGTAAATCAGTGTAGCCAACGAACCAAGGGCAGCAACTACATAAGTATAAGCGGCTGAACGAAGGGCATCTTCTGCCTGTCTATGATTATATGAATTCGTTATACCTGAAGCACTCAGCCATACCAATGCACGCTTACTTGCATCGATCTCCACCGGAAGGGTGATAAAACTGAATAACGTAGTCATAGCAAACAAGATAATGCCGGCAAACAACAACTGAGGGAAAGGCTCTAACAGCAAAATACCGGCAAGCAACAACCATGTCATCCACTGAGAAGCGAACGAAACGACCGGTACCAGCTTGCTGCGCAGTGTCAAGGGTGCATAAGCCCGCGCATGCTGCACCGCATGTCCACACTCGTGAGCAGCTACGGCAGCGGCCATGATACTGTTACTGTCATATACTCCTTCACTCAGGTTCACTGTCTTATTGGCAGGATTATAATGATCGGTCAACTGTCCGGGAGTATGAGTCACCTGAACATCGTATATTCCGTTATCTTGTAACATTTTAATAGCTACGTCGCGTCCTGTCATTCCATTTCCTGTCGGTATCTTGGAGTATTTTTTGAACTTGTTCTGCAGATTCATCTGCACCAGCCAGCTAACGAGAGCAATGCCAATAAAAATAATCCATTGAAATCCTATTACCATATTCTTTCTTATTTAATTGTTATATATGTGTTATCATACAAATAGCTTGCCAAAAATAAACAAAAGCGACGTACAGGGAGTTTACCGTACATCGCTTTTATGAAGAATTAGCTAAAAATTAGTCAATTGTAAGTTCTACCACGTAGTCTACATCCGTTGGAACTTTAGCAAGTTCCAGTACAATTCCTTCCTTATTCTTTGTGAAACGTACCGGTGTTTTGTCAGCAAAGACCACCGCCTTTTTCACTTTCTTATCGACAATAGGCAAGAAGAGTGCCTTATCCTGTAAATTAAGAATGTGTACATAAAGTTTATTGCCTTTTTGAGTCGTTACTCCCCAATCATGCGGAGCAACCAGACCGCCTCTGGTTCCATAAATAGTTTCACCATATTTCGACATCCACTCTCCCACTTCCTTCAAGCGCTGAACGGCCACTTCCGGAAGTTCACCATCAGGTTGCGGACCGATGTTCATCAACAGATTTGCATCTTTACCGGCAGCTTTCACCAGATAGTGAATCAAAGTTTTAGTCGATTTATAATTCTGATCTGTAATCTTGTATCCCCACATACCATTCATCGTCTCACATGTTTCAAGAGGCAGATGGCTGACGCTTTGTCCCGAAAGTCCTGCAGTATTCTCTCCCGGCAAATCACGCTCGAAGATTTGAATATCTTCTCCGGCAAAAGGTGTCTGATGGTGGTTGTTACCTACCAGGCAAGCCGGCTGCAAACGATGAATAAGTGCATATTGCTCGGGAAGTTCCCAATCGAAATCGGGATTGATGTCCTGATCCCACCAACCGTCAAACCAGATAGCGCCGATCGGACCATAATTAGTCAGCAACTCTGTCAGCTGATTATTCATAAACTGATAATAGCTCTTCCAATCTCCTTTCGGATTGGGACGTCCGGTTCTACGTCCGGTTCTTCCCTGAGGAGCATCTTCACGATACCAGTCTATATGTGAATAATAGAAGTGAAGTTTGATGCCATGTTTGGCACATGCATCGGCCAGCTCCTTCACCACATCACGTTTGAAAGGAGTCGCTTTTACAATGTTATAATCAGAGTACTTGGTATCGAACATCGAGAATCCCTCGTGATGACGAGTAGTGAAGCAAATATATTTAGCTCCGGAAGCCTTGATGGCTGCTACCCATTTGTCTGCATCAAACTTCGAAGGATAGAATCCCCCGGCCAGTTTGGCATACTCTTTATAATTCAGGTTATTGTTTGTCATCGTCCACTCTCCGGTAGCGAGCATGGCATAGAGTCCCCAATGAAGGAAGATTCCAAACTTATTGTCCTGAAATTCACTCCGGGCTTTCAGGTTAGCCTCTGTCGGTTGATACTTTTGCTGTGCTGTCAGGGAAGCTGTCATTCCCACTAATAGCAAAAACGTAATAAAATGTTTCTTCATAAGTATTATAAATAAAAAGGCCTCACTTCGGGCCTCTCCGGAAAGAGAGGGAGGAAGAAAGGCCTCATTTTAAATCAATGCTTTTTATAAAGTCTGCTTTTCCTTCTCCACAAAAAAGGGAGAAAGGTGAGGCTTTCTTATTCTTCTGTATATCTAATGATAGTTTGTTCGCGGTCAGGACCTACCGACACAATCTTGATCTGTACGCCCAACTGTTCTTCAAGGAATGAAAGATAAGCATTGAATTCTTCAGGGAATTCATCTTCACTCTGCATTTTTGTCATATCAGTCTGCCATCCCGGAAGTTCCACATAGATCGGCTCTACCTCATCGGTTATGTCGTAAGGGAAGTAATCGATCTCTTCACCATTCATCTTGTAAGCAACACAAGCTTTGATCGTTTCGAACGTATCGAGTACGTCGCTCTTCATCATGATCAGCTTAGTGACACCGTTAACCATAATAGAATACTTCAGTGCAACCAGATCCACCCATCCGCAGCGGCGTTTACGTCCGGTTACCGAACCAAACTCGTGGCCAAGTGTACAAATCTGATCCCCTGTCTTATCGAACAACTCTGTCGGGAACGGCCCCGAACCTACACGTGTGCAATAAGCTTTAAAGATACCATATACATCACCGATCTTATTCGGAGCAACCCCCAAACCTGTGCATGCACCTGCACAAACTGTGTTCGAAGAAGTTACGAACGGATAAGAGCCAAAATCAATATCCAGCATAGTACCCTGAGCACCTTCGCAAAGAATGGATTTGCCGTTATCGAGCAAACCGTTTATTTCATGTTCACTATCCACCAACTGGAATTGTTTCAGGTATTCGATTCCTTCGAACCAGGCTTTTTCAAGTTCTGTCAAATCATATTCATAGTTCAAACCTTTCAGGATCTGTTCGTGGCGAGCTTTTGCCGCAGCATATTTCTGTTCAAAGTTATGCAGGATATCACCTACACGAACGCCATTACGGCTCACTTTATCCGTATAAGTCGGACCGATACCTTTTCCGGTAGTTCCTACCTTAGCATCGCCTTTGGCAGCTTCATAAGCCGCATCCAGAATACGGTGTGTAGGCAAAATGAGGTGCGCTTTCTTCGAAATATGCAGTCTCTCCTTGAGGTTATGTCCCGATGCCTCCAGCGCTTCTGCCTCAGCTTTGAACAAAGCCGGATCGAGCACAACACCGTTACCGATGATATTTACCTTGTCCCCCTGGAAGATACCCGAAGGAATGGAACGAAGCACATATTTCTGTCCTTCGAATTCAAGTGTATGACCGGCATTCGGGCCACCCTGGAAACGTGCAACCACATCGTATTTCGGAGTTAAGACGTCGACAACTTTTCCTTTACCTTCGTCGCCCCATTGTAATCCTAATAGAACATCTACTTTCATTTTTCTTTTTTATTGTTGTTATTTACTCTTTTTCTCTTATTTGCCCTGTCGCATTTACTACATATACCATATATATATAAGGAGTAATGCGAAAGTTGGAATTTACTTAATTTGGTATTTTCAATCGCGTTCTGCAAAGCCTCGTTCTGAAACTCGGTGACCTTGCCGCATTGCGTACATATCTGGTGATGATGCGTCTCGCGATTATATGATTTTTCGTATTGGGAGGAAGTACCGAACTGATGTTTGATAACCAGCCGGGCATTGATAAGTAAGATGATGGTGTTATAAAGCGTAGCTCTGCTCACCCTGAAATTCTCCTGATTCATCATCTGTGAATACAGCATATCGATATCGAAATGCCCGTCAATGGAGTATATGGTGTCCAGTATCGCATAACGTTCAGGAGTCTTGCGATGTCCGTTCGCATTTAGATATTCTGTGAATATCTGCCGTACCGTATCTTTCACATTTTGAGTTTCCATATCGGCGCCGTTTTAGCGCCAACAAAGTTAATTGTTTTTTGCGGAAAGCAAAAATATATCTGTAAATTTGCAGCCAACCACTAAAAAAATGTTTTATGACAAGAGTCCCCTTTACACAAAACCATCGCTGGCACTTGCCTCTCCTCCTTCTCGTTTTCTGCTGTTCTTTCTTCATTAACAATGGAGCTATCTTTGCAGATATCATGGAGTCGAGAAATATCATCACTGCACGTGAGATGGTATACGATCATAATTGGCTGGTGCCAACCATGAACGGAGAATTAAGATTGGAAAAGCCTCCTCTCCCCACCTGGATTGCTGCCATAACCGAAATGATTTCGCCAGACAACCTTCCTTTACAACGCGCCATGGCCGGATTTGCCGCTGTCATGTTAGTACTCTTTTTTTATAAATTCGCCACCAAGCTAACCGACAACCGAACCTATGCCCTGGTATCTTCGCTCGTCTTATGTACTTCGTATAACATTATTCTGATGGGACGTACGGCTACCTGGGATATCTACTGCCATGCGTTCATGATGGGAGCCATTTATTATCTTTATCTTGCTTTAAGGCAGAATCCATGCAAGTGGACTTATTTTATCGGTGCAGGTATTTTTATGGGATTATCTTTTCTCGGCAAGGGTCCCGTATCTTTCTATGCCCTGCTTCTCCCGTTCGTATGTGCCTACATCTTATATTACCGCAAAGAGACTCAAATGAAAGGAAAGTGGATTGCACTCGCTGTCATGATTCTCATCGGCATCGTACTCAGCACTTGGTGGTATGCCTATATTTATATCTATCATCAAGAGATGGCTTCCTACGTGTTTCACAAAGAGTCTTCTTCCTGGAGTAATCACAACGTACGTTCCTGGTATTATTACTGGCAATTCTTTTTGGAGACGGGTGTATGGTCACTGCTGACACTGACCACTCTTTTAGTACCCTTCTGGAAGAAGCGAGTAGAATCATCCAAAGAATATTTGTTCTGTCTGAGCTGGATGTTACTGATCCTTTTCTTTCTGTCCCTGCTTCCGGAAAAGAAAACACGCTATCTACTCCCGATATTGTTGCCCGCAGCCCTGACAATGGGACATCTATTTGTATATTGGATTCGGCAGGCAAAACAAAAAATGCCACAACTTAAGGATAGGGTACTCTACCGCATCAATGCTTACTTGATTGTAGTAGCCGCATTGGCCCTACCTATAGCGCTTTATCTATTCATGTACCGGGAAGGACGGATGGGAACGGGAATGTTCGTATGGTTGGTCGTATTGTTCCTGACAGTAGCAGTCTGGCTATTCCGATCTGCTTTCAAACTTCAGCCCTTTTCCTTCCTGATGGGAATCGTGGCGTTATTTGCTGTTGCCGAACTATTTGTGATGCCTTATATAGGAAGTTTTGTGAGCAACTCGGATCCCCAAAGTATCAGTGCTACCCGAGAGAATCCGGAACTGCAACCTTTACCGTTTTACCACAGTAAAGACGAAGTGTTGCGCATCGAACTGGTATACGAAGCACATAAAAAGATCGGGGACATGGATTTAAGCAATAAAGAGGAGATCATAAAAGCGCTGCCGTTCGTCCTTATCTCACAAAAGCCGGCGGAACTGCTGATTCCGGATTCTATCCGAAAGGACCTGAACCTCCGTTTTATTGATTGTTATGACAACAACCGCTGGGCAAAAGGACATAAAAGATATGACAGCGTATTTATCAGCAATGTGACAATCGTAGAACCGATAAAGGAACAATAGACAGAAGACAGTATATAAAAACGATGAATGGTGAACAATAAAGGGTATATTCGTAATCAATACCACCCGTTTATTGTTCACCATCCGTCATTTATAATCAATCGTTTATCTCGTCTTTCACCATCGCATACAGCATCTGTTCCGCCTCTTTTTCAGAGTTCTCCATGCCTTCTACCAGACGGCAAACTTGAAAAGCATGTTCCTCACTATGCTGCATATACTTACGGATGGCAAGCATTGCCGCATTGCGAACATGATAACTCCCTGACTGTACGGCACAAATCGCCTGATCGAGCAACTCACCGGCAGGACGCTGGGCCATATCTCCCTTTTTCATCAGCAACCGGGCTATGGTGAGATAGCCACACACTTGTGTATATTCCGCCTCATCCGCAATCCATTGGAAAGTTTTCGCCGGAGCATAAGGCAAATTTTGAAACAGATTCATACATGTCAGTTCAGCTATCTCAATATTCCGAATATCCTCTACCCAAATATCGGCTATCTCGGGAAAGAAAGTATCTATCGGCTGTAATAAGCCTGCCAGAATCTTACATTCACGGATATTCTCTTTCCACAAGGCTTGTGCCAGATCATGACTCTTCTCGTAAGCGGCAGCAATGCTTTTGATACGGGGCAATTCAACACCAAAGTTCAGTTTATAGTCCAGCCCCTTTTCACGCATGCTTTGAGACACGACTCCGTTCATAGAGAGGCGGAGCTGTGTTTTTATATCTTTCAGTTGTTCTTTTACGTCCATAAGTTAATCATTTATAGAAGGCAGCGGCGAATAGTCCCTGCTATAACGCAGCATCTGCTCGGCATAGCCTTCATCATAGGTTACTTGTACATCTACTATATTTCCCTGCTCGTCAATGACCGCATCGTATCTCGGATTCACAAATCCCTTATAAGGTGCCAGGTTCAATTTTTTATAACGAGTCAATACTTCGGAATGAAGTTCCGGGTCTACTTTCACGGCATAGTTCTCCACCAATGAGCGGGCTCCGTCAAAGTCTCCGGTAGACTTGATACGTTGTATCTCGGCCAGCAGTTCGCCGAACAGATGACGAAGCTTCTGATAATCGTTTACTACGACATAAGTCTTTCCATCTTTCTGTACCATTTCCACCACTTTATCAGCCTTTCCTTTCTCAAATACCCAACGGGCAATAAGCTGACGATTACGCATATGCGCCTCTTCAACACTGTTGCCCGGCTCGATACGCACCAACTGGGTCATGAGTCCATTCATCAGATAAGTATAATATTCGGCCTTATAAGCATCTTCACTCGGCACCAGTCCCAACTCCAGCAGTTTGGGATCAGCTACATAATAAAGACCGAACAGATCGGCACGTGCCTCTTCTATTGTAGAGCCATAGGCTTTCAATGCATCCGGATCGACTCCCGGAAGCAACTTTCCGGAACCGTGTCCCAAGCATTCATGCAGGTCGGTATGCAGTTCACCCGTCAGATCGGCATATTTATCAATCAGCTGCTTTTCTGTGTCACTGTACACAAACTCCTCGTTGAACCCGTTTCCGTGGGCCGCCTTATTATAAGCATCGGTAATATTCCCGATAGTCACCGACTTGGAACCGTGATGACTGCGAATCCAGTTAGAATTGGGCAAGTTGATGCCAATGGCAGTCGAGGGATATAAATCTCCTCCCAAGATAGCGGCAGTGATTACTTTGGCAGTTACTCCTTTCACCTTTTCCTTTTTAAACTGTTTGTCCACAGGTGAGTGATCTTCGAACCATTGGGCATTACTGCTTATCAGTTCTGTCCGACGGGTGGCCTCCAGATCTTTAAAATTCACAATCGACTCCCAACTGGCTTTCATGCCAAGCGGATCACCATAACTTTCGGTAAATCCGTTTGTGAAGTCAACACGGGAATTCAGATCCTTCACCCAAAGAATGGCATATTCGTCAAACGTCTTCAGATCACCGGTCTCATAATATTCAATCAACTTGCCGATAGCCGCTTTCTGAGCATCGTCTTCGGCCACTCCTTCAGCTTTCTTCAGCCAATACACAATCTTCTCGATAGCCTGAGTATAGAGTCCCCCTACTTTCCAGACCTTCTCTATTATTTTTCCGTCTTCTTTCACCAAACGGCTGTTCAGCCCGTAAGAGACAGGAGTTTCGTCTTTAGGGTTCTTCAACGCATTATAAAAAGCCTCAGCCTCCTGCTGAGTCACCCCGTCATAGTAATTGCTGGCCGAAGTCAGCACCAAGTCTTCACCATCGGCCTGATTCACACGTTTCGGCATTACCTTCGGATCGAAGATCACGGGAGACAGTTCTTCAAAAAGTTGTTCTACCGTCTGCCCTTGAGCCAAAGGGAGCTTCGAAGCGTCAACACTAAGCAATGCCTGCTTCAGAAACTCCGGTGTAAAGCCCGGAACAAACTTCTCCGAACCATAATGGTGATGAATACCATTCGAGAACCACACACGCTTCAGATAGGTGGTCAGATTCACAAAGTCCGGGCTGTTTCTGTCACCCGCATAATCCGTATAGATCGTCTCAAGCATCCTCCGGATGGTAAGATTGTATTTTCCGTTCTGATCGAACAGGATATCCCTTCCTTCGAGCGCAGCTTGAGTCAGATAGTATACCAGCTCTTTTTGTTTGAGAGTTAAATTCTCAAATCCGGGTACGCGATAGCGTAATATCTGTAAGTCTGCAAATTGTTCCACTGTATATTTAAAATTATCTGCCTCAGCAGTGTTTGTTTTTTTGGCGCCGCCGCAAGCAGTCAACAAGATTACGGTTGCAGCCATTGAAATTAAATGTTTCTTCATACTTTAGACATTATGGTTATAAAACAAAAAAGGAAATATCTCAAAGACATAGCCTGAGATAATTCCTTTTTATTCCGTTTCAAGAAATGCAATTATTTCTTTTTTTCTGCGTGTTTTTTACGATATCCGTTGGGTGTTTCACCTACGTTTTTATAAAATGCAGCGTAAAAAGACTGACGGTTAGCGAAACCAACCATCGCACTGATTTCCTCTACATTCTTGTCGGCATATCTTTTATCCGTCAACAAGTGCAAAGCATCTTTTACTCTGTACTCGTTCAGCAGGCAAGAATAGTTCATACCAAAGCGAGAATTAACTACAGCTGAAAGATAACGGGTATTGGTTTTCAGTTCCTTAGCCAAATCCTTAGCTGAATAGTCCGGGTCTCTGTACTTCTTCTGTACAACAATGATGTTCAGGATTCTGTCGTACAATTCATCTGCCAATTCGGGTCTGATCAAAGACCGGTAAGCAGCTTTCTTTTCTTTTTTCTCCCTTAAATTGTAAGGGCGTTTTTTAGGAGTTTCTTCCTGGGTTTTGTTTTCTAAATCACTCATTGAATTAACTGGTTAGGGTTTGTTTTTAAATATCACTATTAATTTGTAACTTTAGATGTCACAAATTTCATACATTATTTTGATATACACAACTTTTTCGTATATATTTTTGATATAAAAACAATCAAAATCGTCGAAAAGTAGGTAAAAAGGGCCGTTAATAAGAATATTTAACTTTTAATAACCCGAAAATAAAGCGTACCTTTGCCTGAAAGATGAACGAAAAATATCAAATGATACAGACCCTCAAAACTTATTTCGGTTATGATAGCTTCCGTCCTTTGCAGGAAGAGATCATCCACAACCTGATAAGTAAAAAAGACTCACTGGTATTGATGCCTACGGGGGGAGGTAAATCAATCTGCTATCAGCTTCCGGCTCTGCTTATGGAAGGCACAGCCATTGTTATTTCGCCCCTTATTTCACTGATGAAGGATCAGGTAGAAACTCTACGTGCCAACGGAATACCGGCAGGTGCACTAAACAGCAGCAATGACGAAACCGAAAATGCCAACTTACGCAGAGCCTGCATCTCAGGACAACTTAAGCTCCTCTACATCTCGCCCGAGAAATTACTGTCTGAAGCCGACTATCTGCTGAGAGACATGACCCTCTCACTGTTTGCAGTGGACGAGGCCCACTGTATTTCACAATGGGGGCACGACTTCCGCCCGGAATATGCCCGGATGGGATTCTTACGCAACCAGTTCCCCAATGTGCCTATGATCGCCCTGACTGCTACGGCAGATAAAATTACCAGGGAGGATATCGTCCGCCAGTTGCAATTGAGACAACCGCAAATATTTATTTCATCGTTCGACCGCCCCAACCTGAGCCTGTCTGTAAAAAGAGGCTATCAACCCAAGGAGAAAAGTAAAGCGATCATAGATTTCATTACCCGTCACAGGGGGGAAAGCGGAATCGTCTACTGCATGAGCCGTAGTAAGACCGAAACAGTGACACAGATGCTGCAAAAGCACGGCATCCGTTGCGGTGTGTATCATGCCGGATTGTCCGCCCGGCAACGGGACGAGACACAGGACGACTTCATCAACGACCGGATAGAGGTGGTATGTGCCACTATCGCTTTCGGAATGGGTATCGACAAATCAAATGTGCGCTGGGTGATACATTATAACCTACCTAAAAGCATCGAAAGCTTTTATCAGGAAATCGGCCGTGCCGGACGCGACGGCATGGCAAGCGACACTATCCTGTTCTACTCATTGGGTGACTTGATTCTACTGACAAAGTTTGCAACGGAGAGTAACCAACAGAATATCAATCTGGAAAAATTAAACCGGATGCAACAATATGCCGAATCCGACATCTGCCGGCGGCGTATCCTCTTAAGTTATTTCGGCGAAACGACTACGGAAGATTGTGGCAACTGTGATGTATGCCGAAATCCACCCGAGCGGTTCGACGGCACCATCATCGTCCAGAAAGCCTTAAGTGCCATTGCCCGCACCAACCAGCAGGTAAGCATCACTCTCCTGATAGACATTCTGAGGGGAAACCCAACGACTGAAATCACAGAAAAAGCATATACAGAATTGAAAACGTTCGGAGCCGGAAGAGACATCCCCGCACGTGACTGGCAGGATTATCTGTTGCAAATGCTGCAAATGGGTTACTTCGAGATAGCCTACAACGAAAACAATCACCTGAAAATAACAGGGAGCGGCAGTGACGTTCTTTTCGGCCGTAAAAAGGCAATGCTGGTTGTCATCCGCAGAGAAGAGCCTGCAACTGCCAAAAGAAGAAAAAAGAGTGCAGCCACCCCCACACAAGCATGGGCAGAAGAAAGCAGAAGCAAAGAAGAAGACCTGTTCGAAGCATTGCGCGCATTACGCAAACAGTTGGCCGATCAGGAGGCACTCCCGGCTTACATCGTATTGTCGGATAAAGTATTGCATCTGCTCTGTCTGTCACGTCCCACGACAGTCGAAGCCTTCGGTAACATCAACGGGATTGGTGAATATAAAAAGAAAAAGTACGGAAAAGATTTTGTTGCCCTGATCCGTCAGTTCGTATAGCAAAAACGGAAACCCCAGCTGAATTTTGTCAATAGCATTTTTATGTTTTATTAACCGAATAGAGGAGCTGCCAATTACAATAGGAGATATTCCCGTAACATATATTGTAATATAGCAGAACAAAGCTTCATCTTTATCGGAAGATGGCGTCTGTCCGGGTCGAAGCAACCTTCTGTTTGGGTTGGAAAGCCAGACTTTCATCCGCCCCAAACCTGACTTTTCCCCACGTACACCGGCTTTCCGGGCCGATGAAAAGAATAAGTACGAAAAAAGGGAGAAGCTGTCGGCTTCCCCCTTTTACTGTATTTTAATCTGAATATAGTTTATGATTACGCAGACAAAGATACGACAATCAATAACAAAAGTCAAGTTTTAGGACTCTTATTTTTCCGGATTATTTGCATTGTTGCATCTGTTCGTGAACATCGGCAGGAGGCACTCCCAGCGAAATAGCTTTTTCGAAGTCCGCTTTTGCCAGCGATTTCTTTTTCTGATCGAGATAAATGTCACCCCGCAACAGATAGGCATCGATCGAGTCGGGCGCCAAGCGAATGGCCTCGTCCAGATCGACCAATGCAAGATCATCATGTTTCATATCCCGCTCCACATCGGCACGAGCCACATACAAAACCGCATCTTCGGGAAACTCCACCAGTAATTGGTTCAGGATATCCAGAGCTTCACGGAACTTGTTTTCTTTCTGTTCCAGAGTCGCCAATCCGAGACGTCCGTTATAGTTCTTCGGATCGATTTCGAGCAAACGCTGATAATCCAAACGGGCACCTTTATAATCCCGTCGCAACATATAAATATACGCCCTCATCAACAGCGCCTCCGTATTCTTCTTATCTACATCCATCACCTGACAATAGTCCACATAAGCCTTGTCCTGCATACCCTGTTCCAGATAAATGGCAGCACGATTCAACAAAATAGGTACGGCAAGCGGAGCAATGTTGAGTGCATAAGTATACGACTCGACAGCATCATTATAACGTCCCAACTTGCGTTGTACCAAGCCGAGATTGGAGAACAGCAGAGCATTATGGGCGTTCTTCGGCTCCAGTTTCAAAGCTTGTTTCAGGAGGTCTTCAGCTTGTACCAGACTGTCTTTTCCGACACACTCCACAGCCTTTTCAGAAAGTTCCTGATAGGTCTGGGCAGAAAGGGAAACAGACAAGAGGCAGGAAAAAAGAAGAAAGAGGAACTTCCTCCTCACCCCTTCTCTTTCTCGAAAGGGAATCATGATAGTTTTTCGATTCATAAATAGTATATTAAAAGCGAATATTATAAAATATCAGACAATCGCAGATATTCTTTTCAGTCCAACGGATAAGCGTCAAATGCGAATAGCTCGGTGGTAAGATAGCGTTCGCCGGTATCCGGCAACAGAGTCACAATCATTTTTCCTTTAAATTCCGGACGTCCGGCCAGTTGACGGGCTGCATAAACAGCTGCTCCGGAAGAAATTCCCACCAACAATCCTTCTGTCGAGGCCAATTCTCGTCCGCCACGAATCGCTTCATCATCGGGCACAGGCATGACTTCGTCCACAACCGAAGCATCATAAATGCCGGGCACGAAATTCGCTCCGATCCCCTGTATACGGTGTGAAGCTGCTTTCCCGCCTTCGAGTACCGGAGAGGATGCGGGCTCTACAGCTACTATATATACATTCGGATTATGTTTTTTTAATGCACGGGCCACCCCGCAAACAGTACCTCCGGTTCCTACTCCCGCCACGAATACAGCCACTTCTCCGTCCGTATCCTGCCAGATTTCTTCACCGGTAGACCGAGCATGGACTTCGGTATTCGCAGGATTCTCAAACTGTTGCAGAATGACCGAACCAGGAATCGACTTTTTCAGTTCCTCTGCCTTGGCAATGGAACCGGCCATTCCCTTCTGTCCGTTAGTCAAAACAATCTGGGCTCCTAATGCCTTCAACAGATTACGGCGTTCCAGGCTCATGGTTTCGGGCATGGTCAGTATAAGGCGATACCCTTTGATAGTGGCCACCATCGCCAGTCCCACACCGGTATTGCCACTGGTAGGCTCGATGATAGTGGCACCGGGTTGCAGCACTCCTCTCTCTTCGGCATCCTCAATCATCGAAAGTGCCACGCGGTCCTTTACGCTTCCGGCAGGGTTAAACGACTCCAGTTTAGCAACTATATTCTCTTGAAGGCCGTATTTACGACTATAACCGGACAACTCCATCAATGGAGTATGGCCTATCAGTTCGGTAAGTTTCTTTGCGATTTTTGCCATATATCTCTCTGTTTTACCACAGTTAATGCGCAAAGATAAAGAAAAGAATCGTACCTTTGCGACCGTTCAATCTTTTTAAGTATAGAGTTTATGAAGAGAAGACTTATCCAATTCGTTACGACTTATTTTCTTTTTGTCCTCATATTCGTCCTCCAGAAACCAATTTTCATGGGTTACTACCATACCTTATATAATAAGGTGTCATGGACTGATTATTTCTCTGTAATGGGACACGGGCTTCCGTTAGATTTTTCACTTGCCGGATATCTGACTGCCATTCCCGGACTATTGCTGATCGCATCGGTATGGATACAGCCGGCGGTTATCCGCCAGATACGCCGGGGATATTTCATGATAATCGCCATTCTGCTTTCCTGCATCTTTATCGGTGACCTGGGACTGTATGAATACTGGGGATTCCGCTTGGATGCCACTCCGCTGTTCTACCTCTTCTCCTCGCCCAAAGATGCTTTGGCCAGTGTCAGCATTTGGGTCGTGATGGCAGGACTGGCCGCAATGGCTGTCTATGCGGCTTTACTTTACCTGATATTCTACCGGGTACTGATTTATCAAAAACAACCGGTAAAAATACCTTTTCACCGGTTGAGTGTATCCGGAGTATTGCTACTTGCCACCGCCCTCCTGTTCATCCCGATACGGGGAGGTTTCACGGTGTCGACCATGAACCTGAGCAAAGCCTACTTCAGCAGTAATCAGCGGTTGAACCATGCGGCTATCAATCCTTGTTTCAGCCTGATGGAGTCATTGTCACGCCAGGACAATTTCGACAAGCAATATCGATTCATGCCAGCCGAAGAGGCAGACAAACTCTTTGCCGAACTCAAAGACCAGCCGGTTGCCCCCACTGACAGCATCCCGCAACTCTTCACGACCGAACGCCCGAACGTGATATTAATCATACTCGAAAGCTTTTCGTCCAAACTGATGGAAACCCTTGGAGGAGAGTCCAATGTGGCAATCAACATGGATCAGTTCGGACGTGAAGGGGTATTGTTCACTCATTTCTTTGCCAACAGCTTCCGCACCGACCGTGGACTGGCAGCCATCATCAGTGGTTATCCGGCACAACCGACTACCAGTATTATGAAGTATCCAAAGAAAACGCAACACTTGCCTTCGATCCCCGGCAGCCTGAAGAAAGCAGGATACGACCTGCAATACTATTACGGAGGTGACGCCGATTTTACCAACATGCGCTCTTACCTGATCCAGGCAGGAATAGACAACATCGTTTCGGATAAAGATTTCCCGCTTTCCGAACGTCTCAGCAAATGGGGAGCGCATGACCATGTGGTATTCAACCGTCTGCTGGACGACTTGAAACAGCATACACCCCAAAAACCCTTTATGAAGATATTACAGACTTCAAGCAGTCATGAACCGTTCGAAGTCCCGTTCCGACGATTGGAAAATCCCAGACTAAACGCTTTTGCCTATGCAGACAGTTGTGCCGGCGACTTTGTACGTCAGTTCAAAGAGACTCCCTTATGGAAAAATACGGTAATCGTATTGGTTCCCGATCATCTGGGAGCCTATCCGCAGGACATAGACAACCTGACCGTAGACCGCTATCGGATTCCGCTGATTTTCATAGGAGGTGCCGTAAAAGAGCCCAGACAGATAGGTACTTACGGCTCGCAGATTGACATTGCCGCCACACTGTTGGGACAACTCGGATTACCGCACGAAGAGTTTATCTTTAGTAAAAACATGCTTAATCCGAACTCACCTCACTTCGGATTCTTCACCTTTCCAAATGCTTTCGGAATGATGACACCGGAGAATGAGGTCGTATTCAACTGCGAATCGAACTCCATCGTCTCAGATGAAGGAACACATAAAGGAGAGAATTTACCCAAAGCCAAAGCATACCTGCAAAAGTTGTATGACGACTTGGCTAAACGATAACCACCCTCTTAACCCCAAAATGATATGACTAACGACATGATCCAGTTACTGGTCAACACAGACCAGAATCTACTGCTATACCTCAACGGATTTCACAATGCCTTTGGTGATTATTTCATGAGTACTTTCACCGGAAAATGGATTTGGGTACCGATGTATGCCAGTATCCTGTATGTTCTGCTAAAGAACTTCAATTGGAAAATAACACTATGCTGCCTGACTGCCATCGCACTCACCATCCTCTTTGCCGATCAAGTTTGTGCCAGCCTGATACGCCCTGCCGTAGAACGCCTGCGACCGTCCAATCCGGCAAATCCCATCTCCGACCTCGTCCACATTGTAAACAACTACCGGGGCGGACGTTACGGCTTTCCATCCTGCCATGCCTCCAATTCTTTCGGACTGGCATTCTTTCTGGTCTTCCTGTTCCGCAAACGATGGCTGAGCCTTTTCATTCTTTTATGGGCCACGCTGAATTGCTATACGCGCATTTACCTGGGAGTGCATTATCCGGGCGACCTCATAGTAGGTGCCATCATAGGATGCTGCGGAGCGGCATTCATGTGTTATTTACTGAAAAAAACAGCAAGAGGCGCTTCTTTTGGAAAAGTGAAACATACGGAAATCACGATCTACGTAGGGCTACTTACAACAATAGGAATTCTGATTTACGCTTCAATCATGGCATAATGAACCCACTTTGTCTCCCATTGTCGGAATTAAAGCACTTACCCTATTTCCGGTAACTTGTATATACGGCATAGAGTAACCGACCAGGTTCTTATCCTCCGGACAATATCTAAAAGGGATATACCTACATATAGGTATTGTACACTACCGCATAAAAACCGATATTTGCCGGACAAATGAAAAGGGTAAAACATATACAGAAGAACCGAGTTTTGGCAGCATATCTGTTGCTGCTGACTCTCATGCCATTCTTTTGGATAAAAACGCTCCATACACATGACCGGTCTGAGTGCATGTCTTCCGGTGTACAGCACAGATGCAATCCGGAGGAAGGTTGTGCAATTTGCCTTTTTACTCTCTCCCCCTTCACTGAAGCCGAAAACTTTGAATATATTTGCTTGCCGGTAAGCGTTCCGGTGGGGTATCTTCAGCAGGAAGAAAGAAGCTTCACGACTTCCCTTATCTTTCATTCCCTCCGTGCCCCTCCCTTTGTGACAGTATAACATTTCTCTCTAAACCCCATTATTTTTTGAAACTACCCGGGAAAAGATCCAAAGGAATATTTCCCGGGCATAGACTTACTATACATGTAAAATATGATATTCGAAACATATTTCAAACATGTGTACCTGTATGTTGCATGCCTGTATGCCACATCCGGCACGGGACTATACGCACAAACGCTGCACCAACATGCGGGAACACAGAGAGATACTGTTCCTGTCACATTTCCGGTACAACATCTGGAAGAAGTCGTCATCACCGCAGGGCGTCCGGGAATAACGGCAGGAGCCGTAAGTAACCGGATCTCTTCCTCCGAAATCCATCGTGCGGCAGGCAGTTCGCTTGCCACATTGCTGGAACGGATCAGTGGTGTCAGTTCTCTCAGCACAGGAACAACAGTATCCAAACCCGTCATTCATGGAATGCATGGCAACCGCATCCTGATCATCAATAACGGTGCGCGCCAGACGGGGCAACAATGGGCGACAGACCATGCCCCCGAAGTAGATATAAACGAAAGCGGTAATATTCTGGTCATAAAAGGCGCGGACGGAGTAAGGTACGGTTCGGATGCCTTGGGAGGTATTATCGTGATGGAACAGCCCCCTTTCGCTTTCGGGCAGGAACACCCCAAAGGCAGAATCGCCACATTCTACGGAAGTAACGGGCATCGCTATGCGGCAACCGGAAGCCTGGAAGGCACACTACCTTTCCTCAGAAACATCGCCTGGCGTATGCAAGGGACCTATTCAAATTCGGGAGACCGCTCTACGGCACATTATTTGCTCAACAATACCGGAACCAGAGGATTACACTTCTCTGCATCTGCGGGATATGACAGCGGGCGATTACGGATCGAAGGAATATACAGCCACTTCGGCGAACAGACGGGAGTGATGTTCGGTGCACAGATGGGAAGTGAGGACCTGCTTGCCGAACGTATCCGCTTGGGACGTCCGGTATATACAGACCCTTTTACACGGCATATCTCTTACCCCTACCAAAAAGTTGTCCACAGAGCTGCCATCGGAAAAGTCAGATACAATGCAGGTGCGGCAGGTGTCTTTTACTGGCAAACTTCCTGGCAGAAAGACGACCGCCGGGAGAATCGCATCCGCCGGATGAATCATTCGGATATACCGGCCGTCGCATTGCTGCTGAGTTCTATCCAAAATACTTTCCGTTGGAAACTGGATTATGGACCATGGCAGACCGAAATCGGGGGACAAATGATATTCACCGACAATCACAGCAAAGCAGGGACGGGAATCGTCCCCGTCATTCCCAACTACACAGAAATGCAGGCAGGCGCGTACGGCATACAGAAATACCGGTATGAAAGAACCGCCGTAGAAGCTGGAATTCGCCTGGATAGGCAAGAGACACGTGCCGGCGGATATGACTGGACCGGAAACTATTATGGGGGAAACAGAAAATTCTGTAATTTCACGTATGGCCTGGGCGGGCACTACCGACTTTCAAAATACTGGGAGCTTACATCCAACTTCGCACTGACATGGAGAGCCCCGCATGTGCACGAGCTGTACAGCAACGGAAATGAATTAGGATCAGGCATGTTTGTCCGGGGAGATGCCTCCATGAATGCCGAGCGAAGCCACAAGTGGATAACCTCGGTCAGCTACCGGGACAAAGTGTTCCATATCCGTCTGGACAGCTATCTGCAATGGATAAAGGGGTATATTTATGATGAACCGCTGAAAGAGAACATCACTGTCATTTCAGGCACTTATCCGGTATTCCGGTACCGGCAGACACCCGCCTTTTTCAGAGGAGCGGATTTTGACTTCCGCTTTATGCCTGCCGCCTCCTGGGAGTATCATCTGATTGCCTCCTTTATCCGGGCAAACGAACAAGGAACCGGGAATTACCTCCCTTATATTCCTTCTTTCCACCTCAGTCATGAACTGGCATGGACGCACCAAACAAAGTCACACATCCTGTTTCGCCTGACTGCCCGCCACAAATTTGTAGCGAAACAAAACCGTTTTAATCCGGCAACCGACCTTATTCCATATACCCCTCCCGCCTATCATCTTTTCGGAGCGGAAGCCAGTATGGAGTGTCCCGTAAAATACGGAAACAAACTAACACTGACTGTGACAGCAGACAACCTCCTCAACAGGGAATATAAGGAATATACCAACCGCTCACGCTACTATGCGCATGATATGGGACGTGACATACGTTGCACACTGAACTGGAACTTCTGACTATGATTTTTATTCATTGTATAATATCAACAAACCAATTGAAAGAAAAATGAAAACAATTACATCTAAAACCATCTTAATGCTCCTGACGGGGGCCTTTCTTGTCTTATTGTTTAATAGTTGCACCAAAGATCCGGTGATTCCCGAAGACGAAACAAAAAACAAGTTGCATGAAGACCCGGCCAAAGTAACGGTCCGACTGGTAGAATGCCACCTGCATGCCGACTGGAACGAGATACAGACCAACGGTGGTCCGCATCAGAATCCCGAATCTCCTGCCCGACATATAAAAAGAATACAGGACATTACCTATGAACTGAAGGCCGGACAAGGCTGGACACTGGCAGAAGGTAGCCAGAAGAAGTTCTATGTACAGAAAAACGGGGAATATAAAAATCAAGGACGCTTTACGCCTGCTCCCGTTTATCTGATGTTTATCTATTACTACAATGCCAAAGGCGAACTGATGAATAACCAGTTTGTGGAAAACGGGCAAGAGAACATACACCAGCACTTCTTCACACCGGAAAATATAAAGCCAACCTTCGACGGACAGATAGAAGCTGACGACAACGATCCACAGAAGCTGATAGACTATCTTTATGTAGACACTACCCCCTGGGATAAGACCTATCACAGCGGAGAGGCCGAAATCACGGGACGGGACAATCCGGTAGGGTTAAAAGGAATTATCCGTTTCTTGAAAGACCGCAAAGAGTTCGATCTAAAAGTCCGGCTGTATCACGGTTACGAATCCAAAAAAAATCCGCAGACCGGTACTTTCGATCCTTTCTACAAACCTTCCGGGGTATTGATACAACGGGGAACATGGGATATTAACCTGAATCTGCCGGTCGTTGTATTCTGGAGTCGGGAAGAATTTATCGATATAGATGAAGAAGCAAACTTAGAGAAAGTGGGCGAAGACAGTCTCGACGAGGGCAGCAACCGTACCGTACACTCCATCATGGAAACTTTCAACCTGACTTGGAAAGAAGCTCTGGAAGAATTCATAACCTATACCTATAAGGCCGGAGATGCCGAAGGAGGAGCTATCTGGCTGTAATCTCGTCCCAATAGAAACTACACATTGGTACGACTGATTCAGAATATCGCAAGTGATGTCCTGAGGCAACTCTACCGGACTATGAAGTGAAACCTAATCGGTTATAAAAAGCCGACGGCAACGTATTTCTTCTTTATGAAGAATGATACGTTCCGTCGGCTTATTATCTTTATTATCAACGGTGAGTTTAGTTACAAGTCATATCTTCGGTGTACAGATTGTCATTCATACGCCGGGTCCTGTTTCAATACACCGCCCGCTTTATCTATTTCGGACTGTGGAATCGGGAAAAATTCAAATGCAGGTTTATACACCTTGATGTATCCCGGATAAGCAGGATCTTCTACCCCGTTCACCCGTTCATCCATCAACTTCCATCGTTTTAACTGGAAGTAACGCAGCCCTTCAAAACAAGTTTCAATACGCCATTCGTTCCGGATACGTTCACGAAGATCGTCTTGTGAGATACCGGCTTCGATGGCCGGTTGTCCCGAACGTGTCCTTACTTCATTAATAGCATTCAAGGCTGTTGTGGTAGCTCCGTGTGCTTCGTTTTCGGCTTCGGCTATCATCAACAATACATGAGCGTAACGCAGTACAACGATATCTGCATCCGAAACAGTACTGTATCCGGGTGTCACATCCGTAGGTTGGACATATTTGAGAGCGCTGAAACCGGTAGGTCCTTTATTATTTGATTCGTTCACCTGAACCTCTTCGTCTTTAAACCCGTCATCGACAAAATTGGCCATCATAGAATGGTTGACAGACTCGTACAGACGACGGTCTCTGTTCATAAACATTTTAGCACGTTCCGCTTTCTTCAGGGCATCGTCATTACCATATAAAATACTTTCGTCAGGACGTACCGTCAAAGGAGATTCTCCCCATGGCTTTCCATCCGTACATTCAAATGCGTCCACCATATTGCGGGTGGGGTCCAGAACCGCCCAGGCGCCATAATACAAATCCATAGAATGAGTCAGGTTCGGACGCAGGAAGCGAACGGAAAACATGATCTCTGGTGATGCCAATTGCTTTTCGGAGATAAAATTGTCACGCACACGCGCAGCCAAACTATAACCTTTGATACTCTGCAACAGAGTCAGTACTTCTTCCATCTTGGAAGAAATAGCCTTTCCATTGCTATCGTAAGCATCGAATAGCAGGATTCTCGCTTTCAGAGCCTTGACAGCCGAAACAGTGAACCGACCGGAAGTTTGTGAATCGGAATACAACTTATCGGGCAATTCACTGATGGCTTCGTCATAGTCGGTCATTACACGATTCAACACTTCTGCGCGGGTAGCCTTAGGTTGATACATCGTATTCAGATCGAGAGACTGAGTCACTACAGGCACCTCTTTATAACACTGATACAACCATGAATAAAAATAGCCGCGCAATGCTTTACACTGTGCAAGCATAAACTTTTTTTCATCCGCACTGATATCCGATCCGGTATACTGATCGAGTTGTTCCATCAAGATATGTACACGGGCAATGCCTTTATAGCAATTGCCGTAAATATCGGTAACGAATCCACCTTGATTGGGAGTAAGATCTCCCTGGGCAATCGTCTTGGCCCAACCATACGTACCTTCGCTATGTTGTACGATCGCATTATCCGTCAATCCGTCCAGACAAGGCATAATCTGAGAAAATACGCCGGAGTACATGACCGAATAAGTTCCGGCCAAAGCCGATTCAAAGTCACTCTTTTTCTGCCAGAATACGCTTTGCGAAGGGCTTGACGGAGGATCTTTCTGAAGAAAGTCTTCACACGAGGTGGCACCGAAAAGTAATGTGGCAGCTAACAATATATGAATATTCTTTTTCATTGCATGTCCTAATTAAAATTCAACATTTAAACCAAACGAATAGATTCTGTTTTGTGGATAGATGGCATCTCTTCCATCCCCGTTACGTTCAGGGTCGAGTCCTTTGTACGGAGTCAGAGTCAACAGATTATCACCGGAGAAGTAGATACGCACTTTAGAGATATTCGCCTTTTCGGTCCATACCCGAGGCAGCGTATAGCCCAAAGTCAGATTCTTCAGGCGGAAGAAAGAGGCATCCTTCAAGTAATAGCTGTTGGGACGTGTGTTCTTGCCTCCACCCATATCCTGCCAATAGAGTTTAGGATGTTTAGCACCATAAGGATTCTCTTCTGTCCACATGTGTTTAATGTAGTCCTTGTTGGGAGATGATCCTTGCATAAAGGGCTGTACTCCCCAGTCAGTAGTATAATATTTTTTATCAGCTACCCCTTGACCGATCAGCGACAGGTCAAAACCTTTCCATGTCGCACTGGCATTGATACCATATTCGAAACCCGGAAAACGTCCTGAGAAAGTACGGCGGTCATAGTTATCAATCACTCCGTCCGGTTTTCCATCAGGTCCACTGATATCTTTGTACTTCAGATCACCCGGCTGTGTGTTATCATTAAATTGCTTTGGTGACGCATTGATCTCAGCCTGATCTGCAAATACACCGATACACTCCAACATATAATACTCATCATAAGGTAATCCCTCACGTTTGATGCTGTAACTTCCGATTTCTTCTGCACCAAATTCAGTCAGCTTGTTGCGCGAACGGTCAAAATAAACCCCTGCATTGTAGCGGAATCCCCTGAATGTACCTCCCTTCACCATATTGGCATAGTTTAAGGCAACCTCTATACCTTTATTCTCCACCGAACCATTATTCACCGTCGGAGCAGAAAGTCCGAGTAAACTCGACACTTGTGAAGAACGCAATATGTCATCAGTAGTCTTTTTATACCAATCGAAAGTTACGCTCAAGCCATCGAACACCTGCAGGTCGAAACCGATATCGGTAATAGTAGTGGTCTCCCACTTAATGTTACGGTTGGCATAAGCTGTCTGCTGATATCCGATAATAACACCATCCGAAGTTTTGGTAAACGGATAGTCATCCACACCCGAAATCATAGCTTGATAGGGATAAAGTCCGATATTCTGGTTACCCAACTGTCCCCATGAACCTCTCAACTTGAAATTGTTCAGCCAATTAAGATTCAAATTTTTAATAAACTCTTCTTCTGTGGCACGCCAAGCGACTGAGAATGATGGAAATACTCCCCAACGATTTTCATCGGAGATGCGTGAAGTTCCGTCGTATCTCATATTGGCTTCAAACAGATAACGCTCTTTAAAATCGTAGTTAAAACGTCCGAACAAGGACTGAATAGCCCACTCTTCTTCACCTCCACTGTTACTCCAATCGGCTGTCCCTCCGGCATTGAGTACCGGCAAGTCAAATGCAAAGTCTTTACGATAGGCATTGAGCGTTTCATATTTCTCCGACTCTTGATTGTAACCTACCATCAAAGAGAAATTATGTGCATTATCCACTAACGACAAATCATATTTCAGATAACTATAAAGGTTGGTATAGAAACGGCGGCCATCGCCTACACTTAATCCCAATCCGCCTTTATCGAGTTCGGACGATCTCTCGCCGGTATGGTAATCGTAAGTATAAGTCGTGCTTCCTCGCCAGTCTTTACTTTTGTTAGACTGAAGGCGGGCAGCTCCTTTAGTATACCACGTCAAGCCTTTAGCCAGATTGATCTCTAACCACAGCTGAGCATTTATATCAAAATTATTATCACGCTTCATGGCGTTATCTCCGATAATGGCAGGCATGTTTTTGTTATGACTTTCGAAGGAATAAGCGGAACTTGTCCAGCGGCGAATACCTGTTCCGTCATCCGGTAACCAAGGCATATAGGTCGGTGCCTGCGAAAGCGTAGAGAGGAAAGCATCATTCTGTCCCTGGCGAGGCTGCTCTGTCTCACCATACATCAAGTTGGCATAAGTTCCCACCTTTATAAAATTAGTAATACGCGCAGTAAGGTCGATTGTTGCATTGTATTTTCTATATTTAAATCCACGCATAGTACCCGGCTGATCGACAAAATTCAAAGCTACATTGTAGGTAGTCTTCTCCGTGCTACCGGCCATCGAGAGATTATGTGTCTGCACTACAGCTGTACGGAACATATAGTCCTGCCAGTCAAAGTTAGGATATTGGGGGTCCCCGACATTATTCCGATAAAGATTAATCTGGTCTTGAGTATATTGTTTACCGGTTCCGGAGTTCTTCCAGGCCAGATTCGCTAGCTCCATATATTCCACAGAATTGGTGACACGATCATATAACTTGGTGGGTGTGTGCAAACCTACATTTCCATGATAACTAATGTGCACCTTATCTCCTACCGCACCTTGCTTGGTAGTTACCAGGATAACCCCGTTGGCAGCTCTCGCTCCATAAATAGCAGCCGAAGCTGCATCCTTTAACACAGAAACACTCTCGATCACGCTGGGATCAAGATTTGTCATGCTACCCGGTACACCATTGATCAGGATCAAAGGATCCGACCCGGCCGAAGAGAAAGTCCCCTGGCCACGGATACGAAAAGAGGTTCCTTCCCCACCTGGCTGTCCAAGTCCCTGATTGACACGAAGTCCCGGAATCTGCCCTTGCAGCAGGATAGCAGCATTGGCAACCGGACGTTTTGAAATATCGTCACCCGTCACAGCAGACACAGATCCGGTCAGATTGACTTTCTTTTGAGTACCGAAACCCACTACAACAACTTCATCCAACTTCTGGGCATCTTCTTTAAGAACAATGTTCATTGGTTCTCTCTGGGCTTTGATACTCTGTGTTTTATAGCCAATATAGGAAATTTCCAAAATGCTCCCTTCCGGAACATCCAAAGAGAACCGGCCGTTCAGATCTGTGATGTTTCCTAAAGTAGTTCCTTTTACCAATACGGATACACCGATAAGAGGTTCGCCAGCTTCATCAGTAACTACGCCGCTGACTTTTAGATTTTGTTGTTGCATAATGGTAACCGCATCCTGTTTGAGCCCATCGGCCACGGCAAACTGAGGAGAAATACATAATAGCAGTAGACTAGCACCTGCTATTTTGAGACAATTCATTTCACGAGTCTTGATTAAACTCGGAAACAGGTTAGTTCTTTTTGTCATACATTAAATTTTTCGGTTAAACATAAAAATAAGGAATGTTCTATCCGGAAGATTTATAAAACCCGGAATTTGTTTTTAGTCGTTTTTCTAAGTCTTCATAAGCTTTCTGATTTTGATTATTAGTATTCTGTCAATATTAGAACTTTACTGAACTATGCTGATACTCCATTCCGAAAGCAATCCATTGGGGAGTAGTCCTTTCAGAACTTGGAAAAACACAACTTTCATACAATTTGGTAAGATAAAAGCGGAAAAAGTATTGATTTCCTTCGGTACCGTACGCAATATTTATACTTGTTTGTACCCTAATTCTACCTAATAGAGATATAACATATTGATTAAACGAAACTTATACCAGTTAAACAGGAAAATAGAAGGCTGTTTAGATTTACTTCAAATGACTAATTAGCTTGAAGACATTGAGATTTATTAAAAAAAAGATTCGTATTTTGCATTTTATTAAATCTTATTCTTATCTTTGCCGCATAACATCTGCCAAAGACTTAATAGATGTGAATTATTTGTTAGCCTTAAAAGCTCCGAAATGTACTTTCTATGCTGCGGATATAGTTCTGAAAGAACTTAATCAATTAACAACACACAAGAGGCCTCCATTCTGTACTACCTATTTTATACTAATTGACGTCCAATGCCTTATTTAATCAAGAAAATAAGTGCCCCACTACCCAACATCATTATCTGATATTAGTATATCATTATTTATTTGAAATATTATAAATGAATAAGCTACATTTAAAATTACTCTTGGAATGCCTTCCGGAAGAATTGCTTATAATAAAAAAACTGTTTTTGCCATCAATAATTTCCGGATAGCAAAAACAGTTTATCTTTTTTAAAGAGCTGGTATAGGATTATTTATTGAAATAGCCTACATACCAGTCATAGAATTTTTGAATCCCTTCTTCTATAGAAGTAGAGGGTTTATAGCCAAAGTCCTTTTCCAATCGGCCCGTATCGGCATAAGTACATACCACATCTCCCGGTTGCATACCCATCATCTGTTTAATGGCTGTCTTACCTGCTGTTTTTTCAATAACAGAAATGAAATCCATCAGCTCTACCGGTGCAGAATTACCAATATTATAAATATAGAAAGGAATGGGATCGGCAGAAGGATGAGCAATGATCTTCATCAGACCTGCAATGATATCATCGATATATGTAAAATCACGACGCATTTGCCCGTTATTGAATACTTTAATGGGGTCGCCATTTAATATTGCCTTCATAAACAGACAAGGAGCCATATCCGGACGCCCCCAAGGACCATATACTGTAAAGAAACGCACACCGGTAGTAGGTATACTATAAAGTTTGCTATAAGCATGCGCCATCAGTTCATTCGACTTTTTTGTTGCTGCATACAAACTCACCGGAGAGTCTGCCTTATCTGTTTCAGCATAAGGCACTTTATCATTCAGTCCATAAATGCTGCTTGAACTTGCATAAACCAAATGATTTACCGGATAATGCCGACAACATTCCAACAGATTTAAGAAACCTACAATATTCGATTCAATATATGCATAAGGATTTTCAATCGAATAGCGAACACCGGCCTGAGCAGCCAAATTCACCACAATATCAAAATGTTCGTCTTTAAACAAGTTGGTCAATCCTTCACGATCTGTCAAATCCATCTTGATAAAGCGATAGGAAGGATATTTAGCACTCGGCAACAATATGTCTTTCTCGATCGATTCTTTAGTTATACCGGTATCAGCTAAACGATCATATTTCAACTGTACATCATAATAAGAGTTGATGTTATCCAACCCCACAACTTCACAACCTTGTGCTACCAATGCTTTTACCGTATAAGAGCCAATAAAACCTGCGGCTCCTGTTACTAATGCTTTCATGATTCAATTTAGTTTAGAGTACCATTACAGAAAAACGACCTATAACGTAATGTTCTTTACCATTAACAAACTCTTCCAGTTTCTTGTTCGAACGTATTTTTTTGTTCGAAATCATCAAAATGGTATTCTGATATTTATTATCCAAGACTTCTTCTTCTGTCACTTCTTTCACTCTTTCATGCAGATACACATCCATATTTTCAGAACGACGTACATTCAGGACACAATAACCGGATACGTTTTTCTCCTTAGAAAGTTCCACTGCTTTCCGGCATAACTCGGAATAACCCAACTCACCATTAATAGCCGGTACATCCCAACCTCCCACAAAGACAGCACAAAACAATCCGAGGGCAAGCACATTAATAGTCTTGTTCAACGATTTCTTCCGATAAAGAAAATATAGAGCCGTACCACCACTGACAGTCAATATTCCACCGGCTACATAAAAAAGCTTCTGTCCCAGGAATTCAGTACCCGGCATTCGTCCCAGCACAATAAGAGCCGGCAGCCCTGCCACGAATACGACGGCAGGAAGAAGCAACGTCAACGCCAACCATTGATTCCAACGGAAATGAGATAACAAAAGTACAGCCAAATAAACAAAGAATGGAAAAGTCGGTGCCAAATAGACAGCCAATTTACCACTGAAACAAGATAACATCAGTAACGTAGTGAGAATTATGACCATAAAGAAACGCTCCATATCAGAACGAATCAATCGGCGACAAGCCCCGGCAATAATTATACCGACCAGAAACAGAGCCCACGGAGCTAACGAATACCAAACAGAAATAAAATAATAATAAAACGGAGCACTATGATCGAACGCATTGACAGCACGCCCCACTGTTTGACGGAATAACAAATCATGCAGATAAGTTAATCCTCCCTCTTCCCAACAAACACCACCGAACCAAATGAAACATCCGAGCAATAATACAGCGAACGTTTTCCATCCCCAATAACGTCCAAAGGTCTTCACACGTCCGGTAATCAGCAAAAAAATGAAAGTAGACCCCAATGGTACCAGTATCCCCACAGGCCCTTTGGAGAAAACTGCCATAAAAATATAAAAAGGAAACAGAAACTGATTCCAGTTCTTACTGCCTTGCCCTTTCAGCATCTGATAAAAAGTACGAAGAGCAAGCACAATAAACATACACATCAACATATCCATGCGCAATACAACAGCCAACCCTAAAAAGAGTCCACAACTCATCAACATTAATTGAGCCGATAAACGGTTAGCTACAGAGACTTCACGTTCCACCCACCGGTCCATTACCAACATGATCACTAAAGCCGGAATAAAAGAGAAGAGTGAAGCAAACCACATGGCATGATTGCCTAACAGCCACTTGCCCAACATCAGAATCCAGAAATACAAAGGAGGCTTGTCAGCATACTGAATACCATGATTAGTGAACGTAAAAATATCACCATTACGCAGTGCTTCGTCAACAATACTCAAGTAACGTAACTCGTTGGAGGGAGTGTAGTCACGGAAAATCAACACCGGCAGTACAGCCAGCAATAATAAAAACGGAAGAAATTTACTTTTCATAGGCAACTGATTGCTTGGAGCTTTTACGTCCAATCATCAGATTGCGAAAATAGGCAACGAATCCGACGGATTGACCCAAAATCAACACAGGATCAAGACGGAATACACCGTATGCCACAATAACCGATGAACCGACCAGGCTGATAATCCAGAAGCCGGCAGGCAGTAAAGACTCTTTATGATGGAATGAATAAGCCCATTGATATACAAAGCGGAGAGTGAAAATAATTTGCCCCATTGAACCGAAAATCAATAGCCAAAGAGGTACCTCTTCATTGCGGAAAAAACTATCGATAAAATGTTGCGCATCATGCAACATAAAAGCTGCCGCAATTACCGGTGTAATCACTAACAAGGTTTTCAGTGCTCCGTGAAGCTTATTCCAAATACCTTTCTCGTTCAGATTCCACAAATAGATATAATAGGAAATAAACTGTCCGAAGATAATAGAAAAATCATCACGCAACCATCCATAAATACACAACAAATAAGATCCGGCAATACTCAATATCCAGAATATGGAAGGAGACACTACCTTTTTTGCCCTTTCCGATAATATCCATTGAAATATGATGCGAGCTGAGAAAAAAGCCTGCGCTAAAAAACCAATTACATAGATAAAGCCGCTCCCCTTCACAAATTTACGCTATTAAGTTATTGTCACCGATACGATAGTTAATATATCTCTTTTTCATCCAACGATAGGCAAAGCAATCAAGAAAAGGAGAAACCAACCGGTTCCACAAATGATATTTGGATGTACCTGCTACACGAGGAAAATGGCGAACCGGGATTTGCTTGATTTTAGCATCTTGCAACAAGATCAATGCCGGAAGAAAACGATGCATACCCGTAAAGAACGGAATACGTTTGGCATAGGCTGTATGCAAAACCTTCAGAGGACAACCGGTATCCTGCACACCGTCATTGGTCATCATTCTTCTGAAACCATTGGCAATCTTCGATTGCAGATTCTTGAAAAAAGAATCTTTACGATTGGCACGGATTCCCATCACCAGCTGATAATCAGCAATATCTTTCAGCAACAGATTGAAATCTTCGGGAGTAGTCTGAAGGTCGGCATCCATATACCCTACATATACCGACTCTGTATAGTCGATACCTGCTTTCATAGCAGCACTTAATCCGGAATTTTTTGCTAAATCCATATAAAAGAAATCCTTGTTACGTGCGCATACCTCCATAATACGCTGCTTACTGTTGTCACGCGAACCGTCATTCACAAACAACACACAGGCCGTACAAATAGATTTGGGTAAAAACTCTCCCAATTTCTGTTCCAAAGAGTAGATATTGTCTTCTTCGTTGTATACAGGAACAACGATAGTCAGTTGATAATTGATCGTTTTATTCATTGCCTCATTGTAAATATCCCGCAAAAGTACAAAAAATATGAAATAAAATAGGATTATTGAAACAACAATCCAAATCTAATTTATGTTTTTATAGCACAAAAAGAAAAAAAGGAACCGGATTATAACATTCATACAGAATTAGAATATAAGAAGAATGCCGGAGAAAGATAAGATTTTCTCCGGCATTGTTATCTGTTTTATAAATCTGAAAACTAAATCATGCTTTCCGGATGTAATCAACAATCCATGCCCCTACTTCTTTCGTACCAAATTTTTCACCACCTTCTACTTGAATCTCGGGTGTACGTACATTAGCATCCAAAGAAGCATCAACTGCTTTGCGGATCAACGCACCTTCAGCTTTACAATCGAAGTATTCGAACAGCATGGCCACCGAAAGAATTTGCGCTAGCGGATTAGCGATATTCAAGCCTTTTGCTTGCGGCCACGAACCGTGAATCGGCTCGAACACCGGAGTACTCTCACCTGTAGAAGCAGACGGAAGCAACCCCATAGAGCCACTGATGACAGACCCTTCATCGGTAAGAATATCACCAAAGGTATTCTCCGTCACCATCACATCAAAAAATTTAGGCTCCTGAATCATCTTCATTGCAGCATTATCCACAAACATATAATCAGTGGTCACCTCCGGATACTGCGGCGCCATTTCTTGTGCAATCTGCCTCCATAGACGACTGGAAGCAAGCACATTAGCTTTATCTACAACAGTCAAGTGCTTACGACGCTTCATAGCATATTCGAAACCGACTTTCAAGATACGTTCTATCTCAGGACGTGTATACATATTCGTGTCGTATGCTTTGTCATTATCCTGATATTTTTCACCAAAATACATACCTCCGGTCAATTCACGAATACACAGAAAATCGGCTCCTTCTACTAACTCTGCACGAAGAGGAGACTTGTGCACCAAACACTTAAATGTTTGGACAGGACGGATATTGGCAAATAAGCCGAGTTTTTTACGCATAGCCAGTAGCCCCTGCTCCGGACGCACCTTGGCAGTCGGGTCATTGTCAAACTTAGGATCACCTACGGCCGAAAAAAGAACTGCATCGGCATTCTTACAAACCCGGTAAGTTTCTTCCGGAAAAGGATCGCCTACTTTATCAATGGCATCCGCACCGCAAATGGCATATTCATAGTTTACTTTATGTCCAAACTTCTCACAGACGGCACTCATTACCTCCACACCTTGTACAGAGATTTCCGGCCCGATACCGTCACCGGCTAATACAGCAATTTTAAAATCCATATTATTCAATAATTAATATTCTTCTATTATATTCAGCATTTTTATGGTAGCTTTAATAGCAGCCTCTGTCTGGTCAGCATCCAACCCGCGGGTACGGAACACCTTTTCACCAAAACTCCAGGTGATAACGGTTTGCACAAAAGCATCTGTTCGCCCTCCGGGAGGGATACTTACAGCATAGTTGATCAGCATAGGGAACTTACGTCCCAAAGTCACTTTATAAATCTTACGCAGAGCACGTACAAAAGCATCATACTGTCCATCGCCGGAAGAACTTTCTTCGTAAACCTGACCGTCGATTTCGATACTCAGCGTTGCCATCGGTTTCAATCCGTGTGCTAAAGTGACAAAGTAGCTTTTCAACTTCACTTTATTACTCATGCCATCATGCTTCAGCACGTCAGAGATGATATAAGGTAAATCCTCCTGAGTAACCAACTCTTTCTTATCACCCAGTTCAATGATCCGCTCCGTAACTTTTTTCATGGACTCTTCGTCCAACTCGAGTCCTAGGCTTTCAAGATTCTTACGAATATTGGCCTTACCGGAAGTTTTCCCCAAAGCGTATTCGCGCACACGTCCGAACCGCTCGGGAAGCAAATCATTGCAATAGAGATTACTTTTATTATCTCCGTCGGCATGTACTCCGGCCACTTGCGTAAAAACATTCTCACCGACAATCGGCTTGTTGGCTGGTATCACAATACCCGAATACGATTCGACCACGCGACTTACATCATTCAGCCGACTCTCGTCTATATTGGTAATAGCGTTGAAATGATCCTTCAAAATAGCTTGTACGCTTGCTAAAGGTGCATTACCGGCTCGTTCGCCCAAACCATTGATCGTCGTATGCAGTCCTTTGACACCACTTAGCACGGCAGCAAGTACATTACTTACAGCCAGATCGTAATCATTGTGTGCATGGAAGTCAAAATGGGTATCAGGATAACGTTTCTTCATCTTCCGCATAAACTCAATCACTTGAAGCGGATTCAGTATTCCTAATGTATCGGGTAGCATGAATCGTTTAATGGTAGTCTCTTTCAATGCGTCCACAATCCGGAATACATATTCGGGAGAATCCTTCATACCGTTACTCCAGTCTTCCAAATACACGTTGACTTCAATATCGAGTTCGTTAGCATAATCTACCACGGCAAGAATGTCTTCGATATGCTTTTCCGGTGTTTTCTTTAACTGACAAGTACAATGTTTCAGCGAACCTTTACACAGCAAATTAATAACACGACATCCCGTAGCATGAATCCAATCCAGTGAAGTATGTCCGTCGACAAATCCCAGTACCTCTACTTTTTGTAGCAGATTTCTGCGGGCGGCCCAGTCACATATCATCTTTACTGCATCAAATTCTCCGTCGGACACACGTGCCGAAGCCACCTCCACACGATCTACTTTCAACTCTTCCAGCAGAAGTCGGGCAATCATTAGTTTTTCATGGGGCACAAACGATACTCCGCTGGTCTGTTCACCATCGCGGAGGGTTGTGTCCATGATTTCTATTTTGACGCCTTTTCCCATTGTTCTATTTTATCTTTATTAGTCAACAAGAAGTCTATATCGTCAAGTCCGTTCATCAGACAGTGCTTCTTGTAGGCATTGATTTCAAAATGCTCACTTTTTCCGGTGGCTTTATTCGTGATAGTCTGTTCTGGCAAGTTCACTTCCACTTCCATCTTAGGATTTTTAAAGATAGAATCGAACAGTTCGGCTAAAAATTCTTCAGTTACCACAACCGGAAGAACGAAATTATTCAATTCGTTGTTTTTATGAATATCCGCAAAGAAGCTACTTACTACAACACGAAAACCGTAATCAGCGATAGCCCAGGCAGCATGTTCACGACTGGATCCTGAACCAAAATTTTTTCCGGCTACGAGAATCTGTCCCCCATATGTGGGATCATTCAATACGAACGAGTCAATTTTATTCCCCTGTTTATCATAACGCCAGTCCCGAAATAAGTTTTCTCCAAAGCCTTCCTTCGTTGTAGCTTTCAAAAAACGTGCAGGTATAATCTGGTCCGTATCTACATTCTCCAATGGGAGAGGTACACAAGTACTTGTGAGTATATTGAATTTTGCTTTCATCTTTTTATTTACAATTTAAACATTTGCGATTTAAATAACTTCGACTTATTATGCAAACGATCTTTATTCACAAACTCCTTGGCCGGTAAATCTACGATCGCTACATTGACCATTACATCAGTTCCCTCGGGTCAGCTATCACTCCCGTTATCGCAGCGGCAGCTGCCACAAGCGGACTAGCTAATAGTGTACGCGCTCCGGGTCCCTGACGTCCTTCAAAGTTACGATTACTGGTAGAAACCGAATACTTTCCGGCAGGAATCTTATCATCATTCATAGCCAAGCAAGCCGAACATCCCGGTTGACGAATAGCAAAACCGGCATCCTCCAGAATCTTATCCAATCCTTCTTCGCGTATCTGGGCATCAACCATCCAAGAGCCCGGCACTAGCCATGCTATCACATGTTCAGCTTTCTGATGTCCTTTCACAATAGAAGCAAATGCACGGAAATCTTCGATACGCCCATTCGTACAAGCACCCAGAAACACATAATCAATCTTCTTCCCCAACAATGCTTCCCCCGGCTGAAATCCCATATAATCCAAAGATTTCAGGAATGAAGCTTTGGTTGTTTCATTCATTCCATCCGTTGTAGGAATATGCTGCGTAATGCCCATACCCATACCCGGATTAGTTCCATAAGTAATCATCGGCTCAATATCCGCAGCATCAAAATGAACTTCTTTATCAAAAACCGCATCATCTTCACTCTTCAGAGTTTTCCAATACTGCACTGCCTGATCCCATTCTTCTCCCTGAGGTGCATTCTCACGGCCTTTGATATATTCGAAAGTCACTTCATCCGGTGCAATCATACCTCCACGGGCCCCCATCTCAATAGAAAGGTTGCAGAGCGTCAACCGACCTTCCATTGTAAGGCTACGGATCGCTTCACCCGCATATTCTACAAAATATCCGGTCGCACCACTCGTTGTCATTTTCGACATCATATAGAGAGCGATGTCTTTGGCTGTTACTCCCTTGCCCAACTTACCATCCACCGTGATGCGCATGGTCTTGGGACGTGACTGCAAAATACACTGAGAAGCAAGTACCATTTCGACCTCACTTGTACCGATACCAAAAGCAACCGCTCCCATCGCGCCGTGAGTGGAAGTATGTGAATCGCCGCAAACAATGGTCATCCCAGGTAAAGTAAGTCCTCGCTCCGGACCAACCACATGGATAATACCATTCCGCTTGTCCATCATTCCATAATGAGTCAAACCAAAATCAGCTGCATTCTTAGTCAGTGTATCCACCTGAGTCTTTGAAACAGGATCTTCAATGGGTTTATCCTGATCGTGAGTCGGCGTATTATGGTCTGGCATACAATATACTTTCTCCGGACGAAACACCTTAATCCCGCGTGCACGCAATCCGGCAAAAGCTTGAGGACTGGTTACTTCATGACAATATAATCTGTCGATATAGAGCTGTGTAGGGCCATCTTCCACTGTAGTCACTACGTGTGCATCCCATATTTTATCAAATAATGTATTCATCTTTTTATTTATTATTTTATGATTTACAAATTACGTTTGGAGTCACATCATTTAGTAAACTTGTTAATACAGTCGATATAAGCTTCTACCGATGCAGCGATAATATCCGTATTCGCACCAAATCCATAGTACATCTGATTATCATATTCAACCTGCATGTGTACCTTGCCCACATCGTCACTTCCTTTACTAATGGCCTGAATTGTAAATTCCTTCAGAGTCATATGACGGTCAATAATACGCTTCAGAGCCTTGATGGCGGCATCTACCGGACCATTACCACTGGCAGCCGCTTCAAATTTCTCTCCGGCAATATTCAATCCGAGGCTGGCAACAGAACGGACTCCTACTCCGCTGGTCACCTGAAGATATTCCAATTTGATGCGATGGTTACCACTTCTGTCTGCACCCGCCAATACCAGAATATCATCATCATGAATATCTTTCTTGCGGTCGGCAAGTTTCAGGAATTCTTCATATACTTTATCCAGTTTTTCCTGATCCAGTGTCACACCCAGAATGGAAAGGCGATTTTTCAAGGCAGCACGTCCGCTACGGGCAGTCAACACAATAGAATTATCATCAATACCTACATCATGCGGATCAATTATTTCATAAGTCTGCACATTCTTAAGTACTCCATCCTGATGGATACCCGAAGAATGTGCAAATGCATTGCGTCCCACAATGGCCTTATTAGCCTGTACCGGCATATTCATCAGACTCGATACCATGCGGCTGGTAGGATAAATCTTCTGAGTATTGATATTCGTCTCAATATCAATCTCGTGATGGCTCTTAATAATCATTGCTATCTCTTCAAGGGCTGTATTTCCGGCACGTTCACCGATACCGTTGATGGTAACTTCTACCTGACGGGCACCGTTCAATATACCGGCCATCGTGTTGGCAGTAGCCATTCCCAAGTCATTATGACAGTGGGTAGAAATAATCGCATTCTCGATACCTGCTACATGATCTACCAAATATTTAATTTTCGCTCCATACTCTGAAGGCAGACAATATCCCGTCGTATCCGGAATATTCACTACAGTAGCTCCTGCTTTAATAACTGCCTCGATCACACGGGCCAGATATTCATTATCCGTACGTCCGGCATCCTCCGCGTAGAATTCCACATCATCTACAAATCGACGGGCATATTTCACCGCTGCTACAGCACGTTCTATGATTTCCTCTCGAGTTGAGTTAAACTTATATTTGATATGCGAATCTGAAGTTCCGATTCCCGTATGAATACGCTTATGTTTAGCAAATTTCAAAGCATCCACAGCTACATCTATATCTTTTTGCACCGCACGTGTCAGCGCACAAATTGTAGGCCACGTCACAGCCTTTGAAATTTCAATCACAGAATTAAAGTCACCCGGACTGGAAATAGGAAAACCTGCTTCAATCACATCTACCCCCAAAACTTCCAAAGCCTTTGCCACCTGAATTTTTTCCACTGTATTCAATTGGCATCCCGGTACTTGTTCACCATCACGAAGGGTGGTATCGAAAATAAATAATCTGTCGCTCATATTCTTTTATTTTAATCTGATTATACACCATCAAAAAAGCCTTTCACACAAGGAAGTGAGAAAGGCTTTCGTATATTTTCATTATACACATTTACGCGCGACACTCACTTCCCCCGACCTTTGCCAGCAGAATAATAATACCACACAGTAGAATATGTATAAATGATTGATTCATGTTAATTGTCTCTTTTAATGTTTGACGATGCAAAGGTAGAGATTATTTCTTAGCCTCCAAATAATACGTTACTTTTTTATTGATAAAAATATCATTTCATAAGAATAACACCATTATAATAACAAATATATCACAACCAAAGTCTATAGATTCACCTACAAAAAATGGGAATAAAGTACTGTCAGATACCTTATTCCCATTCAATTATACGGTCGCTACTTGCTGATTATTTCTTATCGCAAGCTTTTTTTGCACAATCTTCTTTCTGAGGGCACTCTGTTTTCTGATCGCACGCAGCTTTATCTTTGCAACAAGCTTTTGTAGAATCACAAGCAACAGAATCACTTTTACAGCAAGTAGCAGCAGATTCCGCTGCTTCTACAGCTACTGAAGTCGAGTCTGCGGCAGCATCTGAATTAGCTGTTTTGTTGCCACCACATGAAACCATTGCAAAAGAAAATGCCACCATTGCAGCAGCTAAAAAGAATTTTGTCTTCATACTTAAAATATTTGCTTTAAACGTTTATAAATACTCGATTGCAAATATAAATAAAAATAAGTAATCTACCAAAAACAAGTCATCCCCTCCGGTCTTTCGACCGAAGGGGATGAACCATCTGAAAAAAACGGCGACTACCTACTCTCCCACTGTTACGC